>Ga0334883_1001240_pt1 | contig 39237 bp, 18 predicted proteins | sample GraSluR1_MG_6_FD_207230 | JGI IMG/M metagenome (GOLD analysis project Ga0334883, IMG submission 207230) | Sludge microbial communities from methane-producing bioreactor in Wageningen University, Netherlands - Granular Sludge_09_05-R1 | ecosystem: Engineered > Bioreactor > Anaerobic >...
CGCGGTACAGGCCCGCGCCCTACAGAAAGGCGGTGCCGCGCCGTCGGTCGTTCCGCGCCACGAACCACGCGCCCCGAGCCGTTGGCCGTTGTAGGGCGGCGACCTGTGCGCCGCCGCCGTTCGTCGTTGGTCTTGGAGGACCCCTTGGCGCGGTACGGGCCCGCGCCCTAACGCGGCTCGCCGGCGATCAGCAGTTGGCCCGCGTAGAACGCCACGCCCTCGGGCAGTGACTTGACCGTGAAGCGCACCGTGTGCTCCCCCGGCGGCAGCTCGGGCGTGTACCAGAAGCGCGCGTACTTGCGCATCCCGTCCGGTGACCGGCGGCTGATGGGAATGGTGGTCTCCCCGTCGATGGTGGCCTCGAGCTCGATCGGTTCGACGCCGGGGATGTCACTGAACCCCACCGCTGTGCCCCTGAAGCCCACGGTGATACTGGCCCCCTGTTGGGCCGTCTTCATCGTCGCTCTCAGCATGCCCCGGGTGCGCCCGGCATCGGCGCTCGTCACCGGGTCCGTGGCCATGTCCACGCTCTCCCAGCCTGCGCTGAGTGTCGCCTCGGCGATGGGCAGGAGCGTGGCGTTCTCCCAGGGCTCGGCGGCCAGTGGGGCGACAAGCTCGTGGGGTGCGGCGCTGCCCACCCCTTCCATGGCCAGAGTCGACCGGGCGATGACATCGCGATAGATGTCGTGCCCACCGTCACCGGGGTGGACACCGTCCCTGGAGAAGGCGAGCTTGCCCTCGGGCTCCTGGTCGGCCTTGAAGACGAGAGTCCCCGCATCCAGTTGTCGCACCACCTCGAGCGCCAGATCGATGGTCGGGATGCCGTAGTGGTTGGCGATGCTTTCCATGATGCTGCCGAAGCCGGTGTTGTTGCCCTCACGGATCCCCGGGATCATCCACTCCCCGATGGTGTAGATGAAGCAGATGTCGGTCCGAGGGCTCTCACGCCAGATGTGGCGCACGACGCCCTCCACCGACTGGGCCTCGAACCCGCCGCCCCCGTTGACGCGGCATTCCAGGAAGACCAGGTCGGGGTTTTGGACCAGCACGTCCTCCTGAAGCCGGCAGGCGGCGAAATCCGAGCCCGTGCCGGAGATGGCCGCATTGATCTCCGCGAACTGAGCTTGAGGATACTGCCGCCGGAACCACTCCAGGCTCTTGGGCCGCCACCCAGCGGCGGCGGTGATGCTGCCCCCCAGGTATGCAACCCGCACGGTGTCGCCGGCCGTGGCCTTGCTCAGGAAGTTGGGGAGGCCGTCGCGGGCGCGGAGCTCCTCGGTCGTGGCGGTATCGAGGTTGTAAGGAGCCGCGAGGCACAGGCAGGCGAGCAGCCAAAGGCCGCTTGCGAGCGCAAGACGCAGGAAGACCGGGGCTACGGTACAGGGATCGTGGGGTACCGCGACAGGGGCCATGGTCCGATCTCCTTGGCGGATAGCGATAAGGCGCCGTTCGCCATCGGCAAGAAGAGCACCTCCCGAAATGGCGGGGGCGGATGACGGTACCGGTCACGCCGGGCAGGGCCACGGTGCCGCGGCGGCGAAGCAGACCGGTGTGCGCCGATTACCGCTACCCCCAGTTCGGAGGTCGCCCCGCATGAGAAACGCCATCGCACTACTCGCTACCTTCACGCTTCCGCTCTCGCTTTGCGCCGCCGCCGGCGATGATGCCATGGCCTCTCTGATGCCGCCCACGGTCGAGGCCCGCGATGAGGGCCGGCGGGTGGTGCAGGATGTGAACCTGTCCACCATCGCCAATACCTATACGCTCCGCTATGACGCGATCGAGCTGGCCGATGAGCCGGGACGGATCGGTCACGCCAAGTGGGCGCCGACGCTGGGCTACACGCCTCTGGGCATTGCGGGTCCCGACGATGCCCTGTGGTACAACCAGGGCTTCTTCTTCTGGACCTTCGATGGCTTCAACATCCAGGACTATCAGGCGAAGTTCCGCGTGGTGCGCGAAGAGGGCGCCGATGCCATGGTGGAGTACGTTTGGGACACACCGAAGGTGAAGGTCACGGCCCGCTTCGCCGTGACGGCCGGGAGCGACAAGCTCCTGTTCTTCGGGCGCTACGAGCCCAAGGAGGAGATCTCCGAGGTCAAGCTGCGGCTCATGGCCTACCCGGCCACGTTCACCCAGCCCTGGAACCGGACGCTCACCACGGCCACACGCACGCTCACCGAAGGAGCCGCCGAGATAGACCTGAATGCGGAGAGGTGGCTGCTTTTGGAGGACGTCACCGCGGGCCGTCCCGCCTCCGGCTCGGCGGGGCTGCTGCTGGGAGACGCCACGGCCTTCTCGAAGGTGAGCGTCGACGACATCGGCGGGTATGCGGAGTATGTGAACCTGACCCTGGCCCCCGGCCGGCGGGAGTTCGTCCTGGGCCTGTACGAATTGCCCAGCGCCCCGGACTACCAAGCCACCCGTGACTACTTCGGGCGCCTGGGAGACAGCGAGTCAGACGCTTTGGCGAAGCTGCTGCAGGCCGATCTCGACCAGGTGCTGCCGCCGCTGCCCGTGGACCCGGACAGGCTGGCGGCGATCGAGAAGTCCGAAGCCGAGGCCCTGCAGCGGCCTGCGGAGCTGTGGCGGGCCGACCCCACCCCCCTGGAGTTCCCCTGGGCCGCCGGGCTCGCCGGCGGACCGGTGAAGGTAAGCCTGCTTTGCCCGCGCTTCAAGGCCTATGAGAGCATGGAGCTGGCGCGCCGGCTGCAGATGGATGTCAGGCACGTGTATTTCGACGGCGAGGGCGCCCTCACCGATGCCAACGCCTGGCCGTACCGCGGCACCACAGGGATTGGCCCGCTTCCTGCCGGGCTGCTCAACCGCCACGCGGCGGCCATCTGCGCCGACCCCGACCGCGAGGTCATCATGGTCGGCCGCATCAATGCCGATGTGCTGGGGCCCCGGGTGCGCCGGGCGATCCTCGAGGCCGTCTCCTCCGGCAAGGGCCTGCTGCTTACCGGTGGCATGGGGGTGCTCAAGGGCTGGCCTCCGGAGTTGACGGCCACGCCCGACGAGGGGCTGTTGCAGGGCGCTTTGGCGAGTTTGCCGTGGCAGGAGGTCCCCGGCCTGCGGGAGGGCGAGCGGGGCCGCACCTCGGCCGTCCCCTTCAAGGCCTTCCGCTACGGCCGGGGCCGGGTGATTGTGCAGGACGTGCGGCTGGGGGCGTACTCGTGCCTGGTGCCGCTCAATGACGCCACCGAGGGCCTGGAGGGCGCCACGGACCGCATGCTGGCCTTGGCGGGCCAGATGATGCTGGCCGCCGCCGGGCGAACCCCGGCGGCAACGGTCGCCATACGCAGGCCCGAAGAACCGCCTGTAGCGGCGGTGCCGGGCGCGCTGGCGGTGAGCACCACGGGGCAGTTCTCCGATGCGCTGGTTCGGGTCCAGGATGACTGTGACAACGTGCTTGCCCTCGGGCCCCAGGACCTCGCACCGGGGGAGGCCAAGATCGCGCTGCCGCCACTGCCGGCGGGGCGCAGGTACTTCGTGGACGTGGCGCTGCGAGATCAGGACGGCGCCTGCGTGGGCTACGGCGGCACCGTGCTGGAAACCACACCGGCCCGGCGTCTCGCGGACGTGACGCTCACGCCCTCGGTGAGAGTGCACGAGGTGGCGGTGCCGCGGGTGGACCTGGCTCAGGGCGGGACGCTCGCGTGTGAGGCCAGGCTGCTGCCGGGCGTGGAAAGCCAGTTGCCGGAGTTCCGCTGGGAGGTCAGCGACTGCTTCGGTCGCATCCTGGCCCGGGCCACGACACCCGGGGAGCCCGGTGCAGACGGGTTCCTTGGCAGGGCAGAACTCGCCCTGCCGCCGCCCGTTACCGTCTCCCACCGGCTGGATATCCGCGTCGCCTGCGGCGACAGGGTGGTCGGCGTCCACAGGCAACCCTTCACCATCCCGATCGCCTACCCCTACGACGACTTCACCGTGCTGATGTGGTCGTATCCCGGCGGCGAGCCGGTGGTGCGGGCCGAGAACCGCCTGTGCTACGAGCTGGGCTCGGAGATGATGGACCTGTGCCACATGCGGGGCTATACCGACGCCGGAGCGGCGCGGGAGTACGCGGTCGCCTCGGCCTCGGGCCAGAGGTTGGTGCCGTACGTGTCGCGCATCGCCCTGGACGACAACGCGGATCACACGCTGACCCCCGGACCGTTCGATCCGGCTTTCATCGAGCGCGAGCGGGCCTCGATGCAGATTTGCTCGCGTCAGGCGGCGCCGTACCGCCCGGCGGCCTACACCCTGGGCGATGAGAACTACCTCTCCCGCGGTCGTACCGAGGTGGATGGCTCGCCCGAGACGATGGTTCACTTCCGCGAGTGGCTGCAGGACCGCTATCAGAGCATCGAGGCGCTCAATGCGGCCTGGGACAGCGCCTACACGGCCTTCGCGGAGATCACCGAGCCCATGTGGATCGAGGAGGCCGTGCAGCAGCAGCGCAGCTATGCCGCCTGGTTCGACCACCGCATCTTCATGGACACGGCCTTCGCCGACTGCCACGAGCTGTTCGCCGACGTGATCCGGGCCGAAGATCCGGGGGCGAAGGTGGGCTGGGACGGCTTCCTGGGCTACCACTGGCAGGCGGGGTACGACTTCGAGAAGCTCACCCGCAACCTGGAGCTCAACCAGGTCTACACCCTCGACTTCCCCCAGGGGGAGTTCGTGAGCTCGCTGAAGAGAGACGACGCCCTGACGGGGGAGTGGGGCAACAGCGTGGCCGACCGCGAGGACGGCTTCACCGCCATCTGCTGGCACAACCTGTTCAAGGGCCACAACTCCGCCTGGTGGTGGACATCCTGGGGCTGCGACTACATCCCCTTCAACCCGGACCTCTCGGTCTCCAACATGGGCCGCTGGTTCTTCGACGCCGCCGCCGAGATTCGCTCGGGGCCGGGCAAGGCCCTGGTGCACGCCAGGCGCGACACCTCTCGCGTCGCCATTCTCTACTCGCAGACCGACCTGTTCGCCTCCCGCCTGGCGGGCAGGCTGGCGGAGGGCGCTGCGTTCTCCCAGTGGCTCAACAACCACAAGGGCCTGCTCAATGCGCTGCATGATGTAGGCGTGGGCTATCGGCACATCGGAGCGGCACAACTGGAGCAGGACCCCTCCTGCCTGGAGCCGTACAGGGTTCTGTTTCTCCCGCTGGCGACCTGCCTTTCGGAGAAGCAGAGTCAGGCGATCCGGAGCTTCGTGGAAAGCGGCGGCACCGTCGTCGCCGATGGCCGTGCGGGGATACTCAGTGAGAACGGGGTGATCCTGCCCAAGCGTTCCCTGGACGACCTGTTCGGTGTGGAAGGCCCGGCGGGGCCGGAAGGCTTCGCGGCTCCCTCCAGGGCGGTGGAGATCACCTGGGAGGGCACTACCCTCAAGACGAGTGCGCTGGACCCGGGGCTGCGCACGACCTCGGGCACCGCAATGGGCGCGGCGGGTGAGGCGCCGGTCTTGATCACCAACCAGGTCGGCCGGGGCATGGCCGTGACGCTGAACGTACCCTTCATCCTGTTCAATGAGGTACGGCAACAGGCGGAGGGCGAGTTCGTGCGCGGCCTGCTCAAGGGGCTCCTGGAGGCCGGCGGGGTGACACCCTACGCCGACCTGGGTGACGCCAGGTGCATCAAGCAGTCGCTGTTCGTGGACGAGGGCGTCCAGTACCTGTGCCTGGAGCAGGACATCCTCGTCCGTGGCCTCCCCACTCAGGACATCACCGTCACCTTGCCGCAGATGGCCATTGTCTACGATGTGCGAGAGGGAAAGCAGATCGGCGACGGCTGGACGGACACCTGGTCCACTCAGATCTCCCGCGGCACCCCGCGGCTGTATGCCCTGCTGTCGTATGAGGTAGCGGCGGTGGAGGCCACCGTCGCGGCGGCCGCCGCGGCCGGTGATACGGTGCCGGTTGAGGTGGCCCTGCAGGTCGATCCCGGGGAGGCCAAGTTCCATGTGGTGCATCTCTCCGTCTACGCCCCGGGCAGTGACAGGCCTCACCGGCAATACTCGCAGAGTGTGGAATGCCCCGCCGGCAGGGGACGGGCGAGCATCCCCTTCGCACTCAATGACACACCGGGGACCTGGCGCCTCGTGGCCCGGGACGTGGCTTCCGGGGCGAAGGTGGAGAGGGCGCTGGAGCTGAGGGCGCCCGAGGGGTAAGCGGGCGTCAGGGAGGGGTCGCCACGGGGCCCAGCGGGCCCGACGTGGCGGAAGGGGGGAGAGCCGCCGGGCAAACGGCAACGGCGCCGCTCCCTGCGGGCCGCCGGCCCGCCTTCCCTCTCCTTCGCGATACGGCCGCTCTGGAGAGGGCAAAGACGAACGGCGGCTCTCCCCCGCGCGGGCATGGTATGAGGGGACAGCCACCCGGCGCTGAACGGGCGGCTGTCCGACAGCGGGGCCACGGCGGATGCAGGTCCCCGATGCCGATCGGCTGAGCTTCTCCCACCACCCACGGCCGCCACGCGCCCGTGACCTCCTCCCGGACGCCCGCGGGGACAGAGATAGGGGGCGTCGCTCAGCCCCGGCGAGTGAACCGAACGCACGGAAGGTTGAGACGACAAGACAGCCCCAACCGAGGTGGCAACCATGCCTACCGACAGACCGAACCTCCTTTACGTATTCGCCGATCAGATGCGCGGGATGGACATGGGCTGCGCGGGGAACCCGGATGTGCAGACCCCGGCGATGGACCGCCTCGCCGCCGAGGGAGCCATGTTCTCCCGGGCCTACTCCAACTGCCCGGTGTGCACCCCCAGCCGCGCCATGCTGCTCAGCGGCCAGTACCCTCTGACCTGTCGCACCGTGGCCAACGACCTGCCGCTGCCTACGGACATCAGGAGCCTGGGCACCCTCTGTCGCGAGGCGGGCTACCGCACCGGCTATGTGGGCAAGTGGCACCTGGACGGCGTGCCTCGGTCGGGCTTCACGCCTCCGGGGCCGCGCCGCCACGGCTTCGACTTCTGGGCCGTGTGGAACTGCGCCCATGACTACTTCCACGGCAAGGTCTTCCGCGATACCGACGAGGTCATCGACCTGCCGGGCTACGAGCCGGACGCCCAGACGGACATCGCCCTGGAGTTTCTCGATGGCTGTGGCGAGGACCCCTTCTGTCTGTTTCTGTCCTGGGGGCCGCCGCACAACCCCTACGAGCAGGTGCCTCAGGAGTACCGGAGCATGTACGACCCGGAGGCCATCACGCTGCGCCCCAACTTCCGGGACATCCTCCCGGGTGAGGGGCTGTACCGCGGCGAGGATGCCCGGAGGTCGCTTTGCGACTACTACGCCCACATCACCGCCCTGGATACCAACCTCGGCCGCCTGCTGGACACCCTGGACCACCGGGGCCTGGCAGATAACACCATCGTCGTGTTCTCCTCGGACCACGGCGACATGCTGTGGAGTCAGGGGATGCTGCGCAAGCAGCAGCCGTGGGAGGAGTCCATCCGCATTCCGTTCCTCGTCCGTTGGCCGCGACACGTGCCCACGGGTCATCGCCCCGAGACGCTGCTGAGCGTGGCCGACCATGCGCCCTCGCTGCTGTCGCTGATGGGCGTGGAGGTGCCCACGGACATGGAGGGCACCGACCTGTCACGAGCTATCATGGGACAGAGCGATGAAGGGCCGTCCTCAGTGTTCATCATGGATGTGATCACTCTCGACGAAGCCTACGCTCAGGGGTTGCGGGCCTGGCGGGGCGTGCGCACGCCGCGCCACACCTACGCCCGGTTCATCGATGGTGAGCCGTGGGTGCTGTACGATGACGAGGCCGACCCCTACCAGCAGCGCAATCTGGTCGGCGACCCGACCGCGGCCGCGCTGCAGACGGAGATGGAGGCGGAGCTGCAGGGGTGGCTGCAGCGCACCGGCGACCGCTGCCAACCGTGGGAGGAAGTGGTCCGGGAGCTGAACCTGGTGGAGCCATGGAACGCCAGGGAGCGCGAGCTGCATCCGCGAGACCCCAGGCTGCTGTAGCTGAGGGCTGCCACGCCACTCAGCGCCGGACGGTGATCGGCGCTCCGGCGGCCGGGTAGTCGTCTCGTCCAAGTACTTCCGCACCGTCTTGCGGTCCCGACCCGTCAGACGCGCGATCTCGCTGATCGACACCCCGTCCTGCCTCAACCGACGAAGCTCATCCATTTCAGACCCTCGGAGCAATGGTGTAGCCCCCCATCCTGACCGGAGATGCGAAGGCCCAGTCTTACCAGCAGGTGGGGGTTTTGCTCCGGCGATCTGGGGATGATTCATCCGGCGATGACAGTGCGGCGACGGCAGGTTCCTGTCGCTAGACCAATGCAGCACGGGGGGTCGAGCAGGACGCGGGGGCTGCGTCCGCGGCGCGGCTCAAGGCGCCGGAGGCAGTCATCCACGAAGGGGACTTCTTCGCATGGGCGGAGGGCACGGCAGATCGGTTTGAGTGCGCTGCCGGCCCCCCCCCATTCGCGCGCTACCAGCGCTTCAGCGGGAGCACCCGCAAGCGTGCCCTGGACCTGTGTGCGGCGCGGGGAGCCAAGTTCTCCGGCCTGTCATCGGCCTGGGCGCCGTTCCTGGTGGCTGCAGCCTCCCTGCTCAGGCCCGGCGGCCGAATGGCATTCGTGGTCCCCGCCGAGATAGGTCACGCCCCCTACTCGGCTCCTCTTCTGGGGTGCTTGCCGGGACACTTCGAGGTGATCCAGTTCATCGCGGTCCGTGAGAAGATCTCTCCGGCGCTGTCGGAGGACTGTTGGCTGCTGTTCGCCGAAGGCTTCGGCGGCGCGACCGGTGAGATCCGGCTGAGCCAGCTTGACAGGTTCGTGTACAGGCCCGCTCCACCGGACGAGCATGCAGCGGTCCCTCTTTGTGAGCTTCGTCGCTGGGACTTCCGGCTACGGCCCCTATTGCTTCCGTCGGAGGTCCGCTGGCTGTAGGAGGAACAGGGGCTCCGGGCGGGTACAACACGCCCCGGGGACGTCGCGACTGTGGGAATCGGCTACGTTACCGGCGACAACGACTTCTTCCACCTACGACCGTCTGAGGCGAGTGAGAGGGGCATTCCGCCCGACTTCCTGCACCCATCGGTCCGCAGGGGCCGCATGCCCCGGGCCGCTCTGTGACGGGGAGGACCCTTCGCGACTGGGTATCGCGCGACGAGCCGATGCTGCTATTGCGACTCGCCGCCGGCGAGCAGGTGCCGCCCTCGGTGCAGGCCTACCCGGACAGTCCCGTCGGCCGACAGGCGCAGACGGCGTACAAGTGCCGCACCAGGGATCCCTGGTATGTCGTGCCCGACGTTCGTGTCCCCGATGCCTTCCTGTCCTACATGAGCGGGAAGACGCCTGCCTTCGTCGCCAACGAGGCCGGGTGCACTTGCACCAACTCACTCCACGCCGTGAACCTGTCGAAGGGGATGTCCGCTCATGAGCTGCGCCGCCGCTGGGACACGGCGGTAACCCGCCTGAGCTGCGAACTCGAGGGGCATCCCCTCGGTGGCGGGATGCTGAAGCTGGAGCCACGGGAGGCCGCACGCATCATCATCCCTGACCGGCCACTCACTCCCCTCCATACGGCCGACGGCCGGTACAGGGCACCCGCTACTCGCCGGGCAGGACTCGGCCCACCGGCGCCGAATAGCCACTTGCCACACACTATCAGCGTCTCCAGCCAGGGAGTTGAGAGATCATGTCCTTGCGAGTCGGCTTCGTGGGCGTCGGCGGCATTGCCCGACGCCATTTGCGGGAAGCCAAGGCCAATCCGGACGTGGAGATGGTGGCCTACTGTGACGTGGCCCTGGACCGGGCCCAGCAGGTGGCAGAGGAATACGGCGGCGCCGCGTATCAGGACTTCGTGAGGATGTATGATGAGCAAAAGCCCGATGCCATCATCATCTGCACCCCGCCCTTCGCCCACGGCGAGATCGAGGAGGAGGCCTGCAAGCGCGGGATCCACTTCTTCGTGGAGAAGCCTGTGGCCGTGAACATGGAGCTGGCCAACCGCGTGGCCAGGGCCGTGGCCGATAGCGGCGTCATCGTCCAGGTGGGCTACATGTTCCGCTGCTCACCACCGCTGATCAAGCTCCGCGAGCTGCTCCAGACCCACAGGCCCGCCATGATCCAGGCCCACTACTATATGCCCGGCCTGCCCTCTCCCCCGTGGTGGCCGAAGATGGAGCTGGGCGGCGGACAGCTCATCGAGCAGGCCACCCACATGCTGGACCTGGCCCGTTTCCTGGCCGGGGATGTCAAGACCGTGGCCGGCGTCACCGCCACCATCCACGACTGGACCACTGTGCCCGCGGACTATCGGCCCGAGGGGCTACTCAAGCATTCCGAGACCTTCGAGATCCCCGACACTACCGGCCTGGTCATGCAGTGCGAGAGCGGGGCGCTGGGTACCCTGAGCTGCTCTCTGGTTCCGCAGGTCTCCTGGGATGTGGGGTTCAAGGTGGTCGCCGAGGGGCTGCTGGCCACCATCAGCGGCGCCAGCGCCTGCTGGGTAGGCGACGAGCAGGCGGACATGCCCGCTCCCGAGGACTGGGCCACGTACGTGCAGAAGGACTTCATCGACGCGGTACTGGCCGGCAGGCCCGCCTGCATCCCGTACGATGAGGGCGTCAAGAGCCTGGCCGTCTCCATGGCGGGCTATGAGTCGGTCAAGCGCGGCGGAGTGCCGGTTCACGTGGCGGAGCTGATCGGGTGAGAGACGGCAACGGCCCGGCATGCAGAGGTGAGCACCCGGTGGGTGACCGGCTAGTCTGCCGGGTGTTCTCCCCCTACACGCTGGAGGAGGCCGATCCAGGCCCGTTTCCAGTTGTCGAGATTGTAGATGGAGCGTGTGATCTGCTCCTGCCGGCGGCCTATCTCGGCTCGGTCCTGCCAGGCCTGGCGCAGGGCCGCGCCCAGCGCCTCAGCGGTGGGCGCCGACTGCACGGTGGGCAGGTCGGCGAGGCCGGCGACATCGGTGGTGACGGTGGCGGTGCCGCAGGCCATGGACTCGAGGGCGGAAAGTGAGGTGCCCTCCCCGCAGAGCGTGGGGATGAGCGTGAGGTCGCCGGCGGCGTAGACCGCCGGCATCTGCTCCCACGGCGCGGGGCCGAAGAACACCACTTCCTGCCCCACCCCCAGCTCGGTTGCAAGGCCCCGGCAGCGGTTCAGATACCCCGGCTGCCCCTCGGCCCCCACCACCACCAGCTTTGCCCCCTCGAGCTCGCCGGCACACCTCGCGAAAGCGGCGATGGCCAGGTGTACCCCGCGGTTATGGTACAGATTGCGGGGCACCAGGATGGCGGGCCGCGGAATGCCCGGATGGGGCTCACCACGCGAGAACTGCACCGTGTCCACGCAGTTGGGGAAGAAGAACCGGCCCGGCGCCACCTCGGAGAAGGGTTCGGCGCCCGGCGCCACGTCCCGGCCGACCTCGCGGAGGAAGAAGGTGTCATTGGCCACCACCAGCGAGGCCCTCTCATAGGCCCGCCGGGCGAGGTTGCGCTTGATGCGACTCCGCAGCGCTCCCGGGCGGTCATCCCAGAACACTCCATGGGAGATGAGGATCGTCGCCGGGTGCCATTCCACGAAGCGGTGATAGTTGGGGTAGTGGACGATCAGGGCGTCGTAGCGGGATAGCTCATCGCGCAGGCCGGGCAGGCCCAGGGGGAGGGTCCAGAACTCCCCGCGCCCGCCCAGCAGACGGCTGATGCGCGAACGGATCAGTCGGACGCCGGGGTCGGCAATGCCGCTCCGAGGCCGCTGGTAGACGTGCATCGGGTGTCCGGCATCCTCACAGACGCCGCGCAGGAGCTGCGCGTATACATCGGCGCCGCCGGTGATGGGTTTGTAGCTGTAGGTGATCTGGGCCAGGTCCATGGGTCAGATGCGGGATCCGTCGTCTTCGGGGCCGCGGGCGTCTCGGCCGCTTTGCGGTTCGCCTGCACCCCTCTCCCGGCCGTATCCGGGAGAGGGGTGCAGGCCGACTGGGTCCTACTGCCTGAGCTCCCGCACCATGGCGATGATCTCGCGACGGACGATCTCGGCCTCGGTGCGGTCCTTGTCGGTCATCCAGCCGATGAGCTGGTTGCCCTCGGCTTCCACCACGCGGACCGGTCCCTCCTCAAGGAGCGTTCTGGCCCGATCGAGCAGGGCCCTGTCGCCGCCGGCCGCTTCGGCCTCCTCGATGGCCTTCTTCAGCGTGACGAGGTATTCGAAGTCATAGAGACCCTCGCGGATGGCCTCCATGTGCTTGGAGGTCGTGCAGCCGTCGGGCCCCAGGAACTGAGGGCTGTAGCACAGCCCGCCGGCCGCGTACTCGTTCCACGCCGAGCCGCCGCCGTTGTCGCCGAAGGCCCAGAAATGCCCCATGATCATGTTGTACCGGTAGCAGTCCCAGGCCTGGAGGCGATGGTAGCTGTACGGGTCCAGATCGCGTACGGGCCCCGAGCAGCTATAGAAGGCGAGCTTGCGGCCCTCCGCCTGCTGGGCGAGGAATACCTCGGTGAAGGCCTCCGGATTCGCCATCCACATGGGGCGATTGGGGCACAGGATCGTGGACTGCTCCAATAGCTCGGGAGTCATCTGCCTGGGGTCTCGCCAGGTGGGATCGGTGAAGAGCTGGACTTCGGGCTGCGCCTCACGGATGATCTTGCTGTAGCTGACGATGAGATCGTTCTGCTCCTGGTTGTGAGGCTCATCGGCCAGAAGCAGGCAGAGCTGCTCGGCCTTGATGTCCAGTGACTTGAGGTGCTCGACCCAGAAGGTGATCCACTCGGCGATCTTCCTGCGGCCCGCCTCGGTGTCCGGTACCGGGCTGCTGAAGGCATTGAACACACAGTAGTACCGGGCGGTGGGCCAGCGGGAGACCCAGCGGTCCATGGAGGCGGTGCCGGGCGGCTCGGTCATCGAGCCATCGGCGGCGTGGGTGCCGAAGGGCATCACACCGGTGGTGGCCCACGGGCAGTCCACATGGTACTCGGTGAGGAATGCGACCACGGCATCCACGTTGTCGTTGGTCACTCCGCGGTGCGGCCCGTCGGTGTAGTCCCAGCCGCCCAGGGACAGAGTGAGCTCATCGGGAAGCTCCACATCGGCCACGTCGATGCCCAGCGGCACCTCGGAGGCATCGGCGCCGGCGGGCGTCAGGAGCATCGTCCCGGAGAACTGTCCGGCCTCGAGCCTGCGCGAGTCAACGTTGAGCCACAGTTGCTGGGTGGTGCCCGCGGGCACCTGCACCGACCAGCCCCGGTCGGTCTTCTGAGCCGGCAGCAGGGCCGAGCCCACCGTGCCGCCGCCGCGCTTACCCGTCCAGGTGACCACCTGCAGGTCGGCCCAGTCGGGGCAGGGGGCCTGGGGCACGCCGGTGAGTGCGACGGCAACCTCCATCGGTCCATCGGAGGCATTGGTCAGGTTCAGCGTGGCCGGACGCACCTCATTGCGCATCATCGCCACATCGAGCACCGGGGCAGTGGCGCCGGCCGGTGGTGTGTCGTGGATCTGCAGCGGATAGTAGGGTTCCGTCTGCCACACAGAGAGTGCGGGAAGCCCCGAGCTTCGCCACAGGGCGGCGCGGACGGCCATCACCCGTGCATGGGCGTCGTTGAAGGGCGCGATGGCGCGGAAGCTGTCGTCGGTGGCCGCCACAATGCCTGCGGTGTCGCGCAACGCGGCGAGGCTTTCCTCCAGGCGCTGCTTGTCGGCGGCCGGGAGGTTCGAGGCGTCCAGCTCGTCCCGCAGACGGCGGGCCTCGTCCAGCACTGTGGTCCCGATCGCCGAGGAGATGACCTTCGAGCGTGCCGCGGCCTTCGCGTCGCCCAAAGCCGGACCGCGATCGGCGGCCAGGAGGTCCTCAGGACCTCTGTAGACCTCGACCTCATCGCAGAAGGTATAGCTCGTGCCGGGCGCCACCAGCAGACGCATGTAGCGGCCGTGGGTAGCCATCTCGCCCGTCCAGAAGCGGTGTACCGCATAGCCCTCCAGCGGCGGCACGCCGTTCTCGGCGCTGAGGCTGCGTAGCTCTCCGGCGTCGTACCACGCCTGGCCATCATCGGATACCATCATGAAGATCGCCGCGGGCCACCCCACGTCCGCCACTCCGGCGGCGGTGTTGTAGCTCACCCCGCAGATGGGCTCGACCTGGCCCAGGTCGATGGTGATGTCGGCAAGACCCGCGCCCGTCCAGCCCACCGTGGTCTTCTGCACCCAGAAGTAGCCCACGCTGTAGACCCCGTCGGTGAGCTGTGTCGCATCGCCCTCGTCCCTGGAGTACCCGTAGCCGGGAGTGGGCGACAGCGTGTAGGGCTTGCCCAGCGCGATGTTCTCACCGGGAGCCCGGCGCATCAGGCCGCCCTCCACGGCGAGATCGGCGGGGGCCTCCGCCGCGGGCCAGACCTGGATGTCATCGATGGCGCCGGTGCCTGCGGGAGCCCTGCCTCCCTTGGCCTGGCGCGCGTCGCCCAGGACCCGTAGGCGCAGCGTCGTGGCTCCGCCCGAGTTGAAGCGCCCCGAGACCGGTGCCCACTGCCCGGCTGCGCCCCTGCCGACGATCTGCGTCACCACCTGGCCCTCCGCATCGGGCGCGACCACCTGCACGGCCGGTTGCAGCACTCCGTCGGACTTGAACCAGGCGGAGACCACGTACTCCGTGTTGGCGGCGGCGGCTATCTCGACCTCCACCGCGGGAGCCGCGGCCTCCTCCGTCGCCTCGTAGCGCAGGGACGAGGCACCGCTGTGGCCGTCGTCATCGGCGATAGACCACAGCCCGCCCGCAGGGAGCGCCCAGGCATCGGCGTCTTCAACCCCGGGATCATCGATCAGGCCCGCAGCCCACAGGGGGCAGACGGCGAGGCTCAACAGAACGGCGTACGGCATGGGTTTCCAGTGCATGGATGGACCTCCTTGATAGCGGCAGACGCGGACGGCGAGACGGGTCGGGGCCGAGACATTTGCGACCCCTAGGGCGGCACGGTAACGAGTGCGCTCACTTCAGGTACGCCTGCTCCACCTTGCGCAGGGCTCGGCCGATATCTCGGGTGTCCTCCTCCGAGAAGCCCTCGTGGATACCGGCGCGCATGTGGTTGTCCACGGCCTGCCGCGCGCCGGGGACGCAGTCGCGATAGTCGACTTCCTTGCCGTACTGCGGTGCGTCCCACGGGAAGCCGGAGTCTCCGTAGGCACGCTTGTTCCGGATCCAGTACTGGTCCGGCACGATGGCTTCGTACGAGGCGCCGACCGGCACGCCCTCGGCGGCGACAGCGGCGGCGAACTCATCCTTGCCCACCCTGTACTTGTCCGCCTCGAAACGCAGGTTCGCGAACCAGTAGGCGGACTTGGCCTTCTCATAGACCTTGCCCATGTGGACGCCCTGAAGGTCGGCGATCTCCTCCGCCAGCCATTCGGCCACCTGTTGGCGACTGCCCGTGATCGCCGGGAGCTTGTCCAGTTGCACCCGGCCGATGCAGGCCTCCAGTTCGGTCATGCGGTAGTTGTTGCCGAGAAACAGGTTGCCGGGCTCCTCGGAGTTGAAGGGCTTGCCTCTGTCGGCGAACCGCTTGGCATTCCAGAAGTGCTCCTCGGATCGACACACCACCATCCCGCCCTGGCCTCCGGCGGTGGAGTGCTTCCCGCTCATGAGGCTGAAGGCGGCGATGTCGCCCAGCGAGCCGCAGAGCTTCTCATCGTAGATGGCCCCGTGAGCCTGAGCGCAGTCCTCGATGAGCGGGATGCGGTACGCCCTGGCAACCGCCACGATGGCGTCCATCTCGCACGGATTGCCGGCTATATGCCCGCAGATGATGGCCCCGGTTCGGTCGCTGATCTTCTCCCTGAGCGACTCGGGGCTCATGTTCATCGTCTCAGGGTCGGCGTCGGCGAAGATCGGGATGCAGTTTTGCCACAGGATCGGCGCCACGGCGCCGGGATCGGTGATCGGAGAGGAGATGATCTCCCGGAAGGGCTCAAGCTGTAGGGCCCCCAGAGCGGTGTGAATGGCCGCGGTGCCGGCGCTGCAGGCCGTGGCATGCGGGACGCCGATGTAGCGGGCGAACTCCTCCTCGTAAGCGTCGACGTGGATGCCGCCGTACCTGTCAAAGGCCCCACCCCGTTCGGCATCCAGCATCAGTTCCATCACCGCCAGAATCTCCCGCTTGTCCATCTGTTTGCGGGGCGGGTACGGCGTGGTGCGGAGCGGAGTGCCACCCTCGATAGCGAGCTTGCTCATACCAGTGCTCCTTTGCCGGCGACAAGTATCAGCGGCCCGCGGCGCAGTGCCGGCGCGGACCAACCGCGTCCGGGTCCGGCTCCGCGGCCGCCGGGGACTGCGTGCTATTCCATGTGCTGAAGGCCCAGGGCCCTGACCCGCTCGGCCACGTCGGGGTCACCCAGTCTCTCGTGGCGGTCGGGGTAGACGCCCAGGTGGCCCGTGTCCTTGAAGTGGTACCCCTCGTACTTCCTGCCCGTGCCCCCCGGATGGTAGGTGTTCGCCGCCGGCACCCCCGCCTCCATCATCGCTCTGAGCTCGTCCAGCCGCGACAAGTAGACGTCCCGCGGACAGAGACCCTCCCGGGCGCAGATTGAGGCGGCCATCCCCACCACCTCGCCCAGCAGCCCCAGTGTGCGCATGACACGAACCGAACCGAAGGCGACGTGAGAGGCGCTGATGATGCGCCCACCCAGGAACAAGTTCTCGACGTCCCTGGCATACAGGCAGCGGAACGGCACCGGATAGGGCTGCATCAGATTGCGGTGGTAGGCACAGGAACGGAAGGGCTCCGCGAACTTGGCCAGGTGCTCGGGGTCCGGGAAGTGCAGGTCGATGCTCCAGGTCATGGAGGCGGTGGCGTCCGGCTCGATCGCCTCGCCCTCGATGTCGTTCTGGGTCATGATGAAGTCGCCCACCACGCGGTAGCTCTCCCGCTTGCCCCCCAGAGGCGTGATCCAGGACAGCCGGTCTTTGGCCCACTCCGCTTTGCGCCGGGAGCGGTTCTTGATGTACGACCAGTTCGCGAAGATAGCCATCAGCCCATAGTCGCGGACGTGCTCGGTATCATCGGCCTGATCGCGGTACTGGCCGGTCTCCCACTCCCAGTCGCCGCTGCGCACGTAGTAGACGTTGTCCTCGGTGATCTCAAGCCCCCAGTCGATGTCGGGGAAGGGCACTTCGTCCTCGGCCTGCTCCGAGGACCAGATCACCGACATGCCCATGACTTGCCGGTCGCCCTCGACCGGAGCGAGAGACTCGCCGTACCTGTCGCGAGGCTCGCGGCCGTACATGACCTCGGCGCCCGCCATGCGCGCGACCAGCGCATCTCCGGTGCAGTCGCAAAACAGCCGCGCCCGAAACCGCGCCTCGGCCCCGGTACGGATGTCCCGGACGATGAAGGCCGCGATCCGCCGGGGGTCGTCGGCATCCTTCTCCACCGCCACGACCCTGGCGTTCAGCACGAGCCGGCAACGATCGGGCGGCAGGTTGCGGAAGACGTTGGCCTTACGGGCGTCCTCGTAGAACTCGGCGGGAAGCACTCCCGGCCTACCCGTGATCGGGGATATCTCGTCGACGACGTTGCCCAACCGCGGGTAGGGCGGCACATGGGTAAGGCCCCCCAGAGGAACGCGGATCTCGGAGCTATTGCAGCCTCCCATCACCGGGCGGTCGTGGATGAGCACCACCTTCGCCCCGGTACGCGCGGCGGCGATGGCGGCGCAGATCCCCGCGACCCCGCCGCCGGCCACCGCCAGATCGTAGGGCTCGGGATCATCGGTGCAGACCGTGCCCAACGCGGCCCTGCGGAACTGTGCAAGCGCCGCAGGCTCGTCGGGCGGAACCTCCGCCGGATCGGTGGTCAGATACAGGGCGTCGCAGCGCCCGTTGAAGCCGGTGAGGTCGTGCAGGGATAGGCGGGCCGGCCCGCGCTCCAATGAGATGCTCCCCGCCCTCTGCCACGCCCAGTCCGGGCCGTTCGTGCCCAGAACCACCGGCAGAGGCGCCCCGTCGATCTTGACCGCGAACGTGCCACCCGGTCTGCCCCGCCCCCACGGAGCGGTCCAGTCTCGGGTGCGGACCCACACGGTCCACAGACCCGCAGCGGGAATGTCACAGGTGGTCTCGGCGTCCGGCACCGGGCGCCCCATACCGTGAGCCATGAGGTAGGGCGAGCCCATCTGCCCCACGGACTGCTGATCGATGACCCAGCCACCGAGATTGTGGAACGACTCCGCCTCAACGAAGATGGACGACATGGCCAACTCCCGGGCTGTGGATGGGGTGTGCGGTCCTTGCCTCCACCGGCTCACTGCAGGCCCAACGCCACGACCTCTGTCGCACCACCGGCGATGAGCAGCGGCTCGCCCTGACCTTCGGCCACGGCAAGCCGCTCCACCGGCCAGCCGCAGGAGAACTCACGGATCGGCTCGAGCCGCGCGTTGAGGCTGTGGAGACGACCGTCGCGGCAGCCTGCGAGGACCTCGGTCCCCGTGGCGGTCTGCAGCAGTTCCAGCTCAAGCACGGCCTCGCCCAGATTGCAGCGGGCCACCACCTCGCCCGCGGCGTTCAGGGCGTACACGTAGCCCGTCTCACTCGCCAGGAGGACCAGAGGCGGCCCGTCGGGCTCCAGAGCGCCGATCCGCACGTCCAGCACCCCGTAGCCGGCGTTGTCAAACCTGAAGAGCTCGGCCCCGCCGTAGGTGCGGCAGTTGAAGGCGCCCGTGGAAGAGCCGTTGGCGATATCGAGCTTGCGGTCGCCGTTGATGTCCCCAATGGCCATCTCCACGTCTCCCAGCTCAGAGTAGGTGCCGGTCCTGGCATGCCCGGCGGCGCTCAGCACCTCCACGGCGCCGTATCTGTTCTCGGCGACGATCTCCAGCTTCTCGTCTTCCGCCAGGTCGACGAGCACCATGTCCCGGGTGCCGTGCTCGATCTGGTCGAAGCTCCACACGAGCTTGAGGTCCAGATCGTAGCGGGCGATGTTGCCGTTCTTGGTGCCGACGATGATGTCCTGCACGCCGTCCAGGTCGACGTCGCCCACGCAGATGGCGGCCACCCGGGGCTGACGCACGCTGCTTGTCCCGACCCGCAGGAGAGTCTCCACCCGGCAGCGTGCCTGCTCGGCGCCTGTCCGGGCGTCGAGGATGTAGTAATGCTCGTCATCCCCGCCGACGAGCACCTGCAGCGTACCTTCGCCGTGCAGGTCGGCTGCGGCGACGGCGCTGAGCCTGTCGGCGGCGGAGAAGACCCACAGCTCGCGGCCGGACCTGTCCAGGCAGACGGCCTGCGGCCCACGGAGTGCGATGACCTCCTGGCTCCCGTCGGCATCGATGTCTACGGGCAGAAGCCCGGCGACGGTGGCCGGGGCGCCGTCGACGCTCACGGCCGCCGTGCGCCACAGCGGCCGCAGCCCGCGGTCGGCGGCCTGCGTCGCGGAGCCCGCGGGTGGGGTGACGGCCTTTGCAGCCAGCAGTCCCGGAAGGGCCTTGAGCGCCGCCGTGTCAATCGTCCCATCCAGCATCCCCACCTCGAAGTCCATCACCCCGCGGAAGACCTCAAACTCCAACCCACCCGGCAGCGCCACCCGCGTCGTGCGCTCGGCGTGAACCATGCCATAGCCGGAGTCAAGGTCGAGCTCGACGCAGACGGGCGCGTCCATCCGAGGGCCCTCAGGCCCCAGGCTCGTGGCGTCCACCAGGAACAGGTTCTGCCCGACGACAAGCAGCGCCGCGGCGTCGGTGCTCAAGTTCGGAGGCAGGCCCAGCTCGGAGACATCGGCGCTGTACAGGCCGAAGGGCTCGTCGTCCTTGAGGATCAGCGCACTGCGCGTGCCCAGGCGGCGGATGTCGTAGCCCTTCGCCTCGGCGGCATCATCGTTGTACAGTATGCTCATGCTCGAGGCCCGGTCGTCGGCCTCCATCTGCCCGCCGAAGCGCTGGTGCAGCCTGCGGACCGCCAGGCCAACGTTGCTGGTGCGCGTGCTCATCGAGGACCGGCAAGTCCCGTCCGACTTGATGAAGAACCTCTTGTCCGGCGGCGTCTGGAGCGTCTCGACCGGGAGCTGTGGGGCCTGCTCGGCCTCGAACTGGAGCACCGTCTCGCCCGCCGCATTGCGGATCAGTACGCGATCCAGCATGCAGCCGGGCCCCTCACGCAAAGTCACGCTTAGGCGATGCAGACCGTCTGTGGGGACGGTCACGTTCGGCGTGGGGGCATCCTGAGCCCAGTTGCTGCTGGACGGGCCGAACCGCTGTGATCCGATGTGGAAGGCCACCGGGGCACCGTCGTCCACGGAGACGAAGAAGCTGTCGCTGCCGCCGTCGAGGCCTCTGGCGAACAGGGTGATCTCGTACTCGCCGGCCGGGGCCTCCAGCGGGAAGTCGAGCTGCGACCGGGGCTCGGCGAACCTCACCGCAGCCTCGACCCCCGGTTCGGGGCTTCTCACGGTCACCAGCTCGCGGCTCCCCACGCCGCCCCACGAGGCGACCCGGGTGGTGAACTCGCGCCCCTCGGCCAGCTCCTGCCGCCCCCTGTCCAGGGTCTTGAACACGCTCTCGAAGGTGTACTCCCCGGCGACATTCGCCCGGCACTCATCCAGTACCAGGAAGAACTCGCCTTTGAGCCAGGCAATGTGCCGCGTCCAGTCGGTCTGGTTCCAGTCGCTGACCCGGGTCTGGGTCACCGCGGCGCGACGGAAGTTGCCGACGCGCTCGATACTGGTGCAGACGGGGATCGTCTGGTCGGCGCGACCGTCGCGGATGATGCTGACCATGCTGTGCTCGGTGGTGTTCCGCACCAGATAGTCGGCATCGACCAGCCAGTCCTCCCCGTCGGCGCTGAACTTGATGATGGAGTTCCCATCGTAGTGCAGGTGCTTGCCGGATGAGTAGCCGTCCAGGAGCAGGAACTCGCCGTCGGGCTCGACATTCTGGCGAAAGGTGATCTTGTCAAAGGACTTCTCGTACGGCACGTTGGGCGGAGTGACGGGCTCGCCGTAGTACGACCGCGTTTTGGAGTAGCTGTAGTTCTCCGGGTCCAGGGGCGTGATGGTCAGTCCCGCCATCGAGTACCACTTGCGGGGCGTGATGCTCTGGTCGTAGGGGTTTGGCCAGTTGCCCTGCATGACCTGCTGTAGGCGCCATAGATAGCGGCCGTCCCGGTAGTACCACAGAGCCATGGGTAGGCCGCTTAGCTCGTACCCCGGGGTGGTGGAGTACCCCGAGTCACCCAGGCCGGGCTGCACACCGCGGTTGTCCGACAGAGCCGTGAGGTACTCGGCGAACTGCCGGCACTTGCCGGTCTCGAACCAGGAGTAGTCGCCTTGGGCCAGCGTGTACTCCATCAGGTGCCGCGGCACGATGGTGAGGTACCCGTCTGCATCGCACTGGGGCTTCCAGGACTTGAGCTGTCCCCGGAAGCAGCCCTCCACCTCGGCCATCATCATCGCGATCTTGCTGTCTACGTCCCCGTACCAGCGTTGCATGTAGCGGGAGATCCAGAAGATGCCCAGGATGGGGAAGGTGGTGTGGTTCCAGGTGATGGTGTCATTGTCCGCCTGCTGTCCCCAGCCGGAGACATGCCGGGTCAGCTCGTAGTTGACCATCAGGAGGGTGTTCGTCGCCTGAAGGCGCTCCTCGGCGGAGAAGATGGGGCACTCCTCCAGCACGTCCCAGGCCGGGCCGATGCTGTTGCTCGTGGTCTCCTCGGGCCAGGTGACGGCCCTGGAGGGGTCGTCCTGGTATTGCTGGAGGATGGCGAACAGGATCTGCCTGGCCTTCTGAGCATACGCGATGTCGCCGCGGTCGCGGTAGAGGTTGGCGTTGGACCAAAAGTCCCTCCAGGGATCGCGCGACAGCGGCTGATCCAGCAGGACCTGTGTGGCGGCCTGATCCAGCGGCGTGTACGCGGGGTTGACCAGGAGCGGCTCGGCAAGTATCAGGTTGCCATCGGCCGCCCCCGGCAGCAGGGCGAGCAGGGCCTCGACACCCGCGGCGCAGCCGGCGGCGTCCGAAGCCTCGACAGTGAGCACGTTCACGCTGGGCTTGAAGTTGAAGGGCTGGTGCACCGTGCGCAGGACGAACCTGCCGGCCCCCGGAGTGAGAGCGTCGGCGATGAGGTACTTGTTCCAGTGCAGGCGCTGGGTGACGAGGTTGTTGTTCAGATTGCCCAGGGCGATGATGGTCTGCTCGGTGTCCAGCAGGCCCTCCCCCTCATCGACGATGGGCAGTTCGACGCCGGTCTTGTGGGCGATGGCCGCCTGCAGGGCGGTGGCCGCCTCCTGCCATTCGGGTTGCTGCGGCGCGCAGATGGTCGCCGCCGGCTTGCCCTCGAGCACCAGGGGCGTCTGCAGCCTCAGAGGCCGCACCTCTTCGATGCCCAGGCCCCCCAGGGCCACCAGGGGCAGGCGGTCGCCGAAGGCCTCGCGGCTCACCGGCATCAAAGACAGGTCGTCGACCAGACAGTCGCAGGTCCAAAAGTGCATGGTGTAGGCGTACAAGATGACCTGCGTATCTCCGGGCTGGGCCTCGCCGATGACGGTGAACTTCTGCCAGTCGCCACCGATGGGCGGTGTCAGGCGGGTGACGAAGACCTTGTTGCTGGGTCGGAAGGTGAGCTGGAGGTCCACGGCCGAGGGATGATTGCGCGCCAAGCACTTCACCCACGCCTCGGCCCGGTACATCGCCCCCGGCTCGACATCGAGCGTCTGACTGACACCCACTGCCCAACGATTGTCGCGCTCCTCGGGCCCGGTGTCGATCAGCCGCAGGGCTCTGGCGCCGGAACGGGCCTCCGCCGAGATCTGCAGTTGGCTCTCGGGCTCGTCTCCGCCGTAGCGCGCCCAGCCGGTGGGCACTCCCTCGCCCGGGCCTGCCTCGAAGCCCGGGTTCTGGAGCATCTCCTGGGACATCGCGCAGGAGCAGGAGAGGACCGCGATGAGCGGCACGATGTGAGCGCGCACGGGACAACGCCTCCGCTCGGTCAGGGGTGGTGGGGAGGGCCGCATTGTGTGTCGCTAGACTATTCGCCCCCCAGAGCCACGAACCTCTGTGCACTCGGCTACGCCCGTGGACAGCGCGGGGCCGAGACGTCCTGCCCGGCGCACCGGGCGGAGGCCCCGGTCCGGGCTCGCGAAGCAGAGGAGGCCACCGGGAACCGGCGGGGAAGGGATGGCATGCTGCGCGTCCGTCGCCCGTGACGGCCGGTCCGCACGCCCGGCGCAGGACGCCATCTTGGACCGACAAAAGGACGAACCTCCATGCCGGACAGACTCCTGACTACCGCCTGTTTTCTGCTGCTTTGCTGTCCTTTGACGGCCTGCGGTCAAGAGCCCGTGGATTTCGCGCTGGCCACCGAGGGCGGAACCGTCACCGGGCCGAGCAACTCCTCGGCCGGCGCCGCTCTCCCGCCGGTGGCCAATGACGGCCGCTTCGACGGCTACGCCTGGGCCTATCTGGGCACCCCGCTGGTGGTGCGCCTCGCCGCCCCGCGCACCGTCAACACGGTGGAGCTGTACCTCTACCACGAGGGCAGCCACTGGTACCGCTTCACCGTGGCCGTCAGCGCCGACGGCGCGACGTGGACCGAGGTCGCCGACAGAACGGAGGGGACGCCCAAGGGCCGGCAGACCGTGGCCTTCGACCCGGTCACGTGTCAGCACGTCAGGATCACCTTCACCGATACCAGCGTGCCCGCCCGCAGCTACCATGTGCGGGAGGTGGGGGTGTATTTGCTTGAGGACCCCGCGGCCGTCACGCCGCTGCAGGCAATGTACCGAGAGCAGGCCGAGGCCCTCCGGCGCACCAACGCCGAGATCCTGCTGGACGCACTGGGGCCGGGGGCCCAGATGACCCGCCAGGAGCGGGAGGCCGTCCTAGCCCTCGAGCCCGGGCAGCGGATCCTCAGAGACCTCGACGGCGACGGCGACCCGGATGTCTGCGACTTCGTCGACACCGATCCGCGGCACACGGTGCACCCCATGCTGGTGCGGGTCATCGACGATGACGACGACATGGGACCCGACGGCCTCGGCGACGAGGACAGCGACTGCTATGTGGCCGACTGGAAGGGCGACGGCAGCATCGATCGGGCCGTGGATTACTGGGACGATGACGGCGACGGTGATGCAGACCGCATGGACATCTACTACGCCGCCGGCGGCTGGCACGTGGACCGGGTGGAGGTCGTCGTCATCCGTGATGTGGGCGATGACGACAGGATGTGGTGGACACGCAACTACGAATACGACCAGTACCACTGCCAGTGGAACTCGGACTTCAACGGCGACGAGATCTTCTGCATGTTCGGCTACGACCGGGATGCCCGGCAGTTCACGGCCTTCCTCGAGGCGCCCTTCACCCATCACGATCTGGACGGCGACGGCGTTGCGGAGATGACCATGCAGTTCATGGGCGAGGGCATAGACATCCGCACCCTGCGCTACAGCTTCGACGCCGACAATGACACCCACCCGGTTCGGAACCGCCGGGACTACGACTTCTCCTTCAACTGCGTCGGACTGGCGCAGGTGCCGGACGGCAAGTCCACCACCGAGACGCTGCGTAATGGACAGGTCACCGGCCCCTATCTGGACTGGCCGTATGCCCGGGAAGTGGCCGAGGCCGGAGACTGGAAGTCCTGCCGCCTGTGCTGGGACGAGATCGACAACAACGTAAACCCAGCCGATGCAGTGGAGAAGCATCACGAGCGCTGGGAGGGCGTGGGCGGCTACCCGATGAATGAGGGCAACAAGCGGTGGGAGACCGATAAGGACTACAGCGGCAAGATGAAGCTGTACTACTGGAGTGCAGACGGACGCCTGCACCTGCTGGGTGCCGAGACGGGCACCATCGAGGTGGACTACAACCACGACACGAAGATCGACGCCAGGATCACCTATGAGGATCGGGACGGCGACGGGTACTTCGACCACTGGAGCTGGGACGGGGACGCCGACGGCGTGCCCGAGTACACCGCCGCCCCCGTCGACTGCGGGTACGAGCCGGCACCCATCGACTATGGCCCGTTCACCCGGCGCTACCGCCGGTGGGTCCAGCAGGCCATCGACGGAAATGGCGACCTGATCCACGCGATGAAGCAGAGACTCGGGCAGTCGACGCATTCGGTGTTCGAGGACTGGTGGCACTCGATCCGGCCCCGTGAGTTCTACGCCGCCGACAAGCTGGGCCTCAGCGCCGAGGCGCGCCGGTACTATCTGGACCTGACCCGGCAGGAACTGTACATGCAGGCGGAGGCGAGGTTCTCCACGGAGCCGTGGTGGGAGGGTTTCGGCGAGGCCTACGAAAGCGGCCAGTACGCCCGGGCGGCGCAGCAGATGCGAGACGCTCGGTAGTCACGCGCGGTTGCCTGGAAGTCCGGCCGAGAAGCCGGTTCTGCCGCCAATGTGTCACTCTGAGCGTCCATCTCGCGCAGCGAGATAGCGAGGAATCTCGCTGAATGCCAGGGGATTCCTCGCGCCGCTCCCTCTGGGAGCGAACGCTCTGGGAATGACATTCCCGGCGAAGGGGGGGGTTCCGGCCGCGCCTGTAGACCCGGTCCCATTCCATGAGACGAGGCCCTGCCATGCTCACCGATCATCCGCACTGCCTGGCCGTGCTCCTTGCGGCCCTGGGCGCCTTGCTGCTGCTATCCACCGCCAACGCCCAGCCGGCGGAGCGGCGGGTCATCTCTTTGCCCTGGGGCATCTACCGCCACTTCCCGGCGGACTTCTCGCGCTGGAATGAAGCGGCGGCGGGGTTCTCCGGCTGGGACAGCGAGGTCCGCGAGCTGGACCTGAGCCGGACCTGCCTGGTGCTGATGCACCTGCCGGACACGGGGCTCACCGTCGGTACTGAGTTTGGGCCGGACACCCGCTCCCCCGACGCGCTGGGAACCGTCGAGTGGGTCCCGCGGACCATGCAGATGGTGGCCTTCCGGCTGCCGCCACTTGTCAAGGCCGCGCGAGACGCCGGACTGCTGGTGGCCCATGTCAGCGGGGCCGACGGCACCGGCCCGGTGTGGGAGGCGTGTCTGGCGGAGGTCGGCGACCCGCCACCGCCCGACGCGGACCGCATTCCCCTCGACCAGGAGCGCTGGGCCCGGCACATGCGGGACGTGTTCGACCTGCCGCGAGAGGCAAGACCCGAGGCGACCTATCCCCTGCCGGAGCTGGACTTCTCCGACGCGTGGGAACTCCTGCAGCCGCGGGAGGGCGACGTCTGCGCTTCCCAGTCGTGGCAGCTTGGCCGCCTGCTCAGAAACAGGGGCGTGGACCACATCCTCTACTGCGGCTGGGCCCTGAACTGGTGCCTGTGGTTCTCGCCCGGGGGCATGTGTGACATGAGCCGCAAGGGCTACCTGTGCTCGGCGGTGAGAGGGGGCTGTGTGGCCATCGAGAACAAGGAGTCGTCGGTCGGTGAGAGGAACCTGGAGTACGCTTACTGGAAGACCTCGACGATGTTCGGTTACGTGTTCGATCTGCACGACCTCACCCATGCACTGAGGGAGCACGCACGGGTGCGCGAGGCCGGAGGGTAGGGCGGTGGCCGGCGCAGTTGGGCCCCTCCGGACGACGACGACAGACGGCAGAGCGCAACGGCCGGACGGCGACGACGGGCGACAATGGCGGGCAGACGCCCTCAACCATCAGGAGACAACTCCATGGCCGGTATCGAGTCCATTCGACTGCTCATCATCGGCGGGAGCGGGTTCGTCAGCGGCACGCTGGCGAAGGTTGCCGTGGACCACGGCCACAAGGTTACGGTGGTCACGCGGGGGCACCGGCCACTGCCGTCGGGGGTGTCGGCGCTGGTGGCCGACCGCAAGGTGCCGGGAGCCCTGGAGCAGGCCGTTGCCCACAATGGGGCCGAGTGGGACATGGTGGTGGACTGCATCGGCTACGAGCCTCAGGACGTCCGCCAGGATGTGGCCGTCTTCGCCGGCCGCTGCGGCCACCTGGTCTTCATCTCCACCGACTTCGTCTACGACCCGGCCCGGCGCGCTTTCCCGCAACCTTTCGACAACCCCTACTTCATCGCGGATGGCTACGGCGGCAAGAAGCGCCTGTGCGAGCTGGAGCTGGAGCGCGGCGATCTGCGGGGAAGCCGATGGACGGTCTTCCGGCCCTGCCACATCTACGGACCGGGCTCGCAGCTCGGCTGTCTGCCCCTGCACGGACGCGATCCGGAGCTCATTGCCAGGATAAAGGCCCGGGAGGCTCTCAAGCTCGTGGGGGGCGGCCACTTCCTGCAGCAGCCCATCTTCGCCAGAGACCTGGCGGGGCTCATTCTCAGTGTACACGACAGTCGCCTGTGCAACCGCCGGATCTTCTGCAGCGCGGGCCCAGACATCATCGAGTCCCGCCGGTACTATGAGATCATCGCCGACTGCCTGGGGGTGGCCCTGCGTGTGGAGGAGTTGCCCATCGCCGCGACTCTTGGCCAACAGCCGGACCTGGCGCCCTTCATGTGCCACCGCATCTACGACCTCTCGCCGCTGAGGCTTGCCGGACTGAGGGTACCCAATACGCCGATCGTGGAGGGCCTGGCTCAGCACGTACGGAGTATGTCATAGGAATGCTACCACCGTTGTCCCGGGCGTCGCAGCATTGGCTCATTCCGGGAGCGTGACCTGGGCGAAGCGTGGTCCGCGGTCGCCGGGAGCTTCATCGAACGCCTGCCGGGGCACGGACAATGGTGGGATATCAGTGACCTTCGACCAAAGCGGCTTCGATGTGCGCTGCGAGTGGGGCCAACGCGGCGTCGCGGAGCTGGCCGCGAGCAGTGACGTGATCGTCATCGTCGACGTGATGTCCTTTTCCACCTGTGTGGAGATCGCCGTGGGGCGCGGCGCGGTGGTCTACCCTTACGGCCGGCGTGACGCCTCGGCCCGGCAGTTCGCCGACTCGCTGGACGCCGAGCTCGTCGGGAAGCGCAGCAAGGCGAGGTACTCGCTCTCGCCGGAGTCGCTAACAGGCATCCCGGCGGGGACGCGGCTGGTCTTGCCCTCGCCCAATGGGTCGTCGCTGAGCCTGGCAACCGGCTCCACCATCACCCTGTGCGGGTGTCTGCGCAACTGCCGCGCCGTGGCTGAGGCGGCCATGCAGATGGGCCGGCGGATTTCCGTGGTACCCGCCGGTGAGCGCTGGAAGGTGGACGATTCACTGCGCCCGGCCGTGGAGGACCTCATCGGAGCCGGAGCGGTCATCGCCCACCTGAAAGGTAGCATGTCTCCAGAGGCCTACGCAGCCCTGTGTGCCTTCGGCGGCGCCGAGACCAACGTGCACGGGCTGCTGGCACATTGCAGCTCCGGGCGAGAGCTGGAGACCGCCGGCTTTTCCGCGGATATCGACCTCATTGCCGCCGTGGACGTGAGCGATACCGTGCCCATCCTGTCTCACGGGGCCTTCGTGCCCATCAGGTCCCTCCGGGTCCGACGCGTGCGGCAGACACCGCGGAGCAGGGCCGGAAGGAAGAGCTAACCGATGCCACCGGCGACGCGATACACCATTCCGCCTATACTGCTCACCATGGTGCTTCTCCTCAGTCTCCCCGCCCCGGATCAGAACCTGCTGCAGAACCCGGAGTTGCTCGATGGCATCTTCAGCCCGACGGGCTGGAGTTACAACGCCTCCGCGGGCAACCGGGTGACCCGCCTCATCTCCGCCGACGGCGCCCACCGCTGTGTGCGGCTTCAGGGCAGCGGTCGGGACTGGGCCGGGCTGAGCTCATCTCGTGTGCCGGTGGAGGCCGGCGATGTGCTTACCGTCGGAGCCCTGCTGCGGGCCCTGCCCGGCGATCCCGGCGAGAGCAGGGACCGTCTGTTCGTCCGCTTCTTCGGCGGCCCGTTCCTCGGTCAGGAGGGGCCCTCGCTGGAGGCTCTCGGCGCGGAGTGGATGGCCGTCGTCGGTGAAGTGACCGCGCCGCAGGGGGCCGATTCCGCCGATCTGTCCCTGCAGGTCCGCTCTGGGGCGACGGTAGAGATCGTCGCACCGGTTCTCCTGCGCGGCTCCCGGCCCCAGGACGCCCGCAGTATGCTGAGTGCCACGAAGCTGCCTACCGAGGGCTGGCGGGAGCTCCGGGCCGAGGACCTCCTGCCTCCAGACACGGATGGCAACGGCCTGCCCGACGGCCTGGAGAAGTGGCTGGGGATCACTCCCGAGGATGGCGCACGGAGCGCGCGGCGGACACGGGAGCAGACCACCAGTCTCCAGACGCCCACCGGTTACCGGGAGGACAATGATCTGAAGGTCGACCGCATCATCATTGCCGGCAACTCCGCGGAGAGCATCGCCTCGTGGGCCGCCATGGGCTATGAGCCCCAGGTGATGGTGGGGTTCAGGGCGGGAGCGGAGTGGCTGCAGGAGACCCACAACGGCACGCCCGGGAGCGACGAGGTGCAGACCGACTCCCGCGGGCAGCCACTGACCTGCGGGCCGGGCAGCTACTACATGGTGCCGACGCAGAATCGCAGGGAGCTCTTCCGTCGGTACTTTGCCGAGGCCGTCGCTCGTGGCGCCCGGGCCGCCTGCCCGGAGGAGCCGGAGTTCTTCTCCAACGCCGGGTACAGCCCGGCCTTCAGGCGCGAGTGGCGGGACTTCTACGGCGAGCCCTGGGAGGATCAGGCGGGCTCCGTGGCGGCAAGGTACAGGTCGGACAGGCTCAAGGTCGCTCTGGAGCGCCGGCTTCTGCAGGCCTGCTACGCCGGTGCCCGCAGTGTGGACCCGGCGGTGCCCCGCTACCTGCTGGCCCACAGCCCGCTGAGCTACACGGCGTGGGGTATCGTCTTCGGCCACCACGACGCCATCGCCACCGGCGAAGTGGACGCCATGATCGCCCAGGTGTGGACGGGCACCGCGCGCACGCCGATCACCTACGCAGGAGACCACAGGGAGCGCACCTTCGAGAACGCCTACCTGGAGTACGCCTCCTGCGTCGGCCTGGTGCGCGACCTTCCCATCGAGCTGTGGTTCCTCATGGACCCGCTGGAGGACAACCCGGACCGCGCCATGGAGGACTACCACGTCAACTATGAGCGCACGTTGGCGGCGGCGCTGATGTTCCCCGAGGTGACCCACTACGAGACCATGCCCTGGCCCACGCGGATCTTCGGCCGCGTCCCGGACGGCTTCGCCACCGAGATCTGCAGCGTCATCAATGCGCTATCGGACATGCAGAACCAGACGGCCGTGCACAGCCACTGCGGGCCGGAGGGCATCGGGACCTTCCTGTCCGACTCGGCCATGTGGCAGCGCGGGGCGCCGCACCGCAGCGATCTCGACTGCTTCTACGGCGTCGCCCTTCCCCTGCTGATGCGCGGTATCCCCGTGGAGGTCCCGCACCTGGACCGCGCCGTCGATCCGGGCTATCTGGACCGCTACCGGCTCCTGTTCGTCTCCTACGACTTCCAAAAGCCCATGGAGCCTGAGATCAACCAGGCCCTGGCCGACTGGGCGCGCAGGGGCGGGTGCCTGGTTTTGCTGGGCGGCGAAGACCCGTACAACGCGGTGCCCGCCTGGTGGCAGGAGCGGGGCTTTGCCTCCCCACAGGACCACCTGCTCTCCCTCTGCGGTCTGGACGTGTCGGGGCGCACAGTCACCGGGGAAGACGCCGCTGCCTGGACGACGGTGGCGAGAACGGACTACACCGGGCGCGATCTGGGCAATGAGACCGTGGAGAGCATCGACCTTGCCCCCTTCCTCGGGGAGGGGCGGGCGCTGGTGCGGTTTGAAGACAGTCTCCAGGAGGACGGCTGGGGCGCGCTGATCCGCGAGCTGACTGTCAGCGGGACCCGAGACGGCCGCCCGGTGACGCTGCATGTCCGGCCCGGCAGCGATGAGGAGCGTGAGCTCATCGCGGCCGATGACGGCAGCTCCTTGAACCCCGACGGCTTCCGCTTCTGCGATGGCGACCGATCGGTGACTTACGGCTTCCGCCTCGACCCGGGCACGCCGGCCACACTGGCCGTGCGGATCGGCAACCAGTACCTCATCCGCGCCACATCGGAGCGTTCGGCGGGGCAGAACTCATTCGCGGCCATGGGCGCCCCGGCTCTGGGGGCCGCCGAGATCGCCCTCCCGCCGTCCGTCCCCGTCGTGCACTATCAGGGCTCGGGGGCCGAGGAGCTCTATCGAGGCAAGGCCGGTGCGCTGCTGTCGCAGAAGGCCGTCGGCGACGGCTGGGTCCTGCACTTCGGGGCTCCGGGCTCGTGGTTCTCCCGCTCGCCACAGAGTGCGAACCAACTGCGGGCCCTGTGTCGCTATGTGATGGAAGAGCACCTCGGACAGGCATACCGCGAGCAGGGCTACCTGCGCACCGATCGCGGGCGCTACACGGTGGCGAGGACCTTCGACGAAGGGCTCACGCTCGCAGGGCGGTTCGTGAACGTCCTGGACCCGGCGCTACCCGTCGTGGACGGGGTAGAGCTGGCCCCCGACGGGCTGGCGGTGCTGCGGGATGTGGCGCCCGACATGGCGGGAGACCCGTCGCTTTTGTTCGCGTCCTCGTGCGTGGAGTGGTCCGCCGCGAGCGCCCAGCGGGTGGCGGCCATCCTCTCCGGGGCCTCGGGAACGATGGGGACTTGCCGGGTGTTCACGGGTGGCAGGACGGCCGCGGTGGAGGTGCTGGACGCACAGGGGCGGGAAGTCGCCGTGGAGGCGATTGCCGAGAGAGAGACACTGCTGCTGAGGTACCCCAACCGGCCGTTTGGGTTGGCGGTTGAGGTAAGGTTCGAGGAAGGGTAGGCGGTCATTGGCGGCCGTTCACTTCTCCCAGCCCCCGAACGGGGCGACCGGGAGAGGTCGGCTGTTCGGGCTCGTCGTGCGGGCCTGAACAGACGGGTGAGGGCAAGGCCCGCCCAACCTACGACGGGCGCCACGGCCGTTCGCCGTCGCTCGTCCGCCGTTGTCGGGCGGCGCGGGTGCTGGGGATCCCCCCGGCGCGGTACAGGCCCGCGCCCTACAGAGCGGCGCCGCCGAGCCTGGGTGCCCGGCCTCTCCCGGGCGGCCCTTCGGGCCTGGGAGATGTGGCGAACGGCAACGGCCAACACCCCACAGCACTGAATGGAGCGCTCACACGATGGAGGAGATCACTTACATCGACGCCTGCTGCTTTCTGGGACGCACCATCCGCGGCGGCGACGGGATACCCGAGACTCCCGAGCAGACCTTGCAGACAATGGACCACTGCGGGGTGCACCAGGCCCTGGTGGTGGATACGCTGTGCGCCAGTACCAATCCGATCGAGGGCAATCGGCGCATACTGGAGCTTGCCCGCGACCATCCCCGCCTCATCCCCGCCTGGGCCGGCCTGGCCACCCACAGCCGGGAGCTGGCACCACCCGGGGAGCTGGTGGCCAAGATGCGCGAGCACGGCGTGGGTGCGCTGTTCTTGTTCCACAAGCAGTTCGACATGCGTCTGGAGGACTGGGTCCTGGGTGACCTCCTGGCGGCCCTGGAGGAGGCCCGAGTACCTGTGTTCGTCTCCCCCGAGACCCAGCGGGAGCCGGGGCTCACCGATGCCACCGACTGGCCGGGCATCGTCGGACTCTGTCGCGCCTTCCCCGACCTGCCGCTGGTGGTGACCGAGAGCCGCATCTACGGCAGCCAGCGGGCTCTGTACCAGGCTCTGGCGGCCTGCCCCAACCTCAGGGTCGACATGACCTCGATCTGGCTGCACCACCGGGTGGAGTTCATCTGCCGCGAGTTTGGGGCCGACAGGCTTGTGTGGAGCTCTCGCCTTCCGGAGCGCAATCCGGCCATCCCGCTGGTGCAGCTCAACTACTCCGACATCAGCCCCGACGAGCTGGGGGCCATCGCCGGCGGAAACCTGCGCCAGATGCTGTCTTGGAATGAGAACAGCCAGTTCGTGGACAGGGTGCAGTTCCCCGCGGCGACAGACCGACTGCACGACAAGTCGCGGCGGCGGCAGTCCCTGCGAGATGAGCAGTTCCACGACTGCCACGGGCACATCGGCTGGTGCAGCAACCGGCACGTGGTGCACGACGGCCCCGCAGACATCGTGGCTGAGATGGACAAGTTCGGCATCCGGGCCTGCTGCGTGTTCTCCTTCGCCGGCTCCATGGCCGACGAGGTCTACGGCAACAACGAGGCGGCGAAGGTGATCGCCGCCTACCCCGACCGCTTCGTGGGCTTCACCTTCGTCAATCCCAACCGGGGCGAGGCCCGCATGGTCGCGGAGATGGAGCGCGGGCTCGAACTGGGCATGCAGGGGATCAAGCTGGCCCCCAGCTTCCAGCACTACCCCCTCGAGGGGCCGATGATCGACGTCGCCTGTCGCTTCGCCGACGAGCACGGTCTGTTCATGCTCAACCACGTCTGGGGCTCGGCGACGCAGATGCGCAGGCTGTGTACCACCTACCCCAGTGCGTGCTTCTTCACCGGGCACATGACCTTCGACTACGCCGATGTGGCGCGGGATGTGGACAACCTGTACATCTGCACCTGTCCGCTGCTGGGGCTGTTTCAGACGGAGCGGGCGGTGGAGGTCTACGGCGCCGACCGGCTGCTCTTCGGCTCGGATCTCACGGATCTGCCCATCGGCTGGGGCCTGGGCCCGATCCTGTATGCGAGGATACCTGAGGGCGACAAGAGAAAGATCCTCGGCGGCAACCTGCGCGGGCTGATGGACAGGTACGGGGTGAGGCCCAAAGGTTGGGGGGCAACGACAGGCTGAGCCGCGTACCTGCGCCGTCCTCGGGGCCAGGACGTGGCGCCGGCCTGAGGGGCGCCGCCGGCGCGATCACCTCTCCCAGCCCCCGAAGGGGGCGTCCGGGAGAGGTCGGCAGGCGCGCCCGCACCGCGGGTTCGGTCTGACGGGTGAGGGCCGCCTGGGGAGAGCCACCGCCGCGACATGACGCGTACGGCCCACAGTGGGCCCCACCGGCACTCCGCGTTGGCCCCGGAATGGCCCCCATAGCGCAGTGGCCGATCAGCAGGGCCGAGGAACGCGCCGCGGGCGGCCCCCACCCGTAAGCGCCCCGCAGGGGCGGCCGACTCTCCCGGTCGGCCCTTCGGGCCCGGGAGAGGTAGACGGCTGCCAACGGCCACGGCAGTACCGACGCGGAAGCCGCCGACCGGGGTCAGGGGGGGCCTCGTGGGGAGCCGACCCGGCTGCACAGCGCTGCCGCCCAGGCCCGGCCGCGGCTTGGCCACGTTGACACTACACTCGGCGAACAAGGACAGCACCGCATGAACCCCGATCGTGCATTGAAGCGACTGCGACTGGAGCCCGTGGACCGCATCCCCCACTGGGAGCACATCTCCAACCCGGACTTCTATGGTCTCATCTCCGGCCTCGACCCATACGAGCACCCGCGGCAGGCGGCGCTCAAGGCTCTGGAGCAACTGCCCATCGACATGGGCGGCGGCGCTCCGGCCACGGACGACCCCATCCAGCGGCTGCCCGACGACCAGTCGTCCTTCATTGGCGAGGACGGACGAAGAAGGGTGCGCTGGGGCGCGCAGTTCACGGGCCACTGGGATTGGGGGGAGGAGTTCAGCTCGGTGGAGCAGGCTCTGGCCTACCGGCCGCTCCAGAACCTCGACCTGCGCGAGAAGCAGGTCATCGCCCAGATGGACTACTCCCGCTCGGTGGAGGACATCGCCCGTGACATGCAGGGCGGCGAGCTGCCCAAGCCCGGTGGCCCGCGGGCGGAGCACCTGAAGGGAGGCAGCTTCTACAACACGCTGTTCATGTGGCCGCTGCTCACCTTCGGCTGGGAGATCTTCCTGGAGCTCGCCGGGGGGCACAAGGAGGAGCTCAAGCGGCTGCTGGCCGACTTCGCCTGCCTATCACGCAAGGTGTTCCAGGCCGCGGCCCTGACAGACATCAACTTCTTCGTCTGCCATGACGACATCTGCATGGCCCGCGGACCGGTGTGCTCCCCCAGGTGGCTCGCGGAGTTCATCTACCCGTACTACGAGGAGTTCTTCGGGGTCATGGGGGATGCGGGGATCAAGGTGATCTTCATGACCGACGGCAATCCGGACCTGATCGCCGACGACGTCTTTGCCTGCGGCGCCCACGGGCTCATCAGCGAGCCTTTCGGCAACTACGAGGCCATCGCCGACCGGCACCCGGACAAGATGCTGGCCGGCGACGGGGACAACAGGATACTGCAGAGCAATGACCGCGATGCCATCGAGGCGATGACGCGGCGTATGTGCCAACTGGGTAAGAGGCAGCCGGGGTACTTCATGTGCATCGGCAACCACATTCCGTGGAACGTGCCGGCCGAGGCGGTGAAGCTGTACTTCGACTTCTCCGCCGAGTATGGGGTGTACTGAGGGCCGGGCCACGTCGAGACCGCCGCCGGCCTACTCCTTTTTCTGCTCCCCATCGACGACGACAGGGAGCTCCTGAGGGGGCGCCCCGTTCTCGGCCACCATCACGATAACGCCCACCGGGTCGTCCTCGGACCACAGATGCAGGAAGTGGTAGCCCGAGCCGCCGTAGGCCCCCACGATGCGTCCGTCCGTCCACTTGACCCCCTCGGGAGCGACGCGATCGATGGGTCGGGGGCCGTTCGTGGCCCCGGTGCGTCCGCGCCGGGAGTGCCGCGGTTCCGGGGGCGGAGGCGGGCTGTCCAGGAAGCGCAGCCGGCCGGTCCTGCGCGTGCCCTCGGAGACGGCCGAGCCCACCAGAGCCGCCACCTTCCCCGCCCCGACATGCAGCAGGTCCAGCACCTCTCCGCCCAGCCCCGTGTACGTCTTCTCCGCCCCCGTGGCCAGCTCAATGCCCAGCAGATGTCCGGCTCCGTCTCTGACGAAGGCACGACCGTAGCTCACCACCAGCATGTCGGGCAGGAAGCGGGGCTCGGCGCGGATGACCTTGGTAGCGCCGTTGCAGTCCACTCGCAGCAGCCGGCAGCGCTGCACGCCCTCACCCCGCGCGGGGTCGGCGACGGTGATGAGAGCCAGCAGATAGTCGCCCGAAGGGTGCCAGGCAACGCGGGCGACATCGTGGGCCAGCGGCCCCAGCCACACACCGGAGGCGTCCAGTACCCACAGCGAACGATCGCCCGGGCAATGCAGCACCTCGCGCAGGACGCAGGCCGCGCGCAGGCCGTCGGGCGAGGCCTCAAGAGCATCCGTTCGCCCGGCGATCGGTGCTCCCAGGGCCTGCATCTGCAGCACGGGCCCTGTGACGGAGAACAGGGCGCAGCGCGGGTGTCCCCCGCTGCTCCGCGGGCTGTCCGTCGCTCCCGAAAGCCTCTCCGGAGCCCGGACCTCGGAGGAGACCAGAAGGTGGCCGGCCCCGCCGGGAGCGCTGATCTGCAGGGCCCGCAGACGACGGGCGCTGTCGGAAAGGACGCAGGCGGCACTCATGGCGGCGACGTCCACCGCCGAGAGCGCCGGCCCGGTGGCGGCCGAGCCCGAGGCCCGCACCAGCGCATCGCCTGAGCCCCACACGACCCTGCGCACGCGGCCGAGGGCGGCGCGCAGATCGCCCTGAGAGGGCGCGGACCAGTAGGTCGCGGCCGGCTGAGGCTTTCCCGCATCATGGCGGACCCTGTCCACCGTGGTGGTGAAGGCGGCCGAGGCGATCCGTTCGGGCATCGTGGGGTCGTAGATCCAGTTCGCCTTGCCGGTCAGGGGGTCGGCAGGGATGGAGACGAGCGTTGCCCGCCGGTCCGGCGCCGCGGAGGCAGGCACCACGTTGCGCGCCACGTCGAGCCCCGCAGAGACCGGCCCGTCTTCGGTCAGTGAGGCCGGGAAGACCTGCCGCTCACAGCGGAACCGCGCCACAGCATGGCGAACCTGGGCCAGCGACGTGCTCCACGCCCTGCTTGTGGAGCCCTGCGGCCCAGGGCTCCGGCTGTACAGCAGCGGGCTTGCCCCCAGCACCACCAGCATGACGACGGCAAACTCCGCCGCCATCCAGCGGAACCTGTTTGGCCCCAGAATCACGGTGTGCACGGCCCAGGAAAGCACCGAGGCGAAGCCGAGTATGGCTGCGACGGTGCCGGCCCGCGCCGCGGCCAGGACCGCCGGCTCGCCGAGGCCGGCCGCCAGGCGCAGGGGAGGGGCGGGAGAGAGCAAGACGGTGATCAGCCAGGGCAGGGCCGAAGCGGTGAACAGAGCCGCGAACAGCCTGCCACCACCCGAGGCCCTGATCTCCATGACCACCAGGCGCACTGCCAGGACCGCCCACACAATCAGCAGCGCCGCCCACAGGCGGGTGCTGCCCGCCGGGAGCTGCCCGCCCAGAAACAGGCGCGGACCGGGGAGCTGGTCCAGGCCCCCGTACAGCGCCAGCACTGCGGGGGACAACAGGAGCATCCAGCCGCCGTAGACGGGAAGCCTCAGGAGGAAGCGCCAGGAGGCTACCCCCCGCTGCGCGCCCACCGGCCGACCGGTCCTCTGCTCCGCCACCCAGCCGCCCGCCCACAGCACCGCGCCACAGGCGACGACCAGCACCCACACCACCACGAAGCGCCCGGCACCGGTGCGCAAGACACCCGGACCCGTCGTGGTCGCTGAGGCCCGCCGGTAGATATGAACTCGGAACGGCGCGGCATCTGTGGCCGAGACGAAGGCCAGGTCGACCAGCCGATCTGAGGTCAGCCGGCCGCTGAAGCGGGTCGTCCAGAGGTGGTCCCACGAGTAGCGGCTCGCGTCGGTCCAGTGGTCCGCCCAGTAGGACAGGTCGGTGAAGGGATGGACCCCCAGGGCCTGCGCCTCCTTGACCAGCCCGCCCGCCCCCTCTGTCTCCCGGAACTCCTCATACCACCGGCCGCGGGGCAGCACGGTGCGGCGGGGCACGGTCACTACCGGAAGCTCGCGGCACTCCACAGGGACCGGCGCGATGACCGCCAGTTGCACGACGGTGTGCTCCGGAGCCGAAGCGGCGGCGAGCCCCAGCGGATAGACCGCCTGCTGGGTCTCGAGGCGTATCCCCACCGGGGTCAGGTACTTCATCGCCGGTCCGGTGCCGGTTGAGGCGGGCAGGATCCTCAGCGCCACGAAATGCCAGCCGCGCTGCACGTAGTCCCGACACGCTCTTTCCAGCGCCTCATCCACCTCGTACCCATTGGCCTCCAGCCAGCGTCCGACGTCGTCTTGCCCCTCTCCCTGGGGCAGGAGAACGGCTTCGTACCAGCGCACATCGAGACGCTCTCCCGGACCGACATCGCGCTCCGCCAGGCTCCGGGTGAGTGTCGGCGCCCCCCCCGGCGCCGGGCGGAGAAACGGCTGCCACGCGGTGACGTCGAGGATCTCCGTCTCGACCAGAGGCGCTGTGCGCCGGAACACGGCGTCCATGAACTCCCCGGAGGCGGTGAAGACGTCGCTTGGTCTGGGGGCCACCGGCGTGGGGATCAGCCAGCAGAACTCCGTGACCGGGCCGCGGTAGACGGGCTGCAGAAGCAGCGTCATCTCGTCCTGATTGGGCCTGAGGACCACCGCACGCCGCAGGGGAACGCTGATCTGGGCGTTTTCATCGCCGTCGGTTCCTCGGCTCAGGGGCAGAAGAACACCATCGGGCCGCGCCGACGTGAGCGCCACGAATAGGAGAAGCGCCGTCCCTAGCGCCCGGGCTGCTCGGCGATGGGTCTGAGATATGCGTCTGTTCACAGGGCCTCCCCGCGTCTGGGCGCGGCGGGTTGATGCGTGGTGGGCGGCGCAAGCGCCGGGGCAACAGCAGAGAGCATTCCGCGCCGTGCCCTCACCGACCTCCGTGGACGCGCTTTGGGCGCCGCGCGCGCGTCCGCCGAAGCCGTCGCCGCACACAGCCTGCGAACACCGCTGCGTTTTTTTCTCGACGCGGGTGAACATCACCGCGAGTGCTACGTCAGAAGACTCAAATGTACTATTGACAATAGTAGGCCCCGACAGTACAATGAAACCGTCTACTATGAAGTATAGTCGGGGCGACTGCAGCAGCGACCGATGGCAGCGAACCGAGAAGCGGTCGAAGACTGCGAGCCGGCGGTATCGCGACAGAGAGCATCGTCACGGGGGCCGTGCCAGCAAAGGCCCCCATCATCATCGGCCCGCCGCGCCCGCAGGAGATTCGCACATACGCCAGTCAGGGCCCGGCCCAGGGGATTGAGCCCCCCTACGAAAGGAGATGGCAAGATGACCGCAGCGTTCCAACGCACCAATGTCGCAATGGTCCTCACAGTCGTGATGGTCCTTACCACCCTGACAGCCACCAGTGCGGTGGCAAACGACACGGGCAAGATCCTGGGCGCCCTCGCAGCAGGGTACATCGCCTACGAAATCCTCGGCGACCTGGGCCGACAGCCCAGCCAGCGGCCCGCGCCGCCGCCACCTCAATACCGCCCCCCCCC
>Ga0334883_1001244_pt1 | contig 39146 bp, 24 predicted proteins | sample GraSluR1_MG_6_FD_207230 | JGI IMG/M metagenome (GOLD analysis project Ga0334883, IMG submission 207230) | Sludge microbial communities from methane-producing bioreactor in Wageningen University, Netherlands - Granular Sludge_09_05-R1 | ecosystem: Engineered > Bioreactor > Anaerobic >...
GACCTAACGGATACAATAACTGGGGGAATAATGGGCCAAACGAACCTGTAGTAAGGCAGTTTGAAATGGCTGACGGAACCCCGTTTGTATGGGACAAATACAAGCCCGGCGATGAATACTTAAGGGAAGCAACAGGGGAGCAACTGGCCGCCGACCCGGAAATTAATCCATATGTCGGACGTGAGCCCCGGTTTTATGCAACAGTTTTTTACGATGGAGCGCCGTGGCAGGATCGGGCTGTAACAAACGGACTCATAGAAACCGGCTACTTTATTTCAGGAAACGATACCACAGCAGGATATGACACCCGCCAAAGTTTAATTGAAGCCTGGAATGGAACTAAAAATGGGTACTACCTGAAAAAATATCAGGACCCGGCAACTGTGGGGCAACATTTCAACAACCAGAACTCCTGGATAGAAATTAGATATGCCGAAGTGCTGCTGGATTATGCTGAAGCCTGTATCGAACTGGGCGGGAACAACCTGCAGGAAGGGTTGAATGCGCTGAATATGGTGCGTAACCGTGCAGGATTGCCCGACAGAGTAACCACCAACCAGGCACAAGCCAGGGAATGGTACCGCAAGGAACGACAAATCGAACTGTTTGCCGAAGGCGATCGCTGGTACATGATGCGCAAATGGATGATTGCCGACGAGGTAATTGATGATGTCTATCACATAAAAATTTACCACTATGCCGACGGCAGTAAAAAATGGTTTTACGATACCAGCCAAAGCGTAGATGACAGAATGTGGAACGATAATGCATACTGGTTGCCAATTGCAAGAGATGAAATAAACAGGGCGCCGCAATTACAGCAGAACCCGGGATATAATTAATAGTTAGGTTTTGTTAGATAGATAAAAGACCGGCTCAATTTGGGCCGGTCTTTTTCAAATATCCCAATACATAAAGTACAAACAACAAAATGAACCGAATAAAATAAATAGTGATGACAAAATTCAAACTTGCTGTAATGATGCTCCTTCAGTACATGATGTACGCTGTTTGGTGGGTTCCGCTGGCAGCTTACCTCACCAACCTCGAAGTGGGGAGCACCCAAAAAGCGCTAATTCTGAGTTCCATGGCCATCGGCTGTATGGCTTCGCCCCTGGTGGGTATGCTGGCCGACCGTTTCTGGCCGGCACAAAAAGTTCTGGCCGGCTTGAATTTTGTTCATGCACTCATGCTGCTTTGGGCAGCAACCACCCATAATCCCGATGTGCTTTTCATTTGTCTGCTTTTAGCTATGCTGGCCTACATGCCTTCGTGGAGCCTGACTTCTGCCATTGCTATGGCACATCTGCCATCGGAAGATTTCCCTAAAGTGCGGGTTTTCGGTTCCATTGGCTGGGTAACATCGGGCATTTTCAGCCTTATTTTTATCAAATTACTGAACGTTGATTTTGATGGAACGCACCTGCCATTTTACTGTGGCGCCGGTGTGAGCATGGTAGCTGTTTTTCTGAACCTGACGCTACCCAACACACCACCTCTGGCCAAAGGACAAAAATCAACACTCATCGATGCATTCGGACTGGGTTCGGTTCAGTTGATGAAAGACAGGAATTTTGCCCTGTTCATCCTGTTTTCCTTTCTTTCCATGATTCCCTTTGCCATGTATTACTCCTATTTTTCAGAGTTTTTGCTGAATATCAATGCCAAATACATTTCCATCACCATTAACTGGGGAGTGCTTGCTGAAATGGGATTTTTACTGTTGGTTCCGGTGGCCATTAAAAAGTTCGGACTGCGAAAAACCATGATCTTTGGTTTGGTTGCACTTTCCATTCGCTATTTTTCGTTTTATGCCGGTGGAGTTATTACCCAGCCCTGGATGTATTACATTGGTATTTTGATACACGGATTGATTTTTGGCTTTTTCTATGTGGGTGGCCAGATTTACATCGACAAGAAAGCACCCAAACATCTGAAGTCGCAAGCACAGGGATTTATTTTCCTGGTGACATTTGGGGCAGGTTTGCTGGTGGGCAATTTTCTGTGTGCACGACTCATCCACCAATACAAAACCGCTGCCGGTTATAACTGGGATGCCATCTGGGGAATTACCACGCTGGTTTCCGTTGTTTTAATGCTGGGGTTTATGCTGTTGTTCAGGGAAGACGGGGATTTGCGAAAATCAGCGACATTAGCGGGAAAACAATAATTCAATTAAAAAACAGATAATACCAAAAAGTTTCTGAAAATTGCGGGTAAAGCGCCCGTTGGGCCTGCTCGCGGCTGTTGCTGTTCTGCTGAAAAATCTGATAATACTGCCGGAACCGTTGTTCGGTTTCCGCTCTTGTTCTCAGAAATTCCAGCTGAGGAAATTCGCCCATATTCAGCAGTTTAAAACCGGTTGCCGCTTCGTCGATATGACGTGGAATGTGATTGTAACCAGCCTTTTCAAGCAGAGGTAGATTTTCTGTTAAAGCTGTAACATCTTTCTGCAGCAACAACCAGGCAAACTGGTATTCTATAGCGAAAACATTGGTTGAATCCACCTCCAACAAAGGTTCGAGATTGGTGGCAGGAGCCTCTGAAAGCACAAAAAAATCGGTTTTCGGTTTGAATCTCTTTTTCTGCCCCAGTTCAGGATGGTTTTCCACAGCTTCGTCGTTATCCAGCAACTTCAGGAATTCCCGCGCATCATTCCGGTAAAAAACCGACTGGCTGAGGATTTCAATATATTTTGCAGCCACCTTGTAATTACCGTTTATCAGTTCGGTTTTAATAAGCATTTTCAGTCCTTCGGGTGTATAACCACGAATCACCATATACTCGTAAGCCCAGCGATGCGCCTCGTTTACCAGTCCCACCGTATAGTAAAAATGGCCACCACGCCGAAGCACTTCTCCCATGGTTTCCCATTTTAAAAAAAGTGTTTCGCCATCAGGGCTTTGCGGAAACTCAAACAACCGTTCGGTCAGCTGCCCGGTTTCGGCCAGCGCCAAATTGTTCAGAAAAAGGGTAAGTTTATTTGTGGTTGGAAAGGTTTTATTGAAGGTGATGATTTCATCGAACTTCCGCTCGTAAAACAGCTTTTCTACATGAAAATAGTGGCTGTTTTTACGATCGATTTGTTGTGAAAGTGCGCCTGCCAAAACCGGAATAACCAAAAACGGTAAAAATTGCATCCAGCTAACTTTCCTGGCAATACTGGTTTTCGAAGGTTGGATATTTATTTTGAAAAGCAACGGAAACAGGCCAGCCAATCCTGCCAGCAAAGCAAATTCGCGGGTCTGCATGCCTGAGTTCAAATCTGAAAAAGGATATTGCACCAAGGTTTTGGTAGTTTCATAAAACAAAAATTCGCTGGAAATAAAAAAGGCAAGACATACGACCAAAAGCAGCGCTCCCAAATGAAGCCAGCGATTTTTCCCCGAACCTGTGGCCAGGAACAGAGAAAACATCAGCAAAAAAAGCCAGGCAAAACCGCCGGTAAGAAAATACCAAACAGGAAACAACAGCACAGGCAGTAACAATCCTATTTTCCGGAAAATCCGGATGGTTGCAAAAAACCAAAACAGCTGCAACAAAATTCCAAGGGAATTAACCAGTTGGAACTGATAATGTGAATGTAAAAATGCCAGACCTGCACCCACCAGAAAAGGTAAAAAATAAACCGGTTTGCCGGTAATTTCTTTCCCTATTAACGCTGAAAACCAAACAACTAAAAGCAAAATAAGTGATAGTATGCCCGCTCCGAATAATTCAAAGTGGTAAAAAGCAGTTAAAAACGTTGCCAGGTAAGCCAGAAATCCACCCGGCTGACTGAGGTGTTCGCGTAAAAATTCACCGGAAACCAAAAAGAGCGACAGTTTTTCCTGGTAAAAAAATACATATCCCGAAAACCATAAGAAATAAAACAGAACAACCAGAAAAAAAAGCAGGAAGGAAAAAAATCTCAGGATACGATTTGTTCTTTGTCCGGTGCTTCGCATAACTTCTATTGATTTATCCATTGGGCCTGAACAGGTTTACTATTGGCTGTATTCCTGAGTTTTCCGGGGGAAAAGGAAACTGCAGAAGTTGAGAATTCCGGGATATTGAATGTTTTTACAAACCCCTCATAAAACCGGGGATCTCTTTGCGGCAAAATAAACGGCTTACCTGTTTCTCCTGTGGCTGAAACATGCGCCATATAAGGTCGTGCCGAAAGCCCGTCGCCGCGCTTGCTGCTGAACAAAAGCCATCTGCCGTTGGAAGACCACGAGTGGTAACTTTCGGTAAACTCGCTGTTCACCGACAGTTTTTCCACCTCAAAATCCGTAAGGTTGATGGAATACAAATCGGCTTCTTTGTGCCAGATGGGAAAGCAGCCGTAATCATGTAAAGTGAAAACCAGTAATTTTCCATCGGGCGAAACGCGGGGGAACGAAACACTTTTATCCGCCTCCGAAGCCTTAAAAACCGGTTCGGCAATACCGGATTCTCTGGTTTCGGGGTCAAACTCCACACGGAACAGGTCGTATTTAATATTCCGGTAATCATAGTCCTTCCCGATTTGTTCTGCCCGGCAAAAATAGAGGTAACGGCCGTCGGGCGACCATTCCGGATAGGTATCCATAAACTGTCCGTTGTTCTGCACGCCAATATCCATGAGTTCATTCCGTTCCCGGTCGTACAACACCAGCTTCGAGTTCAAATCTGATACTTCAATTTTTTTTGCTGCTGCCGAATGAAACTGCTGCACCACTTTGTTCGACGAAAAAGCCACAAACCTGCCCGATGGATGCCAGCGCGGATAGGTGGCGCCATTTTCATTTCCTTCGGTTTTCAGGTTCACATTCACCAGGTTGTCGCCTTCCAAAAAATAGGTTCCGCCATGCGAACCCCGCACGTGGAGCATGAAATCTTCGGGATTTTTATGATTGAATGCATGGCAGTTTACACAATTCTGATCCAGTACATTGTTTTCCACTAAAGTTCGTTCTTTAAAACTTTCCAGATTTCGCTGCACAATACTAATTTCGGTCCAGCTTTCGTAACCCGGATGCAGTAACCGGTAATACAAATAAGGATCAACCGGGTCGGCTGCCACAGTTTGAGAAAAGGATTCAAATTGCATCCACTCCCCTTCCCTTTCTGCATAAACCGTGTAGTTCAGCGTGTGGTTCAGGTTCTGTTCCAGCAGTTTTTTCCATTTTTTTTCCGGAAAATGAAAAGTTCCGTCTTTTGAGGAAACTGAAAGAGCACTTCCGCTTTGCCCGGTTACTTCAACAAAAAAACGGTTTCCTGCTTCTTCAACATAAAAATTAAGCGGGGCAATGTTTCCCGGTATGGTGACTTCGGTAAAATCTGGCTGTAAAACCGGTTTCCGATCTATTCGCTGATTGATTTTTTCGGGTTTGGTAGTACACGAAAAGGCCAGAAAAACAGCGGCAATTAAATATGTTAGTTGTTTTTTGTTCATAGCGTTTCAAGTAGCACAAAAATAGGAAAAATGCCGTGGATTAATCCCTTTTACACAAAATATGGTTCAATTTTGCTACGGGGTATCTAAAATGCTTTTACCCATGAAAAAAACAAAGCAACGCCTCTATACGACAATAAATAATTCTGTAAATATTTTCTAACTTTTCTTGCGCTAAGTTTAAATTTAATATATATTTGTCAATAAATGACAAGTCAAATCATGCATGTTTCATTCGGACAATATATCAGAAAATTGAGGACAGACAAGAGATTAACCCTTACCCAACTTGCAGCATTGCTTGATTTGGATTCTGCAAATTTGAGTAAAATTGAAAACGGAAAACGTGATTTCGATGCCAAAAGACTCGAAAAACTTTCTATTGCACTCCATGTTGACTTTGAAAAGTTAAAATCGGAATATTACAGTGATTTTGTCGCTCAAAAACTGTATCAGTCAAATTGCAATGAAGAAATACTGGCATTAGCAGAAAAAAAGGTTCAATACCTCCGGGAAAAAAACTCCAAACAGGGATCATTAAATTTGTAAAAATGAACACAACAGACGAATTAATACTTGAAAAAGAAAAACTGGAACTCGGTGCTCTGGTATCAAATTCACAAAAATACCGGGATGCGCTGTTTTATAATTATCAGGATAAACTGAAAATCAACCGGTACATCAACCGTTCATTAATATCTTTTCAGGCCAATAAAAATGAACCATTTTACAGATGGTTTAAATACAAAGAAGGATTCTCCAGTGCGTTTGTGGAGTACATCCTGAATCTGTTTGGTACTCCTGATGTTGGCCAAACAGTCATGGACCCTTTTGCAGGTATGGGAACAACAATAACAGCAAGTATCCAAAGTGGATTTCATGCAGTAGGGATTGAGTTATTACCACCGGGAATTCTGGCCACAAAAGCCAGAATTGCAGCCAGCCGAATAAATCCGGAGGATTTTGTTAATGTGTTAAATTCAATCGAAAACCTCAATTTTCAGGATAAAAATACACCCCAAAAATATTATTTCAAACATTTAACAATAACCAAAGGAGCATTTTCTGAAGAAACGGAACTGGCTATTGCAAACATTCAAAAATTCATAGAAGAACAATGTAGTATTGCAGAAATGAAAGAACTTCTCAAATTTTCAGTGAGTTCCATTCTCGAAGATGTTTCATTTACCAGAAAAGATGGCCAATACCTGCGTTGGGATTACCGGTCGGACCGAAAATTGAAATCGAAATTTTCCAAAGGCGAAATCCATACATTTAAACCACGATTGATTCAAAAATTGAAGGAAATTCAAAAAGACATTTCACAGCTAAAACAAAAAGAAGTAAATACCACCTTCAATTTAATTCAGGGAAGTTGCCTAACCAAAATGCACGAAATCGCTGATGAAAGTATTGATTTGGTTATCACTTCTCCACCCTATTGTAATCGTTACGATTACACCAGAACCTATGCGCTTGAGCTTGCATTTAACGGTATAGATGACAATGAAATTAAAAAACTCCGTCAAACACTGCTCTCGGCAACGGTAGAAAACAAAAGCAAATACAATCAGTTAAAAGAATTTTATTCCGACATTCATAAACCCGAAACTTTTATAAATGCTGTTCATTCGTACAGAAATCAGCTTGCACTTCAGGAGGTTCTGGAAAACCTGCGTTTGCACAAGAATGTTTTGAATAACAAGAACATTCCCGATATGGTCGCAAATTATTTTTTCGAAATGAATTTTGTTATCCGGGAACTTGCCAGAACGTTGAAAAAAGGTGGAAAAATAGTCATGGTGAATGACAATGTCCGTTACAACGGAGATGAAATTCCGGTAGATATAATTCTTTCTGAATTTGCCCGTGAATCAGGATTGGCAACAGATGTAATTTGGGTTCTCGAGAGGGGGAAAGGCAACAGCAGTCAGCAAATGGGAACACATGGCAGAAAAGAATTGAGAAAATGTGTGTATGTTTGGTCAAAATAATTTTCCATGGACAAATATTCAGAAAACCTCAGAAAGGTAAAATCACTGCTTATTGTAACTTCACTACAGAAAAAAAACGATCTAAAAGTTTTTGAAGCACTAAAAAACCTGGAAATTGAACCAGAATGGATGCCGCTTTCAAATTTTATGATTGATGATGAAGTTTGGAAATATGTTACCATCGAAAAAGAATATAATCCCAAACTTGTTTTTTGTCATCCTGAAGTTTTAAAAGCTTTACCAACTTCCAGTCTTTATTACCGGGGAATTACAGGTTTATCAATGAAAGCCGCAAAAACATATTTCGGATCAATTGAAAATTTGGAAAAAGGGAAGCAAAAAACAAAATTGGGTGAGAATAAGGCATTAAAAATGGCCAGGATATACAATACTTTCATCTGCACGGTTATCAAGGGTTCTTCAGACTGGACACTCGAAAACGGGAAAAGGACAATTATTGCCACACTGGGAATTACACTCGATGGAATTATGAGAAATAAAGTGGGTACTATTGCAGAAGAAAGAGTACGTACATTGGTTTTTGAATGGCTCAGGGAAAATAATCTGATAGTTTTCCCTCCACAGGAAGAGTTGGAAACTATGATAGAGCTTCCTGTTATTTGTCAGCTTAAAGACAACATTTTCATGAAGTTCTCGTCCGAACCAGATATTTCATTTTTCCGAAAAACCACCAATTTGGATACCCTACTGGCGGTAATTGAAATTAAGGGTGGAATTGATCCGGCAGGTGCTTTGGAAAGATACGGTGCAGCAACAAAATCGTTTCAACAAGCATTAAAAGAGAGTCAACGATGCAAAAACTTTTTTCTTTCGGCAGTTTTTACTCCCGAATTAAAGAACAGAATCAAAGGAGACAGGCTTGTTGAAAAATATTACGACATCATTGATATTTTTGAAAAACCTGAAGTTGAAGAAGAATTTTTCAGAGAGCTTTTTCATTATAGTTTACGGTTGATCTAAATCATTTTCGAGTTTAAAATCTCCTCCAAATTTAATTTTATCAGAAAAAATGCAATTTTACTTTCAATTCATTTTGATTTTTAAATATAGTTTTTACATTTGCCTGCATAAATAAAAATTTAGTTAATGAAATTAGTTGCTACATACATTCTAGTCATTCTCGTGGTCATTTCTGGAAACACCGGGAAAGGGTAGAATTATATGTAGTTGTATAAGATACAAAACAAGCCTTTCCCGAAAACGGGGAAGGCTTTTTTAATAAAAAACCTGAATAAAAAGACAAAAAAGTATGCAAATTCCATTACGAAGCAACACTACCACGCAGGGCCGCCGGATGGCAGGCGCAAGAAGCCTTTGGCGGGCCAACGGAATGAAAGAAGAACACTTTGGCCGCCCGGTGATTGCCATTGTGAACTCGTTTACACAGTTTGTACCGGGCCATGCCCACCTGCACGAAATAGGGCAATACCTGAAAGGACTGATTGAAAAACAGGGCTATTTTGCGGCCGAGTTTAACACCATTGCCATCGATGACGGCATTGCCATGGGACACGACGGCATGCTCTATTCCCTTCCTTCGCGCGACGTGATTGCCGACAGTGTGGAATACATGTGCAACGGGCACAAGGTGGATGCGATGATTTGCATTTCAAACTGCGATAAAATTACTCCGGGAATGTTAATGGCGGCCATGCGGCTGAACATTCCTGCGGTGTTTGTTTCTGGCGGCCCCATGGAAGCCGGGGAAATTGGAGGAAAACATTTCGATTTGGTGGATGCCATGGTTATGGCTGCCGACCAGTCGGTTTCCGACCAGGAACTTGCGGTAATCGAACAAAACGCCTGCCCCACCTGCGGTTCATGCTCGGGAATGTTCACCGCCAACTCCATGAACTGCCTTGCTGAAGCCATTGGCATGGCACTGCCCGGAAACGGAACCATTGTAGCTACCCACGCCAACCGCAGAAAACTGTTTGAGGAAGCAGTGGAGAAAATCGTTTCAGCTACCAAAAAATATTATTTCGAAGGCAACGAATCGGTTTTGCCCCGAAACATTGCCACCCGCGATGCATTTCTGAATGCCATGAAACTGGACATTGCCATGGGCGGCTCCACCAATACGGTGCTGCACCTGCTGGCCATTGCTCACGAAGCGGAAGTAGAATTCACCATGAAAGACATTGACCGGCTTTCACGTATTACACCCAACCTTTGTAAAGTGGCGCCCAGTTCGCACTACCATGTTCAGGATGTGAACCGCGCCGGCGGCATTCTCTCCATTATGGCCGAACTCGATCGTGGCGGCCTCCTGGAAACTTCGGTAAACCGCATCGATGGCCGAACTTTAAAAGAAGCCATTGAAGCGTATGATGTGATGAACAACAACCTTTCGTCCGATGCAAAACAGCGGTTTCTGTCATCACCCGGCGACGGAAAACGGAATTTAAAACTGGCTTCGCAGGAAAATTATTATACAGAACTGGACACCGATCGAAAAAACGGATGCATCAGAAATGCTGAACATGCTTACAATAAAGATGGCGGACTGGCCATACTTTACGGCAACATAGCTGAAAAAGGCTGTATAGTAAAAACCGCCGGTGTCGATCCTTCCATTTTCAAATTTACCGGAACGGCCAAAGTTTTCGACTCTCAGGATGATGCTGTAAACGGAATTTTGAGCGACACGGTACAAAAAGGCGATGTGGTGGTCATCCGTTATGAAGGCCCCAAAGGCGGGCCGGGAATGCAGGAGATGCTCTACCCCACTTCGTACCTGAAGTCGATGCAACTGGATAAATATTGTGCCCTGATTACCGACGGACGTTTTTCCGGTGGCACATCGGGGTTATCTGTGGGGCATGTTTCCCCCGAAGCTGCTGCCGGAGGAGCCATCGGGCTTGTTCAAAACAATGATAAAATTGAATTTGATATTGTAAACCGCACCATCAATCTGGTTATTTCAGATGAAGAACTGGCTGAACGACGAAAAGCTGAAGAAGCAAAAGGAGAAAATGCCTTTCAACCAACCGAACGCAAACGCCAGGTTTCCAAAGCGCTGAAAGCCTATGCCAGCCTGGTATCATCTGCCGATATGGGAGCGGTTCGCTTAATTGATTAGTTATTTGAAAATCTAAAAATTCGAAAATATGACAAAGAAAACAGTTTCAGGTTCGCAAGCCGTAATTCTTTCCCTGCTGGAAGAAGGCGTCGATACCATTTTCGGGTATCCGGGCGGGGCGATTATGCCCATTTACGATGCGTTGTACGACCACGACAAAAATGTAAAGCACATTCTCACCCGACATGAACAGGGAGCAGTACATGCTGCCGAAGGCTATGCACGGGTGACCGGAAAGGCGGGTGTCTGCTTTGCTACTTCAGGCCCCGGCGCGACCAATCTTATTACCGGAATTGCCGATGCCATGATTGATTCCACGCCGCTGGTTTGCATCACCGGGCAGGTGGCTTCCCCGCTGCTGGGAACAGATGCCTTCCAGGAATCGGATGTGGTAGGTATTTCCATGCCGGTTACCAAGTGGAATTACCAGATTACAACACCCGAAGAAATTCCGGAGGCGATTGCACAGGCATTTTACATTGCACAAACCGGTCGCCCGGGACCGGTGTTGCTCGACATAACCAAAGATGCTCAGTTTGGCGCACTGGATTTCGAGTATAAAAAGTGCCGGAAAATCAGGAGTTATGTTCCCGAGCCGCAGATTGATCCTTTCAAAGTAAAAGAAGCTGCCGACATCATCGATGAAGCCAAAAAGCCTTTGGTACTGTTCGGTCAGGGGGTAATTATTGCACAGGCTGAAGAAGAACTGAAAGCACTGGTGGAAAAAACCGGCACCCCGGCTGCCTGGACCCTGCTGGGACTTTCGGCCCTGCCAACCGATCATCCGCTGAATGTGGGAATGCTGGGGATGCACGGAAATTACGGCCCTAACCTGCTAACCAACGAAGCCGATGTAATTATTGCCGTAGGTATGCGTTTCGACGACCGGGTAACCGGCAAAGTAACAGCTTATGCCGGCAATGCCAAAATCATACATCTTGAAATTGATCCGTCTGAGATCAATAAAATTAAAAATGCAACCGTGGCTGTGCTCGGAAATGCAAAAAAAACCCTGAAAATGCTTACCGACAACGTGAAACAAAACCGACACGATGACTGGCTTGCCCGTTTCAGGGAATGCGATAAAATTGAAAATGAAAAAATCATTCATAAGGACCTTTTCCCCGAAAAACCGGGACTGACCATGGGAGAAGTAATTCGCATTGCCGGCGACAAAACAAGCCACGAGGCCATTTTGGTAACCGATGTAGGCCAGCACCAGATGGTTGCCTCCCGCTATTTCAAATTCCGGCAACCACGCAGCAACGTTACTTCAGGTGGATTGGGAACCATGGGATTTGGCTTGCCGGCAAGTATGGGAGCTCAGCTGGGAGCCCCCGACCGAACGGTTATTGCCGTTATTGGCGATGGCGGATTCCAGATGACCATCCAGGAACTGGGCACAATTGCCCAAAATAAACTTCCTGTGAAAATTATCATTTTGAATAACAATTTCCTCGGAATGGTGCGTCAGTGGCAGCAGCTTTTCTTCGAAAAGAGGTATTCGTTTACCGAATTGCAAAATCCCGATTTTATTGCCATCGGTAAAGGTTTTGGGATTGAAGGGCACAAAGTGGAAGTACGGGAAGACCTTGAAACAGGTATTCAAAAAATGATTGATCATCCCGGACCGTATTTACTCGAAGTGGTTATTGAAAAGGAAGACAATGTATTTCCCATGGTACCCACAGGGGCATCGGTTTCGGAAATTATGCTGGAACCGTAGGAGTTCAGAGTTTATCCCGATAGCTATCGGGACAGAGTTTAAAGTTAAAAGTTAAAAGTTGATAAAAATGAAACAGGAATATATCATCACGGTTTATTCGGAAAACCACATTGGTTTGCTTACGCGCATCACCATTGTTTTTACCCGGAGAAAAGTAAATATTGAGAGTTTAACCGTCTCGGAATCAGCCATACAGGGGGTTTACAAATTTACCATTGTGATAAAATCAACCAGGGAACTGGTAATAAAAATCGTAGGGCAAATCGAAAAGCAAATCGATGTATTAAAGGCATTTTACCATACCAACGAAGAGATGATTTACCAGGAAATTGCTTTGTATAAAGTACCTACCGAAGCGCTTTTTGAAAACGATACCATTGAACAGGTAGTCAGAAATTCAGGGGCGCGTATTCTGGAAATTACCAGGGAATACACGGTGATTGAAAAAACCGGACACAAGAAAGAAACACAGGCATTGTTTAACGAATTGAACAAAATCAAGGTTATGCAGTTTATTCGATCAGGCCGGGTGGCACTTACACGCGATCCCATCGAACGGCTCTCCGAATTTTTGAAAGAACGGGATTCGTTACTTGAAAGTCTGGATTAATATTCAGCATAAAAACTGAATAAAAAATGATAAATTTGCACCGTTTTTAACAAGAAAATTAAAATTTAAAACAATAATCAAAAATTATGGCACAAATTAACTTTGGCGGAGTAACTGAAAAAGTGGTCCTCCGCGAAGAATTTCCGGTAGAAAAAGCACGCGAAGTATTAAAAGACGAAGTCATTGCCATTATTGGCTACGGCGTTCAGGGACCGGCCCAGGCGCTGAATATGAAAGACAACGGGTTCAACGTCATCATTGGTCAGGCACCCGAGTTTAAAGAAGACTGGGATAAGGCAGTCCGCGATGGTTTTGTACCGGGCGAAACACTTTTCCCGGTGGAAGAAGCCGCCAAAAAAGGAACAGTTATTCAGTACCTGGTATCCGATGCAGCACAACGAATCATTTGGCCGCAACTTGAACCTTGTCTCAACGAAGGTGACGCGCTGTATTTCTCGCATGGTTTTTCCATTACCTACAAAGAACAAACGGGTGTTATTCCTCCTGAAAACGTGGACGTAATTTTAGTTGCTCCAAAAGGCTCAGGAGCAAGTGTCCGTACAAACTTTCTGGCCGGAAACGGAATTAACTCCAGCTACGCCGTGTTCCAGGATTTTACAGGAAAAGCCGAAGAACGTGCGCTGGCACTTGGAATTGCCATTGGTTCGGGATACCTCTTCCCCACTACTTTCGAAAACGAAGTATATTCCGACCTTACCGGCGAACGCGGAGTCCTGATGGGCGCTCTGGCCGGAATAATCGAAGCTCAGTACAAAGTTTTGCGCGACAACGGACACAGCCCGTCGGAAGCGTTTAACGAAACCGTGGAAGAACTGACACAAAGTCTCATTCGTCTGGTTGACCAGAACGGTATGGACTGGATGTATGCCAATTGCAGCGCCACCGCACAACGCGGCGCCCTCGACTGGCGGCATAAATTCCGTGAAGCTACCCTCCCGGTATTCAACGAGCTGTACGAAAGTGTAAAATCAGGCGTGGAAACCAAACGCGTTTTGGATTCAACTTCAAGTACCGACTATAAAACCAGCCTGAATGCCGAGCTGAAAGAGATGCGCGAATCGGAATTGTGGCAGGCAGGTGCTGCGGTGAGAAAGCTGCGGCCGGGGAAATAACGCCCTATAAAAACGGATAATTTATTCATAAAAAACCTGCTCTGGTTGACCGGAGCAGTTTTTTTTATAATTATTACAGGAACATTTTGAAAAGATAAAATATCAGGAGTGCCTGTAACAAATCTTTATGCTCTCCAGCGCCGATTCCGGGGTGCACATTTCCGGTTGTTTGTTTTCTATAATGCATGAAACAAAATAGTCCAGTTCACCCGAAAATCCGTCATTGGCATCGCCGGCAGGGACCAAGGTGGTTTCGGTATCGGTTGTAACAATGATGTTTTCCGGATCTTTCGGATAATAAACTACGCTGGCATTTTCAAACCGGGCTGAAAACGAGGCCTGAAACGGATAAGCAGTGTGAAAGGTGTTTCCACCCTCAATTTTTACATGCCAATTCGATCGACCGTATTTCCAAAGTGCCGAAACATAATCGTGGTTGCTGAGTTTGCCCGGCAGGCAGTTGGCGCTGATTTTTTCGGGAACACCGCAAACCCACTGGGCAAAGTCGATGTCGTGAATCACGAGGTCGAACAGTGCGCCGCCCGAGGAACCGAAATCTTTCTGCTTGTCTTTCCACTGGCCCCAGGCAGGCACGCCCGAAAACCGCGACAGGGAAAGAAACTCCAGCCGGCCAAATTCTTCGCTGTCGATCCAGTTTTTCAGCGTTTGGTAGGCGGGCATAAACCGCACCACGTGGCCAATCATCAAAATTTTGTTTTTTGCACGGGCCAAATCGACCAGTTTTTGTCCCTCGTCCACATCGAGCGTAAACGGTTTTTCCAGGAAAACATGGCAACCGGAACCGAGCGCCAGTTTTGCCATTTCAACATGCAGGTTGGTATGCACAGCAATTACACATACATCGGGTTTTTCGGCATTCAGACATTCAGCAAAATCTGTGTAAAGGTTCACCCTGGCAAGTTCTTCTTCACTGAACGAATCGGTCGCAAAATTCCCTGATTCTTCTTTCAGGTTCTTTTGAATGTTTTCCGTGTTCTTGTCCACAATGGCTACCAACTGAGCATGGGGATTTTTCAGAATATTTCCCGCGTGGGTTTTTCCCATAAACCCAAATCCAAGTATAACTACTTTTAGCATTAATCCACTCCTTTTACTTTCATTTCCAATGTATAAACCGATGTGCGTGCAGTCACAAACAGGGTTTTCCGGTTTTTGCCTCCGAAACAAATATTCGCGGGACTTTCCGGGAATTCAATTTCCTGAACCAGTTCGCCATCAGGAGAATATACCCAAACTTTCCCCATGGTGAGGTAAACATTTCCTTTATTGTCGAGAGTCATCCCATCCGAACCGTTGGGTGCAAAAAAGGTTTTGTTGGCCAAAGAGCCATCGGGTTGTATGTCGTACTTCCAGATTTTCCGATCGTTGATATCGGCTGCATAGAGAATTTTTCCGTCAGGTGTACCGATTAATCCATTGGGCTGAACAAAGTCATCGATCACGCGAGAAATTTTTCCATCCGGACTCAGGTAATAAACCCCGCGTACATCCTGCTCTTCGCCCCTGCCCTCTTCCCACCAGCTTCGGTGGTAATATGGATCGGAGAAATAAATGCCGCCGTTGGGCGCAATCCACAGGTCATTGGGTGCGTTGAGCAGTTTTCCGTCATACCCCTCATGAATTAGGTGAAACTCCTTGTTTTCATCGAAATAACCCAACTGATTGTACAAATCGGCACAGGTAACCAGTTGCCCTTTGGCATTGAAATACATGCCGTTGGAGCGGCGTGTACCTTCCAGCCACTGGGAAACACCCTCTTTTTCATCCCACACAAAAATGCGGTCGTTGGGCTGGTCGGTAAAATAGACTTTCCCATCGGGCGCTACTGCCGGGCCTTCGGTAAATGCATAACCAGTACCGGCTTTTTCAATTTCAGCATTCTTTGCTATGATGCTGCTCTTTTGTGAAAAAGCTGTAAAAGAAATCAACAGAAAAAAAGTGATACTTAATATTTTCATTTTTAATAATTTAATTCTTTAACAAACGCTAACAGGTCCTTTGGACGCTGTCAGGTTTTGCTTCAATCAGAAACTAAACGAAGCAAATAATACCAATAGTCAAAATAATCATTAAACAGGCCTTTTATATCCAGTCCGGTATGGACGGGCAAGAAGTTTTGCCGCTACCGGATTATTCAAAATTGTTTTAGCCGCAACATCCCACTTTATTTCGCTGCCGGTGTAATAAGCGGCTGTGGCCAGTTGCACTGTCGTGGTCGATTTCCAGGCATCTTCGGCGGTACAGCTCAGCAACCGTTTATCTTTTGCTTTTACGGCGTTAATGAAATCGGCCACATGTTTTTCCTGCATATCCGGTGTGGAAATGTCCATCTCCTGCTGGCTTTGGTTCCTTCCGGCAGGCATCAAAATCAACTGGTTGTCGGAAGCAAACAAGGTGGCTTTTTCGCCGTAAAAGAAAACGCCGTTGTTGAATTGCGGATTCAAGTCGCCACTTCCCCAAAGTCTGTGCTGCCAAATAACCGGACATTCTGCAAAATTCATGGTGGCATTCAGCGTATCAGGCGTGGTAATTTTGCCTTTCAGAATTTCAAGGTTTCCGATGGTTTGAAACGACTCAGGAATTTCCATACCCATAATCGTGCGGATAATGTCGATGTGGTGGATGCCCCAATCCACCAGATGACCGTTGCCGTATTCCTTTTCCAGCCGCCAGGCTTTATGTGCGATGTTTGGCCTGTAAGGCAGTTTGGGCGCCGGTCCGCACCAGGTTTCCCAGTCGAGCGATGCCGGCGGGTCCTGAATGGTGGTGTCTTCATGTACCGGATTGTAATGAATCTGCGCGCCAACCTGACGGATTTTTCCGGTCGTTCCATTCTGAATCAGCTCTTTGGCTTTTTGAAAAGCCGCACTTTGCCGCCGCTGAAAACCAATTTGAACAATGTTTCCGGCTTTTTCCACAGCTTCTATCATGGCTTTGCCTTCTTCCACATCGTAAGCCAGCGGTTTTTCACAGAAAATATCGAGCCCTTTTTCGCATGCCGCAATAAACTGCAGGGCATGCCACTGCGGAGGCGTTCCGATTATCACCGCTTCAACACCTTTCATATCCAGCAACTCATGGTAGTCTTTGAATTGTTTAGGTTTGCTTCCCTGCAAAGAATCCAGTTCGGCAGCACTGTTCTTGAGGTGCTCTGTATCCACATCACAAACAGCAACAAGTTCCACTCCACCCACTTTTAAAGCCGCTTTGGCCACCACCATGCCATACCAGCCGGCGCCGATTAACCCGATTTTAATTTTCCGGTTTTGCGCAAACGCAGGAATGTGAAAAGCCGTTACCATTCCGGCTGTTCCCAAAGTTGTTCTTTGAATAAATTTTCGTCTGTCCATATCTTTTACTATTTCAATTTAAATCTTTTCCAAACCGGAAAAATATAAAATCCCATTAAACCACAAAAACACGAAGAATTCACAAAAAACTCATTCTTTTACTGACTTATAACTACTGCCCGGGCAGATTTCAGTCCGTCAGATGTAGCCGTAATTTCAATTTTCCCCGTATTGTTTTTTACGGAACGCACGATAAGCATGGCTTTCCCGTTGAACAATTTACGGTAGGGCGCCTGAAAAGGTTCATACGAACGCTGGTCTCCATTGCCCACGCCGGCTATTCTTCCCTGACCTTTCACATCAAACTGAATCAGGTTATCGGCCAGCGGACAGGGATTTCCGTCTTTGTCGAATGCCTCCACAAGAACGAAACTCAAATCCTCGCCGGTTGCATCAATGGTGGTCCTGTCAGGCGTTAGTTTTATGGAATAGGGATTTCCTGCAGTTTTCACCACAGCTTCGCCCACCGGTTTACCTTCTTTGTATCCTACCGCTTTAAGTTCACCCGATTCGTAAACCACATCGTGCCACATCAAACGGTAACGTTCTGTGGAAACTTCGGAAGTCGGATTTTTATACTTTTTCCCCTGCGATTTGCCGTTCAGGAAAAGTTCGGCGCTGTCGCCGTTGGTATAAACAAATACCGGAACTTTTTTGCCTTCGTAACCTTCCCAATTCCAGTGGGGCAGAATGTGCACCAAATTCTTATCGGGCCGCCAGTGGCTTTGATAAAGGTAAAAACGGTCTTTGGGAATACCCACCAAATCCACAATTCCGAAGTACGAACTTCGCGAATTCATATACGGGGTTGGTTCGCCCAGGTAGTCGAAACCGGTCCATACAAACTCGCCGGCAATGTATTTTCCGTCTTCCTGCCACATGAAATCGTCATCGGCAATTTCGGCCCAATATGGTGCATTCAGGTCGTAGGAACTCACATAATTCGATTCAGTAAAATCGGTTTTCTTTTCAGGCAACGGAAGTTCATAAAATCCGCGCGTACTGACCGTTGATGCCGATTCAGAGATAATTACCGATTTTGAAGGATCGAGCTTTCGGGCAGGCTCCCATCGCTGGCCGTAGTTCCATGAGTGCACATCGTAGTAATCGAAATGCCTCCACCGGGCATTTCCATCCTGGTCGTTAGCCATAGTAACAGGGCGCGTAACATCGTATTTTCTTACAAATCCCACCATTGCTGCCAGTTTTTGTAATCCGTAGTTGTGGTTTGACTGAATATCCGGCATTTCGTTTCCAACGCTCCAGATAACCACAGACGGATGATTCCGGTCGCGCTTCACAAAATTACGGATGTTGCGCTCGCCAAATTCATAAAAATCGGTTTCGGGTGTAATGTCGGCTTTGTCGTCCCATTTATCGAAGGCTTCATTGAAAACAAGTAACCCCATTTTATCACACAACTCCAGCACTTCCGGAGCTTCAATATTGTGACTGGTGCGAATGGCATTGATGCCCATCTCTTTCATAATTTCCAGTTTACGCTCCATGGAACGGGTGTTAAACGCTGCGCCAAGCGGACCGTGGTCGTGGTGCAGGTTTACGCCTTTCAGCTGTACGCGCCTGCCATTGAGGTGAAATCCGTCGTCGGCAGTGAATTTAAAAGTTCGGAAACCAAACGTATTTGTCTTTTCGTCAAACACTTTTTCGCCCTCCTTCACAACCGTTTTCAGTCTGTAAAGCACCGGATTTTCCACATCCCAAACCGTGGGGTGAATAACCGACAGCCAGTGGTCGAATTCGCGCGAACTTCCGGCTGTGATTTTTCTTTTGGTTTCTGATGAGGTAATTTCAACACCCTCCGGACTTAAAACCGTTGCCACCACTGTAATCTCCTTTTCAGTTTCGCTGAAATTATTAATGATGTTGAGCACCCGGATTTCGGCATGCGATTTTTCCACCACCGGCGTGGTAATATAGGTTCCCCAAATTTCTGAATGCACCTGTTCGGTTACCAGCATGCGCACTTTGCGGTAAATGCCTGCCCCCGGGTACCAACGGCTGCCATGATTTCGGGTATCCACATAAACGGCAATGGTGTTTTCTGCACCAAAATTTATCAATTCAGAAACCTCAAGATAAAACGAATTGTAGCCGTAATCCCACTCCCCTGCCAGCTTTCCGTTGATGTAAATTTGCGGAAAAGCCATAATGCCATCAAAAAGGAAATAAACCAGTTTTCCTTCGTCGGCCTGGTCAACCGTAAACGTTTTACGGTACCACCCTTCGCCTTTCCAGGGAAGTTTTCCGGTATGCCCCGGTTCATTTTCGTTGAACGGACCTGAAATGGCCCAATCGTGCGGAACATTCAAACTTTCCCACGAATTGTCATCAAAATCGACAGCTTCTGCATTTGCCGGGTTTCCTTTGGTGAACTTCCAGTTTTCGTTGAAATTTATCCAGTTGCGGTTTTCGGCGCTTATTGTAAATGAAATTACAACGGCCATTAAAACATAAAATACTTTTTGCATTTCATTGAAACTTTAATAACCGTAAACTTAAGAAATAATCGTCAATAATTGTGATGAACAATAATATTGTAAAACCTGTTATAAAAAAATTATCATATTCTGCAATTGCGAATACACATGATTTGTTCAACCTTTAATTATAAATTATGAAGCATTATCTATCTGGGTTTAAATTCCATTCAAAAATGTTTAGCCTCTTATTTACTACATTTTTACTGTCAGGCATTTATTACAATGCCGATGCACAAAGTTTCCAATTATTGGGTGGAATTGATCCAAACACCAATGAGCAGTATTATTACACCCACGATTATGTATTTTCTGCCGACGGACGTGTAATTTGCGGCAAGGTAGCAAACATCAATTCCTATGTACTTACGGTTGATGGAATAAGGGTTCCCCTAACGTTGCAGTCAGACATCACCATCGTAGGCATATCGGGCGATGGTTCAACGTTGTTGGGTGAATATGATTGTCAGGATTTGGGAATTTGCAGGGATGTACCGGTTACCTACGATTGGCAGGAAAAAGAATACAACTGGCTGCCTTATGAAATTCCTGAAATTGGTACAACATTCGAGAGAGTCGGACAACATCTCATATCGAATGACGGCTCAGTAGTTGTCTCCACTTTCCGAATGCACCCCAGGCCACCGGCTCCTCAAGCGACTTGGCGGTTAACCTACAGGTGGCGAAACGGTGTAATGGAAACCATTTCGGTTGTAAAAGGTTCCTTGGAACAACTCAACACAGAAACAGGATTTGAAAGTGTGAAATATATGAGTGATGATGGGAATGTTCTGGTTGGTATGGGTTATTATGCAAATGGAAAATATAATATATTAAAATTCAACAGTAGTTTTTCAATCATTGATTATGCTGAACCTGCCGGTATTATTGATGTCGTGGGTATTAATGATGTAACTCCCGACTTTAAATATATGGTTGGAAGTGGTTTTTTCCCAAGCTCGGGAATACTGGCCGTCAGAATAGCAGACGGAGTAGCACATTCTCTGGAACATTTAAACCTCAGACCCGGAAGTAATAGTGTGAGTGGAATGTTTATCACCTCCGATGGTGGCAGGGTTTTTTCAGCAGACAATGGCACGTGGACTATCTGGGAGGAGGGTTCAGACGTTAAATCTGTAGTTGATTATTTTTTAAACGAGATGGACTTTAACCTACTGGGAATTAATAGCTTTTCAATTAAGGGTCTCGACCGGAGCAATGCCGTATATGGTTTTGGCAATGTGTCTGAAATAAGTGGTTCCAGAGCCTGGAAGGCAGTATTGCAACCTGCACAAGAAGAACTCACAGTTAACTCAACTGCCGACCGGCCAAATAACTCAGATGACCCAACAATTTGCGATACGGGCATTCTAATTGAAGTGGACGGTAAAATGGTTCCCGAGTGTACCCTGAGGGCTGCACTGGAAGCAGCTGCCGCACGTGATGAAGCAACCATTTCATTCAATATTCCAGGGAATGGAATTCATACCATAACTCCTGAAAGCCTTTTGCCGGAAATGCCTGGCCAAACCATTCTCGATGCCACCACACAGCCCGGATTTGAAGGTTCTCCACGCATAGCCCTATATGGAAGCAATGCACTGGAAACCGCTTTTAATCTCAGCCAAAATGAGTCTGCCATCAAAGGATTTTCCATTGGCGGGTTTACCGGGGCAGCTATCACCATCAGCGGAAACCAAAACAGTGTGGAACACAGTTTTATAGGTGTGGAACCCGACGGCATTTCACCAACTCCCAATGGTGAAGGGGTGAGGATTTTTGGTGGTGAAGGAAACCTCATTGGCCACCCCGAAGGTGAAAGTGCCAATCTGATTAGCGCCAATCTGGGGCATGGTGTTTTCATTTCCGGCGAAGCAGGCAAGGAGAACAAAGTAACGGCCTCCTATATCGGCACCGACATTTCGGGCAATACGGCACTGCCCAACCTGGGCCATGGTATTCTGGTTGAAAATGCTTCTGAAAACATAATCGGAAGCCAGGAAGAATCTACACGGAACCAGATTTCAGGAAACCTGGGCTCGGGGATTGTAATTAGTGGCAGTAGTGCCAAAGCCAATCAGGTACTGGGCAATTTTATCGGTGTGAACATTGCCGGAAACGATTCCCTGCCCAATGGCGAATACGGTATTCTGGTTGAAAGCGGAGCCTCCGAAAACCAAATAGGCGCCGGCACTAGCACAACAGGAAAAGCCCCCGGCAATATTATTTCAGGAAACAAGCTTTCAGGAATAATGATTACCGGTACGCCGGAAATACCCGGAAATGGCAACAAGGTTCAGGGAAACATCATTGGTTTGAATGCTGCAGGCACGGAAACCATTCCAAATGGTGAAACCGGTGTGCATGTTCTGGGTCAGGTAGAAAAGACATCCGTTGGTGGTGAAAGCGCCTCCGAAGGAAACGTGATTGCCGGGCATTCGCGGTTCAACATCTGGATTGAAGACCAGGAAGAAGCGCTCCCCATCTCGCCACTGATTGGAAACAATCTGATTGGCACCACATCCACCGGAAATAGTCTGGCGCTGCCGCGAACTCCAACCGGTATCCAGATTGGCCGTTTCGATGCCGTGGTGGAAGTGCTGGGCGTTCCGCTTTACAAGATTAAAAACAATGTGGTAGCGGGAAGCAACAATAACATTGGTATCCAGGGCGATTTATCGGAATCAGGAGAAATCACAGGTAACAACATCGGATTGTTCAAAAACGGGAATATTGCCCTTCAGGATTCAACCCAGGGAAACCTTGTTGTGCTGGGAGGCAGCCATGTGCAAATTGGCAAACCCGGCCAGGGAAACCATATTGGTGGCGCAAATGTTGGTATTTTACTGGCTGCCAGCGAATCGTATGTTGCCGGTAACCACATCGGTGTTAATCCTGCGGGAAACCAGGCAAGGCCCAACAATTACGGAATCATTATTCCGGGGTCGGTATCCGACGGAGCACAGACCCTTATCAGTTCCACAGGCAGAAAAAATATTATCGGAGGCACTCCTGATGAAAACGGAGAACTGCAGCAGGGAGAAAACATCATCTCCGGGAATGTGCAAGCAGGAGTAATAATCTATTCAGAATGGGGAACCGGAGAGGACAATCTGAAAAGCAAAACCCTTAAATCCGGAAATCCATCCGGTAATAATTCCCTGTTGCCCGCCAATAAATTTTTGGCACAAAATGAACCCTGGATGGCTGCTGACTCCAATATCATTATCGGGAATAAAATTGGCCTGACTGCATCCGGAGCGGCTATCGGAAATGGCCGGAATGCCATTGAAGAACAACGCAGCGGAGGGATAGAAATTACCCGGGGCAATGGCAATATGGTACTGGCCAATGAAATTGGGGCCAACGGCCTGGGTATTGGCATTTACCAAACAGAAGGTTCCATTTATGCACCCGGCACAGTTTATATCAGCGGTAATTACATTGGAACACGCAGTGTGGGTCAGAATCTTGTTGCCCGCCCCAACCAAAGCGGGGGTATTATTTCCCTTACTTCAAGTCCTGTTGTTATCGGAATTGAAGAATCCAATCCCCTGATGCAGGCGCCCAACATCATTGCACATAACCTGGAATACGGAATCCGGGCCATGCGCTACGAAGACACCGGCGCCGGAGAAGGGAACATTTCGGTGAGGGGGAACATGATTGCCCAAAATGAAAAAGGTCCCTATTTGGTGGCAATCTCAGAAGAAGTGACCGGAAGTGATGTACCGGGTGTACCCAACTTTCCCGAATTGCTTTCGGCAAGTGTTGACAGTGCAATGGTTAAAATATCAGGAAATGCAGAAAGTTTGGGAATGGTGGATTTTTACAGCGGAACACCCGACCAATACGATTTTGCCGTTGCAACTTCCAGTTTCAAAACCTCCCTCAGTCTGGAGGAAAACACCAATTTCCGGGCAGAAGCCTCCGTGGAACAAATGCCACTCAGCGCAGGCGATTACATCTCTGCCACATTAAGCATTGGTGCGACAGAAGAAATACCCATGACCAGCCATTTCAGTCCGGTCATACGGGTAGCCAAAGCTGAAAATGTAATTGAATCGTTGTTTGATGGAGAGGATACCGGCGACCTGCTTTCCGGTTTGGGAATCACTGTAAGCAAAGAGAAAGGCGGAGAAGAGCTGCAGGAAGAAAAATCAGCACAGATAAATTCGTATAATACATCCGGCAATCCAAAAAATGCCGGCCAGGCTTCCGGGTCTGAGCTGCATGCCACTCTACATGAACTGGCACCCGGGTTTAATATTTTTGATGGCGATGCCATTTCTGCAGGAGGCACTCATTACGTTGCACCCGACACACTGCTGGCGAGCCACTACTGGACACTGGCGGGAAGTAATATCAACACCGGCGGTTTTTATGTTTGTTTGGATGTGTCGAACATTGACCTTCAGGAGTTGTTTAGCGGTTTTGACGGAACCAACCCTGAAGAACGAACTGCCAGTGAATTGGTTGTGTTGCAGCGAAGCTACCCTGGTGCTCCATGGACGCCCGGAGATTCCTGGTTTGGAAACAACGGACAATCCGTCTGCACAAACGTACTGACACCAACAGGCGACTTTGCACTTGGATTTAATGCACAAGGCAATGCAACACCAAAAACCGGACCTCAGGTGACTTTTGAAGTGACCGACCAGTTCGGAAATAAGATTGACGATGCCGCAATCATTCTGGACGGACACCAGCAGCCTTCAGGCCAGTACCGGTTCCGTGAAATTGCAGCGGGAAATTATTCCTACACCGTAAGTTCAGCAGGATTTTATGATGCCCAGGGCAGTTTTACTGTGGACCAGAAGGACATCAGTATCTCCGTAACATTGGAAAGTATAAACACAGGGATTGAATATTTTGAAAAGGAACAATTTCTTGCTTTTCCAAACCCGAACAAGGGAAGTTTTACCCTGAAATGGAACAACCTTCAGGCTAAGGAAATCAGGATATCAGATTTGCAGGGAAGAACGGTGCTGCAGCAAAATATCCCGGAATTTACTCCCGAAATACAGGTAAACCTGCCCAACCCGGTTCCGGGAATCTACATTGTAAGACTATACACAAACGAAAAAATAATTTACAGGCAGATTCTGATTAAATGACCTTTAATCGCTGTTTATGAAACAATGAAATCCGAATTATTATACCCAGAATATTAATTTTAAACAACCTTTGATATGAAGCATTATCTATCTGGTTTTAAACGATTCTCAAACCCTGGTTCCCTTGTATTCTTCTTTTTGATAATTTTCTGTTTTCATCAGACAAACGCACAAAAACTACTTTTCCCTGATGAGTTTCAACGACTGCCAGAAAGTGACCCCGGAGCAGAAATTACGGCCAAGGTATTGCCCAATTCCAACAATCAGATTTTTTACGGTACAATTGGCAGTGACAATGTGGTTTGGGTAAACGGTGAACCCACAAAACTTGAATTCCCGGGAACCATTCTGGAAACCAACACAGACTTTTCCTATGTTAAGGGGGAAATTACCCCGGGACAGCGTTATTACGTGTTTAAAGACGGTGAATATACTTACATCGACATAAACTATGCTTCCAACTTTTCCAATCTGGATGTCCGCTATTTTTCTGATGACGGAACCCTGATTATCGGCACAGCAACAAAAAGTGAAGGTTTTAGTACCAGTAAAAGAGCTGTAAGAATTATGAATGGCAGTTGGCAGGTTATTGGCGAAGACCCTCCTGTCACAAATGAGGAAGGTTTTAATAATGGGAGCAGCGAGGTGATAGTTGTGGCCGGCGAAAACGGTTCTGTCATCATTGGAACTTCAGGTTTCAATTTTACCACCATGCCTTTCCGCATGGTAAATGGCTCTCTGCAAAATATACCCGGTCCCGATGGGACGTTTTATGTCAGAGCTGCCTCGCCTGATGGCAATACTTTCGTTGGCAACACCACTTTCCCCGGCTATTACGGATATATTCCGGTTATGTGGAAAAATGGTTCATTTTCCGACCTGGGACAATTGCCGTCAGACTTTAATCATCATTTTCCAACCTCAGTGAACAATGAAGGAACGATAGTTTCCGGATATGCAGCTGTTGCCTTCATCTGGATTGAAGGCAGGGGTTTGATGAATTTTGCAGATTTCCTCTCACAAGATTATGGAGTTACACTGCCGGGCCTCGCAATTAGACAGGCAAACCTTTCTGATGACAAAACCTTTGTTAGTGGAAAAATCAGGGTTTCACTCTCTCCCGATTTTCTTGAAAGAGATTTCATTCTGGTATTGAATGAAACCGACGACCGTATTGTGGTAAATTCCGTAGCCGACAGGCCTTTAAATGTGGCAAACAACACAGATTGCAGCACAGGCGAGCAAGTTGAAGTGAACGGAGAAATGGTAACCGAATGTACACTCAGGGCTGCCTTACAGGCTGCTATCAACCGTTACAGCCAGGAAAGCGATGAGTCACTGAATATTTCCTTCCAGATTCCCGGAACTGAAGCGCAGATTGTGGCTGTTTCTTCTCCACTGCCCGACATTGCTGCACCCATTGAAATTGATGGGAACGCACATACAACTAACCAGGGATTGCCACTGATTTATATCGATGGTCAGGCTGCCGGAGCCGGAGTTAACGGGTTCAACATTATGCACAACGGCGTAACCTTAAAAAGCCTTGCCGTTTACGGATTCGACCAGCATGGCATCTATGTGGCCGATGTGGAGGACATCAGGCTCGAAGGATTGATTGTTGGTACCGATGCTGAAGCCACTTCCGGAATTGGAAACGGTGGCGACGGCATTCACATTTCGGGTAATGCAAAAGTTAAAGTTGGCGGCAGTGTTGCTGCTGCTTCTCCCCTGGCCTCGGAAAACCTGGGCACCGGCGTTGCCACACTTGGAAACGGCGGCCATGGCATTGCCGTAGTTTCAACTGATGTGGACAAGGAGTTCAGTATTTTAAAATCAGGCCGCACCGAACCGGTTAATTTTCAAACCGATGCAGAACCTGCTGTTCAATTGTTCAACTTACAAATTGGCCTGTTGAAAACTCATGAAACAAAAGAACTGGAGAATAAGGGTGCAGGCACTTATGCTTATGGCAGCGACTTTACCATTAATAACGCTGTATTTGGTCCCTCCGGCGGACCGGGATTTCATGTTGTGGCAAATGAGTCTGCACATGCCGTTATACAAGGTGCTTCATTTGGAAAAAAAAGTGAAACAGTTAGCGGGCAGGAAGATATTGTAGTCCCGCAACCGGGAAGAACAAATCCTGCAATAAAAATTGAACGCAGCAGGGGCATCATGATTGGTTCGCCGAATCCGGAAAACAAACCCATTGAAGCCATTGGCTCTCCCGGCTTTTTTGTTGAAATTGAAGATTCGGAAGATATTAAACTGGCCAATGTGATTACAGGAGCAGTAGAAAACATCCAAAATATCTCAGGGGCCCTGGCTCAGCAAATGAAAAATCAATCTGGTGGGGTACGAATTGAAAACTCAAACCGGGTAACAATCGGTGAAAAAGGGTTGCCTACAATTATTGCCAACAGCGGAACCCCGGGTGATTCGCTGGCAGCCGGAATTGTTGCATCCGGCCCGCTCACCAAAGCGTTAAAAATTATCAATGCGCAAATTGGAGAGGTTGACGGATTGGAAAACTCGGGAATTTCCGGAGACGGAATACGCATTGAAAACGGTGTTTCAGAATTTACCATTGGTGGCGAAGACGAAGAAGAAACTGTGGTGGTTGCCGGCAACGCCGGTGCTGGAATTCATATTGTCAACAACAACGAAACAAACTTCAGTGAAACAGCCACAGGGGCAGCCTCCCTGATTTCCAACCTGGTTTCCGATATGTCGGTTGCCGGCCTGGTAGAATCTGCCAAACCCAATAAAAATGGTGCTGTTAAAATCGTCAATTCTGCCAATCTGATTCTGAAAAACCTCAGCATTGGCCCTACCGAAGGTCATGGAATTGAACTGGCTGGAAATTTCACCAAAGGGGTGGAAATTCTTAAAAGCAGTATTGGCTCAATGAATCAAGCGATTTCTGATGCAAAAAGTGAAATTGCCGGACCAAAAGGTGACGGAATTCACATTTCTGGCGCATCGGATATCCGGATTGGTAACGAGGCCATTGAAAATGCAGTGAGAATTCTGGGTAGTTCAGGCAAAGGGATTGCCATGATGCAAAGCAAAGGCATTTCCATGAGTCATGTTCATGTAGGAGATATTTTCAATGATGTTTCATCAGGTGATTTGGTTGAAGCACTGCAGCAGGCCGGAAATAAACTGGGTGGTATTTTTATGGAAGCTTCCGATTCGGTAAAGATTATTAACAGCCGGATTAGCAACAATGGTTCTGATAATCCGGAATCATTCGGCGGAATGTTTGCAAAAATTTCAGGAACCATTCAGGTGCATGGCAGCAGTTTCGGAATTAAGCCGGAATCGGGAACTCCGACCGGAAATCTGGGTGCTGCAATCCTGGCAAACGATGTACAGAAAATAATTCTTTCGGCCAACAAAGTAGCAGGAAACATCAGTGGTGTGATTGCCAGCATGTCGAACGTGGAAATGGACGGGAACATTGTGGAAGAACAAATTGGAGGCGACGGTGAGTCGGGACATGGGGTGTCGGTGAAGGGTGGCTATTTTAATGCTATACGAAACATTATCCAGAATAATCCGGGTGCCGGAATATACCTTGAAGAGGCCTTGGGTGCAACCGTTCGTGTAAACAATATCATTTCCAACGCGGTGGGTGGATTGACAAATGCCGGCGACGGACTGAAAAGCGCTGCGGAGAACGGCAGCCTGGTGTATGCCGGTGAAAACTGGTGGGGCGATGCCAGCGGACCCGGCGGTGATGGCCCCGGAACAGGCAATGCTGTATCCGGAGATTTGGATTACTCCAATTGGTTAAACGCACCCTTTGGAGTGACCGTTGTACCAAAGGAACATTTAATCAGTTTAACCGGCGACCAGGAGTATAGTTTACCGGTATCTTTCGCCAATCACCAGGATGTTTCCGACCAGTTAAATGTTACCATTTCCGATAGCCTGGGTTGGTACAGCGGAAGCAATTCATTTTCAGTTCCTGTTGAAAATTTTGAATACAGCAACGAATCGCTTTCTTTTAACCCGGTCGGAAGCCAATCGAATATAAATGTGGTAAGAATTGAAGCCGTTTCGCAAAACAATCCGGATCTGACTTCTGAAGTTAAAATCTATTTTGTTCCTCCAGCTAATATTCTAAATCTTGAAAACCCGTCGCTTGCTGAAACAAATATTCTTGACACAGAAAGCGGCCCTTTTCAGATTGGAGATGAAATTATCATAGGACACGGTTTGGCCAATGAGGAAACTGCTACGATTGCAGAATTTGGTTCCATTATTCTCGAAAATCCGCTCCGGTTCTCTCATGCTGCCGGCGAGCGCATTTTTACGGTATCCAATTTATACACTTCGGCAAATGAAATTGCAGCAGAAATACCGGACAAACAAAAAACAGTTCTGGGCAACAACTATCCGAATCCGTTTTCTGATAAAACACATATTCCTTTTAATATTGACAGTCCCGACCATTTGGAAATTACGGTTTTAGACAAACTGGGACGAACGGTTCAAAAACTTGCAAATGAAAAATTTCCTGCAGGAAAACATGAAGTTACATTTGAGGGAAGTGACTTTCCAGCAGGCATGTATTTTTATCAAATAAAAGGAAGCAACATTTTTGAAACCCGTAAAATGATTATTTCCAGATAATCAGTTGGCAAAACGAAAAACAAAAAATCCCGGGTAGCAAAAGCTCCCGGGATTTTTCCTTTTTTCAGTTATAAAAACAGTCTTTACACCAGTGAAATCAGCACTCCCGCGGCAACCGCAGAGCCAATAACACCCGAAATGTTGCTGGCCATACAATACTGAAGAATATGGTTGGACGGGTTGTGTTTCAGTGCCATTTCGTTAGCCACCCGCGATGCCATGGGCACAGCACTCAGTCCGGTTGCGCCAATAAGCGGATTGATTTTTTTATGCACAAACAGGTTGTATCCCTTAACAGCAAAAATTCCTCCGGTAACCGACAAGGCAAAGGCGATGAAACCGCCCACAATAATTCCCAGCGTTTTCGGTGTAAGAAAAACTTCGGCAGTCATGGTGGCACCTACGGTTAAACCCAGAAAAATGGTTGCTGTGTTCATAATAGGGCCTGTTGCTGCGTCAGCCAGACGGCTTGTGGAAGAACCTATTTCTTTCACCAGATTTCCAAAAAGTAACATCCCAAGCAACGGAACCGACGACGGAACAAATACAGCCACAACTGTTCCCAGAGCAATTGGAAAGATGATTTTTACCGCTTTCATGTTTTTAATTTCATGTTTCGCCGGATATTTTTTATCCATTTCCCGCATGTTAATTTTGAATTCTTTTTTGGTAATGAACAAATTAGCTATCAGTGGGATTATGACCGGTACCAGTGCCATATATGAATAGGCTGCAATGGCTATTGGCCCCAATAAATGCGGAGCCAGTTTAATGGTGGTGTAAATGGCTGTTGGTCCGTCAGCACCACCGATTATTCCGAGAGAAGCCGCTTCGTTCATATTGAATCCCAGAAGAATGGCGCCAATAAGAACGGAAAATATACCAATTTGTGCTGCTGCGCCAAAAAAGGCAAGGCGCAGGTTGCGAAGCATGGGACCGAAATCGGTAAGCGCACCAACTCCCATGAATATGATGGGAGGCAGAAAGCCCGTTTTAATGAGCGAATAATACAAAAAATTCATAATTCCGTACTCACTCGCTATTTCAAACAGGTTTTTGTAGCGCCCATCGCCCAGTTCAACGTATGCGGCATCAACAATGCCCATTTCGGCGCCGGGAAAATTGGCTACCAGCACACCAAACCCAATGGGGACGAGCAGCAATGGCTCATATTTCTTTTTTATGCCCAGGTACAGCAGCACAAATGCAATAATCCACATGATGACAGTCAGGTAGTTAATACCCCCCAGAGCTGTCATTTCAAACAAATTTGAAAAAATATCCTGCATACTTTTACTGCAATTTTATGATTACATCGTCCTCATCTACCGAGTCGCCGTTATTCAGGCATATCTCGGTAACTTTTCCCGATTCTTCGGCCACCACAGCATTGTAGGTTTTCATCGATTCAATGTATCCTACAACATCGCCTTTGGCAATAACATCGCCCGGTTTAATGGCTGTTTCCGAAGGATCTTTGGTCAAAAAGAATTTTCCTTCCAGTGGTGCAATCACCTCTTTTACCGGACCTGATGCAACCTCCGGTTCAGGCTTACCTGCTGCGGGCTTTTGAGGTTTTTCAACGATTTTATTTTCTTTCTGTCCACTGTCATCGCCATACGAAACAGTCACTTTGTATTTTTCGCCATTTACATCGATATCAAGCGATTTTGGTGCAAATCCGGAAGCACTGACAGGAGCAGCCGGAGCATTTGCCTGTTCTTTCTTAGCCTTCTTTTTGGCAAGATCTTCTTCAAATGCAGCTTTTGCCTGGCCCGACTTATATGCACGGTATTGCTCCGGATGCATGGCCAGTTCGAACAACTCTTCATCGTCCTGTCCGAAATCCCAGTTGTTTTTCTTCATTTCTTCGCGGAATTCATCCAGCTTGTCCGGGTATTCGTCCTGCGGATTTCCGGTAAAGAATTCACGGCCTTGTTTTGCAGCCATTTCTTTAATTTCGGGAGCTACTTCGCCCGGCAGTTTGCCCGATTTACCCAGAATCATATCCCAGATATTGTCGGCAATCATCGACCAGCGTTCTTTGCCTTTTTCCATCTGAATGACATTGAACAGCGCCAGGTTCTTCACGTATTGCGAGAAAGGAGTAACCAGTGGCGGGTAACCTACTTTAGGCCACACATAAGCCACCTCGTCAAAAAGTTTAATCATCAGATCATCCTGGGTAATTTCGGGTTTCCCGTGTTTTTTATACCATTTATTCAGGCTTTTCTGGTTATCCCTGAGGTCGTTCATCAGTGATCCCATCATTCCGCCGGGGAGTCCCGGGGCAATGAGCAACGAATTCAGCTGCCGGTTTCTTGCCGGAATATAGTATCCCAGAAAATCATCCATAAATTCCTGTGTAAGTGCACGGGCTCTCATATAGGCTTTCATATTCACCTCGGGAACGCTAAACCCTGCATCTTTGAGCATTTCCTGCACCATAAGAAGATCGGCATGTCCCGTACCCCACGAAAGAGGTTCCATACCCACGTCGATGATTTCACAACCTGCCCTGGCTACTTCAAGAATGGAAGCCGGTGTAAATCCGGGCCCCGTTTGGCCGTGGTACTGCACCAGAGTATTGGGATGCCTTTCTTTAATGTATTTTACAATTTTCCCAAGCCATACCGGGCGACCAATACCAGCCATGTCCTTCAGGCAAATTTCATCGGCGCCGTTTGCAATCAGCTCATCGGCCAAATCGCAATAATATTCAACTGTATGTACCGGCGAGTAGGTCAGACTCAATGCTGCCTGCGATATCATACCGGCATCTTTTGCATATTTAATGGATGCTGAAATATTCCGGGGATCGTTTAGTCCGCAAAAACTGCGTGCAATGTCTGTTCCCTGTGCTTTTTTCACTTTGTAAAAAAGCTTCCTTACGTCTTCCGGCACCGGGCTCATGCGCAGTCCGTTCAGGGAACGGTCGAGCATGTGTGTTTCAATCCCTGCCTCGTTGAAAGGCGCCGACCATTCGCGCACGCTTTTGTTGGGGTTTTCACCAAAAAGAAGATTAATTTGTTCAAAACCACCTCCATTGGTTTCTATGCGGTCAAAACACCCCATATCGATAATTTCGGGAGCAATGCGTACCAACTGATCGGCACGCGGTACATACTTGCCGGCGCTTTGCCACATGTCGCGGTAAACTAAACTGAATCTGATTTCTTTTGCCATGATAATTCTATTTTTTTATGTTGCTTTTTTCAATTTTTGTTACTTTTCCTCTGCCACCGGTAACTGTTTCAACCGCAGCAATTATGGCAGCCATCGTTCCTGATGGAATTGATTGTGTACCGGCACCTGGTTTTCCGGGAGTTTCGGGCAGTGGCCCAAATCTGTTGGTTATTCTGATGAGCACATTCCCAATCAACACAACCAGCCCGAGTATTATCAGAACGGTTAGCATTCCGACCACCATGATTGAAAACGCATTGCTTAAACTTTCTTCCATTTTTTAATTCTCTTTATGTTCTTATTTCAATTATAACTTTTCAGGTCAGCCTGATTTTATTTGAGCCAACTTTTATTGTCTGTACGAAAAAAAAGTGATTAGGTCGCATGAAAACAAAATGAAATGACCTTTTGTGAATAGCAGGATCACAGATTTCGATTGTTTTTTTAGAAACAGGGGGGAGAAATTCCCGGGTGGAATGACAGAATCCCAATACTTATATTTATAAAAACAACTCGGTTCATGGTCACAAAAATGCATTGTTTTTCTGAAAAGTGCAGAATCCGGAGGTTTTTCCATTACAGATTTAAAACAGTTTTAACGTGAATACCGAATAAACCCGTTTCTTACGGCTGCTTCTCTAACTCTACATTAAAGGACTGCTAAAAACTTAATCATACAAAAGAATGAGAAATTTTGGCGGGGCATGTAATGAATAAACAACAGATACGTCTTAAGAATGTATGACATGAAAAAAAAGGATTAATTAGAGAAACTTAATCAAGAAAAAAACGAAAACAAATTGGGGCTGTAGTCATTACACAGTCTTACCTTTGAAAACCTGCTAAAAAGCAGAGAAAAAACAGAAAAGCGAATGGTTACCAGCGATTTTAAAACAAGAGTTCTGCCAGTGAGTAAAAAGTTGCTCTGTTACGCGGTCCACTTCATGAAAGATGAAGAAACAGCGCAGGATGTGGTTCAGGATGTATTCCTGAAGCTCTGGCAAAAAAAAGATGAGCTGGACCAGGTTGAAAACATAGAAGCGTTTGCCATGCGGATGACGCGAAACCGGTGCCTCGATGTTTTAAGGGCGAATAAAGTGGTGCCCATAGATGCCGAAACTCACCGCAAAATGAAGCAGGAAACCATTGATGTTCATTCACAAATTGAATTAAGTGAAGCCGCCACACAGGTAAAAACACTGATTAATCAGTTACCCGACGTACAGCGACAAATAATGCACCTGCGCGACATAGAACAACTGGAGTATGAAGAAATTGCCGAATTGACAGGCCTGCAGTTGAACGCCATCAGGGTAAACCTGTCGAGGGCAAGAAAAAAGGTACGCAACGAATTTTTAAAATTGAATTCAGATGGAAAAGAAAGAAGTAAAATACTTACTGCAACGCTATTTTAACGGTGAAAGCACACTGGCCGAAGAACGGCAGCTGGAAAAATACTTTCAGACGAAAAAAGCGGATGATGAATTAAAGGAATATGCCGGATTCTTTGGGGGAATTTCGGAACTTTCGCAGAGCGAAAGGGATGTTAAATCCGAAGAAGAGATAATGGACTTCATTCTCGAAAGCGAATCGAATGAAAAAACGAAATACCGCCGGCTGTGGCAAACAGTAACAGGAATTGCAGCATCAATAATCATAGTTATTGGAGGATTGCTGTTTTACCAGCAGGGCGACCAGCAGTTTGATGATACTTTTAACAGCCCGGAGGAGGCGTATGCTTACGCTGAACAGACGCTCGGTTTTATTTCGGCCAAGTACAATAAAGGACTGGAGGGCATGGCCGATTTGTCGAACTTCGGGAAACTCTCAGCCGCTGCTGAACCGATGCATAAAGGAGTGAAACCGGTAAACGAATACCTGGAGATGATTGAAAAGATGAGCGGGGATTAGTGGACAGTGAAAAGTGAACAGTGAAATGAAAATAAAAGAAGTGAAAAAGTAAAATTTTAAATTTTAAAAATTGATACCATGAAACGATTAATCTTGATTCTTGCAGTTGTATTGCCGATGGCAGTGCTTGCACAAAAAACACCTGTTGACCGGCTGTTTGAAAAATATGCCAACAAAGAGGGATTTACTACCGTAAGTATTTCGGGTAAACTGCTGGGGTTTGCCAGCAAAATTGAAACCGGCGATGAAGCCACCAGCGAAATGCTGTCGAAACTGACTGGGATTCGTATTCTCTCGGTTGACAACAAGGAGTTGACCGGACCGCTTGATTTTTACAAGGAGCTTGAAAATGACGGCTTTTTCCACAACAATCAGTACGAAGTGCTTATGGAAGTGACCGAAGCCACCGAAGTGGTGCGGTTTCTGGCCAAAGACGGCGGCAACGGAAAGTTCTCGGATCTGGTTCTGGTGGTTGGCGGCAACGACAATGCACTCATCAGCATCAGCGGCATAATCGACCCGGAAAATATCGGTAAAATTACCCAGTCGCTGGACATTAACGTAGGCGGGAAAAAAGTTAAATAAGCGGAATTTACTCTGCTAAAGGGTGGAGAGACCGGCGGAAATACCCCGCCGGTCTCTTTTTTTATGATTCGCACAGTCATTAGTTGGTGCATTTTTCTAATTTTATGGGCACAATTTTAATAATAACTGACATGCCGGATAATGCGATTTTTGGAAAGCACCAGATAAAACCAGGTGAACACCGCCTGTTTTCCAGCGAACAATTTTCTCTGGGAGCTAAACGGAAAAAAGAGGGATGGGTGCTTTTATACCCTGAATATTTCACCGCCGGCGAAACCGAAAAACCCGATTTTGAGCAGGGTGAATATTTCCAGACCGGCAAATCGAACTCTCTCCTCATTGTTCCTGCGCTTCCTGAAAAACCTTTGGTATTTAAAGGCAGTAAACTTCATGTATCGCCCGGGCAAAAACTCACTTTCTTTTTAAAAATCCCGCTAACCATTCAGGTATATTTTTCGAAAATAATTCCTGAAAACCTCATGAAAGAGTTCGCCACCCGGCGCATCTCCGATACATGGTTTGGCGAGCCATTTGGTGGCGAACCGGCTTTTTCCATCGGAAGCGAATTTTTCATGACCATGGATGAAGCAGCACCTTCGCCATTCGAAAGCATCTGTCCGGTTACCATCCATAATAACTCTCCCGGCGTGCTCGAGGTAGAAAGGCTCATCATCAGGGTGGAAAATATGGCGTTGTACCAAAACAAAGGAAATATTATTACCAGCCTGTTGCTTGTTGAATACAGGGGAAAGGAAGTCATCAGCTCGGCAACCTATCACTATTCCAAATCATTTCATGGCGAACAGGCCGACCAGGTGACCAAACCGCGTAGCGAAAGCACCAGAAACCTGCTGAAAATCAATTTTCATTTCATTAAAAACCTTTATAAACAGGAACTATGAACTTCGCATGGACCGATTTTTTTACTGCTGCAACCCTTGAAAAAATCATACGGATTGCTGTTATTCTGGCAGTGGGCGTTGCCATTATTTATTTCATTGCATTTCTTGTAAAAAGGCTGTTGCCTCAAAAATGGTCACGCCAACGGAAAATGATCATCAACCGGGCGGTTCAGTACACCGGGTTTATTACCCTGTTTTTAATTGTAATTTCGGAACTGGAAATCAGTCTGGCGCCCATTTTCGGAGCTGCTGGCGTAATTGGACTGGTAATAGGTGTTGCCTCACAAACCAGCATCGGGAACATTGTGAGCGGGTTCTTCCTGGTTTCAGAAAAATCGTTTGAAATTGGCGATGTTGTGCGGCTGGGCGATAAAACAGGTACGGTTTTCAGCATCGATTTGCTCTCTATAAAAATCCGGACTTTCGACAACCTGCTTATCCGTGTTCCCAATCAAACGGTAATCAGTTCCGAACTTACAAATCTTACGCGTTTCCCTGTGCGGCGAATTGATACCCTGGTAAGCGTGGCTTACAAAGAAGATTTGAATAAAGTAAAAAGCATTTTGGAAAGTGTGGCAAAACAAAATCCGTTGTGTCTCGACGAGCCCGAACCGGTTATTATTTTTCAGAATTTCGGTACCAGCGGAATAGATATTACCCTGGGAGTATGGGTTGAACGTACCCATTTCCTTAAGGTGAAAAATTCAGTTTTTATGGAGATCAAAGAGGCATTTAATAAAGAAGGTATTGAGATTCCATTCCCGCGCATTAGCCTTTATACCGGTGAAGAAACCAAGCCGTTTCCGATGGAAGTGAAGAAGTAGGATGGTGGAAGTCGGAAGATGGAAATTGGCAGTAGCAGCAGGCAGTTGCAAAAAAAAGGCAGCTGGCAAATCCAAACGGTTGCCAACTGCCTTTTACTTATTTTTTACTGTTCAATATCTACTCCCCTAATTCAGTCCCTTGCTTTCAAGATAAGGTTCTATGGAAGGTTCTTTTCCGCGGAAGTTTTTATATACGGTCATGCCATCATCGGCGCCACATTTTTCAAGCAGGGTTCTGAACTTTGCAGCCACTTCCGGATTGAAAATATCGCCTGTTTCTTTAAACGCATAAAATGCGTCGGTATCGAGCACGCCGGCCCAGTAATACACATAGTAACCGGCCGAATAACCGCCGCTGAAAATGTGTGAGAAATAGGTGCTCCGGTAGCGCGGCAAGATTTCATCAATAAGTCCGATGTTGTCCATCGATGCTTTTTCGAATGCGCGCACGTCATCAATCACCGGGTTTTCGGTGGTGTGGTAATCCATATCGAGCAATGCCGCAGCCACAAATTCGCCGGTTTCAAATCCCTGGTTGAATGTACCGCTCATTTCCAGTTTTTCAATCAGTTCATCCGGAATGGGCTCGCCGGTCTGGTAATGGCGTGCATACACTTTCAGCACTTCCGGTTCGGCAGCCCAGTGTTCCATAATTTGCGACGGTAGTTCCACAAAGTCGCGTGGCACGCTACCGGCAGTACGGTCGTATGGACCATCGGCAAACAAGCCGTGCAATGCATGCCCAAATTCATGGAAAAAAGTGGAAACTTCGTCGAAACTGAGCAACGCCGGAGTGTTGCCTGACGGGCGGGTAAAGTTCATAACAATGGAACCGATGCGCGGAATGCGTTCACCGTTGCGGTAAGTAGCGCTTCTGAAACCGGTGGACCAGGCTCCTACCCTTTTGCCGTCGCGCGGGTGGAAATCCATGTACATCACGCCCAGTTTCGACCCATCGGCTTCCAGTACTTCATACACTTCGGCCTCTTCGTGATATGTAGGCCAGTCGCGCGGCTCGAGTTTCAAACCATATAAGTTTTCAACCACATAAAACAGGCCTTTCTTTGCATTATCAAGGCTAAAATAGGGCTTCAATTCCTCTTCATCCAAATCAAATTTTTGCTTCCTCACCTTTTCAGCATAATACCACCAGTCCCAGGATGCCAGTTTGAAATTGCCCCCTTCGCTGTCGATAATCGCCTGCATTTCGTTGCGTTCTTTTTTTGCCATTTCCATGGCGGGTTCCCAAAGTTGCATCAGGAACTCATAAACCGCTTCGGGCGTTTTGGCCATGTTTACATCGATAATGTATTCGGCATGGTTACCAAAGCCCAGCAGTTTGGCTTTTTCATCGCGAAGCTTTACAATTTTTTTGATGATTTCCTTGTTATCGTGTTCATTGTCGTTATCACCACGCATGAAGTAACCGCGGTACAGTTTTTCACGCAAATCGCGGTTTTCGGCATATTGTAAAAACGGTAACATGCTGGGTTTAGCCAGTGTAAAAACCCATTTGCCTTCTTCACCGGCAGCTTTGGCATCGTCGGCAGCACGGGCAATCACATCATCCGGCAAACCGGCTAAATCTGCCTCATTGTCTATCACCAGCTTAAAGTTGCGGTTGGTTTCGGCCAGCAGGTTTTCTCCAAACTGCAAACTCAGTTTCGATAATTCTTCGTTCAGTTCACGGAGTTTTGCCTGATCTGCATCTGAAAGATTTGCGCCGCCACGTACAAAATTTTCATAATACTTTTCAGTGGCGCGCATTTGTTCCTTGTCGAAACCTAGTTCATTGCGCTTGTCATAAACACTCTTAATCTTCTCAAACAGCTCCGGGTTCAGCGAAATATTGTCGCGGTGCTGCGTCATCAACGGAGAAACTTCGCGAGCCAGGGCCTGCATATCGTCGTTGGTATTGGCCGAGTTTATGGGGGAAAAAGTTCCGGTTACTTTCCCCAGCAGCTCACCCGATTTGTCGAGCGCCAAAATGGTATTTTCAAAAGTCGGCTCATCCGGGTTACTCACAATAGCCTCAATTTCAGCCTCCTGAAGCTTTATACCTTCTTTCAGCGCCGGAAGGTAATGGTCGATTTCAATTTCATCGAACGGTGGTACTCCATAGG
>Ga0334883_1001245_pt1 | contig 39108 bp, 27 predicted proteins | sample GraSluR1_MG_6_FD_207230 | JGI IMG/M metagenome (GOLD analysis project Ga0334883, IMG submission 207230) | Sludge microbial communities from methane-producing bioreactor in Wageningen University, Netherlands - Granular Sludge_09_05-R1 | ecosystem: Engineered > Bioreactor > Anaerobic >...
ATTATTGAGCAGAGTCACGCAGGGGCCATTCTGGTTGCCATCGATGATGGTACTGCTGATATATGTGCTGTCAGTGGTATGTGCTTCCAGGCTGCTTACCGTTATGGATTTACCAATGTAATTGATGTTTTCATAGTATCGACCGGGATATACCAATACCGTATCTCCGTTGTTTGCAGCCTCAATGGCGGCCTGGATGCTGGTAAAATCCTGGCTGCCATCCAGAGCAACCGATAAGGTGGCTGCTGAGGCTATGGAAAGTAATATCAGCAATAGGGAACAAAGCATCACTGTCTTCATGGTATTTTTTCCTTTTTCATGCATGGCACAGGGAGAGCGGACTCTCCCTGTGCCGGATTGCGCTTATTTCATCAGTATCATTTTACTGGTGAGTGTCTTGCTGTTTGTGGTCATTTTGTAGTAATAGATGCCACTGGCCACCTGACGGCCATACTGGTCATAACCGTTCCATACCGCCTGATGGAGCCCAGCCGGCATCACGGCCTCCACCAAAGTCACTACCTTTTGCCCTTTAACGTTGAATACTTCTAAGCTGACAGGCTCTTTCTGTGCCAGTTCATAAGAAATCGTAGTGCTCGGATTGAAGGGATTGGGATAGTTCTGATGCAATTGAGTAAGTGGAACAATGGGTTCCAGTTCGGACTTGTCACTGATTACTAAGCTGTAATGCAGATTTCCGAAATCCTGGTTTTTCTGCAGTTGGCTTGCACTGATCTTGCTTTTTATCCTGTTTTCGGATTGGGCTTTGGAGTCATACCATAATACCAATTCAGAATTGTTAGCCGTGATTTCTTCATTCGGATCCAGATACACGCATATCTGAGCATTGGGACCTTCCACGACAGTGGCGCCCTTGCAAGATCCATTCACATACAATCCTATCTCGGAAGGAATCTCCAGGCCAGGCTCACCGCTAAACTCAATGTAAAGCGGGATGTAGTCCGGCTTTTCGGTAAACACAAAGTTCTCTGCCGGCTTGATCATCTTGGGATCAACAGGTTGACTGTTGTTCCAGGTAAAGCTGCAATCCTGGCTTACCTTCACTATCACCATATCACCATAATTGATGGTGGGATTAGCTGAGGAAGTCTTCCACGATCCGTCGGACATCTTGCTCATACTCCAGTACTGAGTTTGGATATACGTGATGTGCTGCAATACCTGTGAGAAAGCCTCAAACGGGGTTGTGCTATCAGGGAGAAAATACCCCAACCAGTTTTCGTTTAGAGTAGTAGTACCACTAAGGTATTTGTAAAGATGCAATACTGTGGTAGGAGATTGAATGTGACCGATAGCATTGATCATGATTTCATTTACCACACTACCTTTCAGCTCCACCTTGTATCCGGTAGTACTGGTGACCTGTTCATTGCCGTTAATCAATCCCTGGGTATCTAAGTACATCCTTTTAACTGCACTGTTATGTGTTTTCCAATCCACCCATTCCAGGATTGTTGGTTCAATGATCGGACCAAAGAAGTTGCTATTAACTGTGCTGCCCGTGGTAAACCTGTTCAATACTGGAAAGCTCATCCATTTTATATTGCTGGTATTGTTGTAAGGCATTGAATACTGTTCGAATTGGTGATCCAATGCCCGGATAGCCCCGATGTCACTGGGAGTATTATCGGGATCAAGCATGAGTGGATTGCCTCTGTCTATCAGAGGAGAAATCGTAGTTTCATTCCATAGAGGTTCATGATTGGCTCCCAATTGGGGACTGGCTTCTACCAACAACTCGTGTGTACTAAGGGTTTGGTACGCATTACCGGTAGTATCAACGTGATTATCTAAATCGTTGAAATAGCAGTTGTTCAGGGTCAGGCTTCCAGTCAATTGATAGGGATGAGTATAGCTACCCCACTGAATATCGTATGGAGAACAATTATCGAACAGGTTGTTGTTTAGTGTGTAGCTGGTGCCTTGGATGAGTTTCAACGCGGAATCTTCAAGGTTCTGCATGGTATTGTTGTCGATAACAATATCATTTTCTTGATTTTGAGAATAGATTGTTAGCCCATATTGAGCACTATCAACACCGATAATCAGATTGTTTGTAAACCGAAGTGGAGAGCTTCCCGCAGCATCGTAAAAATACACACCACCACGTTCGGTAAGCTCAAAGCGATTACCCTGGATAAATATCTCTGTAGGGTATGATTGAGTATGAGCTTGTGAGAATATTTTAATTACGGGTTGGCCATGATGATGTGCAGGATTCTGACTAAACGTGTTATTGCTTATGTGTATCTCATCAATTCCAACACTTTTTGCAATCCAAATATCGTTAGCTTCGTTCTGTGCATAATTATCAGAGAACGTACAATTGTCGATGATAATAATGCCATCATGATTCTCTGAGGCAATCAGGATCGCTCCTGCGGCAAAGGCTGCGTTTGTGAATCCGACAGCGGATGTTGTCCAATTCCATGTAAATTCACAACCCGACAACTCTGCGGGACCGAACAGGGCAATAGCTCCGCCTCCGTTTGCATTCCCAGCATTATTATTGTCAAACACACAATCCTTGAATAGTGGAGATTGTGTTATATCTGAACCACCTTCAACATAAACAGCTCCACCAAAACCTCGGGGGTTATTGAAAACCAAGTCGTATTCACTTTGTACATGGTTTCCGATGAATGTGCAGTCCTCTATAGTCGGAGAAGCACCATTCTTCAGGGTTATGGCGGGCCCAAATGCTTCGTCATGGAAGCTTGCGTTAATCTGGCAGTCTTGGAAGGTGAATCCTTTGATCAAGTCACTTCGATTAATGCCACTCCAGGTAAGATTCACAGCATGTGAAGTGTCACCTCCTCCAAGAGTGAGTGTCACACCTGGCTCGGCTATGAGCTTTACATGCTTGTTTTGCCAATGCAAGCCATTTACATAGTAAGGATTGCTTTGTGAAGCAACGATCACCCAACCGCCACTTTGAATCGCATCCAGAGCCCCTTGTATAGTAGGGCTATCAGCAGGAACATGGATTATTCTGGCGGGATTGTAGTTTAACGATAGTGCACTGGAACTTAAAGAGTTGGTGCCCTCCACCAGATTCAGACTTGTATACTGAATCCATTCGAAATCGCCACTGTTATGCCTGATGTTAAGATCATACATTCCAGGCTGCGTTAACTGAACATCAAAGTATCCTGATGAATCGGATTCATAGCTAGTGAGATTGTCGCCTTGATCAATGACATCCATGATAGCTTTCCCATAAAAACTATAACCTCTGAGTTCCACTTGAGACTGAACTGATACTTTTGCATATGCCGGAGACAACAGGGCAATGATGCAGACTATCGCAATAGTAGTCATTACCTTAATTAATTCCGTTCTATCTAACGCCGTAAAGATATAAGTATTCACTTAATCTCCTTATATTATCCTTAAATAATACTAAGCCATTAGTAGCTGAGCTCGAGGCATAAGCCAGAAAGCCCAACTGTATTCCAGAAAAGATGTCCAGGCATTCGGATTCACGAATTCTTTCAGATCTTGCTAATACAGAATTCTATGGGGACATTTCAACCTCCTATTCTAGCACTATTGAATATCCTTTCTGGCTAACACGATTAAACATTCATTCCTATCCGCCAAGCATTAGAGCCTTGCTACGTTTAAGATGCAGTGTAGCTAACGCTCTCTTACTGACTATATTTAGATTTAGTGGCTATACAAACAAACTATACTTCCCAGCCGGGCTACGCAGGGTCGATTATAATGCATAGCAAAGATAGCTATAATCGATCACCAATCAATTGCTATTACAGTATAGGATGCATATAAATGGAATGCTATTTTTTGTCAACACATTTTTGATATTTACAATATGATTTTGCTGTCACTGAGCTAATCACATGCAGAATCAGCACTTTGGGACTCTTTGTCTCATATTATATGATCTCCGAACTGCTATGACCATTGCCGAACTGCGGGACTGTCTGATCCCCTATCTACAGGGAAACCCAGAGACAAGAGGATGGGGTAATTGAGAATTGAGGATGGAGAATTGAGAATGAACCATGGCAAAGACATTTACACGCTGGTCGATACTTGAAAACCTGAAAATTATCAAACAAAGAAACAAGAGAAAAGAGGCCGCAAAGAGAAAAGAACTTTAAACAAAGAGGAAAAGAGTCGAAGAGAGGGGGTTATTGAGAGTTTAGCATAAAGATTTGGAGTTTCGGATAGTGCGGAGCACGACAGGGCTTGTGCTGCTAGCCCAGATCGTGAGATTTGGGGTGTTCGCGCAGAACATTCTGAGTCCAGGAGGACGACACGTGGAGGATGGTTCAATCTCATGTTCTTCAGGTATTAGGTGTCGTCCTCCGCTTGCGCTACGGACTTGTCACATAATCCCGCATCTGACCCACCAATCTCACGATTGGGGCTAGCGGCAGATGCCTTGCGTCCTGCGCTGATGCTCCGGACTGAGTGCTCCCCCTACAGACCCATATGCCGAGACTCCGGATTTGTTTTGATTATCTCATCACGCATAGCCGTAATCAGTCCGGTAACTGATTCTACAGCCTAAAAACTCTTCAGTAAAATCAGTTCGATCAGTTAGATCTGCGTTCTATGACATTATTCCGCGTTCCATTCTTCTTTGCAGGCTCGCTGCTCGAAGTCCAAAGCACCGTGAAATTTGGAGATAAGCCCAAAATACAGGAAAGTGCTTTGAACTCCGAGTGAGGCAAATCCGCGCCAATCCGCGGGAAACCCCGCCCCGGATCGAATGCTATTGTGCCCTCTGCCAAAAATTTATCTTGACAGCCATCTGCATGTCACGCACCTATGTAACAGCTGAGTCCGGAGTTTAAATTTCGGGTACGCGCAAGATTCTTCTTGACAGAATGTGCTTTTAACATACGTATGTCAATGAAGGAGATTAACGATGATTGTATTAAACTTAGCTAAACTCAGCGTGCTCGAACGGGCGGCAACGGCTTATGCTGAAGGTAAACTCAGCGCCGTGGAAGAAAGCGCCAATATCCTGTATCCGGATGGAAGATACCCATTTGCTGTATCTTCGGAATATCCATTGCCTTTGCACCTCTTCAGTCCGCGCCTGACCGCAATGCTCACCAAGGATGATGATCACCTGGACGCAGTGAACATCTGGAAGCGGATAACTGCGAGGGAAAACATCATCCGCATGATTACTGCCACAGAACTGGAACGAACTGCGGCGGAAAGCCTGGGCAAGCAATTTGAGAACGCATACCCCATAGAGCAGGACCTGAACATGGTGCGGCGCAAGCAGATGATCGGATACATGATCAAAGTGGTGATGGAGTGTTTCGGATATCTGGTGTACAGCAGCAGAATGCAGGTGACCACGCGCAGGGAAGGTGGGGGAGGAAAATCAAACTATTTCAGCACCGCCACTCGCTATGCCTTGATGAGCAAACAGGATAGAAACGCACTTTTATCCTTGGTGGAAGACGATCGGAAGGCGGCCTTTCGTTCCATCACAGACAGCATTATCAAGCGCAATACTCTGTATCAAAAGCTATATAGAGTTGAAGAATTGAATACTTGGGATTCTTTGTAGAGAAGGAGGTAAAGATGAAGATTGAGGGCATTAAAGCTGTGGAAATCCTACACAAATTGATAGAGCTGAAACCTGCTGCGCGAAGTGGTGATCCTGATGATCACCCGGAGCCGGTAAGCGTTGCATCCGTCTCCATCGATAGTGAAACTGATGTAAAAGAGCTGGAGTTACACATCAGCAGGCTGATCCGGCATCCCTTGTTTGAGCGATATCAGTTGCAATACCGGGATGTAATGGTGATCGCGGAGCTTTGGCAGCAGCATCTGGAACATGTGGGACGCGGGAGCGCTTGGTCTGAAATCTGCGCCGGAGCAAGTATCAATCGCAATAAGGTTTCGGAGTGTCTGGCATACATCACCGGGCTCGTGGAACGCAATATCATCTGTTTTGACGAGAGGATCAGCGGAGATTATTACCTGAATCCCGTGATCCTGCAATCGGCAGAATACACGCTCAGCAAGGATCTGATATTGAGGATTTTGGGCCGGGATCTGAGGGCGGATCTGACCTTGGTCCTCAAAGAAGAGTGGCAATCAGATGATGACTTTATGAGTGATTTGCGCCTGATCCTTGATATCTGTTACAATAGCTTTGCCGAGCTGGGCAGCAGGGCTCCCGCTCCGGAATATCCGATTCTGTCCACTTGCCTGGAGCTGCTTCGCCAACGGATCCATTCCGCTCCCGATACTTTGGGGATTAAGCTGCTGATGCTCCGCCATCAACTCAACGAGCACCAATTGGATATCATCATGCTGGCTGTGTATCACCAGCTTTGCCGTGAAGACAGGATTTTAGAGGCAGATGCGATCCTCTCCCTGGCCCCTGATCCCAGATTGAGACGGACTTTGCAAGAGCTCTTGAGCGATGAATCTGCGTTGCTGTCAGAGGGATTATTGTACGTGGAGCTTCGCCATCACAGAGCGCAGTTTGCCACGCTGGGCGTCCCGCAGGAGATTCTGGGCACATTGGGCATAAAGAGCAAAGCCGATCCTGAAACCAAGCATATTAAGGTCAAATCCCCTTTTACCAAAAGCCGGGTGGGGCAAAGTCTCAAGGATCTGATCCTGCCCGAAGCGGACATAAAGCTGCTATCCGCCATCATCGACAAATGCCGCACTGATAAACAAAACGAACTGATGAGCTGGGGCTTTGGGACGCATCTTACCGGAAGCAAACAAGGCATGGTCTTGCTGCTTTACGGTGCTCCCGGAACGGGAAAGACCTTTACTGCCGGAGTCATCGCCAATGAATTAGATGGTGATTTGGTGATGCTGAACGTGCCGGAGCTGAGAAATAAATACTATGGCGATACCGAAAAGATCATCAAAAAGGCGTTTACGGAAATGCGGGAAATGGCCGTGCAGCAAAACCCAGCGCCTGTGTTTCTCTTAAATGAAGCAGATCAATTGATCCATAACCGCATTGAACACAACTCCACTTGCGGCACGATCGAGAACAACATCCAGAGCATCATTCTGGAAGAACTGGAGACCTTTCCCGGCATTCTGATCCTGACCACCAATCTGGAAAGAAACATGGATGAAGCCTTCTTTCGCAGGTTTGATCTCAAGTTCAAGTTCAATATGCCGGATCTCGAATGCAGACGAAAACTCTGGAAACTTTACCTCAGAAAGGAGATCCCCGGGGCACAAGATATCGATATCGAACATCTGGCAGAGCACTATTATTTCAGTGGTGCACAGATCGCCATGGTGGTGCATAATGCCTGTATCGAGGCAGTTAACCGCACCGGAAACTTAAAAAGATTGCTCTTGACAGATATAATCAACTATTCAAACTTGGAAAAACCTTGGACAAAGGGTCCGGGGAAGAGTATTGGGTTTTAAAAAAAGGAGAAGAGATGAGTAAAAAGCTAAACCGAAAAATGGTTGAAATCGCACTGATACTAAAAAGTATCAATGGAAATGAGATTCAGATTGTTTCACCAGGAAAGGATCTGAAGCATGTGTATTGTGGCAAATTTCAAAGCAATGAGATCGATTCTGTAACAACAGAATTGTACTACAATGATCTTATCGGTGGGAAGGGTGGAGAGCTTAGCAGTATAGCCGGACGTGCTCCGAAATTCAATTCTATCTCCTCTTCTACAGCATTAGCAGTTAATACGTTCGCACCTTGGAAAGAGTGCGTGAGCAAATTGAAGATAAAAACCAAACATAACGATTTCTTGGGATTTGATAAGCTATGCTTTGAGCACTCTATTGTGACAAAGAATAATCGTTCGCCGCATTTAGATGTATGGCTGGAATGGAAAAATGGGATACTTGCCATTGAATGCAAATTTTGTGAGTTTCTAGGGAGCCCATCGTACACAGAAATCCAGAGTTCTTATCTCGATATGATTAAAAAGGAAGGATATCGTGGACCCTGGATTGATGCAATTGAAAAAGTGACTAATGAAAGTATGTTTAAGTATTTTGATGTTGCTCAGATAATCAAACATTACTTTGGAATCATAAATACTGAAAAGCCAGAAAAGCATCTGCTCTATCTCTACTGGCACCCTGAAACAATGATTGGGAAGACATTAGTCCTTATAAGGAACTACTTCAAGAGCTGGAGGTTTTTGCCGACATGGTTTCGGAAGCCACTGATGTTAGGTTTCACTTTCTGAGCTTCAATGAGCTTTGGAAACAATGGGAAGATAGCAGCACAACACATGTCCAGCAACTGCGCAACAAATACTCTGTTTCCATTAACCCAAGTGATGATTAATGAGTTTCGTCCATCTCCACACCCACAGTGAATATAGCTGGCTGGATGGTGCCTGCCTGATCGATGATCTGGTGCAAAGAGCTGTCCAGCTCAAGATGCCGGCAGTGGCGATTACTGATCGTAACAGCATTGCCGGAGCATTTCAGCTGTGGCAGAAGTGCATTAAAGCCGGAATCAAGCCCATCATCGGGCTGGAGATTGAGGTTCGCAATGACACCGGCGATGGCAGGGCGTTTTCGATAATCCTGCTAGCCAAGAACGGGGGTGGACTGGAGAATCTGGCACGACTGCTTACCTTGGCTCACGAGCAGAATCCGCAACAGCCCCAGATCACCAAGAGCCAAGTCCGGGAATATGCCCAGGATCTGATCTGCCTGTCTTTCAGCGTGGTGGGAGAGCTTTGCACTCTGCTTTCGGAGAGCAGAGACGACGACGCCAGACAGGTCTCGGATTGGTATTATGGCGTTTTTGGGGAAGACTATTATTATGAAATCCAAAACCATGGTCTTCCCTCAGAAGCGCTTGCCATGAATAAGCTGATGAATCTGGCTTATGAGACCAAGATTCCGCTGGTGCTGACCAATGATTGCCACTATATGCGGCGTAGCGATTCCATAGCTATCGACACTTTGAACTGCATCCGCAGGAAGATTGATTTCCGCCATCCGGAAGCTAAGCGATTTGCTTGCAATGAGTATTATTTCAAGACTCCCAAGCAGATGGAATCCCTCTATAGTTTTCTGCCGCAGCTGATCTCGAATACCCTGGATATTGCAGATAAGATTGACTTGACCGGGGGCTATCTGCCTTATTCCGATAGCAAACTGACCGCTGCCAGGCTGGAGGAAATCCTTATCAAATTCGATCCCGCTTTACAAGTTCGAGGCAAGCCGGATAGCAATCATGTGACTGTATCTTTGATGGAGAATCAGTTTGCCGGCCTCTTGGAGTATCTCCACAGTGTGCTTCCGGAGTTTGACCTCATACCCTGGACAACGTATCTGAACTGGACTCCGGCCAGCATATATTCTGCAGTGCTGAGAGCAATGCGCGTGAATGAAGCGAAGATCATGGAGCTCTGCGAATTGATCCCACCTGAGGCACATACGCTGCTGGAAGCAGTGTTGATCTCAACCGATTTTTCCTGCCTGTCCGGCGAAGACTATGTGTGCAATTTGGCTGTAAGCATAGCTGATACATTGATCAACACATTCAGGGATTCCGTTGTTCCGGAGCATTGCTATGCCTTGATTCCGAGATATATATCGGTTCCCATCATTATAGATGAAAAGGGAGGAATCCGGAACCAGTTTGATTTCAGGGGCATCCAACTATCCGGGTTTTTAAGCTTGGACTTTCAGGTTTGATGTTGCCAGTTTAGGTGTCGTCCTTCGCTGGCGCTCCGGACTCTCTCGATAACCCCGCTTCTGACCCACCAATCTTACGATTGGGGCTAAGGGCATACACCTGGCGTCCTACGGACTTTCAGCTTTTATTAACAGACCACCAACAACCATGCACCAAGCACTAAGCACCAAGCACCAAGCACCAAGCACTAAGCAACTAATATCGTTCATTTGTGCTCATTTGTGATCTTTCATTTGTGTTCATTTGTGGGAATGAGATAGCCAGGAGCATCAGTTTAGTCAGTCAGGTCAGGTATCTATCAAGATCATGGGGATCACATGGATCATGTGGATCAGTTTCCATCTATTCTTTCTCGCTTACCCGCTGCTGGAAGTCGAAAGCGCCCGAAATGATCTGCTCCGATGCAGAACTCACGAGATAAGCGTACTTATATCTGGCTTCACGAAATTGGGGTCGCGCTTACGACTCCCAGGGAGGCAAATCTGCGGGAAACAGAGCTATCAGTCCGGCGACTGATTCTACGTTTTCAGTAAAGTGCGAACCACCTTTTTGGCCATAAATTCCAGTGCTTTACCCCGATAGGCATAGTCGTTGAAAGTGCCGATGATATAGGCCTCGGTGTGAGGATGGAAAAACATAAATGCTCCCGTAACTCCCACGCAACCCCAGCAAAAGTAGCTCTTTGGCACCAATAGCGGGATTTCCTTAAATTTCCAGATGGAATAGCCGTAATCAAAGCCCAAAGTGGGGAAGCCCATGTAGATATCGTCATTGATCATCCGCTCGAGGGTCTCTTTGCGAATGATCCGTCCTTCATTTAGCGCTTTGATGAAGCTGAGAAACTCTGCCAATGGCGCGATGACGCTGCCTCCGGCATGATCGATGTGATGGATGCCTTTGATCGAGCGGAAATCCCGGCCTTTGGCGAAGATCCCGGAATCCGGCAAAGCGCTTTCCAGCTTGGGCTTGGTATATCCGTGCATATAGGCGTGATCCATTCCCAGGGGTTCAAAAAGGTACTCATGCGTCACTTTATAAAATGGTTTAGCACAGATGCTTTCGATAATCATGCCCAAGAGATAGTAATTCGTATCCGTGTAAAAATGCCTTTGTCCGGGCCGGGCTACCGGTTTTAGGTGCTTTTTGCCCCAAAAGACCGCTTCGCGCGTGCTGATCTCAAACGCGGGATCATCGATCAGCTTCTTCCAGAGGTGATAAAATACGTCGTTCAAGCCGGAACTCTGCATCAATAGCTGCCGGATCGTGATCTCAGAAGAGTAATCCCGGCCTTTATACACGTGCAATCCGTCCATCAATTCAGAATCCAGATATTTAGCGATGGGATCCTCAAAATCCAGCTTGCCCTGCTCAAACAAAATGCTGATCAGCGTGGCCGTGAAGAGCTTTCCCACACTGGCCATATGGTGACATTGCGCCGGATTCGCGGGGGTTTCACCGGTCTTGCCTTCAGCGATGTTCAGATTGATGCCCAGTTTGGCTGAATCCACCAAGAGATAAGCATTGCGGACGCGAGAGTCCTTTTGTACCTGAGCCCTGAATGCCGTTTCGATTGCCTGCTGTTTTTCTTGATTTTTCATCGGATAAGCTCCTATCTTTCGATCCAAAACCATTTTCCGGGGAGGCAAGCCAGAGGTCAAGTGATTCGTTTTCCTTGATGTGTTCTTTTCAACAAAGAGGAAAGAGAAAAGAGGATTCAAAGAGAAAAAGAGGATTTCAACACAGAAGAAAAGAGAGAAAGAGTAGTTGAGAGTTGAGAATGGACAGTTTAGCTGCGATCGTTGACACTTGAAAACTCGAAAACTTGAAAACGTAATGATCCCAACCAAACAATCCTGATGTGTCGTCCTTGGCTTGCGCTCCGGACTCATGTCATGTTGGCTGACCCGTAACCACCAATCTTACGATTGGGGCTAGCGGCATCCGCCTGGCGTCCTACGGACTCAGGCTGTTGACAAAGAACCAAGAACCATTCACTCAAGCACCAAGCACCAAGCACCAAGCACCAAGCACCAAGCACCAAGCATCAAGCACCAAGCACCAAGCACCAAGCACCAAGCACCAAGCACCAAGCACCAAGCACCAAGCACCAAGCACCAAGCACCAAACAACTGATATCGATCATTTGTGCTCATTTGTGATCTTTCATTTGTGTTCATTTGTGGGAATGAGATAGCCAGGAGCATCAGTTTGCTCAGTCAGATCAGGCATCCATCAAGATCATGGGGATCACATGGATCATGTGGATCAGTTTCCATCTATCTTTCTCGCTTACCCGCTGCTGGAAGTCGAAAGCGCAGGTAATATTCGGCTCCGATACAGGACTCAAGATTTGCGCGTAATTGAATTGGCTTCACGAAATTGGGGTAGCGCTTACGACTCCCAGGGAGGCAAATCCACGTAATCCGCGTGCCCTTAATTAATCCGCGAGAATCTGCGCTTTTTTATCCGCGCAAATCTGCGAGAAATACCTCAAAGAGGAAAGAGAAAAAGATTTTGCTTGACAGCACAGCGGCTGATGCAGGTTAATGACAAAAAACGTGTATTTACACATAGAAAACCGATCTTCAGAGGAGATGCCGTGCAGAGAATACGCTTACCGCTATTGTGGGCTCTGACCCTCATCCTGCTTTTGCTGTCCACGGGACTGAGCGCTGAGCTCTTGATCCCCATGGACCGAAGCCAGACCAATCATCTGAAAGCATACGGCGTGGCCTTTTCCGCGCTGAAAGATCAGCACGTGGTGAAATGGCTCTTAAACTACCGGGGCGGCAGCTTTTTGATGCCGGCAACTCCGGAGCTGATCGCCATCTGCAATATCCGCGGCGTGCGCTTTGAAAGCGTCTCTTCAGCCCAGGTGGCGGCCATATATACCGAGATCCAGGAAGCCAACATGGAAGCCATCACCCTGGAAAAAGAGCCCAAGATCGCCGTCTATATCCCGCCCAGTTCTTTGCCTTGGGATGATGCGGTGAGCATGGCTCTGGAGTATGCCGAGATTGATTATGACCGGCTCTGGGACGATGAGGTGATGGACGGCAAGCTGGGAGATTATGACTGGCTGCATCTGCATCACGAGGATTTCACCGGGCAATTCGGCAAATTCTATGGCTCATACCGCAATGCCCAGTGGTATCAGGATGACGTGCGGGTCAATGAAGCGATGGCCGCCAAACACGGCTACGGCAAGGTCTGGCAGCTCAAGCATGCCATTGCCGAACGCATCCGCGCTTTCGTGGCCAACGGAGGCTTTCTCTTTGCCATGTGTGCGGCGGTTGATACGATCGACATTGCCCTGGCAGCTCGCAACGTGGACATCGTTGACGCCTTGATCGATGGCGATGGGATTGATCCGCAGTATCAGAGCAAGCTGGATTTTGAGCGCACCTTTGCCTTCGAGGATTTCAGCCTGATCACAAATCCTTTCATCTATGAATTCTCGGATATTGATGCCAGTGATTACACAAAACTGCGTGGGGCAGAGGCGGATTATTTCCAGCTCTTTGATTTCTCCGCAAAATACGATCCTGTGCCCACCATGCTTACTCAAAACCACACCAATGTGATCAATGGCTTTTTGGGGCAAACCACATCCTTCTACCGCGATAAAGTGAAGAAAAGCGTGATTATCCTGGCGGATGTGCCCGGTCAGGAAGACGTGAAATACATCCACGGTAATCTCGGCAAAGGCACTTTCACCTTCTACGGCGGGCATGATCCGGAGGATTATCAGCACATGGTGGGAGATCCCGAAACCGTGCTTGACCTGCACAAAAGCTCGCCCGGCTATCGTTTGATCCTCAACAACATCCTCTTCCCGGCGGCCGAGAAGAAAAAACTCAAGACCTAAGGAGAGCCTTTTGGCAAAGTTCTATAGCAAATTACGCAGCACCCGCATCAAGACCGGCATCTGGACAGTTGCCATCCTGGTGATCCTGGTGCTATCTTATATGTGGTTCACAAACCGCCTTTCGATCAAGAGCCAACAGGATTTGCGCGTGCTGTTTTCGGACGTGATGGGCCTGGAAGTGGGAGACAAAATCATGTATCGTGGGATGGAAGCCGGCCGCATTAGAGATGTCGCTTTACACGAAGATGGCATTTTGGTCAGCGGTCGCATCAATATCAATATCCGCCCTCCCAAAGGCAGCCGATTTATGATCGAAGACAGCCTGATGGGCAGCAAGAGCCTTTTGATCATCCCCTCTACCGATAGCGAATACCTGGATCTCACGCAAATCCAGAGGGGTGAAGATCCCATCGGCATGATGAGCCTGATCTCCACCGCCTCCACCAGCCTGAACAAGCTGGATAAAATCCTGCACGATTTTGACAGCGAGACCGGCCTGCTGAAACAAGGCGCGACTCTGCTTGATGATGCCTCCAGTGCAGTGAAAAGCACTGAGCTCAACCTGCAGGATGTGAAGACAGAGATTTCCAATACCCTGCGCAGCCTGGATCAGCTCACCCGCAGAGTGGATGAATTCATCGCCCAAAACCAAAGCGATCTGGAAGAAAGCATCGCCATGGCTCCCACAGCCATCAACAAACTAAATAGTGGGCTGGACAGCCTGGATGCCTTATCTTCTAAACTAAACAGCAGTTTGAACGCCCTCAAGGCCGGACAGGGAACTGCCGGAAAACTGCTGACCGACGACGAGCTGTATATCGGTTTGCAGCGCTCGATCGAGAAGCTGGATGCCCTGATCGAGGACGTGAAAGCAAACCCCAAAAAGTATTTAAAAATCTCGATATTCTAGGATAAACATGAAAAAGCTGATTCTGCCGCTGTTGATACTGTTGCTATGCTTCAACTTGAGCGCTCAAAGCTTTGGCAAAAACAAAGTAAACACCAGCCCTCAGGATTGGTCTGTGATCAAAACCATGCATTTTGACATCTACTTCCCCAAAGGTGAGGATGACTTTGGCAAGACGGTGTCGTTGATGGCAGAAGACATCTACTATTACCTCAAGGAAGACCTCAAATACCCCATCCTCTCCCGCATCCCCATCGTCTTTTACGGCTCCAAGAGTGACTTTCAGGTTACCAATATCATCTATCCACTGCTCACCGAAGGAGTGGGCGGTTTTACTGAGAGCTTGCGCAACCGTGTGGTGGTGCCTTTTGATGGCTCTTATAGCAATCTGGAAGAACTGCTGACCCACGAGCTAACTCATGCCTATATCAACGGTTTGGATAACCGCGTGACCAATGCCATCGAGTCTCTGCGTCCCGCATCTTTCCCCTTCTGGTTTTCCGAAGGTTTGCCAGAATTTCTCTCCATCGGTGGCAAAAACCCTTACAACAACATGTTCATCCTGGATCTGGTGGTGAACGACAAGCTTCCCGGCCTGGACTTTTTGGGCGGATATCTGGCCTATCGCCTTGGTGAAAGTTTCCTTAGCTACATCGCGGACACCTATGGTCGCGAGAAGGTGAGCGAATACTTCTATTCCCTGCGCACGATGAACAGCCTGGAAGAGGCCACCAAACGCGTCTTCGCCATGGAATTCAAAGAGCTGGAATCGCGCTGGAAATACCAACTGAAGCGGGATTACTTCCCCGTGGTGAACACTCATCAGATTCCCTCTGAGGTCTATGAGCGCCGCACAGATCACAAAAAAGACGGCTCTTACTTCAATTTTACTCCCCGTTTTTCCCCGGATGGCAGCAGATATGTTTACTATTCCGATCGTGGAGCGCGCTACAGCATCTGGATGGCCGGCACCCATGGCCTCAAAAAACCCCGCAAACTGATCACCGGTGAATCCAGCCCCAAGCTGGAAGAGTTTCACTACTTTCGCAGCAACATCAGCTGGTTTCCCGATGGCAGGCACATTGCTTTTGTAGCCAAAACCTCCACCGGAGACCGCATTCACATTCTGGATGTGGACAGAGAAAAGATAACGCGCAGCATCAGCCTTCCACAGATGGCCTCGATCTTTGAGATCGACGTCGCACCGGATGGTCAAAGCATGCTGCTCAGCGCGCAAAAAGGCATGCAAGCAGACATCTTCCTGCTCAACCTGGATAGCGAAGAAGTCCGGGCTCTCACCAATGATTCATACAACGATATGCAAGCCCGCTTTTCTCCTGATGGCACAAAGGTGATCTTCACTTCCGAGCGTGATGAAGCCGAAGGCTCTTCCCGCTATGGCTTTTTTGCCAATCTCACCAGCGATATCTTTGAGCTGAATCTCGAAAGCGGAGACATCCTTCAGATCACCCGGGAAAGCTTTGACTGCACAATGCCTTTCTATACCGATGGGGGAAAGAAGATCGTCTTCCTCTCGCATCGGGACGACATCGCGAACCTGGAAATCATCGACACCGAGACCGGACAGCTTGCCCCTCTCACCAAGGTGATCTCCGGGGTTTACAGCGCGGACATTTCGGCTGACAATAACTATATGCTGATCTCAAACTTCTTCGCTGAAGGCTGGAATATCTACTTTGAAAACAGCCCTTTGAACAATCTGGAATATCGGGATTATCCCCTGCCCACATTGTACCAACCGGATGGCGATCTGCTTGACCGTATAGACTTTGAGCGTTTGGCAAACTATGGCCCTCGCCAACGGGTGTCCGTCCCCAGAAAGAACCCTGTAAACACGCAAAATGCCAGACGTCCGGTTTTCAGCGGTTTTGAGCCCACGATCCCGGATAGCGCGCTGATCGCCACCAACTATAGCTGGGATGAGCGTCCCACCAGCCCTTCCGATACCCCTCCCACCATCAGGAAATACCGTCCCCGCTTCATGCTGGATCGCGTGTGGGGTGGAGCTGCGTATTCCACCAGTGGCGGTGCTGTGGGCAGTGTGGAACTGGGTTTCAGCGACCTCATGGGGGATCACGCCATTGGCCTCAATCTGGGCATAACCGACCGACTGGACGAGACCAATTTCCTGCTCACCTACCTTTACCTGAAACGCAGGACAGACCTGGGCCTGGGTGTATATAACTTCTTTGATGAAACCTACTACCGCGATCTTCGCCCCTGGGGATATGACTATTATCGCTTGCGGCAGCGACAAACCGGGCTGTATTTCCTGGCGCGCTATCCCTTCAGCCGCTTTTCCCGCCTGGAGTTTGACAGCATGCTCTTCCAATATGAGCGCAATTGGGACTATTTACCAAATCAGAATATATCTACCGGCCAATGGATCAACAATATAGACCACTCCGAAGGCAAGGCCGTGACTCCGGGAATATCCCTGGTGTGGGACAATGCTCTCTTTGGCTCCACCGGCCCCCTGGTGGGCTGGCGAGCAAACTATACCATCCGCAAAGCCTTTGCCAGCCAGGATCTGGACTATCTGACGAACTACCTGGACATCCGCAGCTACAATCTCTTTAGCAAGCGCTATTCCCTGGCCCTGAGAGCTAATGCCGGAATCAGCACCGGCAATAGTCCGGATCGCTTCTCTTTGGGAGGCTATTATGGCGTGAGAGCGCTATCCCGCAATCTCTCCGGACAAAAGAAGGTTCTGGGCAGCGTGGAACTGCGCTATCCCTTGCTGGACTATCTGGCCCTGGCCTTTCCCATCCCGCTCACCATCGGCAATATCCGGGGCTCAGCCTATGTGGATATCGGCGCTGTGTGGGACGACAACAAAGCCTTCCGGGGCGCGCGTGATGGCCTTTTGGAAGATGTGAAACTGGGCTATGGCTTCGGGCCACGTCTGAACGTGGGCTACTTTGTGCTCAAGCTCGATGTAGCCTGGCTGACGGATCTTTCCCACATCAGCAAGCCTCAGGTTTACCTCAGTTTGTCGGATGACTTCTAACAGTGAACAATGATATGTATAGATATAAGGAGTAACCATGAAAATTGATGTTTCCCGCAAGTTACCGGAGCATTTAGACACCCTGGTTTTGATCCATGAAGAGGACGCGAAACCTGAGGATCTGGACTTTATTGACGACGAACTAAAGCAGGATCTGGATTCATTCATCAAGGCCGAGGAATTCACTTTTGCCCACGGCAAGATCAGCTCTTACACCAGAATGCATGGCAAAAAGAGGCAGATCATCATCCTCTGCGGAGCCGGCAAAAACTCCGAACTGAATACTCACAAACTGCGCACTTTATTCGCCAATTGCTGGCGCACTGCCACTCGCCTCAAAGCGCGGCAGATCCACGTCCTGATGGGTTTTGAGCCTATCGTGAATGACGTGATCCTGGGCCACGTCCTGGCTGAATCCGCCCTGCTGAGCGCATATAAGTTCAACAAATATCTCAGCCACGACGAAGTGCACGAAATTGAGTGCATCCATCTCCTGCTCAGCACCAAAAACACCCGGCACATCAATCGCGGCATCCTGGAAGGCAGAATCTATGCCGAAGCCACCAATCTGGCGCGCGATCTGGTGAACGAACCGGCCAATATCCTGAATCCCGAAAGCCTGGCCGAACACGCCAAGAAAGCCGCCTTGCAATATGGCTTCTCCATCGAAGTCCACTCTGTGGACAAGCTCAAACGCCTGAAAATGGAAGCCCTGCTGGCTGTGGGCAAAGGCTCCAAAAGCGACCCCAAGCTGATCATCATGCGTTATATGGGCAACCCCGATCAAAAGCACGAACTCACCGCTCTGGTGGGCAAAGGACTCACCTTTGACACCGGTGGCTATTGCATCAAACCCGGTCCCGGCATGGTGAATATGAAAAACGATATGGGCGGCTCTGCTGCCGTGATCGGAGCCATGGCTGCCATCTCCACCCTGAAACTGAAGGTAAACGTGGTGGGCATCATTGCTGCTGCTGAAAACATGATCAGCGGTGAGGCATATCGCCCCGGAGATATCATCACATCCATGGCCGGCAAGACCATTGAAGTGATCAATACCGATGCCGAAGGCCGCCTCACTCTGGTCGATGCCATCCACTATGCCCTGGAAAAGGAAAAGGCTGATCGCGTCCTGGATATCGCCACTCTCACCGGTGCTGCCGTTGCCGCTTTGGGCAAGGATTATGCTGCGGTCTTGGGCAACGACGATGCCTGGCTGCATAAGCTCAATGAAGCCTCCGATGCCTCCGGCGAATTAGTGTGGAAAATGCCTTTGCACGAGCCTTACAAAGAACTCATCAAATCCGAAGTTGCTGATCTGAAGAATGTGGGTGGCCCCCTGGCCGGCTGCATCACAGCGGCACTCTTCATTCGCGAATTTGTGCAGGAAAAACCCTGGATTCACATCGACATCGCCGGCACTGCCTTGACCGACAAAGCTTCCGGCATCCATTCCTATGGCGCTACCGGGGCGGGAGTGCGCTTGCTCACCAGCCTCCTGCGCAACATGGAATAACGTTTTTGATATGGGAGATTCCCTTTCACCGGGGAGTCTCCCGCCAAGCTTGAAGGAATATACCATGAACCGAATCTACATCCTATTAATCCTTGTTCTCTTTGTATTCAGCCTGGGCTGCAAAGCAAAAAGCGCTGAAGATGGCGGCAGCAAACCCCTGATCATCACGACCATCCATCCCTATCAGCTTTTGATCAAACAAATGGTGGGCGATGGCATCGAAGTGCGCAGCCTGATCCCGCCCAACGCCTCACCGCACACCTGGAGCGCCCAACCTGCCGATCTGAAGGATCTGCACAGTGCCGCGCTCATCTTCTCAAACGGAATGGGGCTGGAAAGCTTCCTGGCGCAGGCTTTGGACAAGGTTCCTACCAAACACCTCGTGGCAGCTGATTTGCTGCGCGACCTCGTTGCTCTGGATTCCCTGAATCAAGTGCGCGAGAAGCAGATGCACGGCCACCAACACGCCCATGCCGAAGCGGAGGATCATGACCACGAGCATGAAGCTGCTGAAGAAGCGCACGGGCATCACCATCACGGTTCTGCTGACCCGCATCTGTGGACTTCCCCCCTCATGCTGCAAAAGCTCTGCACCAAGCTAAAGAACGAACTGGTGGTGCTCTTCCCGGATTTTGCTCCGGTGATCACTCGCAACCACGACATCATCATCAAAGAACTGAGCGAAGCACACGCCAGGATCAATAGCGAGCGCGCTGAATTCAAAGAGGCTGCTTTGGTGACCTATCACAACAGCTTTCATTACTTCACGAGAGATTACAATATCCACTACCTGGGCTGGGTGCAAGCCTCTCCGGGTAAAGAACCCTCCGCCAGAGACCTGGCTGAACTGGGCAAGAAGATCCGCGACCACAATGTCAAAAGCATCTTCATCGAACCTCAGCAAAACCCCAAATCCGCAGAAGTACTGGCCCGTGAATACAAACTGGAACTCCAAACCCTGGATCCTTTGGGCAGCAGCATGCCGGTAAACACCGTGGCTGATTTGGTGCTGGCAAACTGGAATGTGATGAAAACAGCGTTTTAATTGAGAATTGAGAATTGAGAATTGAGAATGCAGGATTCGACACGTCCCCGTGTCGAGCGAGGCTAGGGAAGGATTCGACACGTCTCGTGTCGAACGAGGCCGAAGGCCGAGAAAAGGAAGCGACTCCGTCGCTTATGCAGACGAGACGTCTGCAATCCTCAGACCTCATACCTCAGACCTCGCACCTCATCACCCCATATTCACCACATGGGATGTGGAGATCATAAGCTAAAGCAGGAGAAAACTTGAAGCAAAGAGACGGCCAATGATCGAGATCAAAGACCTGAACTACCGCATTGCCGGTAAAGACATCTTGCAGAATATCTCGCTGGATATTCCCGATGGGGCTTTCGCGGCCGTCATCGGACCCAACGGAGCGGGAAAATCCACCCTGATCAAGCTTTTGATGGGGTTGATTCCTCTGCAGGATGGCACCGTCAGCATCGATGGCCTGGCGCAAAAAGAATGGCTAAGACAACATAGCTTCGGCTATCTGCCTCAGCGCGAGGAATACGACCGGCTCTTTCCCGCCAATGCTCTGGACATCGTGCTGATGGGCATTGCCGGAACCTTGCCTTTGGGCAAACGCTGCCGGGCTGAGCACAAGGCTAAGGCCAAAGAGGTGATGCGGCAGTGTGGCATCGATGAAAAAGCCGGCAGCTTCATCGGAACCCTTTCCGGAGGGGAGTTTCAGCGCGTGATGCTGGCGCGGGCAATCCTTTCGGACAGTCCTTATCTGATCCTGGATGAACCGGAAGCGGGGATCGACCGTCCGGGAGTCAAGAGCTTCTTTGTGCTGCTCAAACAGTTGCATGAACAGGGGAAAACGATCATCACCATCTCGCATGATCTGCACACCCTATCAGATTATTGCACATTCCTCATCTGCCTGAACCGCACTCTGCACTGTCACAACGACATGGAGCTGGTGAACGCGGATATCATCCACAAAACATTTGGCGACAGCGTGCGCCTGATCGAGAAGGATTACTGATGCCGGCATTTCTGATCGTAGCCATCTTTGGAGCGGTGCTTTCGGGCATATCGCTGGCCATTTTCGCGCCTTATGTCACCCTGCGCAAGATCTCCTATATGGGTGAAGCGCTGTCCCACATCGCCTTTGCCGGCATCGCCATCGCCATCGTAACGGGGATGAACCTGAATCTTTCGGCGATGATCTTCGTGAGCGCGGTAGCCTTGGGGATATCCTGGCTGGCGCGGCATCAGAAGCTGCAGGAAGCCAATACCATCACCATCTTCCTCTCGCTCTCCATGGCCCTGGGCATCATCCTGATCTCGCTTTCCAAGAGTTACAGCTTTGATCTGGCCAGCTATCTCTTTGGCAATGTGCTGCTTATCCACTATAGTGAAGTGTGGGCTCTGGCCGGGCTGGCTCTGATCAATATCATCTATGTCAGCTTCTTTTACAAAGAACTCTTTTACTTGAGCTACAATCCTGAAATGGCCAAAGTCTTCCGGATTAGGACCGGGACTGTGGATAAGATCTTCTACGTGCTGCTGGCAGCAAACATCGTGCTAAACCTGAAGAGCGCGGGCATCATCCTGGTCACCGCGCAATTGATCCTACCGGCAGTGATCGCCTTCAATCTCGTGCACCGTCTGCATCACGCGCTCATCGTATCGGTAATCGCCGCAATCATTTCCGCTTTGGCCGGATTTGGCCTTTCCTACCTTCTGAACCTGCCCACCGGGGCCACCATCGTGATGTGTCAGGCCCTGCTTTATGCCCTCAGCTTCATCTTTAAAAGGAGTCTATAATGTCTCGCAGATTTATCGCCATCGTCTCACTAATGATCAGCTTGCTCTTTGTCAGCGTGATCTGGCAGTTTGCTGAAACTACCATCCATTCCGCGATCGAAACCGCATGGGGTAGGATCACCGGCAGACCTTTCAATCAGATCAGGCTTGAGGATGAACGCGGCATCCCCATGCAGCTATACAGCACCGGGGAAAAGCACTACAATCCACTATTCATCGCCAATGAAGCCAAGGATGAATACTTCCTGCGTGAGAATCCGCAGCATGCTGAGCGCTTTATCCTGCTGACGGATTGGTTGCTGGAGCATGGAGTGGAGACGGATTCCACCTTCTATCTGAATTATGATTTTGACTATCCTCAATATGAGATGAAAGCACCCTGGCAATCCGCTCTGGCGCAGGCCGTGGCGATGAATGCTTTGGCGCATAGAGCGAGCTATGAACGGGATCTGGTGATCTATGGCAAAGCCATCAAAGCGCTGAATACCTTAAGACCTGAAGTGGGGCACATCAGCCTGGCGCTGTCAGACAGCACAAACTGGTATATGGAATATCCCGCGAGTGAGCCGCACTATGTGTTAAACGGCATGATGGGCGTGCTCTTTGAGCTGAATTACTACCGCATCATCACTAAAGATCCCCTGGCCAAAGAGCTCTTTGACAAGGGCTATCGCGCATTGCTACAGAAGCTGCCTGAGTTTGACTATTCCGGCTATTCATATTATGATCTAACGGGCACCAAGGCCGGACGCATGTATCACAAAAAACACATCGCGCAATTGAAACGGATGAACGACATCGCGCCTTCGCCCATATTGCAGTATTATCTGATGCGTTGGCGCCGGGCGGATAGCTATCCTGTGTTGTGGCAAATGGTGATGAACCCGCGTCCGAAGAGGTTGCTGGCCTTCTTTTTGCCATTCTTTGGCTTATGGTGGATCAGCTTTGTGCTCTTAGGCGGGACGCGTAAAACGGGACCAGAAGATCCGGAGCATAGCTGAGCTTAGCCTGACGTAAGCCATCCAGACCCACGTCCTGCTCGCGGTTGATCCAGGTAAACTTACCCAAAAGGTAACGTGCGGTTTCCCAATTGATAACCTGGGCAGAGCCTTTTTTGTCCGGATCAAACTTCTCGAAGTGGATGGTGGCCATATCCGCGGTTTGCGGACTGAAGATGCTGTAGGCCACGATCTTGTAATTCAGGCAGATGATGATGCCTTCCACAGGTAGATTGCTCCAGGCCTCAAGGGTGTTTTCAATGGCCTTGATCTCGCTCATCAGATAGATGCCTTCCGCGCTGCGTTCACGCCGCCATTTATGGGTGAATTTGAGGATCACATCCAGGCGGTCTTCGGTGATCTTCATCACTTTGTATTGGGGATAGGCACGGCGGAATTGGGAAATCAGGTTCTTCTTCTTGGCCAGTTTCTTACCGCTGAGATTCACCATGCGTTCGGTGCTATATACGTAATCAGCCCAATCCCGGTCTTCACGCAGTTCAAAGTGTTCCGTGAGCTCAGGATGGCTCTCGATATAGGCCTGGGGGATCAGGATCAACTCGGCTTCTTTGAAGTATTCCCGAAAGTGCTGTACCAGTTCCTTCAGCTCAAGGGGGGAGAAGGGCTCGCCGATGGGGTAGAGGATGTATAGATATTGGGGATTGAAGATCACCAGCCGCTCATGGTAGATGAGGTATTGGTTTTTATATATCTTACCCCAGACGATGAGGTTGGTGATGGTGTAATCGCAGTTTTCGCGGGGGTATTTGCTGAGGTATTCACGCAGCATCAGGGTGTCAGAAAGCTCCAGCGCTTTCAGACCGGGCATTTGTATCGTATTATGCATCTATTATTCCATACCAGAAACGGCAAGGAGGCGCTGTGACCACCTGCCGGGATTGCGTTATCTTAAGAATCCTCGCCCAATAAAAAGGGAGTGTAATTCTGCATTACATTGAAGCCCAGAGAGCTGTAAAAGCCTTCATATCCTGGCTCGGAGATCAGGCCGATCCATTGCAGCTTGTGCTCTTTCATGTATCTTACAAGGGTTCTGATGATCTCTTTGCCGATGCCCTGCCCGCGTTCGCGCTCCAGAACGGTGACATCCTGAATATAAGCATCGCTCAGGCCATCGGAGATCGCTCTGCCCATGCCGATGATCTCAGCTTCCTTGATGGCGATCACAAAGCAAAAGCTATTGGCCACAATGCCTTCCACCGTTTGGAGATATTCAGGGTTTTCGTCCATCTGCCACCATCCTGCAGCACGGTATAAACGCAGAATAGCCTCGTTGTCTGTGGATTTTACAATCTCGTATTGAATCATGTTCCTTTCCTGTTAGTCGCTTTAATAACGATATAATAAGCATCCTGAGGGGGATTGGCAAGCACCAAGCACCAAGCACCAAGAACCACGCACTAAGCACTAAGCACTAAGAACCAAGCACTAAGAACCAAGCACTAAGCACTAAGAACCAAGCACCCTTTACGCAAACATCACCAGTGATATCGCCATAATCACCATTCCGGCGATCAGGCCGGAGATTGCCACATGATGCTCTCCATACTCCTCGGCAGTGGGGAGCAGCTCATCCAGCGAGATATAGACCATGATACCGGCCACAGCGGCAAAGACCATGCCAAAGGCGGCATCGCTGATCAGGTGTTTGAGCAGGAAGAAACCGATGAGCGCTCCCACGGGCTCGGCCAAGCCGGACAAGCTGGAATAGATCAGGGCTTTGGTGCGGCTTTTGGTGGCGTAATACACGGGCACGGAGACCGCAATGCCTTCCGGGATATTGTGGATGGCGATGGCGATGGCGATGCTGATACCCAAAGTGGGGTCTTTCACCGCGGCCATGAAGGTGGCCAGGCCTTCGGGAAAGTTGTGGATGGCGATGGCCAGGGCGGAAAACACGCCCATGCGCATCAGCTTTTTATCGTCCGGAATGGCCTTCTTTTTCTGCTCGCAATCCATGTATTTCATTTCATGCGGGTTCTCGTAAGAAGGCACCAGGAAGTCGATCAGGGCGATCAAACCCATGCCCGCAAAGAAGGCCAGCAGGGTCATCCAATAGCCATTGACTTCACCATATACCACAGCCAGTGATTCCCTTGCCTTGGGGAAAATCTCGATAAAGCTCACGTAGATCATCACCCCCGCGCTCAGCCCCAAGGCTCCGGAGAGGAACTTGGCGCTGAACTTCTTGGAGGCAAAGGCCATCAACGAGCCCACCGTGGTGGAGAGCCCGGCAAAGAGGGTCAGAAGAAAGGCAAAAAGGATGTTGCCGCTTTCCATATTACTTGATTTTCAGGATTTTACCTGTTTGCGTGCTGCCGCTCAGCTTGTAGAAATATACGCCATTGGGCAGTTCAGATGTCCTCAGTTCCAGGCTATTCATACCCTGATTGAGGCTGCCAAGGCTGACGCTAAGCACCCTCTGGCCTTTGAGGTTGAAAAGCTCAAGGTTTCCGGCATCACCCGCCTTCGCGCTCTCAAGCTCAAAGGAAAGCTGAGAGCTGAAGGGATTGGGATAGCTGCGCAGCACGCTGAGACCGGGACTTGCCACCAGATCGCTATTGGAAGTGCCGGTGCTGTAAACAAAGGGAATCTTGTATTCGCCCAGATTATCCGAACTGATCACGAAGTTGAAGATCGCGGTGCCGTCGCTGCCAATAGCTAGATTCAGATCATACTCTGCGTACTCTCCGGTGCCCAGTTCAAAGGGAATCTGGATCGAGCCGGGATAGCAGTTTCCATCAGCATCGCAGTAATTGAAGTACCAGTCATCCGGAGCAGAAAGCACTTCGATGTGGCGGGTAAAAGTATCCGCGTTTCCCAGATTGTAGATCAGGAAGTGGGGGGATTCATATTGCACATTGGCTTCGCCCTGGATATTGTTATCAAAAGGCAACGCTGCCTGCACCATGTTTTGAGGTAAGGCAAGGCTGCTCACGCTTTGCAGCACGGCTTTGTTTTCCAATTGCACAAAGGCAAGGGCACGCAGGTGGCCGGTGATCCAGGAGGGAGCAACATCAAAATCCGCGTTGAATACCTGGGCATTGCCGGTGTAGCTGAGATCCAGATCCTGCACCACGATATCCCGCACGATGTTTGTGAGCTCTGTGCTGATGTGGTCTTCCACCAGGTAGAAGATCAGGCTGGCATTCTGGATGCTCATAGCCGGATTCAGGAGTTCCACGCTCACCGAGATGGCACCCGAGGCGGGATCAAAGGAGGGCATCAGCATCTTCAAGGGAGAGCCCAGATAGCGGTAATTGTTTAGCGCAGCATGATACAAGCTGCCATCAGCAATGCCGTCTCCGGAGCCATCCACGCGGACTTTACCGTTGAAGATCACGGCCGGCAAGCCCAGCACTTCATAGTAGCCAAAGCGATCATCGATCTCGGGAGTGGTGTATTCCCCGCTTTCGGTGAGCAGACGGCTAACGATGATCTCTGCCGGAGGTACTTCAGCGGCAATAACATCAAGGCCATCCAGGGCAAATTGGCAGGCACCACACCAGGTAGCGCCAAAGTTTTCGATCAAAGTAGTGGTGGGATAAATGACAGGATCAGCCATCAATAAGCTGAGGCTGAGCAGCATCAAAATCACAGTGATATATTTCATATTAGTCTCCTAAAATCTAGTGGTAAACTCAGCTTTGACGCCCTCGAAGGGAGCTACAAAGCGGCAAACTCCATTGCGGCAGACCTTTCCACCGGCTTCCTTACCGGCAAAGATCAGGATCTCGCTATGGCTGAAAAGGGGGTATTTTGCTTCGATATTGGGCATATAACGGCTCTGGCTGATGGACGAGAAATCCGCCCAATGGCTGCTGAGGCCCAGGGACAGACCCAGCTTGCGCAGGCTGAAATCCGCTTGCAGCTTGGGTTCATAGTGACTGTATTCATTGCTGAAGCTCTGTTTTTCCACGGTCTTAAACTCTGCCAAAAGCTTCAAAGGGCTGCCCCAAGCCGTGATCCCGGCTGAGATGGCAGGATAGAACTCCTTTTGCCACTGCTGCATAGTGTCGTCCAGCTTTTCGATGTGGCTATAGGAAAGCAGCCACTCTCCGCCTGTGCTAATGGCAGCTTCCAGGTAAAGATCGTTCATCTTTCGTTTCTTATCGCTACTCCAGGCTTCGGCATAATCCGCGCTGAGGCTGAGAGCAGAACCTGGATTGAGGGAAGCCCGTGCTTGCCAGCCTTCTTCGTCCAGGCCGCTGGAAAGTGCGTCGGAAAGAGTCTCGCCATGGTGATTGGCCAGGGGAATATCCTGCAAGCGATAGCTGAAGTCTTCATACTTTTTGTAAGCTCCGCCCAGCATCAACGGGCCTATCATATAATCCGCATTGGCATAGATTGCGGAGCCATCCGTAGCACCACCTGGTTGACGGTAGTTTTTGCTGATGGCATACTCCGTATAAGCGTCCAGAGAGCCAAAACTGAGCAGCATTCTGCCGGCAAAGACATCGCGGAAACTATAGTGGTTAAAGGCCCCCAGATCGCGAAAGCCCAGAGCTGAAGCTCCCAGGCGCAATCCCTGATAAACGGGATACTGAGCGTCCGCGCCATAGGCCAGATCATAGCGAGCGCTATAGTTTTCGCTTTCAATCGCGCCATAAAAGGCCTTGATCTGCAAGACCTCATCATACTTCACCAGGATGCTTTCGATGCGGTGATCCGCGTCAAACTCAATATCTTCATAGCTGCGAAAGCTTAGACCCTGTCCGAAGGTTTCAGCAGTAGTGCCGGCATGCAGACTAAAGGCATCCTTGCGGTAGTTTGCATAAAGCTCCTTCCAGCCCAGTGCCAGACGGTTCGGATCCAGCTCCTGCATTAGCTCGGTCTGTTGATTTGAGTACTTCGGCAGTTCACTGATGAACTTCATGCCAAAACCAAAATCACGATAGGCCAGATTGAAGCCAAAGCTATTACGAAAATATACATTCAGGGAGTCTTCCGCGCTGCGATAGATCATCTGCGCTTCGTTCAAGCCATTGATCATCAGCGTGTTTTGCGCTCCCAGCCCCAAGCTTAATAGCAGGATCAAGAGCGGCAGGACAAGTCTTTTCTTCATTTATTAGCCCCATGTCCGCAATCAAGGCCATGGATTCTTTCGGCTTTGCTCTCGTCTTTGGGTTCCGGCATGCCCTCAGGATAGAGGATTTGCTTGATGCGCGCTTCATATTCGGCTTCCACACCGGGCTCAAAACCCACGTGGGAATAGACGATTTCGCCTTCAGCATTCAAGATGAAGCTATGCGGTGGAGTGCCCACGTTCAGTCGGGTGGCCAGGCTCTTTTCGGGGTCAAAGAGATTGATGAACTTGTAGTTTTTGCCTTTCAGATAGTTCTTGGCGCGGTTTTGGAACTTCGGAGCGTCAATGGAGACGAGCACCACGCTCAGCTCTTCATATTTCTCGGCCAATTCGTGCATATAGGGCATGGCGGTCTTGCAGGGGGCACAATAATCTGCCCAGAAATCAATGAGAATGGGCCCTTTGCCCAATAGGCTTTGCAGGCTCACGTTTTTGCCATCCATATCCGGAAGGCGAAAATCCGGCATCATGTCCGCGGCCATCAGACCGGCAGCAAAGATCATCAGGGCGATCATTATCATTACGCGTTTCATGTCTTATCTCCTTGTGCTGTACAGCAAATTACTCGCTTTTATGCCGCCATAGATGGTGGCGTTGTTGGCAAAAGTGCCGGGCTTGGTCTGGGCAAAGATCACCAGGGTATATTCATCCGGGACATCTCCCACTGTGCTGAGGCTAAAGGGGATATCCTGATTCAGATCCACTCCCTGCAAGCTGTGGTTGCCTTTGGCGCGCACCACATTGTGCAGGGGCTCTCCGGCCACATTGGTATAGGTGGATTCATCGGAGATGATCACGTAGTTCAACACCAAATTGCTCTGATCCAGCTCAATCTTGGGGCTAAGGCGCACAGTTCCGCTCAATTGATTACCTACAACAGCAGTATTTATGATCTGATAACTGATCGGCTCATCCACCGTTACCAATTGATCCACAATGCTTTGATATTGGTTGAGATTGGTATCCGTGCTGCCATTCACCTTTTCCACGCCCTGAAACACCGCTGAGGGTTGAGACCAGGCCTGATAATACATATGCGTATTGTCCCCGGGCACAGCCAGCTCCATGGTTACGTGATGCTCCAGATAGATGAAGTTTTCCGGATACTGATTTTGCAAAGCATAGAGTTTGGCCTCTGAAGGCGGGCAATTGGGACAGGTGCGGAAGGTGAAGTATTCGGCGATCACCAGCTGTTTCCCGAAGTTCGGGATGCAGACATTATTGCCTTTTAAGCGCCATTTATCGCCTTCTCTGCGGATGGCCTCACCTACGAAAGTGCTATCTGCCAGCACATCCCCTCCGCGACTGATCACCAGATTCCAATTCACCAAAGCGTTATCGGCATCAACGCTCTGCGCGGCAGTATTCACCACCTCAAAGATAGTGCCAGCTTCGCTGAGAAAGCTGCTGATCCAGGCGATGCGGGTAGCCTTGTTGATCCCATTGTGGATATAATCCTCGGTGTACATGTCTTCGATCGCGCTGAGATCCGTAGCTGTGATCTGATTCAAAGCAGATTGCAGCGGAATAAAGAAATCTGTCTCAAAATCCACCTCGGTCTGGGGGGAAAAACTGTGTTCAAAGCGGTCACAGGCTGTGCTGATCAGCATTATCAGCCCGATCACCAATATCAGATATCGCGTCATTTAAGCTCCTTATCCGGCACCTTGCTTAAGGCATCACGGATCATCCCTTTGCTTAGGAGTTCGGGAAAGATGATCGGTTCCTCACCCGGGATATACAGGGCGTTGAAGGGTACTCCCAGGCGCTCATGCGCCGTGATCCAATCCAGTATCACCTGATCCTTTTTGGTGAAATCTCCCTTCAGCAACACCACGCCTTTCGCGGCAAAATCCTGCATGATGTCTTCGGTAAAGAGCACCGTTCTTTCATTGGTTTTGCAATTCTTGCACCACTCCGCGCCAAAATCGATAAACACGCTCTTGCCCTCGGCCATCAAGCGGCTATGCAGTTCTGGACTAAACACATACCAGCCTTCAGGAGCGTGTGGGGATTGCAGCATTTCGTCGCCCACCGGGGCCACGCTCTCTATTGCCAGATGTTTTTCCTGGATCGGCAGATAATGCCAGGCAGCCAGAATGATCATGATGAGTGGCAGAATGGTGAAGATCCACTGCGTGAGCCGGCTGTATTCAAAACGCACAAACTTGCCATAAAGCCACACGGCAAAGCCCAGGATCATGAGGAACCAGATTACGCTTAAGAGATACAAGCCTCCGGTGAGCGCCAGAGTGGTCTTCAGCATGGTATAGACCAGCCACAAGAGCACAAAGCCCATCAGCTCCTTGAAGAGCACCATCCAGTCTCCCGGTTTGGGAATGATCTTCAGCGCTTTGGGGAAGATCCCGATCAGGATGAAGGGGAAGGCAAAGCCCAGCCCGATCATCAGGAAAAAGACCATGATCAAAGCCGGCACCAAGGCCATGGCAAAAGGCAGGGCCGCGCCCAGGAAAGGCCCGGTGCAGGATATCGCCATCAAAAAGGCAAAGATTCCACCAAAGAAACTGCCGCCATAACCGCCCTTGGTGGTGGCCTTGGTAGCGGCATTCATCCCCGGTGCAGTGATCTCAAACACGCCCAAAAGCGAGAGCGCGAAGACGAAGACGATCGCCAAAAGCGCTACTCCAAAATAAGGATTCTGGTTTTGCGTGCCCCAACCGGCAGTCTGTCCTGCGGCCTGGATGCCGATGAATACGGAAGCCAGTATCCCAAAGGAGATCAGCACGCCCAAAGTATAGACCATCACATGCTTAAACACCTTGCTGCGGTCTTTCTCCGCCTGATTGATGATGCTCATGATGCGGATGGGCAGGATCGGCAACACGCAGGGCGTGATGTTCAGGATCAACCCTCCCAAAAAGGCAAAGATCATATATTTCAGGATTTCGGTCCAGGGTCTGGCCTTCTCTGCTTCTGCCGCATCCCCAGGGGCTTCAGCTTCTTCCACGACCACGGGTTCTATCGTTTCAGATGCTTCAGGAGCATCCAATTCCCCGGCTTGCTCTGGTGCTGCCACCATCGTTTCGGAGATCGGACGCGAGTTGATGATCTCAATGGCCAGTTTGCCCTCAGCTTCCTCCGGAGGGTCACACATCCCGCTCTCATAACAGAGGTTATAGCTAAGTAGTACTTGCACAGTGCTCTTGCCTGGCCTGGCATTGGCCTTCACCGTGAAGGGCAGAGTGAGGGTCACCGTGGGATAATATTGCCATTCGGTAGCGGATACTACCTTTGTTGGTTTGGGCAACACCATCTTGCCGATGTTCAGATCAGGATGGCTGGCCTCTATGTAAAAATACTCAGGATCATTGGGATCCACACTTTGTTTGCGGTCAGAAGGAATCTTCAGCTCCGCGCTGATGGTTCCTTTGTCCCCGGGCATCAAAGCATCGGGCGAGATTTTGAAACTGACACTCTGAGCCATCAGACCCAGCGATATCAGCAACATCACGATCAGTAAAGGCGCTTGCAATCTTGAGCGCATCTATACCTCCACAGGATTTCTGTATACTATCAAATATTTTAATGCAGTTTGCATTCCACACCATCTAAAAAGTGGTTTTTCAGGTGGCAGGTGGCAGGTGGCAGGTCTTGGGCTGCCAAGCTAACACCTAACACCTAACACCTAACACCTAATCCCTAGCCCCTGTTCACCCCATAATCCCCTCGTAACTAGAGGACAATATGAGCTAAACAGTAGCTTAACCATAGGCAAACTTTGGAGTCTTGCCTTACCCTACTCCCACAAATGAACACAAATGAAAGATCACAAATGAACGCAAATGAATGGGTTTAGCAGGTTACAGGTTGCAGGTTGCAGGTGGCAGGTGGCAGGTGTTGGTGAGAAGTATATGCCAAAGCATGCCCGATGACGAAAGTCAAAGGGCATGCTCTGGCATTGTATATGGTCTGTTTATGTGTATCTTACATAGAGCTCCTGGCCACTCTGAAGCCGGAACGGGGATTAGCGGCAACAAATCCGCCACTGCCACGCAGGGTTTTTTCGCAACTGCTGGCTGCGCTATCCCAGTTTCCACCTCGCGAGGCGCAATGATTGCCGCTTAGCGCGCCTTTGGGATCCACTTGATCTGTAACCGGCAAACTGCTGGTATATATATCCCACATCTTTTCGCCAAGGTTACCGCTCATATCGTGGATTCCCAGTTCGTTTGAGGCCAGGCTTCCGATTTGATGGCTCGTTGCGCCGGAATTGGCTACGTACCAGGCCACAAGGTTGACATCGTTGCTGCCGCTGTAGAGATAATCCAAGGAAGAATTACCTCCGATGAAGGCAAAGAGCCATTCCATCTCGGTGGGCAATCTGTAGCCATTGGCAGCCCAATCGCAGCTCACAAGATAGTGATTATCATTATCCAAATCCCATCCCACCGGCCAGAGAGCGGGATTGACGCCATAGGTGCTGAAGGTGTAGCAAGGGCTGAGGCCTTCTCCCAAGCTGCGACGATTGCAATACTCAATCGCGTTGAACCACGTGACACTGTCTACCGGAAGCAGGGGATTACCGGTGAAGTCGGCGGGATTGCTGCCCATCACGGCTTCATAGGCGGCTTGGCTTACTTCGTATTTGTCTATGTAAAAAGAAGATAGCGTCACGTTCGAGTATCCGTTGTGAAAGGTTCCGGATGCCACGTAGGCAAAATCTGCGGGAAGAATGGTGATCTGATAGTTTGCCGAAGCAGTAGCAGAAGCATGCCAATCCTCCATGAATGCCTTGGCTTTGAGCGTGGCATCCGCGTCAATGAAGATCGGGGTTGAATACAAGGCCGAGCTTTCGTCCGGTTCGCTGCCGTCGGTGGTGTAGTGGATTGACGCGCCGGGCGTGGCACAACTGATGCTGACCTCTTGTGCCATCAGATAGCTTCCTGCCGGAGGGTTAAACTCAGGATTAGCCACGGTTTCGATCACCGGGATGCTTTGGGCTACCCGCATTCCAATGGAGCGATCCGTGCTGATGGGGCTCACGTATCCTCGATATGCTACAGTGCAGGCAGTATTTGTCTGGTTATAGGCGCCTCCCCGCAAGATGCGATTGTTACCGGTGATCGCGCCATGCGGATTGTTCTGATCTTCAGAGGGATAGCTGCCATTGATGTCCCAGCACCATTCCCAAACGTTGCCGCTCATATCAAAGAGGTATAGTTCATTATGATCTTTGGTACCCACATCATGAGTGCGGCTGCCTTGCCCATCACCCAGATCGCTGTTTGACGCGTACCAGGCCACAGCATCGATGTCGTTGCTGCCGCTATAGCTGTATGAGTGTGAGAGCGTTGCTCCCCGGGCGGCATACATCCATTCCATCTCAGTGGGTAAACGGTAGCCATTGCGGTTCCAATTGCAAGTGATCAATAAGTGGTTACTCGCGGTAGTATTCCATCCCAACGGCCAATCCTGAGGATTATAGCCATAGCTGTCATAACGGTAACAGGGGTTTAGCCCTTCCAAAATGCTGCGACGGTTACAGTATTCAATGGCTTTGAACCAGGTGAAGCGTTCTACCGGACGGACGGGATTGCCAAAGTACCAGGATGGGTTTGTGGACATCACGGTTTGGTAGCTTTCTTGGGTGACTTCATACGTCGCTATGTAGAATGAAGACAGGCTGATGGTGGATGTGCCGTTGTGAAAGCTGCCTCCTTCCACAAACGCCATGGGCGGAAAGTAGTGATCATCCGCTTTGATGCGAATCTTGTAGTTATCCCCTTCGGACATCAGGTCTGCGGCGGGAAACCAGGTAATGCTTTTGCCCTCACCGGGAAGGATACCATCCCCCACATCACCGGTCACAGCCAGAGGAAAGATGTTGTAATTCGCTCCGCCATCGGCAGATACTTCGATGCTGATGGTGCATACTCTGTCATCCGGATGCGCCAGATCGTAAGTGATGGTCACCCTGCCCAGCCCGGGAGTGGCTATCGGGTTTTGAATCTGAAACTGAGCCTGGAGGCTGAAAGCGAGGGCAAGCAATAGAATTGATTGATATAGCTTTTTCATGGAGCAGCCCCTATTTCATCAAAACGGCTTTGCGGACTTCATGCCAGTTGCCTGTCGATTCCACCCGGAAATGGTAGATTCCGCTGGCACAGCCCTGGCCCAGATTATCTTTACCATCCCACGTGACGGAGTGTGTCCCCTGGCCTTTGACGCCGCACATCAGATGGCGGATCAATTGTCCCCTGTGGTTATACACTTCTACCCTCACCAAAGCTTCAGTATCAAGGTGAAAACTAAGATGGGTATAAGGATTGAAGGGATTGGGATAGATGCCTGTGATGCCACTCGCCAAAGGCAGGATGGGCGGAGGATTATCCGGATCAGATGCCGGGGAAACATGGATGTTGATGGGAGAATAGTACTGGCTGCCACCATCCAGATCAACCGATTCCAGCCAGTAGGTATAGCCATGTAGAGGCTCCACGTCATAGTCCACAAAGCTATAAACATGCGTAGTTGAGCTGTTTGTGCCGGGGATTATCGCCCCTGAAATCTGGATTGCCAGATCCAGGTCAGGGTCTTCTCCCCGATAAATCCGAAAGCCGGAAAGCCCTGTCTCAGATTCAGTTACCCAGTTTAGTTTTACCAGATTTCCACTCAGTTGGATGGCGGAAAAAGAGCTGAGTTGCACCGGTAGAGTCTGGGGGCTGATCGTAAACGTATTGGTTTCGGCTGATATTGTAATGGCAAAGATGCTTCCCAATTGCGCGAGAAGCAGGGTGACGGCAATAGCTAACTTCATCTGATCTCCTATCTGAGACTTCAATATTGCTCGGGAAAAACTGAAACGACGCGTGAGAAATTCTCCTCACCCACGCCTTCGTCGCTAAAAATCGAATACATACCTCTCTAAAGCCGGGATTGTCCGGCCATACAGCACAGCAATCACCATCTTTTGGAAATCATGTTTCCGGAGCTTCAGCTTGCAGCCCGGATCAAGCCATAGGCCCGGTTCCATAAGGATTATCACTCAATCCTCATTTGAAACACACTATCTTTTAGCCCGCAAACCGGAAGCTATATATCTGTGGAGTTGTTTGGCCGTCAAGCTTTATTTTTGGGGATAAAGCAATTTGGGTCTATCATCTGAATGGGGCTGAGCAGCTAATTGTTGTTACTTACTTCGGTATGCTGGGTAACGTAGTTTTCGAAGCTACGAAAACCGAAATGGCGACACCAAAACCCATATCCCCCACAGTCCCATAACCATTGGCATACAAAGGTCAGGATGACCTCTACACGATCAAACGTCAGGATGACGTTTCCTGGAGTTTGGACATTTCCAAGTGACAGGAAAAACACAGCAAATACGAGCTCCTATTGCTATCGCACTGTCTAAACTGCAGCAACATATATATCGCGTTTAGCTATGGCTCATAATGATTTATAGTCCCAGCGGGACGGCATTAAGATAGCCCTCACGTCCCGAAACCCAGGATAGAGTCCCATCGGGACGACATTTTAATTTTAGCTATTAACAGGGTCTTTGCTTTTGGCTCACCTTCCGTATATCGGATCTAAAATGTCGTTCCTACGGAACTCAATCCCCTGTCTGGCAACACTATGCTATCTAAAATGCCGTGCCTACGGCACTCATCTCATTGCGGGACATTCGATTGCTATTAAAAAATGCCGTTCCGCTGGGACTCACATGGTCATCAAGCTAAGGCGTGCTAGCTATATTGCCATCCCCATGTGATTTACATATGTGTTCACCAATCATCACCTTATCGCGAGTAAAAATGTCCAAACTCCAGCAAACGTCAGGATGACGTTTCCACAGCCATGCCACCTATTTCTTCACTATCTTCATGGAAACAAGATCAGTTCCTGACTCCGCGCGCAGAAAATACACGCCATTGGCCACATCCCGGCCACTGTCATCCTTGCCATCCCAATTCAGGCTATGCCTGCCACTGCCTTTGAGTCCCTTGCTCAATCCGCGTACGCGCTGACCCCGAAGGTTATACACTTCCAGGTTCAGGGTTTTGGGCCCGGTCAGATCCAGCACGATGTAAGCTTCTGCTTGGAAGGGATTCGGATAGACCCGGATATCCACTCCGGCAGGGGGAGTCAAGGGGTCGTCATTATCCACTCCGGTAGCGCTGATGCTGATCGTGCGCGTCATATTGGCCATCATGTTCACCCGCACATAACACACATTATGTTCACCCGTGCGATCCACCTGTTCCAATACTCCGCCCACCACATTGTATCCGGTCTGTGAAGCCGGCATGATAAACTTGACAAGGCCATGTTCAAAACCCTGGGATTGGTTATTGACGATCACGCACTGCACGCTGTCTGCCACTCCGATGTTGGAGGGCGAAAAATAGTGATAAATCCCTGTGCCGCTACTGCCTGCATAGATGGTATTCTGTGGGCTGAAGGCGCTGCCATTGACCCGGATTAACCGATAGGCGCGGTTACCGCACACGCTGCGCGTGCTGAGATTATGGGGCTGAGTATAGATGGATCCGGAATTCTGATGGGTATGCCCCCACACCGCCAGACTCACGCCCATTGAGGAAAGATCAAACTCCTCATTGAAGTCATAGTGATAAAACAACGCTTTGGTAGTAGGTGTGGCGGCCAATTCCAGATTCAGCCACTGCCACTGCGAGGGGATCAGGCTGGTGTTGCCATAGATCCAGGAGCGCCAATTGTCATAATTGATATAGGTCTCCAGGCCGATGTAATGCACGTCGCCATAGCGGAAGCTATAGTCCTGCGTATAGCGATTGATGGGGCTATTGGTGGTATTCAGCCAGGGCCAGCCAAAATATCGCCACCAATGTCTGCGCGCGGAACCCTGAGGCCCGGGAGTGCTGTTCCAGCCTCCGATATCGTGATTTCCGCTTACCACATAGATCGGCACCTCGATCAGCTCCAATAGCCTTTGCGTCCAGCCATACCAGTATTGCCCGGCCAGATCCTCCAGTTCACCTTCATTGAGCAGATCACCGGTGATCAACACAAACTCCGGACGGATGAGATTGATGTCTTCGATCACCGCGCGAAAGTCATTCACCTCAGTGGAATCCGTGTCAAATCCCGCATTGGGATAGTAAAGCCGATTTGGCAGATGCAGATCAGTGATATGCACGAAGTAATAGCTCTCCTTGCGCGTGGGGAGCACCTGCACGGCATTCCTGGTCACATCATAGATCTCGCCGCTGGCCGTGAGCTCCAGATCATATAGTTCATACACCGGAACGGAAGGCATGATGGCTTGCAGATTCCAGAGTCCAAAAGTGGGATCATATAGCGGGGCAAAGACTTGCAAAGGAACGCGTTTGCTCCCATGCAGCAAGGCCGCGTTCCACAGAGTGGTATTCTCAGGGGCCAGGGCAGTGATGATCAGGGTTTCGCCCGGAACCACGATCTGCGGAACGTTCATGATCGGTTGCATGATCACGGTCAAGGTATCGCCCGGAGCGTTCCAGGCCGATCGCGCGAAGACGGGAATCGCCAGGACGAGGACAAAGAGGACTATCAGATATTGCTTTTTCAAAAGTTTTGCACCACTTCTTTCACATAGTTGATGGGAATGGCAAAGCCCACACCGCTATTGCTGCGGCTTTCGGAGAAGATGAAGGTATTGATCCCGATCACTTCGCCTTTGATATTCACCAAAGGCCCGCCACTATTACCGGGATTCACCGCGGCATCGGTCTGGATCATATTGCGGAATTCCTGATTATCCTCCCGGATGCTGAAATTGCGTCCCAAAGCAGAGATCACGCCCACGGTCACGCTGGGCTTGGAATCGTTCATCAGCATGCCATAGGGATTGCCCACGGCGATGCTCCATTCGCCGATGATCAGTCCATCGGAATTGCCCAGCTTGGCATGGGGAAGATTGTTGCCCCTGATGCGCAGTTGCGCCACATCATGCACTTCGTCGATGCCCATCAGCTCAGCGATGAACTCCCGTTTATCCGGCAAGACCACCTTGATCTCGCTGGCATTGCGCACCACATGGGCATTGGTGATGATCAATCCCGAAGGATCATAGATCACCCCACTGCCGATGGATTGGATCTCCTGACGGCGCGGAGCAAAATCGAAGAAATCAAAGAAGCCAAATCCAAAGGGAATTTGCCGCAATCCCCGCACATAGCGGATTTCGGTCACGTTCACGCTCACCACCGCGGGCTCGACCATGGCCACCGCCTGCGTAATGGCGTTCACCCGGTCAATAGCCTCCGCAGGCTGCTTGGGAGCAGTGCTGAACATCGTTCCGGCTGCCACATCACGCCCCCCAAACTGATTGATCAAGACCAGCGTGATGCCGGCATTGACGATGATGATGGCCACAGCCAAGATCAGGATATTGGAGCTTTTCATAGGAAAAAAGACCTCTCTTCATCGGATAAATCTTGTGTTTTGTATGATATGATAATCGTTAGGCGGGGATAGACAATAGGTTTTAGGGATTAGGTGTTAGGTGTTAGGGGTTAGGGGTTAGGGGTTAGTGAGTGCTTGGTGCTTGGTGCTTAGTGCTTAGTGCTTAGTGCTTGGTGCTTGGTGCTGGGTGCTTGGCGCTTGGTGCTTGGTGCTTGGTGCTTGGTGCTGGGTGCGTAACGTAGCTTTCCGAAGCTACGAAAGCCTCGGGGCTCACTCGACACCGGACGTGTCGAATCCTCTGACCTAACACCTAAAACCTAACACCTAACCACTAACCACTAATCCCTAGATACAGCTTCGCCCCGTCGCTTATGCATTATCCTGCGACTAAACCCTCTATATATCCTTGACTGGACAATCACTGGACAAATCCGGATTTATTTTTCGGAATGCAAAAAACAGGTTGCAGGTTGCAGGTAGCAGGTTGCAGGAATCTGAGGTATGAGGTGTGAGGTATGAGGTATGAGGGATGAGGTATGAGGTGTGAGGTGTGAGTGCTTGGTGCTTGGTGCTTGGTGCGTAACGTAGCTTACCGAAGCTACGAAAGCCTCTGGGCTCACTCGACACGGGACGTGTCGAATCCTAACACCTAAAACCTAACACCTCTGTAGTATCCTGAAATAGCGGACATATTTTTGGGTTTTTTTAGGTATGGCCAAAATGATGAGTTGGGACATGATCCGAAGAACATGCCCCATATGTTCCAACTCATTTCGGATCCGGCTATCC
>Ga0334883_1001246_pt1 | contig 39098 bp, 29 predicted proteins | sample GraSluR1_MG_6_FD_207230 | JGI IMG/M metagenome (GOLD analysis project Ga0334883, IMG submission 207230) | Sludge microbial communities from methane-producing bioreactor in Wageningen University, Netherlands - Granular Sludge_09_05-R1 | ecosystem: Engineered > Bioreactor > Anaerobic >...
TTGACTAACCATTCCACGTCACCCTTTCGGAAGAGACTGGTTTGTGCCAACAACCCGCTTCTCACGCCGGAAGGGTGACTCCTCCTTGCTCCCCCCAAAAACGCACCTACTTTGCGCGGGCGCACCCTGCGCCACAGTAGGCCTTGCTCAAGCCGGCCCCGCGCAATAAGATAGGGGCATGCCTGCCCGCGGCCACAGGCAGCGGGCTCCCCATCGTCGACAATCGGACCATCGTGACACCCGCCGGCCCCGGGACAGGACAGCACCCACCGCATGGCGACGCACAAGTACAACGCGATATTCATCTCCGACTTCCACATCGGTTCGAGAGGCTGCAGAGCCGCCGAGCTATTGGACTTCCTGGCCCACAACGAGTCGGACCGGCTGTACCTCGTGGGCGACATCATCGACCTGTGGATGATCAAGGACGTGCTGCGCTGCCCCCAGGACCAGGCGGACGTACTCCGCGCCGTCCTCACCATGGCCGGTCAGGGCACCCAGGTGTACTACCTGCTGGGCAACCACGACGGCAATCTGCGGCGGATGATCAACGGCATCAGCCTGGGCAACGTGCACGTGTCCGAGCGGTGCACGCACACCACGGCCGACGGCCGCAAGGTGCTCGTCGTCCATGGGGACATGTACGATAGCTTCGTGGCGCGCTGGGAGTGGCTCTGTCGGCTCACCACCAAGGCGTACCACTACATGACCTGGGCCAACGAGCTGGCAAACAAGCTGCTGGGGAGGCTCCGGATGGGCTCCCTGCGGCTGAGCACCAGTGTGAAGCAGCGGGCCAAGACCATGACCATCCGGCTGGCGAACGTGGAGAACCGCGTGATGGAGGAAGCCCGGGCCACGGGCTGTGACGCGGTCATCTGCGGTCATATCCACGAGCCCGGCACCGCCGAGCGCGACGGCGTTTTGTACCTCAACGCCGGCGACTGGGTGGAGAACTGCACGGCGGTGGTGGAGCACACCGACGGTCGACTGGAACTGATCTCGTGGTCCGCACGGCCGTAGGAAGCCGGCCGTGAAGCCCCGTCACGGCAGGCCCGGCCCCGCGCCCCCGCGGCGCAGGCCTCTCCCGGGGCAGGGCTCCGAAGCGCCGAGGACCCGGGAGTGCGTCCCGGAGCGGCCGCCCCGCCTCCGCTGCTGAGCCAAGAGGCGCCTTTGGCGCGACCTCCGGACTACGTGCCGCCGCAGGAGAACCGCATCACGCACTCATCGTCAACCCGACACATCATCCGCGGCATGGAGTAGGCGTAGCTTCCACCGAACTCACGCGCCCATACCTCGCCCTCGGTTGGGCAGATCGTCTCGGCCACCCGGCAGGCAAGATGCTGCCGAGCGCTGCCCCGCAGGAGCTCCAGCCACGGACAGCGGTGCACGGTGAGAACGAGAGCATCCGCCGTGGCTTCAGCACCAAACTCATGCCCGTCGGCCGCCAGCTTCAGACTGAAGCAGGTCATCAGATCCACGGCTCCGTTGCCCCCGCACCCCGTCACCTCCCGCGCCTTCCTGGCCTGGATCTTGGCCAGGACCTCCCACACGCGACGGTCCAGCTCCAGAGCGTCCTCGAATCCCCGGGCCTGCTCAACCATCATGAACCACAGCCCGTCCACCGCATGGTAGGCGCGGCGCAGGTACGATGCCAGTTGCTCGTCGCGGAATTCCATGTGGGCGGTCGATGCCTCCGTGGCCACATCGGATGCCGGGCGGGATCGCGTCAGGGAGAGCCGGGGCTCAGCGCTGGTCGCCCAGCCGGACGGCCTCGGCCAGTGCCACTCCGGCGGACCGGGCGGTGACGAGCTTGTACTCCCAGGTGAGACGCGTTACCGGTATGAGGTCGAAGACCCTCATTCGCAGATGCTGGAAGTACCGCTCCAGAACCTGCTGGCAGGAGACGATCCCGCCTCCGGAGCCGCCGGCGGCCGCGATGCCCACAGCGAACCTGCCCTCCAGTGGGCTCTGTCCGGGGCCCGCATTCTCGCAACGTCGCAGGCGATCGAGGAAGCACTTGACCACTTCGGAAGCCTCCCCGTAGTAGACGGGTGTACTGACGACGAGGGCATCGGCGGCTCTGAGCCGGCCGCGCAGGCCCTCGAAATCGTCCTTGATGATGCACTCACCCTCACTTTGGCAGATACCCCAGCCGTTGTCGCATTGCCGGCAGGCCTCGAGCTGCGCGGAACTGAGGTGGACGAGCTCGGTGGAGGCCCCGGCGGCGGCTGAGCCGTCCAGGGCACTTCTGAGCATTGAAGCGGTCAGACCGTCCTCGTTGGGACTGCCGTTGAGGCCGATGATCTGCACGTTGGTCCGTTCCTCCTATGACAGCCAATGGCACTTCCGACGGCACCGTCTGCTTCCCGTGGTCTGTCTCAGCCAACCTTCGCGGGGCCACAGGTGCGGCCGAAAACCCCGCCTTTGCCGGGAATGTCATTCTGAGAGCGTCTGCTCCCAGAGGGGGCAGATCGAGGAATCTCCCGGCATTCAGTGAGATTCCTGGCTATCTCGCTGCGCGAGACTGGCGCTCGATACCAAAGGAGCCGGGCCAGCGAGAGTTTTCGGCCGCGCCTCTACAGCTTGGTCCCCAGCAGTCCGCTCACATACACGTACGCCTCCTGCGCATAGCGAGGCAGATTGTGGACGTCTTCTACCTCCAGCTCCACGGTTAGGTCCCCCGCATAGTCTGTCCCGCGCAGGGCCGCGACAATGGCCGCCAGGTCGATCTCGCCCCGCCCGATTCCCACGGAGGTGGTGCCGATGTGGTCCTTGAGGTGCACCGCATACACGCGCGGCGAGAACTCGTAGATCAAGGACACGGTGTCCACCTCCGCCGAGTGGAAGTGCCCCGTGTCCACACACAGTCCCAGGCGCGGGTCCGGGCAGGCGTCCAGGACAAAGGCGAGGTCCTCGGGCTCCTGGAGGACATTGCCGTAGTGCGGCTCCACCGTCAGTTTGATGGGGCTGTCCTCGGGTACGAGCTCGAGGGTCCTCCGTATGCAGTCCACCACCCTTGTGAGAGCACCGGGCTCAGCGCGCGGGGCGGCACCGGTGGTGGAGATATGGCGACCGCCGAGGTCATTCACGATCTGAACGCAGCGGGCGATGGCCGTGGCGCGCGCCCGGACATCCGCCTCGTCGACGCCGCCCCAGTTGGGAGCGTAGATCCCCGCGCACTGCATTCCGGAGGCCAGGAGGCGCTCCTGTATCGCCACCGCGTCCAGGGCCGCGACGGCCTCCACGCTCCAGGCCATGGGGCCGTGGATCTCCATGTACTCATACCCGACGAGGCGGGCCAGTTCCAGTGTGGCCGCAACCTCATCATCGGCATAGCCGCGGTAGCAGATGGAGGCGCAGATGATGTCCATGGTATCCTCCGCGGACGGGCCTCAGCCGTCCCAGATGATCAGTGCCAAGTCGGCGTCACTGCGAAGCGTGACGAGTGCTTCGCCGGCGGATGTCTGGGTCTCAAGCGGCACGCCGGCCGCTTCCGGAGTCGTCAGTCGGGGGTTCCGTGCTCCGGCCGGCAGGCGCACCCGCACTGGACCGATAGGGCCCTCAAAGCCGATGAGTGAGAGCACCCCGCGGCCGTCGGGTGCGCGGCGATAGTGGCAGCCCACCGCAGCGGCGGCCTCTATGCGGGGGCTACACAGAGCGGCGATGGCCTCCGGTACGGCATCCTCGCTCTCCACACAGACCACGCGGCCCGCCGCGAGCGAGCGCGTGCCGGGCGTCAGCGCCTCGGTCCCCAGCGCCGCGGCCAGAGGATTGGTCTGTCGCCAGCGACCGTACTCGTCACACCAGCCGCTGGCCGGCGCGACCACGAGCGTCCCGCCCCGGCGCACCCACTGCGCAATGGTGTCGGCATTGGTCCGGCGAAGGCACGTGGCCGTCGTCGCCACCAGTACCTGCAGGTCGGCAAGATCGGGAAGCCGCAGGGCGTAAGGCTCAAAGAGGCCGCGCATGCAGTACCCGTCGGCCAGGAGCTTCTCCACGTAGTTGGGCAGGAGCCGGGAGGCGTGGAAGTCGCGGGATTCGGGTGAGAGCAAAAGGGCTATGTCTCCGCGATCCGTGCCGCCCGCGAGCAGGTCGACGTGCCGTCGCCAGAAGGCCAGCCCCTCGGCCATGGCGTCCAGAGCCGGCCGGTTGTCATCGCCGGTGAACCCGTAGAACACCATCCAGGGGTTGGCGCCGCAGGCCGAGGACGCGGCAATGAGTGCGGCCACGTCCCGCGGTGGCCGCAGACGCGTGAAATCGTCCTCATCGAAGGTACCGATGTAGTTCCACAGCGGTCGGCCCGCCGACAGCGCCCTGCCCAGCAGCATCTTGGCCGCCATCGAGCTCCCGGCCAGGCCCCGGGACTCGCTGAGCACGGCATCCTCGTGGAGGTACTGCCGGTCCACGGCCAGCATCCAGGAGTTGTACGCATACTGCGTGTTGGCCAGCACGACGACACCCTCGTCCAGTTGTCGCAGCTCGGCGCGGAACTGCTCCAGCGTTTCGGCCCACACTCTCTTGCGCCAGGCCAGCCACAGGCCCCACAGTGGATCGTCTTCCGTCGTCGGGAGCGCCACCTCGTCCGGGGCCAGGCCCAGGAGCCTGCGCAGGGTCTCCTGCCCGAACCGCGCCAGTACGTAGTCTGAGAAGGCCGCCCGGCACGATTGGCAGTGGCATGTGGCGCCACCGGAGTCGCTGTGCAGAAACTGGTTGTTGTCCAGCATCACTCCGGCCGCCCCGTATCTGGTGACGAGGGCTTTGGTGTAGTCCAGTGTGTAGCGGCGGGCGCCGGTGGAGGGGCAGAGCCACGGCTGGCCGTAGGCGGTGACGGTGTCGCCGGAGGGGTCGCGCATGGACCATTCGGGGTGCTCGCGGCCGATGTCTCCCGACTGCCAGGCGGGGGCGTGGCCGCAGTGCATGACGGAGGTGTACAGCACCAGGCGCACACCGGCCCCGCGGTAGGTCTCCACCGCCGCCTCGAACTGCTCGCCGGTGATATGGTCGGCGGCGGCCGTGATGGCGTTGTGTGCCTCCGGGGGGAGCATGATGATCGTGTTGAGGCCGAACCTCTCAGAGAACTCGGGGGCCCACCTTTGGGCCTCCCTCACCGCCAGGGCCTGTGTCTTCCCCCACGGCTGCACGATCCCGGCGATCCTCGCCCACGCGTCGTTGGCCGGAAGGGCTTCCAGGGCGAGGTCCTCGGGCCATGGTGTGTAGGGGGTCGCCGTGTCCAAGGTGCCCAGCAGCACGGTCTCACCGTCGGCGTGCGCCAGCCGCACGTCGGCGATCCAGGCGCGGACGCCGAAGTTCGTCACGAGCTTCTTCTGACTGAACCGGAACGCCAGCGAAGCGGGACCCGCCCGGGGCCTGTCGATGGAGACCCGGACCTCCCGCGGCAGCGTCCCGCCCCCGGCCACGTCCTGCTCCCAGAGCACCTCACCATCCACCAGACACTGCAGGAAGTGATAGCCCGCGGTGGGGCCGGTGAAGTCGTCGGCCGCCGAGAACACCAGTTCCGACCGGCCCGCCGCGAGATCGACCGTCGCGGACCACCGCCCGTACCCTCCGGGCGCCACCTCCGTTCGCGGGGGGAAGGCGAAGGCCAACGCCGCCGCCCTCACTCCCCTGGCCGGAAGCACCAGGTGCCCCCGCTCCGCCCTGAAGACCGGATCGGAGCGTTCGGCCGACCATTCCACATCGGCGACCGCCGTGGCAACGAGCAAGGCGCCCAGGAGCGTTGCCGGCAGAGTGGTGCATGGCATGGGCGATCGTCCAGATCGTGAGATAGCGGCCGCTGTCAACGGCCGTCGAGCCAGAGCACCGACGGGTGCGGATCGAGGGGCCTTAGGCGGCGGGTCCCATCCACTTGCCCGGGGCAGGAGGTGCCAGCCTGGACTCATCGTACTGCGGCTGCCTGGCGCCGGCATCGAAGATCTCGCGCTTGCGCTTGAGGTACCACATGTAGGCATCCAGCGGCACATCGGCGGGTACCCGGTGATCGCAGAAGGGGATGAAGCCGCCCTCGTCCACCGTGGGCTTGATCCGCTGCAGCTCGGACTCGATACCCTCGGCTCCCAGGTAGTAGGCCATCTTGTCGAACCCGCCCATGAGTCTCACCCGGCGCCCGAACTGCTCCCGGATCGCCACCGGATCCGAGCCCCCGCGAACCTCGATGGGGAACATGCAGTTGATGCCGCCGGCCAGAAACTGCGGGATGATCGGGACGATATTGCCGTCGCAGTCGGTGTCCACGATGTCCACGCCGTACAGGTTGCACAGCTCCGTGATGCGCCTGTACCGGGGCACCACGTGCTTGTCGAAGAACGCGGGCGAGAGGATGGGGCCGGAGTTGAAGCAGATGTCCTCCCAGCCGGCACCGAAGTCGAAGCGGACCTCCCGCAGCGCCCGCTCGATGACGGTGCAGGCAACCAAACAGAGCGTCTCGATGATCTCGTCCAGGAGATCGATGTCGTCATAGGACATCAGCCCGATGCCCTCAAACCCGATCCAGTTGCGGGGAATGCCGATCATGCTCCCGGTGTTGATGGCGACGGGGTAGTCCGCCTCATTGGCGGCTTTGACGTGGGCATCCCAGTCCTGTGGATAGCGGCGCGAGTCGCCGGGGTCCAGCCGCTCCTTGAAAAGCTCCCAGTCCTCCCGATTGGCCAGTCCGAACTGCAGATAGTGGGGGATCGTGTGGATGACGCCCTTGGCCTCCTGCATCAAGGTCCGGTCGCCATTGCGGTAGGTGATGTGGGTCTCTGTCTCCTCCACCACTTCGTACTCGAACCCGGGCAGCAGGCCGATGTTCAGAGGGAAGCCGCCCCAGTTTTCGATGCCGAAGTACTCGTAGGCCTTGGCCTCGTCGTCCACTTCGGGCGGAAGCCCTTGCCGGTGCCAGTTGGGCAGCGTCTCGTTCCAGTAGCCGAACTCGAAGAACGGGATGCGGTCCACTGTCTGATAGTGCATGGTACGCTGGAATCGCTCTCGCAGGGTCAAGGTCGGCTCCGCCTTTCCGTGGTCTTGGTTGCGCGGGTTCAGTTCGGCCCCCGTGGCCCCAGGACCTCCTCTTCCCCTCCGGCCCGCAGTCCCGGCGCCGGATGGGCCATCACGCCGGCCTGATGGGCTCTGTGGCGCCACCTCACCCCGGGCGCGCCCTCACTCCGGCGCGCCCTCGGGCACGGTCACCGTCGTCTGCACCCCGGACAGCGCCGCCAGGTGGGCGTTGTGCATCCTGAAATAGAGGCCCTCCCGGCGCAGCAGCTCCGCGTGCGTCCCGCGCTCCACGATACGGCCGTTGTCGATGACAAGGATGCAGTCGGCATTGCGGATGGTGCTCAGTCGGTGGGCGATGACGAAGCTCGTGCGCCCCTCCATGAGCCGCAGCATGGCTTCCTGGATATGCAGCTCCGTGCGGGTGTCCACGCTGCTTGTGGCCTCGTCCAGGATCAGTATCTCCGGGTCGGCGAGGACCGCCCGGGCGATGGCCAAGAGCTGACGCTGTCCCTGACTGAGGCTGGACCCCACATCCGTCAGCGGGGTCTCGTAGCCGTGGGGCAGGTGGCGGATGAAGCCGTCGGCGTTGGCCAGCCGTGCCGCCTGCTCGATCTCCTCGTCGGTAGCGTCCAGGCGGCCGTAGCGGATGTTCTCGCGCACCGTGTCGGCGAACAGCACCATGTCCTGCAGCACGATCCCCAGCGACCTGCGCAGAGTATCGCGCCTGATGTGGCGGATGTCGTGCCCGTCGATGGTGATCTTTCCGGCATCGATGTCATAGAACCGGGTGAGCAGGTTGATGATCGTTGTCTTGCCGGCACCCGTGGGGCCGACAAGCGCGATGGTCTGGCCCGGCGCGGCGCAGAAGGTAACGTCCTGCAGCACCGGTACCTCGGGCACGTAGCCGAAGTCCACGTGGTCGAAGACCACCTCGCCTTTGGGCTTGTCCAGGGCCACGGCGTCGGCGGCATCCTCCGGCTCGGGCTGCTCGTCGATGACGGCGAAGACGCGCTCCGCCCCGGCGAAGGCGGACTGGATGGTGCCGTAGAGGTTCGCGATCTCGTGGATGGGGCGGGTGAAGTTCCTTGCGTAGTTGATGAAGGCGATGACTGTGCCCACGGTGGCCAGGTCCTTGACCACCATCCAGCCGCCGACGCCGGAGATGATGGCGAAATCGACGTTGCGCATCAGGCCCATGATCGGCCCCATCAGACCCACGAGGATCCAGGCGCGGATGGCGGTGCGGCGAAGCCGATCGTTGGCGTTGTCGAAGCTCTCGATCACCTGCTGCTCGCGCCCGCAGACCTTGACCACCCGCTGGCCGGTGATGGTCTCCTCGATGACACCGTTGAGCGTGCCGAGACTGCTCTGGCGGTCTCGGAAGCCCTGGCGCGTGTGGCCGGCGATGGCCCGGGTGAAGAGGATCACGGCAGGCAGGGTGAGGAGACTGACGATGGCCAGGCGCCAGTTGAGCCAGATCATGGCGCCGCCGGCCCCCACCAGGGACAGCACGGCAGAGACAAGCTGAGCCACCGTCTCGCCCAGCGCATTGGTGATCGTCTCGGTGTCGTTGGTCAGTCGGCTCATCAGCTCGCCGTGGGGGTGCTTGTCGAAGAACCTTAGGGGCAAAGCCTGCAGCCGCGAGAACAGATCACGCCGGATATCCCGAATCGTGCGCTGGGAGACCTTGATCATGATCACCGTCTGGGCCTGGGTGCCGACGGCGGCGAGGACGGACACCAGCACCATGAGCAGGGCGATGCGGGCCAGTCCGGGCAGGTCATGGCGGAGGATGTACTCGTCGATGGCCAGGCCCGTCAGGTAAGGAGTCACCAAGGTGAGCCCGGTGGTGATCGCGACCATGATCGAGCCGATGACGAGCCCCTTGCGGTGCGGGCCAAGGTAGGCCCACAGGCGACGGACGGCCGCCCGGCTGTCGGCGGCGCGCTGCGCCCCGCCCATGAGGTGCCCGCGTCCCGGCGGCCCGAAACCCATCTTGTCGGCGACGACGCGCTTGTCAGACATGGGCCACCTCCTCGCCGTCCAACTGGGAGCGAACGATGCTCTGATACGTGGGGCTCTTGGCCAGCAACTCCTCATGGGTGCCCTCGGCGGCGATCCTCCCGCCATCGAGCACCAGGGCCTTGTCGGCGCTCATGACCGTCCCGATGCGCTGAGCGATCACCAGACGCGTACAGCGATGGGACCAGTTGCGCAGGGCGGCGATGATCCTGGCCTCGGTGGTCATGTCCACAGCGCTGGTGCAGTCATCCAGCACAAGGACGGCCGGCCTGGCCACCAGGGCCCTGGCGATGGATAGCCGCTGCTTCTGGCCGCCGGAGAGGTTCACCCCGCGTTGGCCCAGGACCGTGTCGTACCCTGCGGGGAGCTTCTCGATGAACTCGTGGGCCTGGGCCATGGCCGCGGCCTCCCGCACCTGTTCGTCGGTGGCGTCCGGCCGGCCGTAGCGGATGTTGTCGGCGATGGTGCCCGAGAACAGCACGGCCTCCTGCAGAACCACCGAGACGTGCCGGCGCAAGGCCGCCTCCTCGATCTGCCGCACGTCGGTGCCGTCGATGCGGACCGAACCGGAGGTGACGTCGTATAGGCGCGGCACAAGATGGACCAGCGACGACTTGCCCGAGCCCGTCGAGCCCACGATGGCCACGGTCTGCCCCGGCTCGGCGACGAAGGACACCCCGTCCAGCACCGGCTGGGCCTTCTCCCCATCGTAGCTGAACCCCACGTGCGAGAACTCCACCCTCCCCTCACACTCGGGCATGACTGTGGGCCCAGGCGGCGCCTGGACCCTCGGCTCGGAGTGCAGGACCTCCAGCACGCGCTGAGAAGACGCCTCGGCGCGGGTGACCCGCATCAGCATCATCCCAACCATCATCAGCGACATCAGCATGTGCATCAGGTAGTTGATGAAGGCCATGAGCTGCCCGACCTGCATCTGGCCCTGTTGCACCTGCAGGCCGCCGAACCAGATGGTCGCGGCAATGCCCACGTTGATGGTGAGCATCATCCCCGGGCGCACGATGGCCACCAGCGATGAGGCGCGCACCGTCGAGTCCGTCAGGTCGTCATTGGCCACGGAGAAGCGCTGCTTCTCGAAGTCCGAGCGCACGAAGGCCTTCACCACACGGACCCCGGCGAGGTTCTCCTGCATCAGCGTATTGACCCTGTCCAGGAAGCCCTGCAGAGCCGTGAACAGCGGCTGTGCCTTGCCGGTGACGATCACCAGCATCAGGATCAGGACCGGGGAGATGGCCACCAGCAGCCAGGTGAGGTTGGGGCAGGTCAGGATCGCCATGAGAAGGCTGCCGGCCACCAGCAGCGGGGCGCGCACCAGGATGCGCAGGAACATCATGGATGCCTCCTGCACCTGGTCCACATCATTGGTTAGCCGGGTGATCAGGCTCCCCGTCTCCAGCTCATCGAGGTTGGCAAAGGAAAGCGTCTGCACCCTGCGGAACACGTCGCCGCGGATGGCGGCCCCCATGTTCATCGAGGCGATGGTGGCGAACACGGTGCAGCCAACACCACCGACCATGCCGACCAGGGCCACCCCAACCATGATGGCTCCCGTACGCATAACCAGGGCGAGGTCGCCGTTGGCGATACCCTCGTCCACGATGGTCTGTAGCATGCGGGGTTGGGCCAGGTCCATGGCCACCTCAAGCGCCATCAGGAGCGGGGCCGCCACCGCGGGTAGCCAGTACGGCTTCAGATAAGCAAACAACGTGCGCAATGCTCTCATGCTGTAGGCTTCCTCAACTGTTCCACGACTGTCGATGCGGCAGGGCGCACTCCCGCGCCGTCCACGGCGCGGGAGCTCGCGTTGCCTCGGTCTGCTACCTTGCTCTCTGCAAGCTGCCGGCGGACTCTCTCAATGCCCCCGAGACTGAACTGGGTGATGTGTTCCACCAGGTTCGCGGCCGCCTCGGGGGTGAAGGGGTGACAGGCGCGGCCGTGATCGCGAGGGTGCAGCATCCGCCACTGTGCGACGAGGCTCATCTCGCAGCGCTCCACGTCGTCAGCGGACGCGTCGGGCCCCAGCAAGTCGCGCATGATCTGTTGGGTGTACCCGCGGTGCATCCGGCGCTGTTCAACTAGAGCGTCTTCCAGCAGGCCACTGGGATCGGAGAACTCCATCATCCGGATGCGGTGGTACTGCCCCAGGGCCTCATCGGTCAGGCGGCCTGTCATGCAGCGAATCAGGCCGCGCAGTCGCTCCTCGGCAGGCGCCTGCGGGGCAACGCCGCCCTCCAGAGGGTACAGCCGGTCCGCAAGCTCCGTGGCGTGCTCCCAGCTCGCGCGGTATAGCTCCGCCTTCGAGCCGAAGTGGTAGTTGATGGCCGCCGTGTTCACCCCCGCGCGCCGACAGATCTCGGCGTGAGTGGCGCTGCGATAGCCGCGCTCGCCGAAGACCTCATAGGCCGCTTCCAGTATCCGCCGCCGAGTCGCAGCGCCGTCCTTGCGGGCCGTCATCTCCAAATCACCTCACCGGGTGAGCGACGCAATTCAACTGAACAGTTCAACTATACGGTTGATCTATCTATCTGTCAAGCTTCACCACGTGCCCAGAGGCCGCCGAAGGTAGCAGAGCCACACCGCCTCAAGTTGTGGGAGCACAGGGTCATGGGGTATAATGACCGTTGTGTGGTGAGGTTCCGGAGGTGTTAGGAATGACACGACAACTCGGGCCCGCGATGGCGTGCCTGTTTTGGGCCGTTGTTGCGGCAGCGCCGGCGGGAGCTCAGAGTGCGAGCGCGCTGTGCAAGCGCGGCGTGTCCCTGTACGGCCAGCACAAGCTGCGCGAGGCCGAGGCGGCCTTCCGGGCCGCCATCAAGGCGGACGCGAGGAGCTTCGAGGCCCACAGCGGCCTGGGTGTGGTGCTGTATGCCATGGGCAAGACCGACGGCGCCATCGAGGCGTGGCGGGCCGCGCTGAAGATCGACCCCAGGAGCGCCTCGGTGCACAGCAACCTCGGCGCCGCGCTGACGAAGAAGGGCAAGACGGCCGAGGCCATTGCCGCCTGTCGACAGGCGATCAAGCTCAAGCCCAAGTTTCCCGGAGCGTACTTGAACCTGGGCCGCGCCTACTACACGGCCGGGAGGCACCGGGATGCCGTGAACGCCTACAACTCGGCGATCAAGATCGATGCCAGGTTTGCGGACGCCTGGCTCAACCTGGGCTGGACCTACGCCAAGGGCCTCAACGACAGCAAGCAGGCCGTCCGCGCCTTCAAGGAGTATCTCCGCCTGACCCCAGAGCCCAACGATTGCACGTGTCTACTCAAGGACTACATCGCCAAACACGACCGGTGAGATCACCGGGCGAGGAGGTAGCATGTCCCCGACGGAGGTCTTCCCCCGATACGCCGGTCGCTGGGGCGCTGTGATGATCTGCCTGCTTGCCGTGGGGGCGCGCGCCCCGGCGTGTGACATCCCTGTATGGCAGTATGCGCTGAACATGTGGGGCCAGGACCCCTATCGCGTCTTCTCTGTGCACGAGGGCACCCGGCCGCCCGGCGAGGCGGAAGCGCTGCTTGCACAGGCCGCCGAGACCGAGACAGCCAACCTCACCTATGAGTCCGTGGACATCGTGCATCGTGCGGAGGCCTCCGTCGAGGGCAAGCAGGTCGCCGACCGCCTTGAGGGAGAGCAACTGCCGACCCACGTGGTGGTCAACCCCAGAGGCCTCATCTGCCACACAGGCCTGCTGAGCCCCGAGGCGTTGCAGAGGCTACTGCAGTCGCCGGCGCGAACGCGGCTTTGCGAGTACCTGGCGAAGGAGCAGGGCGGAGTGCTTCTGGTGCTCTCCGGGGACGACGAGAAGGACAGCCGGCGAGTGGCGAGACTGGCGCAGGAGGCGGCCGAGCGCAGCACCGCGGACGACCGGCCGGTCTGGTGGCTGGAGGTCCGGCGCGACGACCCCGCGGAGGCGCCGTTCGTGGCGCAACTGCTCAGCGTCGAGGACGACCTGGCCGACCTGGCGGCCCCCATGGTGTTCGTGGTCTTCGGTCGCGCCCACGCCATGGAGCCGTACGTGGGGCGCGGGATCACCGCCGACGCGATGGAGGAGATGATCGCCTTCCTCAACGGGCCCTGCACCTGTCAGGTCAAGGAGGCGGGCGGCGGCATGGACCTGCTCACCGACTATGACTGGCGGGCGCAGTTCGGGGACCGCCCGGCCTTCGCTTTGCCCAGCGATCCCGTGGGCTACGTGACCTTCGACACCGACTAGCACCTCTGGCGGCGCGTTGTCGGCCGCCGAGGCCGCCGGCCCGTCCGCCGCCGGCATCCCCCTTCCGAATGGAGTTAGCCCCCATGCCTCGGACCCTGCCCAGGGCCACCGGCTCTGCGATCACAGCGATACTCTGCGCGGCCCTCGCGACGGTCTCCGTCTCTGCCGCGGACTGGCCCATGTGGCGATATGATACCACCCGCACAGCCGCCACCCCCGAAGAGCTGCCGGCCTCCCTGCACCTGCAATGGACACTGGAGCTGCCCGTCCTCGAGCCGGCCTGGCTCGACGAGGACCGCATGGAGTTCGATCTGGCCTACGAGCCGATCATCAGCGACGGGCTGCTGCTGATCGCCTCGCCCCGGGAGGACACCGCCACGGCCTATGAGGCGGAGAGCGGCCGCTTGCGCTGGCGCTTCTTCACCGACGGCCCTGTGCGCCTGGCGCCCGTCGTATGGCGAGGCAAGCTCTACTTGGGCTCCGACGACGGCCACCTGTACTGCCTGGACGTCCACACCGGCAGGGAGCTCTGGCGTTTCAACGCCACGCCGGAGAGCCGGCTTTGCATCGGCAACAAGCGTCTGATATCCACCTGGCCCCTGCGCGGGGCGCCGGTGGTCGCCGAAGGCCGAATCTACTTCGCCTCGGGCATCTGGCCCTTCATGGGCGTGTTCATCTACTGCCTGGACGCCGACACCGGTGAGCAGATCTGGCTCAACGATTCCACCGGTTCGGTGTTCATGCTCCAGCCCCACACCAGTCCCGCATTCGGCGCCATCGCCCCTCAGGGCTACATGGTGCTCAACGGCAACCGCCTCATCGTCCCCGGAGGTCGGTCGACGCCCGCCTGCTTCGATGCCGAGACCGGGGAGATGCTGTATTACCGTCTGGCCGAGTTCAGCAAGATGGGATCGTATGCGGCGTGCTCGCAGGGCGGACTGATGTTCAACGCCGGCGGCATGTGGGATCTGCCGACGGGGCTGTTCTATGGCCAGACCGGGCCCAATCCGGTGCTCACCGCCGAGACACTGTACCATGTGAACGGCGGACGGGTCACGGCCATGGACCTGGCGAAGGTGGAGAAGGCGGAGAAGACGGACGAGAAGGGAAACACGAGCCGAACGCTCTCAAGTCCGCGGATATGGCGCACCGCGGTGGAGGCCGACCGGGTGTGGCTGAAGGCGGGGTCACGCCTGTACTCCAGCCGAGGCACGACGCTTTCGGCCACGGACGCCTCGGCGGCCGGCGAAGACTGCGGGGCCGAGTGGGAGATGGAGGTGGACGGCACACCGTTGGCGATGGCCGCCGCCGACGGCCGGCTATATGTCTCCACTCTCGAGGGCAAGGTCCACTGCTACGGCGGAGAGCCTGTGGCCCCGACCATCCACGCGCCCTCCCCTACTGCGGCCGCTGACGTGCCTGACCGGTGGGCGCAGAGGGCCGCTGAGACGCTGGAGGGACTGCCCTCCAAGGAGGGATACTGCCTGGTACTGGGCTGCCGGGACGGCTGGCTGGCCGAGGAGCTGGCGCGGCAAAGCGACCTGCACGTGGTCGCCATCGGCCCGGATCGGTCGCAGATGGAGGAGGTCCGTCAGAGGCTGCAGACCGCTGGGCTCTACGGGGCGCGGGTGAGTACTCTGGTGGGCGAGACCACGAAGATCGGCCTCCCGGCGTACCTGGCGACGCTGATCGCCGTCGAGGACCCGGCGGCCGCGGGCATGGCCGACCCGGACGCCTTTTACCGCACCACTTTCTTCTCTCTGCGTCCCTACGGCGGGGAGGCCCGGCTGCCGGTTCCGGCGACGGCTGCGGAGGCGGAGTTGGCCCGCATCGGCCAGTGCGAGCTCGCCGGGGCCGAGGTCTCGGCCCGGGGAGACCTGGTGGTCGTGCGTCGGGCCGGCCCGCTGCCGGACACCGGTCAGTGGGTGGGACAGTACGGCAGCATGGCCAATACCTGCGTCTCCGAGGACGATCTGGTGCGGGCGCCGCTGGGCCTGCTGTGGTACGGAGGCTCATCGAATCAGAACATACTGCCCCGCCACGGCCACGGCCCACCGCAGCAGGTGCTGGGTGGCCGCCTGTTCATCGAGGGCCCCGACTCGCTGCGCGCCACGGACGTGTACACCGGACGTGTGCTGTGGGAGGTTGAGCTGCCCGGCATCGGCGACGCGTACAACTACACCACCCACGAGCCCGGCGCCAATGCGGTGGGGACCAACTTCTTCGTCACCGAGGACCTGGTCTATGTGGCGTATGGGCAAAGGTGCCTGTGTCTGGACCCGGCCACCGGTGGGCAGGTGTCGGAGCTCACGCTGCCGGTGCCCTCCGGCGAGACGGAGCCGCCCGCCTTCGGCTACATCGGGGTATCCGGGGACCTGCTGGTCGCGGGCTCGGAGCCCATGATCTTCGAGGGTGAGCAGAAGATCGGTAAGAGCGACAACTGGGACGGCACCGCCAGCAGACGTCTGGTCGTGATGGACAGGCACAGCGGCGAGCCCCTGTGGCAGGTGGACGCCGGGTACAGCTTCCGGCACAATGCCATCGCCGCCGGCGGCGGCCGGCTGTACCTGATCGACAGCCTGCCGGATGTGGCCGTGAAGAAGCTACAGCGCCGGGGTGAGGAGGCCGACGTCAGCCCGCGCATGCTGTGCCTGGACATGCGCAGTGGCGAGACCCTCTGGGAGACGACCGACGACGTATTCGGCACCTGGCTGGGGTATAGCGAGCGGCACGACCTGCTCATCCAGGGCGGGCGGCCGTCGCGGGACATGCTCCCCAACGAGCCCGGAGACCGCATGATCGCGTACCGGGCCGCGACCGGCGAGATCCTCTGGGATCAGGCCCGCAACTACTACGGCCCGCCCCTTCTCCACGGTGACCGAATCATCACCCAGGCCATCGACATGCGGAAGCCCGGCATGGCTCTAGACATCCTCACCGGCGAGCGCCTGGACATGGCAGACCCACTCACCGGGGAGGAAGTGCCGTGGGAGTACGGGCGCAACTACGGCTGCAACACGGTGATCGCCGGCTCGCATCTGATCACCTTCCGCTCCGCCGCGGCGGGCTACTACGACCTGGACACCCACAGCGGCACCGGCAATCTCGGAGGCTTCAAGTCCGGCTGCACCTCGAATCTTGTCATCGCCGACGGCCTGCTCAATGCCCCGGATTACACGCGCACCTGCATCTGCAGCTACCAAAACCAGACCTCCCTGGCCCTGATCCACGCCCCCGATGTAGAGATGTGGACCTTCAACATGCTCCAGCGAGGCGACGGGCCTGTGCGGTCCGTGGGCGTCAATCTCGGCGCCCCCGGAGACCGTGTTGATGGCGATGGCGTGCTGTGGCTGGAGTACCCGGTGGTCGGCGGTCCCTCGCCGGAACTGGCCGTGGAGGTCAGACCCGACAGTCCTCACTGGTTCCAGAACCACTCCAGCCGCTACGCGAGCCACCCACTGCGCTGGGTGGCGGCATCAGGGGTGGAGGGACCGGTGGAGCTCAGCGTGTCCCTGGCCGAGGAGAGCGCGGCACCGCGGCGGTACGACGTGTTGCTCTGCTTCGCCGAGCCCGAGGCCATCGAGCCCGGCAAGAGGGTCTTCGACGTACTCCTTCAGGGGCAGGTCGTGGAGGAATCCCTGGACATCATCGGGCGTACGGAGAAGCCGCGGACGGCGCTGCTGACCCGCTACGAGGACGTGGAGATTGGGGAGAAGCTCACGCTCGCTCTCCGCGCCGCCGAGGGCTCCGCGCGCCCGCCGCTCCTGTGCGGTGTGCGGGTGGTCGCCAGGTAGCAGAAGGCGACGAGGACGCACCAAGGATGTGACACGGGCCCAGGCGTGCCGGGCATCCGCGAACGGCGGAGGCCGGACGGCTGAGCCCGCGGGGTGTGGGGGTACTCGGGCGCCACAGCCGGGGCTTACCTGCGCCAGGGCGGCGGGTCTCCGGCCGCCATGAAGGCGCGGCAGGCTGCCTCCTGGTACTTCGGGTCCAGCCCGATAGCCTCATTGGAGCCGTAGTAACCGGCGATGAACCCGCCGCCACTTCGGCCCAGCGTCTCCACGTACCGCCGGGCCGCCGCCTCGATTGCGGGGATGTCCCGGGTCTGGAGGGTCTTCTGGATGTCCACCGGACACCAGAAGTGCATCTTGCCGCCGAACTGCTCGGCCAGGAAGTCCAGGCCGTGGAGCTCCGGCTGATCGAACTGGCAGACGTTGATCCCCACCTCGAGCCAGTCACCGATCACGTCCCTGACGTAGCCGCAGGAGTGAAACCACACGGCCAGGCCGTGCTCGTGGGCCACGTCGCAAAGGCGCCGGAACACGGGCTTGAAGATCTCCCGGAACGACCGGGGGGACACCAGCAGCCGGTCCTGTGTGCCCCAGTCCTCACCGGTCATGACCCCATCCACTCCTGCACCGGCCATGCCCCGGATCTCGGCCTCCACCACATCGGCCACGCGGTCCAGAAGGTAGCGGACCTTGTCGGGCTCCGCGGCGACGTCGGCCAGGAAGTTCTCCATCCGCCGCAGGTAGCGGGCGACATTGAAGGGCCAGCTCGTGGAGCCAAGGACGTAGAAGCCCTGGGCATGAAGCTCCCCACAGCGCCGGGCGGCATCGGAGTACAGGGCAGGGTCGTCCACGCGGGGAAGCTGGTAGCTCTCCAGGAGCGACCAGTCCTCCTCGATGACCCCGTGAGTGACCTCTCCCTTGGTGATTCCCTCCAGGCGCCCCCATGTGTTGCCCCACTCATCCACCATGTCCCAGGAGCCGTCGGGCTTGGGCTCCCAGTCCCTGGCTCGGCTGTTGGGGGCTCCCTTGCGGCCGACGAACCGCACATCGCTGGGGAACCCGCCCCCCATGGCGTAGGGGATGCGCTCAGGCCCATCGAAGGCCAGGCTGCGCTGCACGATGCGCCGAGGTGATTCCTGCTCTGCCACAGGCGGCCTCCCAACAGATTCGCAGCGGCTACTGTGTCCTCGTCTCCGCGTCGTGGCCGGCTCCCATCGCGCCGACAGGCCGCGCATCGCCACCAGCGATGCAGGTCCAACAGGCCGCGGTGGCGAAATAACGCGTAACCGGGGTCCGCGCCGGCCCCGGGGCATACCACTCTGCTTCTCGGCCGCGAGGGGACCCGGTCCGAACCCGGTCGCGCTGCGAGCGCTCGGCCACCGAGGTGGAGTCGTCTTCGTCGCTTCCGCCAACGCCACCTCCTCCGCGCTGCGCCGGGAGTGCGGTGCCGTGTGCAGCACGCCGGGCTCTCCCGGTACTCGAGGTCTACCCATGGACGACGGGGCGCTTCGCCTGCGTGGATCGGCCGTGCGCCACATGGCGGGATGGCTGGTTTTGGGCCTTGTGCTCGCCGGCCTGTGCCTGCTGAGCTCCCATAGCTTCCTGCTCTTCCACTCGGTGGTGGAGGTCTTCGGAATCGCCATCGCCTGCGGCGCGTTCATGGTCGCGTGGCATTCGCGACGCTTCTCCGATCACGGCTTCCTCATCTGCGCGGGCATCGGCCTGCTGGCCACCACACCTCTGAGTCTGCTCCATACGCTGGCGTACAGCGGCATGGGGGTCTTCCCCGACAGCGACGCGAACCTCCCGACCCAGCTCTGGGTGGCGGCACGGCTGGTGTTCTGTGCTTCGATGCTTGTGGCCCTGTGGTTCGCCGGGCGGCGACCGCACCTGAAGGTCATCGCGGCCGGTCATGCCCTGGTTGTGACGCTCCTCATCCTTTCCATCTTCCTCTGGCGCATCTTCCCTGACTGCTATCTGCCCGGCTCCGGGCTAACAACGTTCAAGATTGCCGCCGAGTACTGCTGCGTTGCGTTGCTCGTACTGGGTCTGCTGCTCGTGCGTGCCCGGCGAGAACACATCTCTGCTCGCATGGCATTCCTGCTCTCCTGGGGCCTGTCAATGGCCGTGTTCGCGGAGTTGGCATTCACCTTGTACACAGACGTCTACGGCCTACTCAACATCATCGGGCATCTGCTGGTCGCGGCCTCCAACTTCCTGGTCTATCGCGCGATCGTGGAATCGACCCTGGTCGAACCCTACGCGGTGCTGTTCCGCGACCTGTCCAGGCATAGCGAGGAGCTTCGGCTCAGCCAGGCCACGACCCGCGCCCTGCTGGCGGCCATGCCGGACGTGATGTTCCGTCTCCGCGCCGACGGCACTTACACGGGCCATGATTGGCTCGGGGCGGAGATCGGGATGGCGGGAGAGCCGCCCTCGCTCCACATTTCCGAGGCCATGGAGCCGGGGGTCGCCGAAGGTCTGCTGGCGGCGGCTCGCGAGGCTCTCGCCGCCTCGGACATGCGCGTTGTGGAGGGACGCCTCCGGGGCGCCGATGGCCTGCTTAGGGACTATGAGTGCCGCCTCGTGCCGTCCGGGCCCGACGAGGTGCTGGGGGTGGTGCGGGATGTGACTGTAGCCAGGCAGGCGGAGGCGGCCCTGCGCGAATCGGAGCGCAGGTTCCGGAGCCTGTTCGACACCAGTCGCGACGGCCTGATCCTCACCGATCTCGAGGGCAACCTGCTCGACACGAACCCGGCCTTCTGCGAGATGGTGGGCTACAGCCGGGCGGAGCTGAGCGCCTCGCCGCTCAGTCGCATCGCCCCCGAGCGCTCCCCGGCGTTGGAGCCGGAGCAACTCGCACATCACCCGGAGGCGGGAGACGGTGCGCCGCTGGTGGAGAAGAGGTACGTCCGCAAGGACGGCACAAGCCTCCCGGTTATCGTTCGCGCGTGGCTCATCCACGGTCCGGACGGTGAGCCGGCGGGAGTGTGGCGCATCGTGCGCGACATCTCAGAGCGTAGACAGGCCGAGGACGCCATGCGGCTGGCCTCGGTCGGGCAACTGGCCGCGGGGGTGGCCCACGAGTTCAGCAACATTCTGGCCATCATGAGCGGACGGGCCCAGGCAGCACAGCGCACTCAGACCCGCGAGAACTACCAAAGGCTCGCCGATGCCGTGATCGCCGCCTCCGATCGTGGCGCCAGGATCATCGAGGGGCTCACGCAGTTCGCCAGTCCGTCTGCGCCCCGCAGACAGCTCACGCCCATTGAGGCGCCCATCGAGACGGCGCTGCTCCTGGCCGGCCGCGAGCTGGAGAACCATCAGGTGGCGCTGGTGCGCGACTATGCCTCCGCCGCCAAGACCGTGCAGGCAGAGGCGGGCGCGCTCCAGGACGTGTTCCTGGCCCTGATCATCAACGCCTGCCAGGCCATGCCCGAGGGGGGACTACTCACCGTGGAGACCGGCCTGGACCGCGAGAGGGACGGCAAGGAGGTGGTGGTCGCAAGGGTCAGGGATACCGGTATCGGCATCACCCCCGAGGACCTGCCCCGTATCTTCGAGCCCTTCTTCACCACCAAGGGGCGTCTGGGCGAGAGCGACGTGCCCGGCACCGGCCTGGGCCTGTCCGCGGCCCACGGCATCATCACGGCCCACGGGGGGACACTCAGCGCCACCAGTGAGGAAGGGCGGGGCGCCTGCTTCGAGGTCCGACTCAGTGCCCACGACGAGCGGCACGCCGAGCCCCTGCCCGAGGTTCGTGCCGGACCCCTGCAACCCGAGGCGCCCGGGACGGGCAAGACGGTCTTGTTCGCCGATGATGAGGAGGCCATCCGCACCATTGTTCGCGAACTGCTGGTCGGTGAGGGCTACCAGGTGCTGACCGCCGCCGACACGGACCAGGCACTGCAGGAACTGGCAACTCACACATTCGACCTGGTCATCGCCGACCTGATGATGCCCGGAGCCGGCGGGGAGGCCGTTCTCGAGGCCGCCCTGGAACTGGAGCCACCGCCACCGGTGGTCATCATCACCGGCAAGGCCGAGGACGGGCTGTTCGAGCGGCTCCGCCGCGAGGGCGCGACCGCTTGCTTCTCCAAGCCGTTCAGCCTCGAGGAGCTTCTCTCACTACTCCGGACCCTCTTCTGGCCGGGGCGTACCGAGCCTTAGCGAAGCTTCGCCTCAGACAGAGCAGGTGCCTACTGATGGTTAGTGGCAACGGACGACGGCGCTCGTCCGAACCGCCAAGTCGGGCTGGGAACTCACATTATGCATGGACGCATTGGGGCCACACTTCGCCATTCCCACGCCCGGAACGGTCGAAGTGCTGCCGTTCTCCCCCCTCCTCCCGTCTCCGCCTGCCGTTTGGCGGAGTAAGGGAGAGGGGGGCTGGGGGGGTGAGGCGAAGTGAACCGGCGCCCGCCCAGAACCTGCATAATCTAAGTGGGAAGCCCGAGCCCGCCTTGCGGGACGCTCACCAACGGCGCGATTGCGGCCCGACAGCTCGCTTCAGACGTCAAGAAGCGCGCCCATAAAGGCATATGGCCGCGATCCGCCGATCACTCACGAGAAGCCGGCGGAGCGCCTCCCGAAGCGCCGCCGCAGACCGCCGGATGCCGTGAGTGCTTCGCCACCATTACGCAGCGCGTCACCCGGCGTACTTCACATCGACCTCAACCTTCTCCAGAACGATGTCCTGCATGGGCAGAAACGGCTGTCGCGAGCCAATGGCGACGCAGAGCCGGTTCCAGCCCCGGTGGAGGGCCCGGGGCTCCGCAGAGAGCTCGAGGCATAGGAGACGTTGCTCCGGGTTCACCTCCCAGTGGTCTGCTCCTCCCGAGGCCGGCTGCGGGGCAGGGCTGAAGATCTGGTCGTCCTTCCAGTTCTCATCGCGTCCCAGCTCGACCAGCGGCAGTCCGCCGTTGAGACAGACCTCAAACTCATCTGCTTCGCGGGCACCGAACAGCACCACCCGCACCGTCACGGAAGCCACCTGCTCGGCCAAGGAGGCCACGGGCTCGTGAATCCGCAGATCGAGCTCCGCGGCCGTCCCGTCATTGCGGAGGGTGACGGGGAGCGGTGCGTCGTCATTGCGGTTGAAGTACCCCTCGGCCCAGGGGTAGCCGCCGCGCCGCTGCACCACGAACCTTTTGTCCGAGAGCCACATGCTCTGCGGGCTCCCGCACTCGCGGTATGCTTCCAGATGCGATTTTGGCCCCGGCAGGGCCCCCACCTGCCGGCACCTATCCGCCGAGGCATTGGACCAGTTGAAGGTCATCACACCGTCGGCGCCCTGAGACCACCAGTTGGTGAACACGCCGCGGAAGTGCTCTATGGGCGGGTACTGGTAGGCGTCGGGAGAGTGGTGGTCATCCAGGCACGGTTGGAGCTTGATGTGGCGCCCGGCGATGAGGCGGCGGAAACCCTCGATGTCTACCTCCATCGACCGGGAGCCCAGGCTGAGGATATCCACCAGTCCTTCGGCGGCCCACGTAGCGACATCGAACCCATCCAGCACGCAGCCTTCGGGCGTCCGGGGCACACGGGCCGCCAGCAGGTACGGTCGTCCGCGGGCCGCGGCCACCTCCTGCAGCATCTCCCTCACCATGCGCACGAACTGCGTGGCCTCGTCCCGCAGCTCCCACTGCCGCCCCGGGGGCAGGCACGGCACATGCCGGGCGAAGTCGAGCTGGAAGCCGTCGAGGTCATAGCTCTGGGCCAGCTCTCGCAGCACGGCCACGACATGCTCCCGCAGCCCGGGAGAGGCCAGGTTCCACAGGCCCTGCCACCACCAGCTCTTGATGACCCAGTCCGGGTGCTGTGCCTTCAGCGGTTGCAGGCGTTCCACATCCAGACCGCCCTCGGGCCGCACATCCACCTCGCTGATCCGGTGGTTCCAGAAGCACTCCAGGCCCCGGCGCCGGGTCTGCGCCACCAGCTCCCCTACCCAGTCGATGCCCTGCGCCCGCCACTTCAGAAGACCGACGTCCTCCGTAGGGGGCAGCACCCGGCTGGGGTACGTGGCATAGGAGCCGCCGCCGATATCCCACCACAGGCCGTCAATCTGCACCCCGGAGCTATCGACGTAATCGAAACGGTAGTCCAGCCATTGGGCGAAGTCGCCGCCGAGGTTGGCGTAGGCGTCGTACTGCACCACCATGCGCCGCCGCCGGTTCAGGGCCTCGTGGTGAGCCGCTGAGAGCTTCATGCAGGTGCCTCCTGGTGGGTCGCCGGCGACGTTTCCAGGCCTGGTCATCACCCCACGAGCGCAGGGCTCTCGCCCGTTGCGGGGGCCAACCCGGACTGCCTCCTACCCGCCGCCAAAGCCGAAGGAGTACAGGTCACCGTCCTTGATCCTCACCCGCAGCCGCACCGGCTTGCCCTGCAGGGCGCCGACGTCACTGCGGCCCTCCCAGGTGACCTCGTGGGCGATCTCATTGCCGAACAGGATGTCGCTTTGGTGGGCCGAGAAGCCATCATAGGCCGCGCCGGTCTCATCGCAAAGCTCCAGACGCAGGCTTCCCGCCGCCGAGGTGGCGTAGTTGATCGTCAGCGACTTGCCGGAGAAGACGAAGGGGCGGGTCAGGACCTCTCCCCCACCGGCCCCCGCCTGCACGGAGACGAACCCGTCGGTGCGGATCACCCCGCGCCGGAGCTGGTAATCCGGATAGCGGTAGTTCTCCGTCCAGTACAGGGAGATCTCCTCGTCCGAGGTGGGCGCCAGGCCCCAGGCGATGTAGTTGTTGCGGTCTGTCCAGGCATGGGGATTGATGGCCGGCCGCAGGAACGCCTCCGTCCAGCGCTCGAAGCTCAGACCGTCACGACTGGACATCAGCACTCCGTCATTGACGCCATCCTCCGCATGTTCGGCCAGCTTCTTGCGCCCCGGGACGAAGCGGCACGGGAAACCCAGAAACAGGTGGGGAGCGCGGAAGTACGGCACCGTCGCATTGGTGTACAGGTGCTCTTTGGGTGCATCGCCGTACTCGCACCAGACCGGCTTTGTCCAGGTGAGGAAGTCCTCGGAGGTGCTGGTCATGACATCGCGCACCCCGTCTCGGAAGCCACGGTGAAACTCCACGTAGCGCGCCCGTGTCTGGTCCCAGAACGCCAGGTTCTGCGAATCGAACGCCCCCTCGGTGATGACGGGCTCCTCCCGGAGCCGGCTCCAGCGGTAGCCGTCGGGCGAGACGAAGGCCACCAGCGATTCCCCGGGGCCGGCGCTGGCCAGAGCCTTGTAGCGCTCCTCGGGCCTGCAGGCCGGGTTGTCATCGCGGAAGGGAGTGAAGTTGTGGCAGCCCGGGCCGGCCCACACGATGTTGTTGTCCCGCGAGCCCTCGACCTCGTAGATGCCCACGTTCGGACGGGTGAAATGGATACCGTCCTCACTCTCGGCGACGCAGGTGTAGTCCTTGCCCCCTAACTTGGGCCAGCCGCGATAGTACATGCGGAACCTGTCGCCGTCGTCGATGAGGGCGAAGTAGCCGCAGAAGGGCCCCTCCCACGGCCGATCGAAGCGCAGGACCTCCTCGCACCGCTGGGGCCGGTGCAGGACGCGTCTGGCGTCTCCCGCCAGGGAATCGATCATGAAGCCGTCCACAAAGAGCTCGAGTCGCGAACCGATGTCCACCATGTCCTTGTCTCCCGGCTGCGCGGGGGCGAAGGCGCCGTACCCGGGCTCCCTGCCGCCCTCCACTGTGGTGATCACGCTGTCGGCATCGAAGTCGCCCACATCGCCGACATAGGCGTACAGCGAGGTGCACACCTCCACGGCGTCCATGGGGGCGGTGGCGGTGACGGTCACCTGCACCCAGCCCTCGGTGGGGCCGGTGGCACGGCTGAAGAGGTTGTGGATGCGGGTGCCGCCCTCGTCATGGAAGTTCAGATACACTCCCGGTTGGCACGTGTCGGCGGTGCGGAACCAGGCGGAAGCGGTGTACAGGCCCCCGGGGCGGCAGGGCAGGCGCCTGGAGGACAGCACCACATAGCCCTGGTCGCTTTGGTCGGTGAAGCGCACGTAACCGCGCCCCTCCTGGCCGCCGTCGTCGCGCCACCGAACGCCCTCCGCCGGTTCGGCGACCCAGTCGGCGGCCGTGCCATCCACGGCCTGCTCGAAACTCGGATTGGGAATCAGGTTCTCCGGCTGAGCGGCTATACCGGTGCACCAGACGACGGCAAGCAGCACTAGCACTGTCGACACGCAATCGCCTCCTCTGGGGCGAGGGTTGTCGGAGGGCGGTTCGTCGACGAGGCGCGGTGCACCTCCGAAGAGGCCGCGCGCGTCGCCCGGGACGTGCACCGAGACGCTGGAGGTCTCGCCACACTCTCGGCGGAATGCCTCCCCGGCATCGGCGGCGGCACCGCCGCCGGTCGCTACGCCGCTGTTCGCCGTTGACCCGCGACTCGTGCCCCGCAGACTCGCCGACTCCGGCCGAAGGGTGAGACAACATGACCAGCCGCGAGCGCGTCCTGGCCGCACTCGACCACCGCGAACCCGACCGCGTCCCCCTCGACCTGGGCGCCACGCATGTCACCGGCATCTGTGCCATCGCGCTGAGCAATCTGCGGGCGCATCTGGGCCTGCCGGCCACCGAACCCCTGATCGTGGATGATGTGCAGCAGGTCGCACTGCCCGAGGAGGACATCATGCGCCGGTTCGGCGTGGATGTCCGGGGGCTGTTTCCCGTGACGAGCAACAACATCAACGCCCCTGTGGTGGACGTCGGGGAGAGTTGGCAGTACACCGACGAATGGGGCCTGGTGCACCACCGCCCCAAGGACGGGGGATTGTACTTCAGCCTGGTACGCAGCCCCATTCCGGCACCGGAGACCACCGTGGCGGCCATCGAGGCGCACCGGTGGCCGATCGCGGCGGACCGGGCACGCATCGCCGGCCTGCGGCAGCAGGCCGAGACCTTCCGGGCGGCGGGCTACCCGGTGGTGCTCAAGGGCCTGTGTGCGGGCCTGTGCGAGGTGGCCATCAGGATCCGGGGGATGGAGAACTTCCTCGTCGATCTGATGCTGGACGAGGCCGTCACCGCGGCCCTGCTGGACCGCATCCTGCGGCTCAAGCTGGAGTTCTGGGACATGGCACTGACCGGCCTGGGGGATGTGGTGGATATCGTGCTGGAGGCCGATGACTACGGCACCCAGGATTCGCAACTGGTGCCCCCCGAGCGCTTCCGGTCGATCTTCAAGCCCCGCCTGGCGGAGCTATTCAGCGGGATCAAGCGTCTGGCCCCGCATGCCAAGCTCCTGTTCCACTCCTGCGGGAGCGTCCGGGCGATTATCCCCGACCTCATCGAGATCGGGGTGGACATCCTCAACCCCGTCCATGTGGCCGCTGCCGGGATGGAGCCCAAGGCCCTCAAGAAGGACTTCGGCGCCGCCCTCTGCTTCTGGGGCGGCGGCGTGGATACTCAGGGGGTACTGCCCCACGGAACGCCGCAGCAAGTGGCCGATGACGTGAGGCGCAATGTGGAAGCTCTCGCGCCGGGCGGAGGGTACGTGTTCAACACCGTACACAACATCCAGGCCGACGTGCCGCCGGAGAACCTCGTGGCCATGTACGACACGCTGGCAGAGGTGGGAGGCTATTAGGGGTACGCCCGAGAGCCGCCCGCAGGCGTCCCGCCCCGTGGGATCGCAGACGTCACCCGGCACGCACACACAGCCTGCGCCCGGTCTCCGTGATGCCAAGCCTCGTCAGACAAGACCGTGCAGGGGGCAAGCGGGCCGTAAGCCGCTCAGACCCTCTGCGCCTCGATGCCCAGGACGGCACACAGCTTCTCGATACGCCGGCTCGCATCGCCGTAGCAGACGGCGAAATGCTGTGAGGACAGACTCTCCAAAAGCCTCTCCGGATCGCCGTCGAGACGCACCTGAAGCGCGGGGAAACGGCCCTGGCGTAGCTCACCGGGCAGGCCCGTGCCGGTGCCGAATACCAGGTGCGGGTCGCCGCGGCCCTCCACGAGGCGCGCGAAAGTCACCGGGCCTTCCTTCATCGTGCAGGAGCAGATGATCCCGTCGAAGCCCGGATGCCCCAGCTCGCGCACCGTGGCGCCCTCCGGCTCGTGAGCCAGGGACAGCGGGGCGAAGCCGCAGGAGCTCAGGAGCATCTCATCGCCCTGCAGGTCCAGGATGTCGCCATAGAACACCACCGCATCATCCTGCAGGTAGCTCAGCAGGCACATGGTGACGCTCGCCGGCACGTCTCCCTCGCAGCCGCAGGCGATCCCCTTGTCCGCCAGCAGCGACAACGCCACGCAGGGCGTCATCCCCCACTCCTGCGACAGCTCGTACTGGCACTTGACATTCAGGGCCTGCAGGCCGTGGCGGGTGGCGAGGGTCTCCAGAGCTACGGCCAGTCGCGCGGCCTTCTGCAGGCGCTCCGGGCTCACCTGTGTCCGCGCCCGCGCGGAGATCTCCGCCGCGGCCCGCCGCACGGCCTCCTCCGAAGCCTGCTCGGCAATCCGGACCAGGGTGTAGGTATCGATGTGCACCACCTCGGGCCCGATGTGGCGCCGCAGCAGCGCGTGGTCAAAGGTGCCCGGGTACATGGACATGGAGGCATAGCCCACCAGCCCCAGACGGGTGCGCTTCAGCCTCCCGGCGGCGTAGGCGGCGTGGGAGAAGTCCACGGCCGCTGTGAGAGCCGACTCATCCCCCGGCAGCCCCAGGATCGTGGGGAAACGGTAGCCCATGCGCTCCAGGGAGCCTTTGAGCACCGCGGCGGCGACGAAGGAACCCGTGGACTCGCGGCGTCCCTCAACCTCGAGCATGTTGAAGCCCCAGATGGCGAAGGGCAGATGCTCTATCTCCCGGATAGCGGCAACGGCCGTGGAGCACTCGATCCAGGTGCCGAGCCACACGATCGCTCCGTCCAGCCGCTGGCCACACATCTCTCGTCCGCGCTCGCAGGCGGTGAGCGGGTCGGTACACACGCACCCGTCCCAGACGATGTCAATGCCACGGTGCCCAAGCGCCTCAACGGCCTGCAGAGCCAGCGCCGCCCCGATTTCGTTGGGATAGTCCGGATGACCGATGTTGATGAGGCCGATTCTCGGCTGCATGGGCCGCTCCCTGGTCGTTCGACTCTGAGGCCTCCGGGGCGTCTGAGCGCAGGGAGGCACCCCGTCGCCGGGGTACTGCTATGAGGCCGGAGCCCGCCCGTTTCTCCGCGTCGCCAGCCACAGTCCGGCCACGATAGCCGCTCCGCCAACCACAAACGCGCCACCGATGTGCTCCGAAAGCAGCCACCAACCCAACAGCGTTCCTACCAGCGTGGCGATGTACTGGGTCGGGCCCAGGACACTGGCGTCCACGTACTGCAGGGCCTTGTACCAGGCCAGCATCGCCACCGCCGAGGGGCCGACCCCCAGGAGGATCGCCACGGCAAGCTGGGTGCCGTCCAGCGGCGCCGCGGCGCCGCGGAAGAGGACGATGGGGAGGTACAGCAGGCCGCCGGCGGCCAGACAGATCGTGGCGCAGGCCAGACCGTCACGGCGCTGGGAGACGCCCTTGCCCAGAACCGTATACGCGGCCCAGCACACCGCGGCCCCCACCGCGATCAGGCCCCCAAGTAGGTCGTTGTCGCCTGCTCTGACCTCACCGAGGCTCTGCAGGCTGATGACGGCACACCCCGCCAGCCCCAGCACCAGACCCAGCACACGCACCGGCGGCACGCGCTCGCCGATCAGAGGGGCAAAGAGCGCGATGAACACCGGATTGGCGTTGGTGATGATGGAGCTATTGACGGAGGCCGTGTAGCGCAGGGACAGAAACACACAGGAGCCCATGCCGAAGATGCCGATGGCCCCGAGAAGGATCAGCAGGGGCAACTCACGCAGGGCGTTGCGCAGATCCGGGCCTTTGCCCATCGCCAGCATGAAGAGCAATGCGGCCACGGCGCCGATATTGAAGCGCAGCGCCGCCACGTACATCGGATCCAGCCCACGGGTATCCACCAGGTACCGCCCGGCCACGAACACCGTGCCCCACATGACCGAGGCCAGGAGGCCCAGCCCAAGACCCGTGAGGCGAGAGGAGGCACCGCCGCGGCCCGCTGCCGGCTCCATCACCCGACCGGCCACTTCACCACCGTCACGCTGTAGGGGGGACACTGAACCTCCACCGGTGCGCCGCTCGTGTCTGCCACCGACAGAGGGTAGAGCGCGTCCGGGATGCGGCGGGATGAATACTGGTAGACTTCGGCGACGCCGGCGGACGGGGCCGACCGGCTCACACGGGCGGTGTAGCTCGTCTGCGCCCCCTTGCACACCAGCACCACGCAGCGGCTCCCGTCGCGGGCCTGCAGGCCGTAGCTTTCCAGGGCGCGGTGCGTCCACTTCCCCTCCACCGCTCCGGGCACCTCCGTCTCGGGCAGCGAGTTGGAGGTGCCAAGGACCAGGGCTCCCGGCTGCAGACCTGCCACGGCGGCCAGCAGCAGGTGAGCGTGGTAGCAGGCGCGCGGCCGGTACTCGGGCGGCCAGACGATCAGGCCGAAGCCGCCGATGGTGGCGAAGTGGAACACCATGTCGGCGCCACCCAGGGCCGAGCGGCAGAGCACGTCCGCCGCCAGCACACCGCCGAAGGCGTTCACGTTCCGCGGGTCCGTGTACGGCTTCCCGTCCCTGGCACACACCGCGCTGGAGTTGTACTCCGTGCAGGCGATGGCGATGGGCTTGTCCGTCACCGCGGCCAGTTGCTCGCGGATGTACCGCGGAGTCTCGGAGAACCACGGCGTCCTGGCCATCAGGGCATCATTGGGGTCGTCGAGGTCGTGGGATGCGTAGATGTGGAAGCTGACGAAGTCCAGCAGCTCTTCGCCCCCGGGGCGCGCGAGCACGGTCTTGCCGAACTGCGCCGTCTCCCAGGCGGCCCACGTGGCGGCGCCGCCGCAGGCCGCTTCGGGCCGGGCCTCCCGGATCGCGGCGGCGGCCCGGAGGTAGACCTCCGCCACACCGTCCCAGCCGAAGCAGTCGCGACGCTCGCCATGGATGATGTTGGGCTCATTGAGAATCTCGTAGAAGCGGCACCTCTCGCCATAGCGCCGCGCCAGTGTGCCCGCGAAGGCCGCCCACTGTTCCCGCCCCACATCCGTCTCCCACCACGGTGCCTCCTCCGTGCCGCCCATCCAGGTCGGCCCCGTCTGGTGCAGGCAGAGCAGGGGCTCAAACCCGGCCTCCACCACCTGCCGCACCTCCTCGTCCGTCGTCTCCCAGTTCCAGGTCTCGGCATCCGGATGCACCCCGGCCTGCCACACGAAGATGCGGACCAGCACGATGCCCAGGTTGTGCAGCAGCTCGCGGCAGGCCGGCGAACCGTAGGCCCCGGGCATGGTGATGAGGCCGCCGCTGATGCTGTCGGAGGTCTGGTGCTCCGGACCGTCATAGTGCAGGCCCCAGAAGCTCCCCGACACCGTGCCCAGCGTCTCGTCGCTGAGGGTGACGTCCACCGTCTGCTGAGCCGAGAGCGGGATGGTAAGGACGAGGAGGGCCAAGGCGCCGGACAGGCCGCGGCCCGCCGGCGGCCCCGGGCGTCGAGTAGCCCCTATGCTCTGCATCTCGCGGCCACCTTCCTGGCCATCCTCGACCACGCGATCAGAGCCTCGCCCCCATCGGCGTTGATGGTCTGTATGTCGCACAGCTTGAGGTTGAACGGGTGCTCGCCCGCGTCACGGGCAAGCCCCTCAAGCTCCTCGCCCATCTGGGCCTCGTCCCACAGCAAGAGGACGTTCGTGGGGTGCGAGTGGACCTCCATCACCACGCCGGCCGGTAGTTCCGAGGCGATGGGCGCAACCTGTGACCAGGGCGACACATGGAACTGGCGCAGCCCGGGCAGATCCCGGATCACCTTGACCTTTGCCGTGAGATCCTCGCAGCCGTGATAGTAGGTCTTGGCGAACAGCTCGGCGATGGGGACGTTGTAGGGATGGACGAACTCGGCGTAGGTATCGGGGCCGTAGGAGGCCGCCGACTGGGCGTGCAGGTAGGCCCAGCAGCTTGAGAGCCGCTTGTCCTGGGTCTCATACTCATCGTCCCAGGGGCTGTGGAGGACGGATTCGAAGCGGGCATTGGCAAAGCCCGCCGCCTCGCGCTCCCGGTGGTACCGGACGATGGACCGGCTGAGGAAGTCCATGAGCTGCTTGAGCCACTCGGGCCGGTCGTAGCAGTCCAGGAGTAGGGCATCCATGCCCCTCAGGCGCACCGCCCACTCGAAGGGCCCGTTGTGCAGCGCGTCACAGCGGAACACGATAGGAAGCCGGTCGCCGATCAGGCCGTGGACTTCGGTCTGCAGGCGTTCGACGGCCTCCGGATCGTGCCTGAACCGCGGGGGACGGAGGTGGTCGATGTCCTGGGGGTCCACCAATGGCGGCCTGGGCTTGTAGGCGCCCCCCGCCGCACCGGTGGACTGAAAGCCCAGCGGCACCCCCCAGAGCTCATCGGGCGCCAGGGGCGGCAGGGCGTGCAGGACGAGGGTGGGGTCCACAGGGGTGTCATCGGGGATGTTGCCCGCGCGCCACAGGCGGTGGCGCAGGTGCAGCTCGAGGTGGCGGGCCAGACCGCCCTCGTGAGCGATGCTCTCCTCGGGCAGGATCTGCTGCCAGACCAGGTCCTGGGAGCCCTGGAACATGGCGCAGCTCACCGGCACCTCCTTCGTCCGGCCGTTGAAGTGGTCGGCCCACAGGCGGCGTCGGCGCCCTTGCTCCGCCGAATGCCACAGTTCCACGAGCTCGTCGGCCAGCTCGCACAGCAAAGGACAGGGCGCTGAGTGCATAGTTGATCGTCACCGCTGAGAGGAGGATGGGCGGTCTGGGGCGGCACGTCAGCTCGTCGCCATCAGCCGCGCCGCAAGGGCCACGTTATCGGCCACCATGCTTGCCCTGTCACCCGTGAACATGCCGACGTTCACCGCGTCAACGGGCTTGATGTGGCCATAGGCGTAGGCGAGGGCCTCCTCCGGGGCAACCCGGCCGGCCCCCAACACCTTGTAGGCAATGCAGGGCTTGTCGATGGCCCGGATGGCCTCGACGGCCTGCGGCGGGTCCGCGGGGTCGAACCGTTCGCCCTCCCCCGCGTGTACGGAGCCGCAATCATAGAAGCAGACCATGTGGAAGTCTGTGGCGATGCCGGCCTCATGCACGGCCAGATGCGCCGCAGGCACATGGCCGGCGACGCCGGCCAGCAGGCCCCGGGAGTGGATCTGATCGATGATCCCGCGGATACGGTCCAGGTCGCCCTCACGGTACGCCGCATCTGTCACGGCGCCGTGGATGTAGTAGCCCACGGCACCGAAAGCCCTGGCCCGGTTGATGTTGGCCTCGCAGGCCTCCTCGGGGGCCATCTGGGCCAGCCACTGCAGCCTGCCGCCCTCGTTGGTGAACTCCTCCAGCATCCGGCAGATGTGGGCATCCACCCGCAGCATGCAGGTGTTGATCCCGGCCTGCTCGCAGTCGCGCAGCGTCGCCTTGATGCGCTCCACGGTGTAATACTGTCGCATCTGCCGATCGCGTTCGGGCGACTGGTGCGAGAACCCACTGAAGGGATTGCCGCCCACGATCAGGCGCGTCACCTCCAGGGGACCGATGGGCACGGTGGGCAGGGTCATCGCAGCAGGCTCCCGATGGCGAGGATCAGGCCCGGAGCGGCCAATGCCAGCAGGATCACCGCGGCCTTGCCGCCACAACCGGGCTGTCCGCCCGTTGCCGGGCCCTTGGCCAGGTCATCTCTCATGCGCTGTAGGTTCGGTATCAGTCGCGTCGTGGCCTGCTCACGGGTGAGCGTCTCCGCGGCCTGCTGCAGGTTGGTGGCCAGCAGCTTCCTTATGTGCGGATCCTCGGCCACATCCTGCAACTCGCCCACCGCCGCCTGCAGCGCGGCGCGCATCTGGGCATCGGTGCCGGTGGCCTCCAGGCGCTCGATGGTGCTCTGTAGCCACGGCAGTAGAGGGTCGACTCTGGGTGCCTCAGGCGTCTGGGGCATCGTGGACACTCACCTCAGTCCCTTGCGGCGGCAAAGCGGCCTATTGGGGCAGACGCAGCAGTGCCCCGAGCAGCAGGATCCCCGTCCCACCGAAGCAGCCGGGGCGGTTGGCCACGTTGCGGGGCTCCCCCGGCGGCGCGGCTGGCCCCGGGAGAGATGGCGGCGGTGGTGGTGGTGATCCGCCGGCCGCTCGCGCCGCCAGGCGGTCGCGTTCCTGCCTCATCGCGGGAAGCCAGTTATCGTGGAGCTGTTTGTACGTCACCGTCGCCACGGCGCGTCCGAGGTTGGCACCTACGAAAGCCTTGAACCACTCGGGCCCGCCACTGTGGGACAGGTCCGAGAGGCAGGCCTGCAGCGCCACGCGCACCTGCTCGTCGGTGCTCGCCTTCTCCAGGGCCTGGATGCTACGTTCCAGCCATCCCGGCATGCGGTCGGGGCTGTCGTCACCCATCGGCACCACCTCGCGGCGACTCACCTGTCGCTCGGGACCGGCGACAGGGTGACCGGCGGTCTACTCCGCCGGGATGACGATCAGCTTGATCCTCTTGCCACAGTGCGGGCAGTTGATGAGCAGCTCGTTGGGGCCCAGCGCCGTCGCGGTGGCCGTGGGCACAGTACCTGCGCCCTGGCCCGGGGGCGGCGCGGTAGCGGCGGGGGCCTGAGGACCCATGGTCGCCGGAGCCGGCGTGGCGGTGCCCGGAGCCGGCGTTGCCTGCTGGGCATCCCAGACCTTCACAACGTCGGCGAGGCCGACGCCCTGGGCATCCGCCGCCGGCAGAGAGACCTCGACCTTGGTCGGCCTCGTGGGATCCGGCCAGGCCCATAGCGGGACGGCCTCGGTCCGCACTACGGCGAGGGCCTCGTTGGCGCCCCGGCCCTCGTTGATCGATAGCCACAGGTCGCTGATGGGCTTGGTCACATCATCGTTCTCGAAGGCCAGAACCTTCATCATGAACACGCCGGTGGCGTCGGTCTTCACCGTGGCCCACGAGTCATTGAGGAACTTGTCTCCGCGCCCGGCGCGCACAGGGATGTCGCCCAGGCCCTGCGCCGTGCTGCGGTCGGACACGACCCCCAGCACCGTGGCCCAGCGTGGCATGACGGTGATGGCCACCTCCGTATTGGGCTCCACGGTGCCCTTGGCAGCCAGGTAGCCCGGGGTGATGTCGCACTGGATCGTCAGCGGATTGCCCTGGGTGAAGGCGAACTCCATGCCAAAACTGCCGTTGCGATCGGTGAGGCTGCGCGCCAGGGTCTCAGTGCCCTGCATCACGATCACCGGGTGCACGGACACGCCGAACCCGCTGCGGGCGCAGGAGACGGTTCCGCTGATGCGTCCCGTCTCGGCATGGCATACGGCCACGCTCATCAGAAGTGCGACTGATACGGGGATAACAAGATAGCGTTTCATCGCGACGATCTCCTCCATCTCCCGCCGCCCTCGCGGCGGGCTCTGGTGTGTGCCTTGTCTTGTGAACGGGCAAAGGACTGCTCCGGCCGGCGTGGACGCCGGAGAGCGGTGGCTGGGTGGGCCGCGCGCCTACCGCCTACAGCGGCACCTGCACCACGCCGCCGTCCCTCTGACTACGTATGGCGGCCTCGATGACCTCCTGCACTATCAGGCCGTCTCGGCCGGACCCCTCGATCTCATCAGGGGCCGCGCCCTCGGCGACCTGCTCGCAGAAACGGTGGATGCGGACTCTGAACGTGTCGTCGAAGCCCTGGATGCCACCGAAGATCGAGTTGTGGACGTGGATGACCTCATCCGACTCATGGGGGTAGAGCCAGAGGTCCTCGAATACGTTCTGCAGTACCAGCCGCCCCTTGGTCCCCGCAACCTCCGTGCGCTCCATGGGGTGGCGTGTGGTCATGTCGTAACTGCCGGTGAGATGCCCGATCATCCCGTTTGTGAACCGGAGGTTGATCGAGGCATTCGACCAGCAGGTGCGCCCTTCCGAGCGCTTCATGAAGGCGTGTACGTACTGGATATCCCCGCACAGCACACGCATGACATCGATGCTGTGGGGATGCAGGGCGCGCATGTGGAACCACTCGTCATCCCTGGGGTTGGCGATCCACAGGACCTTGTTGACGAAGTTGAGCTCACCCAGGCGCCCCTCCTCGATCCAGCGTCGGGCGGTGATGCACGCCGGGGTGAAGCGGTAGTTGAGGTTGATGGCGAAACACAGTCCCTTCTCGCGGGCCCTCTTCTCCATCTCCCGGGCGTGCTCGATGCTGTTGCTGATTGGCTTTTCGCACAGCACGTGCTTGCCCGCCTCGAGAGCCGCCATTACCGGAGCGTAGTGGTCGCCACCGTTCTCCTTGCCGCCGGTGGACACATCCACGATGTCCAGGTCCTCGTTGGCCAGCATCTCGTGCATGTTGTAGTACCGGGCAACGCCGAGGCGGGCGGCGGCGGCATCGGCACGCTCGGGGATGATGTCGCAGACGGCCACCAACTCAGCGTGCGGACTGGAGCGGTAGCAGTCCGCATGCAGGTTACCGATATCGCGAACTCCGATGACGCCGACTTTGAGCATGGTAGCTACTCCCCAGAGGATCGCTGCCGGTGTGTAGTGAGCGCCGGCGCGGTTGAGGATACAACCATTTGCCCGGCCAGGCAAGGCAATGAACGCCCGTTCAGTCTGTTCCGTCGCCGCGTCGGCCGGTATCGGGAGTCCGCTGAGGTGGCAGGGAGGTGTCGCCTGGCCAAAGACGAACCTCGCAGAGCGCGCGGCCTCGGCGATGCCCGTAGACCGGGCGGAGGTTCTGATCCGCACTAAAGCCGGGAGACCGCGAACATGGCGCGTCGGGCCCAGTTCACAGATCTCAGGGGGAAGTGACCATGCAGGTGCTGGATTACGACAAATCCTACATGACCTGGGGGGTCTCGTCCGACCCGGATGACACCCGCAAGCCCGGGCACATGCCGTGGGGCAATGAGGCGCGGATCATGATCGAGGCCCGTTGCGAGATGTTTCAGGAGGCCTCGGGGCGGCAAGAAGCGTTCTACCTCATAGCGGCGTGTCGCACCGAGTGGATGTACCGAGACGAGATCATCTTCCAGGACCCCAATCGCGAGTACAGGGGGATCTGGTCGCAAGACCGCTATCTGGGCACGGGCTACGGTATGGTGGCCGAGGGAGCCGGGCTGCGCAAGACCGCCTCGGACGGTCCGGTGGGCACGATCACCGGCTCTGATGACTACGTGGCCAGGCAGTCCGGCCTCAATGAGAAGACGTGCAACTACGTTCGTCTCACATTGCGCAACCACGCCGCGGCCCGGCCGCTTGAGGACGACGACGCCATCGTCCGCGCCACCATGGACGACGAGGGGCTCATCGCACAGACCGAGCTGTGGGACGAGGCCACCGGCATCCGCGCGGTTCTTGAGTATCCCATCCGGACCATGAACTTCCACTCGGAGCGGCGGCGTTTCCAGGTGGACACCGGGCCCGTCATTGTTCCGGACTTCACCTGCAAGTCAGAGCACTGGATCGAGTGGTTCGACGTGGCTCACGTGGGGTACAACAGACTCGACCGGGCGGAGTTCATCATCCTCCGGCCGACGCCGGTGGTCATCGACGGCAGCGAGGTCTGCCGCGTACACCACTTCTCGCAAGTGCGACAGTGCCCGACCCGCCACACCCTGTTTTCCGTGTGACCGACGGCGGACGGAGGAGCTTCTCAGACGGATGCAGGCGTCGCCGGTGGGGAGCTCGATCGACCTCAAGTTGCACCTACCACTGCTGATAATAAGGGGGGGAAGCCGGCGCAGATTCGCGGCGTGATGGCCCGGATGTGCGCATGGCGCCCGGCCGACGTGCGCGGCCAGTGGCGTCGAGGAGTGGATCTGCAGACATGTTCAAGCTACACGTCAACCTCAACGGTCGACAGTACACGGTATCGGCCAACCCCGGACAGACCGTGCTGGACGCTCTCCGGGAGGCCGCGGCAATCATCCCAGATTTGGCGGAGCAGTTGAAGAATGCCGACCCGGCGCGGGTCCGGATCGAGGACGGTCTGGCAACGCCGCCCACCCCGCGCGAGCTGCTCGCACTGGACGTAGGCCTGCTGGACTGCGGCTTCCGGCTGGCCGGCGAGGCCGTTCCCAGAGGCGACATGGCCATCACGGCGCCTGCGTAGTCTGCGGGCGCCGTTTCCGTGCCGCCCACCGGACGGCGGCCGAATGGTCCCCGCGGCAACCCGCGGGGTGCGCCGGCGTGTTCGCAGCGAAACAGCACCGCGGCCCCATGGCCCCGGGGTGTCGGCCTCGCCTCATTGCCGCCCATTTCCGGGCGGAAGAAGCTCGTAGCACTGGAGCCGCCCCTCGGTATCGCGCACGTAGAGCCGCCCCTCGGCGAGCACCACGTGGGCCCAGCAGCGCCCGACCTTCAGCCCTCCCCGGCGCGACAGCTCCGTGTAGCCGCCCGGGGACCGCTGAGGCCCCTGTACCAGCACAAGTTGTTTTTGCCCCAGCACAATCGCGCGCCCGTCCTGTGTCACGACACAGGAGCCTTCGTCCCCGAAGCTCCCGCCCTCCCACACCTTCTCGCCTGTCTGCAGGCTAAGGCAGCGCAGCTTCTGCCAGGCCAGCAGCACGTAGTCGCCGCACAGCGTGGGGCTGCAGACCTTGGAGAATGCTCTGCTCTCCCACAGGGTCTCGGTCTTGCCCGGCGCGACCCGTAGCTTCACCGTTCGGCTGCGGTTGTACCCGCTGCTGAGGATCACGCAGTCGCCGACCACCGTGGGACTGGCGATGCTGTTGGCGAAATCCGTGCACCAATCGTGGATCGCCAGGGTCTCGCCCTCGTGGCCGGGGTCCAGGCGCACGACCACCAGGTTGCGGAGCGTTAGCACCGCCGCACAGGGGATGCCCGCTACGTCGATCCGTGCGGGCCCGCCGCTGTGGCCTGCGGGGTCTTTGCACTGCGAAGCCCAGATCCGACGCCCGGTACGCTTGTCCACGGCGATCAGATTGCCGGCCTCGGCGCCTACCTCCACCAGGAGCAGATCGCCATAGACCATGGGGGAGGTGGTGTAGCCATAGTCGCGCCGGTCGCCACCCACATCCGGCCGCTGGGGAACCGCGAAGGTCTCGTACAGGCTCATGCCCCAGACACGGCGCCCGTCCTCCCGGGTGCTCCAGCAGTTGAGGTCGCCGTCGACGCCCAGTGTGTACAGGTAGCCGGTAGCGGCGTCGAACTCGGGAGTGGACTGGGGGCCGGCGTAGAGGTTCTCGTCGCCACGGTGGTGTCGCCCGTGTTTCAAAGCCGGGTACTCCGACGCCCACAGTGGCCTGCCGCTTGGGGCATCGAGACACCGCACGCTATCGGTGCCATCGGCCCAACCGTGAACGTACAGCCTCCCATCGGCGATCACAGGCGTCGCGGAGCCCTGCCCAACGTCGGTCTGCCATGCCGGCTCACCCGGAGGCCACGCGCCTTCGTCCCAGCCCGAAGTCTCCGGCGTGGATGAGTCGCGCTCCGGGCCACGCCAGTGGGGCCAATCGGCGGCGCACAGGGGTAAGGCGGCCCAGACCAGGGCGAGCGCCACATAGAGCAAGCGTACGGGGGCACAAACCAAGGCGTCACGATCCTCCAAGGGGTCATTCCCCACAATGCGGCAGCTCAGGGCTCGCGGCGTCTGCCTGCCCGATACGACCGTGCTATGGCCAAGCTGCGATGGGTGATCCCACAAGAGGCCCACCGAGCCCCCGGAGCAAGCCCCGGGGAGCACGGCAGTACCTGCCTTCCTCAGGCGCTTCGCGGCCGCGAGGTTGTGGAGACGGGCACACGACCCGGTCGGCCTACCCGCCTTCAGGCTCGATGCGAAGGTGCAGCTTCTCGCCGAAGACGGTGTCCGGCCAGGCGCACATCTGCAGCGTGAAGTCCATGGCCCGCTCCACGATCAGGACCTGGAAGTCGTCGATCTGAGCCGTCCCCATGTACGGCACATCCTCGTCGATGGGTCTGAGGGCCTCCCCGCAGGTGAGGGCCACTTGTCCCGTGCCCTCGGCCGCCAGCCATGTGGCATCCGCGAGGTTCCCCACGGTGGCCCGCAAGAGCAGAGGCTC
>Ga0334883_1001252_pt1 | contig 39052 bp, 27 predicted proteins | sample GraSluR1_MG_6_FD_207230 | JGI IMG/M metagenome (GOLD analysis project Ga0334883, IMG submission 207230) | Sludge microbial communities from methane-producing bioreactor in Wageningen University, Netherlands - Granular Sludge_09_05-R1 | ecosystem: Engineered > Bioreactor > Anaerobic >...
CCTGTGGTTTTCGCCCGCTGATGATAAATGTATCGATATGCTCTTTTTTTGTGAGGCGGTCCAGCAGGTTCCGTATAGGCGGCGTTGGCCATGCGGTCTCGGCGTCCTCCTGAATCTCCTTCAGGGTTCCGTCATAGTCGAGGAAGCACGCCATGCGAGACGCCCTGGCCACCCTTTCGAGCACTTCTTTGTCGGTATGGCTGGGTCGCCGTCGGCGAGTAGCCTGCGGGACCACCTTGGAAAGAGCCGTGATAAACGAGTCTGCCCAGTAGCGATTGTCAAATTTGACGACATGCTCGTGCATGCCGGACATGCGGCGAAACTTGTCGTCGGCCGATATGGTCAGGGCGTCGCTAAGGCCCGAGATCATGTTCTGGCGGTCATAAGGGTTCACTATAATGGCCTTGAACAATTCGTCGGTGGCGCCGGCGAATTCGCTCAGGATCAGGGCGCCGGTGCCGTCGGGCTTGCAGGCGGCGTATTCCTTGGCTACGAGGTTCATGCCATCCACGAATGGCGTGACCATGGCCGCGTCGGCAAGGGAGTAGAGCGCGCAGAGGTCGGTAAATGAAATCGTTTTGAAGACGAAATGTATGGGAACGTTATCCACGGTTCCGAATCGTCCATTGATGTGTCCGATCCGGGTTTCAACCTCCTGCCGGAGTTCCCTGTACTCTGTAACTTCGCCTCGACTGGGTATGCTGATGAAGACGAACACCAGTTCGCCGGGGTTTTCCCACGTTTCAAGAAACTGTTCAATTGCATCGAGCTTCTCCGGGATGCCCTTCGAGTAGTCCAGACGTTCGACATTAAGTATGAGTTTCTTGCCGCCGTAGATTCGCTCGAAATAACTGCGGCGCCGCGCAAAACCCGGTGTCGCCATTTCATTCCTGAAGGCCTGGGCGTTGCACCCGATGGGGTAGACGCCCACGTCGCAGCGATGCTCGTCGTAAATGATGTGGTCCGGCTGCGCCTCGGCGTTCATGAGGCGAATGACCGAACTTCGGAAATGCCTGACGTAACCGAAGGTGTGGAACCCTACAAGGTCGGCGCCCAGGAGACCGTCAAGCAACTCAGTGCGATTCGGATGACAGCGGAAGACTTCATAAGACGGAAACGGCGTGTGGAGGAAGAAGCCGATGCGCAGGCCTCGACCCGCCTTGTGCAGCATCTGCGGCAGGAGCATCAGGTGATAGTCGTGAATCCACACCATATCGCCCTGGCGGGCGTCGGCCAGTACTGCTTCTGCGAAATGTTCGTTTACCTTAAGGTAGCATTCCCACCAGTCCGATTCATAGCGTATGAAGTTCATTCGATAGTGTAGCAGGGGCCAGAGGCTGGAATTAGAGAATCCGTAGTAATAGCCGCCGACTTCTTTCTTGTTGAGAAAGACGGGCTGAAAACCGTAGGACTTGCGCAATTGCTCCTGGATGCGGGCGCGCCGTTTTGCTTCGGCGGTGACGTTTCCCGGCCAGCCGATCCATGACATGTCGAGTCGACGCTCCATGCCCTCCATTGCCGATACGAGGCCGCCGGAAGATTTCTTGATCTCCTTGCCCAGCGTAACCGGCAGTCTGTTAGATACGCATATGACCTTATTCTTCGTGCGTTTCATTTTGAAGCCTCCAATGCTTGTTGCCGCCTGCCGCTGTCCTTCTTGCCGACGCGTTTAACTGCGCCGGCAGCAGCGAATTGCTCGTGGCCTTTAAACTATATCGTCCAAATGCAAAAGGCCCTGCCGTTGAACAGGGCCTTTTCATCCTGGGCAGTGAAAAAGAGTAATCAGAGCGCCCGCACTTCTCTTGCGCAAGGTCCCTTTTTCCCATCACTTAGCACGAACTCCACACGTACGGCCTCACGCATTTTTCGGCCGCCGCCTTCGACTTCGGAGTAGTGCACAAACACATCCTTGCCGCCATCCTCTGGAGTGATAAACCCATACCCTTTCTTGACATCAAACCACTTAACTTTGCCTTGGGCCACACAGCCTCCTCCCTGGTCCACTGGACCAAAAAGTACTTCCCTCTCGCCTGCCTCCATCGACCGGCGTCCGGAGGGCTCAGACGCCTGAAAAACCACATCTCAATTAAACCAAAAGGCGGCGGTGCGGTCAAGGGCTTCGCATAAAACGACCCCGCGGCCGCGGTTTACGCGCCGCATCTGCGGTCGTCCGCTGCCTGCTTCTTCATTTTTTTTCGTTCCTCATTCGCTCCAGGATCCGGTCGCCGCCCGCGCTGAGCAGTTGCTCGGCCAGGTCCTGCGCCAGGCCTGCGGCGTCTTGCAGGGCGACCGAGCCGCCGCGCTGGATGCGCTGGCTGCCGTCGATGTCGGAAATAATCGCCTCCAGCGTGATGGTATCGTCCTCGATCCGGCTCCAGATGCCAAGGGGTATGCTGCAGCCGCCGTGCATCGCGGCGAGCACCCGCCGTTCGGTCTCGGCGGCAATTCGTGTGGGCGGATCGTCAAGACGCCCGACCAGTTCGCGTGAGACCGTGTCGTCGGCGCGAACTTCCACCGCCAGCGCGCCTTGGGCGGGGGCAGTGGGAAACGCGCGGCTGTCGAGTACCGCTGATATTATGTGCGACAAGCCTAACCGATTAAGCCCCGCCTGGGCGAGAACGGCCGCATCGATCTGACCCGATTCAACCTTGCCGACGCGAGTCTCGACGTTGCCGCGCAAGGGCACACATCTCAAGTCGGGACGCAGGTGCTTCAACTGGCCGATTCGCCGCAGGCTTGAAGTTCCGACAGTGGCGCCGGCGGGCAGGTCCTCGATCGCGCGGATATTCTCTCTGGCCACAAGCACGTCGGCGGTCGACTCGCGCTCCGGAACCGCCGCGATTACAAGACCGTCGGTATGGGCGGTAGGCAGGTCCTTGAAACTGTGGACCGCCACGTCGGCCCGACCGTCAAACAGGGCCGCCTCCACCTCCGAGGTGAAGAAACCCACTGACTCGGATTTGTAGAGGAAATCGGACGTGTCGCGGTCGCCTTTGGTACTGATCGTCACAAGCACGATCTCCACGCCCGGCGCAATCTGCTCCAGTCTCGTTTTGATGTAATTAGACTGCGCCATCGCCAGGCGGCTGCCGCGCGTGGCAATTCGGATTTGCTTCATTGCTGCTCTATCGGGCATTTCAGCTCTTCAGATAATCGGGCAGGCAACGTCTATTGGGCAAGCGTCGCTGTCATTTCCGGCGGCGTCACGCCAGGCGGCAGTTCCAGTATGCGAATATTGCGAAAATGAATTTCCGCGCCTTCCGATTCGAGGCAGATGTAACCTTTCTTGCACTCGGACTTGCTTATTCCGTTGACAAACTTACCGTTGACGGCCAGCTTAATCACGCCGTCCACGGCTACGACGGTGTACTTGTTCCACTGGCCCTTGCCATTGCACCGTTTTTCGATGGATTTGCTGCGCACGCCGCGAGGGTTGTCGGGCACGACCTTCAGCCCCATTGTGCCGAACAGCTCGCCGTGCACGTAATCGTCGGTCTGGTTGTGCTGTACTGCCCAGTCGAGTTCGAGCATTTGCACCTCCACGCCTCGCGTGAGTCGCTGACCCTTGGGCGGCACAGGTTCGCTCCACAGGAACATTCCGGAGTTGCCGCCCGCCTCCATATGCCGCCACTCGATTTCCATGATGAAGTTTTCGTACTGTCGGTCGCTGCGCATGACCCCGATCGGATGGCCGGTACAGATAATCATGCCGTCCCGGACGCTCCACGTGTCCTCGGCGGTGTTCACGTTCACCCAACCAGACAGGTCCTTGCCGTTGAACAGCGGCACGAAAGCCGGAGATGCACAGTTCGCCGCCGTCGATTCGTTCTCAGCGGCTGTTGTCTGGCTCGCCAGATACGCCCATGTGCCCGTCGCCAGCACTGCCATTGTAAAGACGATGCTCTTCATGTGTTTGCCCTTTCATCCCGCCTGCAATTTGTTTGTCGTCGCGGCGCGCCACACTCCGCATCTACGTCTTCTTGTAGGCCTGTGCCGGGTCATAGACCTTCTCGGCGACGAATTCGAGCGCACCGTTTGCGCCCGGTTTCACCGCACGATAGAAGCATGACTGATAGCCCACGTGACACTGGCCCTGGTCGACTCTCACCTTCAGGATAAGACAGTCCTGATCGCAGTCGACGAGCACTCGCTCTACCTGCTGGACATGCCCGGATTCTTCGCCTTTGCGCCAGAGTTTCTGGCGTGATCGGCTGAAATAGACGGCCTGACCCGTTTGCAGCGTCACCTCCAAAGCCTCGCGATTCATGTATGCGACCATGAGCACCTCGTGCGTCCGTGCATCCTGCGCTATGGCTGTGATCAAACCATCGAAACCGAATCTGGGTTCGAAATCCAGACCTTCCTCAATTTTTTTGCCTGCCGACACTTCCACAATCTCCGAACTTCTGGTAACATTGAAGTTTTAAGTCTAACAGATTACCGGCCCCGATGCCAAGGTCATTTTTGAGGAAACACAGTTGACAGAGGCCCGCCAGGCACGCACACCCCGCTTATCGATCATCATTCGAACCGCCGTGGCGATTTCAGCTATAGGCCTGCTCCTTTATCTGGGAGACTGGGACGTCGAGGCACTCAAGGATGCCTTTGCGCGGCTTGATCTTCTGGTTGTGGTCGCGGCAATTCTTTTGTTCATGTTGGCCAATCTCGTGATGGCGCTGCGATGGTGGCTGCTGCTCAGCGCACAGCAAATCCGGATTTCTCTGCATGCATGTGTCAAAGTACATTATCTGGGCATGTTTTATAACAATGTCCTGATCAGCTCCGTTGGTGGCGACTTGCTGCGAGCCTGGTATATCACCAAACATACCCACAAGCGCCTGGAGGCGGCATTCAGCGTCGTAATCGACCGTATGATAGGTCTGGCTTCGCTCATCCTGATGGCGATGGCATTCTATATGCTGTTTCCTGTTCCCGAAGGCGCCCCGGATTTAAAGCTTTCGATAGCCGGCCCGCTGATCGCCCGCATGTATCGCTACCGCCTGTATATCGGCCTTGCTCTTCTTGTCGGTGTCTGCGTTGCTGTGGGCCTTCTCATGCAGCCGGCCGTACGCCAGAAGATACACCTTGCCTGGGCATCGCTTTGTGCACATGCCAAACGTTTGTGGATTGCAGTTCGCCTCTACGCGGCAAAGCCCCTTAGCCTCTTGTTGTCAGTCGGGCTTACATTCATTGCACAATCGCTGCCGATCGTCGGTTTCTGGTTTATCGGCGAATCAATGGAACTGGCGATACCCCTCAAGTACTATTTCGTTTTCTTTCCGATAAGCTGGGTCATCGGTGCGCTTCCGATCAGCCCCGCCGGAGCCGGCATTCTGGAGGGTGCGATTGTGTATCTCTTCACGCGAGTTCCGGGCATTACAAATGCCGACGCTCTCGTCTTGGCCGGCTGTCAGAGGGCCATGTTTCTGCTGGGTTCACTGCCCGGCCTTCTTATCCATATTCTCGGCGCCCATCTGCCAAGGCCGACCGAGCGACATCGTTCCTGATCCCGAGAGCCGAGCACACGGAGAATTTCGTGTAGTCGCCGACACGCATGTCGAAGCTTTACGACAGCTTTTCGCCCATACAAATTATAACCGAAAACCGTGCTTTATATTGGACTTCGTCCGGGGCCCAGTGTAAATTACACGCTGCAAAAAATTGCGGTTTTTCGCATTAAAAGCCGCACCTATGGATAGCTCACAGGGTAATGGAATCGCAGGCACTATGGCAAAATCCGAAGAACAACCGGTCGAACATTTCGAAGACATGCGAATTCTCGAGGAAATGAAGAATTCGTATCTTAATTACGCGATGAGTGTCATCGTTTCGCGCGCGCTGCCGGACGTCCGCGACGGCCTGAAACCTTCCCAGCGACGAATTCTCGTCGCCATGAACGATCTCAATCTTGGCCCGCGGTCCAAGCATAGAAAATGCGCCAAGATCGTCGGCGATACCAGCGGAAACTATCATCCGCATGGCGATCAGGCCACCTACGGGACCCTCGTGCGTCTGGGGCAGGATTGGAATATGCGCAGGACGCTGATCGATCCGCAGGGCAACTTCGGGAGTATCGATGCCGATCCGCCCGCGGCGATGCGATACACCGAGGCGCGCATGACCGCTGCCGCGGTGGAAATGCTCGACGATCTGGAACTCGATACGGTTGACTTCGTGCCCAACTACGACGAGACGCGGCAGGAACCCGTCGTCCTGCCCAGCAAGTTCCCCAATCTCCTGGTAAACGGCTCAAGCGGTATCGCGGTGGGCATGGCGACGAACCTGCCGCCTCATAACGTTGCTGAGGTTTGCGACGCCTTGCTTTTAATGATCGACGATCCGGAGTGCGGCTTCAAGGACATACTGCAGCGCCTGCCAGGTCCGGACTTTCCTACAGGCGGCATAATCTGCGGGCGCCAGGGCATTCGTGACGCGTATGTTACCGGCCGAGGGCATCTGCGAGTGCGTTCCAAATACCACATCGAGGAGGGAAAGAAGGACAAGGAGAAGATCGTCTTCACTGAGATACCCTACATGGTTGTCAAGACTACGATCGTCTCCAAGATCGCCGATTGTGTGCGGAACGGTCAGATTCCCGAAATCGCCGACGTTCGCGACGAGTCCGACCGCAAGGGTATGCGGATTGTCATTGAACTCAAGAAGGACGCCGACAGCAACGTCGCGCTGAACAAGCTTTGGCGCTACACGCCCCTTCAGAGCACGTTCGCCATCAACAACGTAGCACTGGTCAACAATCGACCCGAGACGCTCAACATCAAGCAGCAGCTCAAGCTGTATATCAATCATCGCCTCAGTGTCATCCGACGGCGTACACGTTTTCTCCTGCGAAAGTGCCGAAATCGCGCACACATACTCGAAGGCCTGATCCTGGCAGTCAGTGATATCGACGAGATCATCGCCATCATCAAGGCCTCACCCGATGCGCCGACTGCCAAGCTGAACCTTATGGCCAAACCGCTTCGGCTGACTGAGGCTGCCACGCTGAAGAAGATTCTGCCCGAGCGTTTCGTGGATGAGCGGAGTTCGTCCGATCAGTTCCTGACGGGACCCCAGGCCGACGCCATTCTGACCATGCAGTTGCAGCGTTTGACGGGCCTGGAGATCGAGAAGCTCGCAAGAGAGTACGCCGAACTGGTCGAGAAGATCGAGGGTTACGAAGCGCTCCTGGCCAGCCGCGATCTGCAGTTGGACGTCATCCGGGAGGACGTTCATGAGATCAAGGAGAAGTACTCCGATCCGCGCCGGACGCTTATCGCCGAAGAGGCCGTGGAATTCAACATCGAAGACCTCGTCGCCGAGGAGGAAGTGCTCGTAACAATCAGCCACAGCGGCTATATCAAGCGCATGCCGATCGACACGTATCGCCGACAGGGACGCGGAGGCAAGGGCATAATAGGCTCCAGCACCAAAGAGGGCGATTTCATCGAGCACCTGTTTACCGCCTCAACTCACGACTACCTGCTCGTGTTCACGAACAAGGGCATTTGCCACTGGCTGCGCGTTTACAACATCCCCAGCCTCTCGCGGCAGAGCATGGGCCGCAACATTGTCAATCTGCTGCAGTTGAATGACGAAAAGATCACTTCGATTATAAACGTCCGTGAGTTCGACGAGCGCCAGCTCGTAATGGCCACCGCCAACGGACTGATCAAGAAGACAGTCCTGTCGGCCTATGGAAATCCGCGGGCAACCGGGGTGATTGCAATCAAACTCGACCCCAATGACGACCTGATCGGAGTCGAGATAACCAGCGGCAATGATGAGATTATCCTCGGCACGCGGGACGGTATGGCTATTCGCTTCAATGAAAGCGACGTCCGGTCCATGGGACGGGTCAGCCGCGGCGTCATTGGCATAAAGCTCCGACCGGGCGATCGTGTGGTGGACATGGTCATAGTCGAACCCGAGGGCAGCCTCTTGACCGTCTGCGAAAACGGATACGGCAAGCGTACGAGCATTGAAGACTACCGCATCCAGGGACGCGGCGGCATGGGGCTTATCAACATCAAGACCACCACACGCAACGGCAAGGTTGTCGCCATGAAGCCGGTGCATGACGAAGACGAATTAATGCTGATCAGTGCCCACGGGCTGATCATGCGGACCGGCCTTGAGGAAGTTCGCGAAATCGGGCGAAATACCGCCGGAGTCCGGCTTATCAGGCTCAACACCGGCGACAAGCTCGTTGCCGTGGAGCGTCTTGCCGCCGACGAGGAGCAGCAGGCAGACAACTCCGCGGGCGATGCGGGTGCTGCCGATGCCGCCCCGGAGTCCGGTGACGAACAGTAGTCGCGGGGAGAATCATGGCCGTCAAAGCCGCCAAAGCAGGAAAGGGTGCCGCAAGCGTGTACGTCATCTGCGGCAAGGATGCATTCCTCGTCGCGCAGGAGTGCGAAGCGCTGCTGGATCGGTTGCTGCCCGCAGAGCAGCGTCCCATGGCGCTCTATCAGCCGCCCGCCGAACAGGCCGAGATCGCTGACGTCCTTGACGAACTCCGGACGGTGCCCTTTCTCGCGGAACGCAGAGTCGTGCTTATCAAGGATGCCGACGCATTCGTCTCCGCCAACCGCCAGCACTTGGAGAACTACTTCGAAAAACCCGCTCCAAGAGGCGTGATGATCCTGACCGTTAACACGTGGACAAAGACTACGCGCCTCGCGAAGAAACTGCCGGATATCGGACAGCTTGTCGATGTAGGCGATATCGGTGCGAGGCAGTTGCCGCAGTTTGCCTGCCGATGGGCCGAATCAAAATACGGCAAGAAGCTCGCCTCGGCGACGGCACACCTGCTCGTCGAACTTACCGGAGACGATCCCGGACGGATCGCCAGCGAGATCGACAAACTGGCCGCCTATGTGGGTGATCGTCAGACAATCGCTGCCGACGACGTTCACAAGCTCATCGGAAATAACCGGATGTTCAACGCTTTTGCCGTGATAGATTCCATGACGGCCGGCGATTTCGCCACGGCTCTGAAACGCTTGCGTAATATGTTCGCTGCCGACAAAAGCGCCGAGTATACCGTTGTGGGCGCTTTTGCGTATCACCTCAGGAAGATGTTTGCCGCCAAGGTGCTGCTCGGGCGAGGCGTCAACCCGCGGCAGGTGGCCCAGCAGTTACGCATATTCGGGGACACGGACCGTTTCTTCCGGCAATTGTCCCGGATGACGCTCGAAGATATCGGAGATATTATTTGCCGAATCGCTCGAATCGACTATCTGACCAAGACCGGCGGCGCCGAATGCAAGCTGGCGATAGAGCACCTGGTTATCGAACTGGCGGCAGGCACGCGTTAAGGCGAGCTTCTGCGATGTCGCCTGACGTCGTACCGAACGGACTTGAATAGTGCAAGAAGTTTCTGGAGGCTGAAGTGGCAAGAAAAAAGATTACGATTGTAGGCGCCGGCAACGTCGGCGCCACCACGGCGCACATTGCGGCCGGGCGCGGCCTGGGCGACATCGTCCTGCTCGATATCATAGAGGGACTTGCTGCCGGCAAGGCTTTGGACATGTCCGAATCAGCCGGCGTCTATCCGTTCAGCGGCTCGGTCAGCGGCGACGTCGAGTGGCGGCAGGCTGCCGGATCCGATATCGTCATAATCACCAGCGGTCTGGCGCGAAAGCCGGGCATGAGCCGTGATGACCTTCTTGCCAAAAACGCGAAAATCGTGCAATCGGTCTGCGGCCACATTGTCCGGCAATGTCCGGATGCATTTGTCATCGTCGTCTGCAACCCCCTGGACGCAATGGTTTACACCGCCGCCCGCACGACGGGATTCGCCAAAAACCGCGTAATGGGAATGGCCGGTGCGCTGGACAGCGCAAGGTTTGCCTGTTTCATTTCGCGGGAGCTCGGCGTAAGCTGCGGCGACGTTGCTGGCGTACTCATGGGCGGCCACGGAGACGACATGGTTCCACTGCCGCGATACACGGCAGTGGCGGGTATACCGCTGACCGAATTGATGAGCGATGAGCGCATTGCGGCGCTTATCGACCGTGCCAGAAACGGCGGCATCGAAATCGTAAATCTTCTCGGCTATAGCGCCTACTACGCACCGGCGGCGGGCGCAGTCAAAATGGCCGAAGCGATCCTTACCGACGCCAGGTGCGTCATGAGCTGCTGCGCATGGTGCGAGACGGAGTACGGCGTAGGCGGTGCGTTCGTCGGAGTCCCCGTTGTACTGGGTGCCACCGGTGTCGAAAGAGTTGTCGAGCTGGATCTCAACGACAGTGAGAAGAAGGCGTTCGCCGAGTCGGCCGCCCATGTCAAAAGCCTTGTCGCAAAAATCGACCGGATGCTTTGATGCTGTCGGCGACTTGAAGATCAGGACTGGTTTGTATCCGGCAGCATTGGCGCGTGCGGCGGTAGTTCTGCAGACGTATTCTCGAGCCGTTTGTTGAACAGCCGCAGTTGGATGTCCACAGCTCCAACCGCCCAGTCAATATAGTGCAGGCGATGGTACGGCCGCCTGTGGGACTCCTGCATAAGCCCTTCCCGAATCGCCTCAAGAAAGCGGGTGCGCGAACCCCGGCTGATGGCCATCGGGTTGGCCGACCATTCCTTCAGTTCTTCGTATTGCCGCTGCAGTCTTCGGCTCGAGGTAAGCTGCTGGGCGGTGAGGTAGTCGGCCGGGTTATAAGCAAACTGCAGGCCCTTAAGCGCCATGATCAGCGGCTCGTAATTGGCCCGTGGATCGAGGCGAATAAACTTGTACTGCTGCACGTAATTGGCCGCGTGCATAGCCGACTTCTCGCCGATCTCATCCCGGCTCAACTGGAAGGATCGCTTGCTGATTCGCGAAAAGACAAGCTCTTCCCCGTATATGTTCTGTTTGATTTCGTCGTGCTGCATGCGCGATATCCACAGACGCCCCATGGCGTTTTCCTGAGTGCCGCCACCCAGCACCAGCAGACACTTCACGAAGCTCAGCGGAAGAACTTTGCGGTTCAGCGCGCGATGCCGCATAATCTGAAACGACAGGTGAAGCGAGTGCGGGCGCACAGGATAGAAAACCGCAATCTCATGTATTAACTGATTCATGAGCCACGGGTCCGAGGTGGCTGGTTTGGATATCTCCCCGGCGATGTTCAGCCGTCCCGGCGCCATCTCAAGAAACCCGCGCCGATGCGGACTGGAGCGACCCGTGTGGTCGTCGATATAGCCGCCCAGCTTCCAGGACAGGACGTCCAGCCCGAAATCGCTGAAGTATTTGAAGCCGTCGAAAATCGTCTCGCTGCCCCAACTCGTCGAATCGACAGCCTTGAAGCCCAGGTTGCTGAATTCAAGCTCGGCGCCCATCGGAATCAGACCTGACTGCGAATTGGCGCGAATGCGCTCGATCTCACTTCTCGCAACACGCGAATCGAAGATGCTCTCAGCCGCGGCAACGCCATATTTGACGTAATCGATCAGGTCATAACGCTCGCTCGGCGGAATTGTCTCGAGGCAGCGGCGAAGCATCAGATCGACTGCATCCGTATTCGTATTGATCATTCGCAGCGCCGCCAGGACGCTCGCTGATCGCGTGTAGCACCTTTTTGACGGATAGAGTCGATCCAGTTCGTAACGGTACCGCGACTGCAGGATGTGCTCGAACTGATTGAGCACCGCGTGCTTGACCACCAGAGTCAGGTAATTCTCGATGAACGGTGCCGCCTCGTTGTCGCCATACAAATGCCGGATGCTCGGGCAAGGTCTGTCCAGTTCGTGTTCGAGGTAGTAATCGCTGACCACGTGGCTGTGAAGGTGGCTAACCACGAGATCGCGCTCGGTGGTGCCCAGGAGCTGGCGCCGCGCGCGACGCTCGATGTCGGCATCCGGCGACATCTCTCCAGGACGCGTATGCGTCTGAAAGAAACGCTCAATGCGCTTGCGCAGCCACAGCTCATGAATCAGGTTCACATGAAAACGGTCTCCGAAGCGTTTTTTCATGGTCTTGGGGCTTGCCAGATAGGCCTGAGCCTCGACCAGACCCGCTGCGGTGTTGACGTGGACTGTTTCGCGATCATAAAGGCCGCCTTCATACCGGTCGATTTCGGCCATGGCCGGAGTCGGCACGTCGTAAATCACGAAACCTTCAATCTTGGCCGACGCGTCGGGCACTGCGTAGAAATAAACGTTGTCCGGGCTCACGCGCCGATGATGTGCCAGCAGAGCAAGCTCGGCAAGGAGAACGTCGGGTTCGACTTGCGAAGGTCGAAGCGTGAATTGCAGACCGCACACCGACTGAAAAACCGCCGAATCCCGCAGAGAGCCGTACACGAACAGATTGAATCTTCTTCTTTCTTCCATGCAGCTTTAGCAATTCCTAATGCACTATTCGACTTACGTGCGAATGTACGCACGTCAATATCTCGTAGCAGATAGTGTCCGCAAGTTCGGCAAGGCGGTAAACGCCGCACGGTGATTCGTGATCTGAATCAATTACTGTAACCATCTGGCCGATTGCCGGCGATGCAGCATCGGTCACGTCGATGATGATCTGGTCCATGCACACGCGCCCTATAACGGGAACGATACAGTCGCCCAGTTTCATGACCGCCCGGTTTGAAAAGCAACGCCTGTAACCGTCGGCGTAACCCAGTGGAATAACTGCTGCAAGCGTTTCGCGCCGCGTCACGAACGACCGCCCGTAACTGACCGACTGGCCCGAAGCGATGCGCTTCAGTTGGACTATGGGTGCCTGCAGCTTCATGGCCGGCTGCAGCCGTACCGGCGGGTTGGCAGTCGCACGCGAATAGTACCCGTACAGGCTGATGCCGCACCGCACCATGTCGAAGTGTGCACCGGACATCTTTATCGTGGCGGCGCTGTTCGCCGCGTGTATGAGCACGTTGGGACGAGCCCGAAGGTGCATCCGCTCAACAAATGCGCCGAACCGTTCCAACTGTTCGTGCGCATACACAAGGTCGTCTTCATCGGCGGTGGCGAAGTGCGTGTAGACTCCCGACAGGCGCATATTGGGACACGCGTCGATTTGGCCAATCATCTCTGCCGCACACTGCTCCTCTACCCCGCAGCGCCCCATGCCCGATTCGACGTTGACATGCAGATCGAGTATCTTGTCACCGCCCGTCAGCAGCCCTGCAAGGTGCCCAATTGTCTCCGGCGAAGCCGCCACGCAATGGAAACCGTAGTGAGCGCATGCCCGAACCTGGTCCGGTGAAGTACGCTCCATCAGCGGCTCCAGGATCAGGATAGGCCGGCCGCGCACCATTTCGGCGATATGAACGGCTTCGTAGAAACTTGCCACCGCGAAGAAATCGACCGCCGCCCCCGCCAGTATGTTAACCACCTCCGCGATTCCGTGCCCGTATGCGTTGGCTTTCACCACCGCGCAGAACTTCGTCCCGCGCGGGCAAAGAGCCTTCAGGCTGGCGGCATTGCTCAGTAGTGCCTGTGAGTATATGTGCGCCTCGAGGTCCGGCCGGATCAGCGCTTGACTGCGGTAAAGCTTCATGGTCATGAATCACGCAATATCTCGCCGCGTAACTGCAGCAGTTCCCTGAACGCCCTTAGGATCACGCGCGGATTACCGCCCGTTGACCGCCCGGCCTGTCGCGGATAATGGTGCACGCCCGCCTGCCCGACGGTATAGCCCTTGCGGATTGCACGCGCAAGTATCTCGGCGTCGATAAGGGCGCCCCGGCTTCGCATCTCGATGCGGTCGAATATCTCCCGCCGGTACAGCTTAAACGCACAGTCCACGTCCTTTAGGTGCATGCCGAACACGAACCCAACAAGCCGACTCCAGCACAGGCCGTTCAGGCGCCGTCTGAAGCCCTCCCGGCGTTGCAGGCGATAGCAGCTCACAATATCGTATTGTGCGATCAGTGGTACGATGCCTTTGAGTTCCTTCACATCAAACTGGGCGTCGCCGTCTGTGTAGAATACCCATTCCTTGCTTGCCGTGCGAAAACCCGACTGAAGCGCCGCCCCGTACCCGAGGTTCGTCGGGTGGTGAACCACCTTGACGACCTCCAGTTCCGCCACGAGCCGATCAGCTATTGTCGGGGTTGCGTCTGTGCTGCCGTCGTCGACGATGATAACCTCGAAGTCCGAGGCAATCTCGCCAAGCACCGCGATAGTCTGCCGAACCAGCGGCTCGACCGTAGCCGCTTCGTTGTGACAGGGAAAGAACGCACTTATCGACGGCCGGTCGACGCCGACGTCTTCGCAAGACCCAGGATGGCCCGAATCATCCATCACTTCTACCATCTCGATTTCTGTGAGATACGCTGCTGTTCCTGCTTGTATATATCGTCCAGACCGCTGTATTTCTTCTTATATTCGGGATCCGGACTCTGCGCCAGGTAGTTTGCGGCTATCATTGCCGCTACAAGTCGTTTCGTGTAGCCGCCCTTGGCGGCCAGCATATCCTTGTTCTCAATGAAACTGTCCAGCCAGGCTGCTATGTATGCCGTAGCCGCCGCACGCAGATGCGCATGCCGCATCGACGCATCATGCACCAGCAATTGCATCGGTGCCTGCGAATTGTCGAGTTCAAACGCCTTGATGGCGTGCCCCAGTCCACGCTGCGAAAGTGCCTCATCTCTGAACCCAAGCATGTTCTTGGCCAGTGTCAGTTCCCTTGAGAACTCGTCTGGAAAAGCGGCTTTTTGATTCAGCACCGCGTCGAGGAGTTCCTGCCCGCGCGGCGTGTCCTTGTTGATTAGCAGGAACTGATAATTGTCCATATACGCCGTCCGCCAGTTAGGCTGTGTCTGCATGCCCATCATGAAATCCGAGTTGATCTCGTTGACCGGCATGAGTATCACCCACACATCATGTTCCTTCAATTGTGCGTCCACCCATTGGCCAATCTTTTCGAAATCGGCATAAGCCAGCTTGCGACGCGCCAGCTTCGCGTTGCGCGCCGGCGGACCGCCGCTCTTGATGTACTGCCACAATTTGAACTTGTCATGGTTGTAGGCTGCCTGGGCGCGACCGTCCATAAAAAGCTTCAGAGGAATATGGCCTGTCTCATCGTCGGGATGCTGCCCGAACGCGATTGCTCCTCCCTCTGTCCAGTGATTGAAAATTCGCCCGCTCAGTTCGTTCTCACGAATGAACTGGCAAACGTCGAACGGCTTGAGATTCGATGCCGTCATCCGCATGAAAACCGAATCCCGCACGTCGTCGGCCGCCCACGGATCGAGATAAACCTGCTTATAACGCAAACCCCAAACGCTCCCCAGGAAAACTGCCGTCAATGTGAAGCCCGCCGCAACCGCCCAGCCAAGCCACCCGGGCAACGCCGGAAGATCCAGCCTGCCTGTCCGGTTGAACTGTACCCTTGCCCCGATCATCTTCATCGTCTGGTCGAGAAAAACGGCCATCAGCGGGCACATCGCCACGCCCGCAACCGGAATAAAACGCCGCATCGTAACAGCCATATACACAAGGAAGGCTGCAATTGCTATATACGCAAGATCGATCTTCGGCCACTGGAAACTGCCCGGTATTGGATCGACGCCCGCCCTGGCTCGCCTGCGGGTTTCAACACGCGGCCTGAGCAGTCTTGCCGCGATCCAGACCAAAAGCACCAGCCACATCAGTATGAACATCACGAGAAAGGATGTTGCACTGCCCACGGGGTTGTTCCATGCAAACGCCGGATGCCACTCGTTTACCGTCCGCCACGACTCGGCGTGTTTGCTGATGCTTATCTCGAACGTGTGGGTAACATTGGTCAAATGGAACGGGTTGAACACCAGCATTGCGAAAAATGCGCACGCGCCCGCCGCGGCCGTGTGCAGCACTCCGCGAAACCCGATGTTGACAAAGAATCTCTTCGCGGGGATCGTGATCAGGTGAATCCCCCAGAAGACCGCCAGCATCATGAATGCGTATATGTATCCGCCGTGAACGTTGCACCAGAAAACCACAAGCGGCACGATAAGCCAGATGTAACGGATATTCCGGTAGGTCGCCAAAACCAGTATCAGCAGATACGCCGCCACGAGCAGATTCGAGAACACCGCCGGCCGTATGTCAATGAACGTGCGTCCGACCAAAACGGCAAAGGAAGCGCCCGCCGCCGCCCACGGAGCACCGGCGCCCATGACCCGTCCGACGTAGTAAACGCACACCGCGCCCAGCAGCGTTACGCCGAACTTCCAGTAGACCAATGCGTTATAGTTGTACTCACCTTCTGATCCGAACGCTTGCGCCATGCGATAGAAGATCACGTGCGTCAGCCAGTTCTGGTTGATCCAGCCGGTAGGGTGTATCTTGCGAATGATCGCCCGCGTCCACCCGCCGAATCGCTCCAACTGCGCCTCGGTCGGCCCGGCCTTGTGCGAATTGAAACTGAACGGCTCGACCGTGTCCACCCCGTGTTCGACGAAATGCCGCCCGCACGCCATCGCCACCCATGTGTCGCCCGCCGCCACCATGTGGGTGCACGCATGACCTGCGAACACAGCGATGACCGCCCAAACCGCCGCCGCCGTCCAGAACCTCAGAATCGATTGTCTGTTGCCGTTCTCCGTCAACTCAGCCATTTCTCGATCCTGTCGAGACCCTTTTCTATCTGTGCCTTGGAGCAGGCGAAACTAAGTCGTACGTTTTCAGGACAGCCGAACGGCTCGCCCGGAACCAGCGCCACTTGGGCCTGCTCAAGCAGTGCCGACGCAAAATCCATGCTTCCGTTGATCTGAACGCCGCCGATCGTCCGCCCGTAATGAGCGGACACATCCGGGAATGCATAAAATGCGCCCGTCGGCTTGTCGCACGTTACACCTTCAATGCCGTTGAGCCTTTCATGGATATACGCGCCCCGTTTTTCGAACTCGATCCGCATCTTTTCCACTGCGTCGCCAGTGTCCTTCAGCGCCGCAACCGCCGCCGCCTGGGCGAACGTGACCGGGTTCTGCGTCATGTGGTCCTGAAGCCGTCCCATTGCCTTAATCGTATCGACCGGTCCGGCCGTATAGCCAAGCCGCCATCCCGTCATCGCAAATGCCTTGCTCAAACCGTTGACAGTCAATGTCCGTCGATATGCATCCTCGCTCAGTGACGCAAAACTCACGAACCGGGTATCTCCGTATATGAGTTTTTCGTATATCTCATCCGAAAGCACCATCACGTTGGTGCCTTCAAGTGCTTTGGCCAGCGCCGCAAGTTCGTCCGGTGTATACGAAAACCCTCCGGGATTGTTTGGCGAGTTGAGCACCAGCAGGGCGGTCCTGTCGGTGATAGCGTCTTTCAACTCCTTGACCGTAATCTTATACCCATTTTGGCTGCTCGTCCGAACCACAACCGGTACCGCACACGCCAGTTTGACGGTTTCAGGGTACGTCACCCAGTACGGCGTTGGCAGAATCACCTCATCGCCCGGGTCCAAAACAGCCTGCATCGACTCATAGACCGAATGCTTTGCGCCGATATTGACGATTATCTGCTCGGGAGTATACGTCAAATTGTTCTCCCGCTTCAGCTTGTCCGCTATAGCCTTTCGCAGCTCGATTGTCCCGGAGGTAGCTGTGTACTTCGTCTGGCCCGCCATCATAGCGTCGATAGCTGCCTGCTTGATAAAGTCCGGCGTATCGAAATCCGGTTCACCCGCGCCGAATCCGACAACATCAATGCCTTGGGCCTTCATTTCCTTGGCGCGCGCAGTCACGGCCATCGTTGCCGACGGCGGCACCGCCTGTGCCCTCTTGCTGACCTTCATCCTGCGTGTTCCTTTCTCTTGACACACTATGAGCGCATATTGCACCTGTGTACATCCACAAATGCATATCCGGTCTATTTAATCAGCATAATTACGGCAGGTCAAGGAAAAACGCTGCGCCGTCCATACCAACATTGCCCCGCAAACGCTCAGCGATGTTCTCGGCCCTGGTTTAGCTCAAAACCAGGGCCCCGCAGTCGCCCGGCGGATCCGCAATTCGTCCACAACCGCATTGCCTTGGTGCGTCACCATGTATTCCACCAACTCAGCAACTTCGTCAGGCCCTATAAGCTCCCCTTTGTTGATATCCGGTCGCACCTGGCCAACCATATCGGTATCGACTCCGCCAGGGCAAATCACGTGAACACGAACCCGCGTGCCGCGCAGTTCCTCAGCCAGCGCAATCGACATGCCCCGCAGCGCGTGCTTCGACGCGGTGTAAGCGATCTGCTTCGGATAGCCCTTAATCCCGACAACAGAGCAGATATTGACAATCCGACCGGCAGGGGAGTTCTTCAGCATATCCAGTGTCTCGCGGCAGAGAATAAAAGGCGCACGCGCATTGACGTGCATCAGCCGGTCATAGTCCTCGGTGGCGGTCGCCTCGAGCACTGCCGAGTGGGTGATGCCGGCGTTATTGACCAGGATGTCAAGACGCCCGAAACGATCGCGGACCGTGGCGGCAAGTGCCTTAATGGATCGTTCTTCTTCAAGCTCAACCGGGATGACCAGGCTCCGCCCGCCGCTATGTTCAATCTGTCTGGCGACCCCGTTCAGCAGGTCCTCGCTGCGGGCGCACAGTACGACCATCGCTTTAAGGCCGGCAAGCCGCACGGCTATGCAGCGTCCGATCCCGCGACTGGCCCCGGTGATAACGGCGATCTGTCCTTCAAGAGTTGCCATGCGGCTGTTTACCTATGCGCTTCTTGACCTTCTTCCACGACGCGGTAATAAGAAAGCTTTCTTCGGCATTCTCTATCATGCCCGCGAACTTGTTCATCGGCACGGAAAACGTAAGTGTACATGCCCCCACGAACGGACGCGCGGAAACATCAAACATGCCCAGTACGGCTTTGGGATCCGGCGACTGCAGCTCCTGATATGGGGCATCGACGATAGACCCGCAGCCGCTGCAGAATGGCGCAATCACTGCCTGCTGGTGCGGCGTGTCAAAATTGGCCAACGTAAACAGCCCCGACAGAACATCGGGCGTCGCGAAGAAGATAACCACAGCCGGCTCATCGGCCGCATCAAGCTTATCCCATCGCTTGAACACCAGATACCGGCCGGGCGCCTCAAACGAAGGGCGATCCGCGAGGTAATCCCTCACAAGTTCCGGCGATTTCTTGTACCGCTCGCCTTCAATCTTTCCCGGTATGCCGCACGACAGGAAGTATTCGAAACCCGGCATGAGTTCCTGCGAAAACCCCGTATATCGCCTGCCGCCCGGGCAGCCAAACGACTCGGCGTTCAGGCACAAAGTCTTCCCCTTCCGGACCTTCGCCAGATCGGCAATGACGCACCGCCACCCGCCAGGCGCCTCAAGCGGCCCAACCCCCGCCGGTTCGCCCGTATAGTAGAACACAATTGGCAAATCGGCCCCGGTGAAGTACTCTTTCCAAATCTTGCTGAAATGATCTTTCAGTCCCCTGTCCATCAAAAGGTCTCCAATCCGCAGACATTGCAGGCATTTCATGGTAGTATATTACAGTTGTACATGAGCGTGTCAAGCCGGCGACTGCTTTGATGCGAAGACTTGTGCTGTTTGGCGATTTAAAGTAGTATGGCTGAAGGCAAAATGTTATGCGAAGGGACGCGGCAATGGTGTTGTGGCCAAAAAGGTTCTTAACTTCATCTCTATGCCTTCTTCTTGTGTCCGCCGGGACCCAGGCCCAGCAGTGGACGCGCTTTCGCGGCCCTGATGGGCAGGGCATTGCCATTTCGGACTCCGTCGCGGCCATGCCGGTCGCATGGCAGCCCGAGGATTACGACTGGAAGATCACGCTGCCGGGCGGCGGGCATTCGTCGCCTGTGGTTTGGCAAGACAAGGTCTTCGTCACCAGCGGCGACCGCAAGACGGGCAAACGCTATCTTCTGGCAATCAATGCCGCAGACGGAACAGAGATCTGGCGCAGAGATTTTGCCTTCTCGCCGTACTACACCAACAGCCTCAATAGCTTCGCCACGGGCACACCCTCCGTGGATGCCGACGCCGTGTACGTTCTTTGGCCCGCTGAAGAAGAGACGCTGCTTGCAGCCGTCTCTCACGCAGGCCGACTGCTATGGCAGTGTGAATTTGCCGGCGTGCAGACGCAGCACGGACCGGGCAATTCGACGATCGTCGAGGCCGACCTCGTCGTGTTTGCGCACGAACAGCGGAGCACGGACAAAGCCGTTGCCGGGCAGTGGATCGCTGTGGATCGCCGCACCGGCCAAACGCGATGGACCATCGACCGCGAAAACAGCATCAACGTGTCCTACTCAACGCCGTGCATGTACGGCAGCGGGGCGCACCAGGCGCTGATCTTCAACAGTTTCACCAATGGGGTCAGCGCCGTTGACCCGGCGACCGGCCGCATCCTGTGGGAGATGCCCTCTGCCTTTCCCAAACGGGTGGTCAGTTCGCCGGTCATTGCCGGCGACCTGATCCTGGGCAGTTGCGGGCAGGGCGGCGCTGCTCACCATCTTATTGCAATCCGCCCGCCGACAGAAAGTTCGGTCGAAGCCGCGGTTGCCTACAGGGTCACAGGCCGTTCGGCGCCTTACGTATCGACGTCCCTGGCGGCCGACGGAATGCTCTTCACGTTCGGCGACAATGGCGACGTAAGCTGCATCGACGCCGCCACGGGCCAGACGCTGTGGTGTGAGAAACCCGCCGGCAAGTTCTACGGGTCTCCGGTCCTCGTTGCTGACAGAGTGTATTGCATCAACCGCGAAGGCCAAGTCGTCGTGCTCCGCGCCGCGCGCAAATACGAATTGTTGGCCGTAAACGACCTCGGCGAGATGAGCCATGCCACTCCCGCCGTCGCCGACGGCCGAATGTTACTCCGGACCTTCTCCCAACTCACATGCATTTCAGGCAAGGCAAAATGATGAAACGTCTGAATATACCGACAATCCTCCTGCTCGCCTGCACCTTTGTCGGAGCACGAGCATGGGCCTGTTATACCGTCGTTGTAGGCCGAGATGCATCGACCGATGGTGCGGTGCTCGTCGGCCACAACGAGCAGAACTCCGGCAGCCGCTTCATCAGTTTCCGCAGGATCCCGCGAATGCGGTATCAGGCCGCCGATGTTGTGGAACTGGCCGCTGGTGGTTGCTTGCCGCAGGTCCCCGAAACCCACGCGTTTCTGTGGTCCCAGAATCTCGGCCTGTCCTTCAGCGATTCATATATGAACGAGTACGGCGTCGCCGTAGTCAGTAACGGCTGCCCCGACCGCGGCGGCGACCTGGCGCAGTTGGAGGCCGAAGGACAACTCCGCGACGGCGGCATTGGCTATATGTTGCGCCGTTTGGTCGTCCAGCGAGCCACAACGGCGCGGCAGGGCGTCCAAATCGCCGGCGCGATAATCGACGAAGTCGGCTACAACAGCAGCCGAACGTTGGTCATTGCCGATCCAGCCGAGGCGTGGCTCCTGTCGATGACACGCGGCAAACAGTGGGTCGCCCAACGAGTGCCGGACGACAAGGTAGTGCTTTTGCCGAACGTCTACATCATTAACGAAGTCGACTTGAGCGACGCGAACAGTTTCCTCGCTTCAGATCGGCTAATCGACTATGCCGTCGAAAAGGGCTGGTGGCCCGCCAACAAAAAGCCGTTCATATTCTCCGAAGCATACGGCCGGCCGCGGGACACGCTCATGGACCCCCGCCAGTGGAAAGGCCAGTCTCTCGTCACGGGCCAAACGATCCTTCGTCACCCAGACCGCCGCTTGCCTTTTGCGGTTACGCCCGCCGGCAGGATGGCAGTCGCCGACGTCGCCGCCATATTGCGCAATCACGACGACGTGGCGATCTGCAGTGCGGATACGCAGGAAGGTTCCGTCTTTCAGCTTAGGAGCGGTTTGCCCCCGGCCGTCGGCTGCGTGTACTGGCGGACCTCCGCTGAGCCGTGCATCAGTGTCCTGACGCCCTGGTATGCTGGCATCACCGACGTGCCGCCGCAGTATCACAAGGCCATCGATGTGGAAACTCAGTTGACCCTGGCCTTTCATTTCGGCGACACCCCCGGCAAATTCCAGCCTGATAACGCATTGGCCTGGTGGGTCTTCAAGAAGCTCCAGGACCGCTTCAATCACGCCTCCGAGTCGACCGCCGCCAAAAACCGCCTCTTCTGGGACACATTCGAGACCGGCTTCCTTGGCCGGCAGTCCGTAGTGGACAGGACTGCTATGGACCTTCACGACAAAGATCCTGCCGCCGCCGCTCGGTATCTGACCGAGTACTGCGGCGAGATTGCGGCTATCGTACTGAACGAGGCCGCAAGACGATAACCCAGCAGGGGGGTGAAAGGAAACAACAGGCCAAAGGATGGCGCCGAATGCTAACGCCCACCAACGTGGTAACGTCGTGCTAAAGACCGGCTTCTCCGCCGTGCTTTTTGCTGCAATTTGTCTTGCGACTTTCAAGCTCGCCGGCGCAGCCTCGCACGGACACTGGTATAGTATCGTGCCTCCGCTGATCGCCATCTTCCTGGCTTTTCTTACGCGACATGTGATCTTTAGCCTCGGCTTTGCACTGATTGTCGGCGGTCTTCTGTGTCATGTGCCCGATGCCCCGGTTGCCGCCGCCTCGTGGTCGGAAGGTTATCTCGGCGTCGGCGCCGTCCTTCAGGAAACCCTGACCGATGCCGGCAACCTTAAAATACTCGCCTTCATTCCACCCGTATTCGTAATGATTGAGCTGATCATCGCCTCCGGCGGCTTCAGCGGCCTCGTCCTTTGGCTCATGAAGTGGATCCGCGGCAGGCGCTCCGCCCAGGTGCAGACCGCCGTCCTGGGTGTATTGTGCTTCATCGATGACTACGCCAACGCCATCATTGTAGGCTCGATGATGCAGCCGGTAACAGATCGCTTCCGCATCAGCCGCGAAAAGCTTGCCTTTATCGTCGATGCAACCAGCGCCCCCATTTCCGGACTTGCCATCGTCAGCACGTGGATCGCATACGAGGTCGGCCTCTTCGCCGCCGTCTCCGCCCAACTGGGGTTCGGCCGCACCGGATACTCCATGTTCTTCGATGCCCTCGCTTACCGATTCTACTGCATGTTCATGATCCTCTTCGTTTTCGTCAACATCCTCGCCAACCGGGACTTCGGACCTATGACGAAGGCCGCCGTCGACGATTGGCCTGCCGATGCAAGCATGAGTACTGAAACACCTGCGCTCAAGGTCAAGGCCAGGGCCCTCAACGCGGTCATTCCGCTGGCCGCCTTTCTTGGCTTTCATGTCCGGGGGCTCTGGCTCGACGGCGACGGACCCGCCAAACTCGCCGCCGGCGCCTCGCCCGCCTCCTGGGTCTACTGGCAGGACGTGATCGGCCACGCCGAAAACAGCACGGTCATACTCGCAAAATCAGCCGTGTTCGGCCTGGCAGTCGCCCTGGCCTGCGGTCTGCTCACGCGATCCCTGACTCCCGCCGCCGTCATACGCTCCTTCAGCAGCGGCGTCAAAAGAGCAATGATGCCCGCTTGCGTGCTCGTCCTGGCATGGTCGCTTAAGCGCACTTGCGACACCCTCCAGACAGGCCAGTTCCTCACCGGCATTCTCGCCGACCGCATATCGCCCCTTGCCTTTCCGGCAATTCTCTTCGGCGTGGCCTCACTGACCTCCTTTGCAACGGGCACAAGCTGGGGAACTATGGCAATACTCATTCCAACCGCAATCCCGATAGCCTTTGCGCTCGACGGTGAGGTCTACGGATTAACCACCATGATCAGCCTCGGAGCTGTCCTGGACGGAGCGATCTTCGGCGACCACTGCTCCCCCATTTCCGATACCACGATCATCAGTTCTGTAAGCTGCAAGTGCGACCTCATGCAGCACGTCCGCACGCAGCTTCCTTACAGTCTCACCGTGGCGGGCATTGCATTGATGTGCGGATACATACCCGGCGTGTTCGGCATGAGCTGGATTAACTGCTTCCTCAGCGGCGGGCTGGTGATTGGCGTGCTTTTCGCCGTCTTGTTTCTCCGCCGGCCGTCGTAAACCCGCCGTGCGGCGGAAAAGCAAGCCGCAAGTGCCCGGTTATTGCTCCAGCAGACTGCTCAGCAAATCTTCGAGGTAGCCGTGAGATATCTCGCCAACCGCACAGTAGGAATAATCGCCGATCTTCACCGATACCATGTTCGACGTCGCGAAAGCACTTCTCCAATAGGCATGACCGCCGCGATCGATGCGCTCCGTCATCCCCATTGACTGCGGCGCACGGCGCACAACGATGATGCTCATTATCCCGTCTGGCGTCGCCACCACGTAGCTGCCGGCAATATCGCCTTGGAAGTGCCGCACGCAGCAGCCCCTCAGAGCCAGGCCGTGGTTTGGTTCCGGAAGCCGCGGGTTAAAGCCCAGATGCTCCTTGAAGTACGCCGCGAGCATTTCCGGATCTGTCTCGCTGATAAAACCGCCGCTTTCCGAAAGGTTATGACTATGGATGTTCGCCAGGTCGGCAATCGCCGTCGATGGTGTCGTCAGGTAGAACAAAAGCGGTATTGCCACGATAAGTGCCGCTGCCGCGGAGATGGCGGCCGCCAGACTCCGCCTGCCGGCGCCGCGCTGCTGAGTCGCTTGCCGCACAGCCCCGTCCTCAAGGCGATCTGACGCCCGGCCTGCAAGGCCAATCCGCGCCCCAAGAGAAGCCGGAGCATGGATGCCCTCAAATGCATCACGCAATCGACGGGCAATCGCACGCTTCTCGGCAAGGCGTTCGCGGCACAGAGCGCAGCCTGTCAGGTGAATGTGACCCGCATCGCCGCTGCCGTCCGCAATCAGCTCTTCAAGTTCTATCTCGCTCAGATGGTCCATCTTCGCTCTCCCGCCCAACCCATTTCTCTTGCACGAGCAGCCAGACAGTTCTTGAGGGCAGCCCTGGCTCGACTGGTTCGGCTTTTCACCGTACCGACTGCTACACCCGTAATTTCAGCGACCTCCTCATGGCTTAAGCCTTCCACGTCAACGAGGAAAAGGGTCAGCCGCTGCTCGTCCGCAAGTCGCGAAAGTGCGCCTATCACCTGCTCATCGGCGAAATTCTCCAAAAGGTCTTGCGGATTCGACCACACGCTGTCCTGCTCCGTACCCGCCGCCGCAATGGATTCGCACAAAGGAGCCGCAGGCCCCGCGATTCTCATTCGCCGGAGTTGATCGATCCACGTATTGCGCAGGATGCGCAAGAGCCACGCTTTGCAGTTGCTATTCATGTCGAACGACCCGAAATGCTCCATCGCCTTTACAAACGTCGTCTGCGCCAGATCCTCGGCGGTCTCTCGCCGGCCCGCAAGCGCGTAAGCCGCCCGATACACGGCGTCCAGATGTTGCAACGCAACGTTTTCGAACTCACTGGTCAGGAGCTTTGCAGCCGCTGTCTTTCTCACTTATCCAAACGTTCTCGATGGCTCATTGGTTCCGTCAAACTCCGTGCGGTTTCCTGATGCAGTGGTTGCCGCGTGTTGCCTTATACGCCCGGCTCACCGGCCGCGTTCGCCTCAACCGAAGACGCGCTTCTCAGACGCCCCTTCAGCCGCCTCTCCTGAACAGCGCAATACAAAACGGGCACGACAAGCATTGTCAGTATCTCGATGGCCATGCCGCCGAATGAAGGAATCGCCATCGGAACCATCACGTCGGACCCCCGTCCGGTGCTTGTCAGGATGGGCAGCAGTGCCAACAGCGTCGTTGCCGTGGTCATGAGGCACGGCCGAACCCGCCGACTGCCCGCGGCGATTGTAGCCTCTCTAATATCCTCAGCAGTCGCATGGTTCTTCCCCCTAAACGACTGCTCCAGAAAAGTCGCCATCACCACCCCGTCATCGGCCGCGATTCCAAACAGCACCAGAAAACCCACCCAGATGGCAACGCTCAGATTAATTGTGTGCACCTGGAAGAGGTCCCGCATATTCACGCCAAAGACGTGGAAGTCCAAAAACCAGCCTTGCCCGTATAGCCATATCAGGATGAAGCCGCCCGACCATGCGACGATGATACCCGTGAAAACCAGAAACGACGTCGTGGCTGATTTGAACTTAAGATACATAATTATGAATATTATGAAGAGCGACATCGGCAGCACCACCGCCAGTGTCTTCTGTGCCCGTACCTGGTTCTCGTAGTTGCCCGCAAAGCTGAAATTAACCCCCGCCGGGATTACCAGTTCGCCCGAATCCATCTTCTCGCGCAGGAACGCCCGCGCGTTCTCGACAACGTCCACCTCGGCAAAGCCGTCCTGCTTGTCAAAAAGCACGTAACCCACAAGGAAAGTGTCCTCGCTCTTAATCTCCTGCGGACCCGCCACGTATTCAATACGCGCCAGTTCCTCCAGCGGGATTTGTACATTGCCCGCCCCGCTGACCAGTATCCGCCCGATCGTGTCGATCCGGTCCCTCAACTCTCGCGCATAACGGATGCGCACCCCAAATCGCTCCCTGCCTTCGACGGTGCTGGTGATCCTTCTTCCGCCTATTGCGACTTCCACGACGTCCTGAAAATCGCGGACGGCTATTCCATAGCGAGCCAGCGCCTGCCGGTCGGGAATGATCTCAAGATACGGTTTCCCCACGATTCGATCGGCGAATACCGCCTCGCGCAGCACGCCGGGAACATCCTTGAGGAGTCGCTCGATATCGAGTCCCACCTGCTCAATGATCTCCAGCGACGGTCCTTTGATCTTGACGCCCATAGGCGCCCTCATGCCGCTCTGCAGCATAACGATCCTCGCCGCGATCGGCTGCAGCTTGGGCGCCGAAGTCGTACCCGGAATATCCGCCGCCTTGATAATCTCATTCCAAATGTCGTCAGGAGTCCTGATGTGGTCGCGCCACTGCCTGTACGGCAGACCCCTCGCATCGGGTATCAACTCGCCGTTCTCATCGCGGACAAAGCTGTTCGCGGACCTGTCAAACTTGAAAGTCAGCCGGCGCCCGCCCGCATCGGTTATATACTCGGACTTGTAGTTGATGACCGTCTCGATCATGGACACGGGCGCAGGGTCCAGCGGGCTCTCCGCCCGCCCGATCTTGCCCACCGCGCTTTCAACCTCGGGTATGGCGTTGAAAGCCATATCCTGAACCTGCAGCACATCCAGCGCCTCGCCTATCGATGCATGCGGCATGGTCGTCGGCATAAACAAAAATGATCCCTCGTCAAGATTCGGCATAAACTCGCGCCCCAGGCCGGGGAACGTCTCCTCCGCGCGGACCCAGAATGATGTCGTTCGAACGCTGTCGCCGCCGATTCCCACCTTGTCGACCCCCGCCGGTATCCACGCGAACGTCCGCCCGAACCCCAGCCAGATCACCGGACCAGCCAGAACGATCAGGCCTACGAACGACAGAAACATCCCCTTGTGATCGAGACACCACCCCAGGATTTGCGCGTAGAACCTCCTGAACAACCGGAAGAACCCGAGCAGCACGCCCACAATCAGTCCCACAAAGATCAGATTGCGAATCATGCCGACCTGTGGCCCCAAAGGCTCCCACAGCCGAGTCAGCAGAAAGCCCACAAGCAGCAGGACTATCACATTGCTCAGCCAGGGTACGCTTCGATTGATTATCGCCGGAAGCCTGTGCTGAACGAAGTTGTAAATTCCGAAGGCGATCACGACCAGTCCCGCAAACACGACGACGCTCGACCGCAGGCTAAGCCCGTAAAGCAGCAAAACCGCCCCCGCCGCCGCCAGCAGCCCATAAAAGGCTCGCCTCAGCGTCGCACTGGAGAACCGGTACGAGAAGACCACCAGCGCCGCCGACGGTAGTATTGTCAGCGTGATAGTGACCGACGACAGCAGCGTAAAAACATTCGTGAAAGCCAGCGGCTTAAAGAGCTTCCCCTCCGGCCCGATCATTGTGAAAACCGGCAGGAAAGCCGCAATAGTGGTGCCCACCGCCGTAAGAACCGCCGCCCCGACTTCGCTTGCGGCACTGTGAACCACGTGCAGTCTCGACACGCCCCGAGGCGCTTCCTCCAGCCGCCGCAGTATCGTCTCGCACATCACGATATCCATGTCCACCACCGTCCCAATGGCAACCGCAATGCCCGACAGCGCCAGAATGTTCGCGTCCACACCGAATATCTTCATCGCCACGAACGTCATGAAAATGACAACGGGTATTTCGATGCCGATGAACGCCGAACTCCGCAGGTGCATTATCATGATGATGATGACAACGACCGTAATGAGGATTTCGTGAACAATGGCGTCGTTCAGCGTACCCAGCGTCTCATAGATAAGACCCGTCCGATCATAAAAAGGAACGACCGTAACCTGGCTGACGTTTGCCCATTCCGGCCACCTCTCTCTCCCTGTGGACCGAAGATGATCCAGCCACGCCTGCTGGTCCAGTTCGCTCCCCGTGTAAGCCGCAAATCCCGCCTCCTCTGCATAAGCCCTTATCTGCCCCGGCGAGACTCTGGAATAATCCACGACCACCTTCGACGGAAGGCCCGGCCCAATCTCGTCTATCTTCTGTCTGACGTTCTTGATGACCGCCAGCGGATTCTCGCGAAACCGCGCAACCACCACGCCGCCAACCGTCTCGGCGCCGCTTTTGTCAAGAGCCCCGCGCCGCAGCTCCGGACCGAGCGTAACATTGGCCACATGCGTGACAAGCACCGGGACGTTGTCGTTGACTTTTATGACGCTGTCCTCCACGTCTGCAACACTCTTGATGAAACCTATGCCGCGAATAAAATACTCGGCCCGGTTGATCTCGATCGTCTTTGCGCCGACGTCGATATTGCTGCCGCGTACCGCCGCGAATACCTCGGGCAGCGTCACTCTGTAAGCACGCATGGCGTCCGGATTTACGTCGATCTGGTACTCCTTAACAAAGCCCCCGATTGAAGCCACTTCGCTCACTCCGCCTGCCGAAAGAAGCGAATACCGCACGTACCAGTCCTGCACGGTCCGCAGTTCCTCCAGGTCCCATCCTCCCGTCGGCGCCCCGTCCGGATCCCGCCCCTCCAATGTATACCAGAATATCTGCCCCAATGCCGTCGCGTCCGGCCCAAGCGTCGGCTGTACCCCCTCCGGCAGAGTCCCCAAAGGAAGCGAATTGAGCTTCTCGAGAATCCGGCTGCGAGACCAGTAAAATTCGATATCGTCATCGAAGATCACAAAAATGCTCGAAAAGCCGAACATCGAATTGCTGCGGATCGTCTTGATGCCCGGAATGCCCAAAAGTGATACCGTCAGCGGATACGTTACCTGGTCCTCCACGTCCTGCGGAGACCTGCCCATCCACTCCGTGAACACGATCTGCTGATTCTCACCGATGTCCGGAATAGCGTCTGTACCCACCGGGTTTCGCGGCAAGCCGCCCAGGTCCCAGTCAAACGGCGCAACGTAAATACCCGTCAGGACGATGAAGATTAGCAGCAGGAATACCACCAGCCTGTTGTTCATGCACGCGCCGATATATCGCCCGATGGGCGACCGCTGCTCAGGTGTCAACTCAGGTCCGTGTTCACTCATGGCTGCCGTGTTCCTCGCGCAGTCTGGCCCTCGGCTCGATTACCTCCCTGATCTCGCCGCATTTCAGCATCATCTCGCCGAAATACGGATTGCGTATCTCGGTACCCGCCTGCAGCCAGCTCGCCCCCCGGTCCTCGAAAGCCATCGGACAGAAAGCCACATACACCGGCTGCTCCCCGGCCGCGCCGAAACGCCGCGCAATCTCGATCATCGCCTGGCTCAGCGGGTAGAACTCCTCGCGAATCCTGGCGATGTCGGCCCCGTCAATCTTGTCCAGACTCATGGCGATAGCGTTGGCTGCGTTATTCCAGTTGTCCTGCAGCACCGCCGGCAGCATGGTCGCGTCAACTTTGCTCACAAAACTGCCGATGTCTTCAGCCGCGGCTCGGGCCTTCTCAACGCCGTCGTCCGCCAGCGCCATCTGCATCGCGAAATAAGCGTCATAAAGACTTTTCAATTGCGTTGCGAATGCCCCGGGTATCGCCACATGAGGCTCTTTGGCATGCTCGAACAGGCCGAACGTCCGCTTCATCGCCGTGATATTGCGCCGCAGCGATCCCGCCGCCCTCCGAAGATCTCTCGCTGTCTCCGCCTCGTTGCCCTCCACCGCGTCGTTGCGAAGCCTCATTCTGTATTCCATCCAGAAATGATGGGCGTCGCCTGTCAGCAGCGACATATCCACTTCGTCAACCGCCTCGGCCAGCCGACCGAACGCGTTGCGGCTCTTCGCAGGGTCCCGGTCTTCGACCAGATGTGCGATCTCCTCGCCTGCCCGCACAACCTTCTTCATCTGATGCCTCGACAGCACCGGCAGGTCGACCGCCTCCGTCCCCGCGACCCCGATTTCCTCTGCCTCGGCCTCATGCCCATGCGCATGACCAGCGGCCGCGGACCCTCCCGCCTCGCGCGTCATCATGCTCGGCCTTGCACTGAGCTGCAGCGCACTGTCGATCTTGAAGTTTCCTTTGGTTACAACAAGTTCGCCTTCCTCAAGACCGCTTCGCACGATATAATAATCCCCCGCCCGTGCTCCAAGCAGTACCTCGCGTCCTTCGAAGGTCGGCGCTTCTGTGTCCGGCTGCTTCACGTACACTATCGCCCGAGTCCCGGTAATCAGTGGCGCCGAAGCTGGAATCACCAGGGGCCTCGCCGCCGGATCGACAGCCTCTCCCGCGTATCCCACGCTTTCGGTGCTAACCAGCGCCATTTCACAAACGTCGCATCGACCGGGCTCGTCCTTGACAATCTCAGGGTGCATCGGGCAAATCCACTTGCCGATCATATCCGTATCCATGATGCGATTGCCCGCACCCACCCGGGAATCCACCACAGCCCTGACAAACATGCCCGGCTTAAGTCGGCCCTCAGGGTTCGCCACGTTAACGCGCACTTTGACCGTGCGGGTCGTCTCGTCCAGTACGGGATCGATGAAGCTGATCACGCCCCTGAAAACTGATCCGGGGTAAGAAACCGTTGTGAATTGAACCTCCTGCCCATATCGCAGCCAGCCCAGATCCGACTCGTACGCATCCAGCTTCACCCACACCCTTTCCAGGTTGGCAATCGTGTAAATACGCGTTCCCGTTTGCACGTACATGCCTTCCACGGCATTCTTCTGGATCACAATGCCGCCCACAGGCGCGTTTATGGTTATGTGGTCCTGAACCTCACCCGTCGCTTCTATCTCGGCTATCTGTTCCTCCGCCAGACCGAGCAAACGCAGCTTTTCACGTGCCGCCTTGACAGTCTCCTCGGTCAGCCGCCGCATCACATCCAGGTCCGATTCACTGATGTTCCTCACCGACGCCAGCGCCCCCAGCAGCTCCTCTTGCGAACTGATCAGCTCCGGGCTGTACAAGTACACCATGCGGTCCCCTTTGCGCACCGTCACTCCCGTGTAGTCCACAAAGAGGCGATCGAGTCTCCCCGCCACCCACGCCGAAATATACGCAAGATTGGTCTCGTCGTAATCGATCTTTCCGACCATGCGAACCTCAGCCGTCACGAACCGTCTTTCAACGGGCGAAACCTCGATGCTCATCAGTTTCGCCGCCTCCTCGCTGACCGACAGCTCCCGCAACCCCCCTGAATGCCCCGCCGCCATGGGGATCAGATCCATGTTGCAGATCGGGCAAAGCCCCGGCTCCGACCTTTGAATCTGCGGGTGCATCGAGCACGTCCAGACGGTTTCACCTTCTTCAGCCGCCGGCGCCGCCGCATGTCCCTCGTGCGAAGGCTCTTTGCCTGCCGCACCGATCAGATAGCCAACGATCAAAGCCGCCGCTGCCAGCACGACAAGAATGTATCGCCTCAGCCGGCCGGCTATTCTTTGAGCCACATTATTTAGCGATTGCATCCCTTGGCTGTCCGAAAAAAAACGATTATTAGATTCTGGGCGGGACCGTGTCCCCGCTCGATCACCACACTTGATCCGGTTCGGCCGTCTCGCCGGCCCCTGTAGTAATAACGTCCCGACTTGCCTGACGGTTCCCTGCACGAGCGATCTCCTGTCCCACAAGCATCTCCACCGCTGCAAGGCTCTGCGCGCGATCAGCCAGCGCACGCTCATGCTCAAGTTGAAATTCCAGCAGGATTCGCTGCGAGTCGACGAGGTCGGCAAAAGTGCCGGTTCCCGCACGGTAACCGCTCTCAGTGACCTTTAGTGCCTCCTCGGCCTTGGGCAGAAGCGTCTTGCCGTATAGATTGATCTTGCGTTCGGCGTCCCTGAACCGGTAAAGACGCATCTTCAGTTCGGAACTAAGCGAATTGGCCGTTTCGTTTCGATGCCGCCGAGCCGCCTGATGCCGAAGGCGCGCTTCTCGAACGCCCGCCTCGTACTTCTCCCGCCATATCGGGATATTAATCGATACCGACGCAAGTACCGGGTCCTGTCCGCTGTCCGCCACGTCGCGCATCGCCGCACTGCCCGTATCGATAACGCTCACCCCTAACATCAAATCGGGGTAAAAATCTTTCTTGGCTAATTCGATGTCGCGCTGCCTCGCCGCGATCTCAAAGTCCAGTGCTTCCAGTTCCGGATTCGAATCGATAAGGCTGTCCAGCAGTTCCTCCCCAACGAGTTGGACCGCCGGCAGCCCGATACTGCCGGGCATTGGAATCGGCATGTCCACCGGGCGATTCATCGCCGCATTCAGCCTCGCCGCCAACGGCTCTCTCAGATCCGCCAACGCCCGATATCGGTCTTCCAGTTTGCCGATCTCGACCTGCGCGCGAACAACGTCCGGGTGAGATGCCGCCGCCGCCCTGTATCGCCCGCGCGCCACGCTCTCCAAATGCTGCACAAGTTGTATGTTCTGCCGAGTTATATCGATCCCCCGCGCCAGGTAGTAATACTCATACCATGCACTCTTCACTTCGAAGAAGAGCCTCAGCCTCGCCGCCTCGTACCGCTTGCCCGCCGCCCTGGCCGCCTCCGACGCCGCGTCGCCTCGCAGGTCCAGCTTGCCGAACCACGGAAACACCTGAGAAATGGCAAAACTCTGACGCTGCGGACCAACGCGCGTCTCCACCTCACGAATGAAATAACCGTAGGTGAACCGGGGATCCGGCAGCGCCTCCACCTGAGGTATCCGCTCCAGCGCCGCCTTCCAGTTATTGAATGCCGCCTCGAGTCCTGAGTTGTTGATCGCCGCGTATGCCAGGTAATCTGACAATTCTGAACTCTCATCCAACTCCGGCAAAGAAACCTCAACTGCACCCGCGCCCCTTGTCTGCAAGCCGCGTTCAGGTCCCGCGTAGTCGCGCACTGCAAAATCCGCCGCCGCCGCTTTGCGCCGCGCAATCGCCTCGGTGCTGTTGCCATCCGATGAGCAGCCTGCAAGGGCCATTGCTGTAATAATGCATGTAAATGCCGCATGTTTCATCTTCTGATTCCCTCGTCGACCGCTGTGACCTTGTCATATCGGTCTGATCGCCTTTTCCATTCAACTCAAACTCCACAAGCCGCACCAACAACGCCCAATGGCGATGATGCATATCCGCCTGTAAACGTTTATCGCACCGGCGCATCTATAATTATAACGCACAGCACCGCTCTTTGGTTCCCGTTCCAAAGCTTTATCTCCCGCCCAGACTTGCCGCCTGCCGTTCAGGGTTGCCGCATTTTCTTGAGTTCAGCATCCCAAAGCCGCCCCACAGGGACCTTGGAGAGCAAAACCGTTTGGGCAGAGGCTGAAATTCGCAGCATCTGTTCGCCGGGGGGGAAATTTTTGGCCTCTGGGGACCCCGAACGGTTTTGCGCGGCCGTCCAATGCCGCCTGCGCCGCAAATTGCTTAGGAGAATCCGTTCACCCTGTTTGCCGTTTTTCGCCCTTGAATCTGCCCCCAAAACACGCTAATATATAGTGTTCACGACAGGTTCAGCGGGTGACCGCAATTTCAAGGAAGGGTAGTAACGATGAAAGAGTCCCGTTCTATCATGGGCTGTTTAGTCTGGGTATCCGTCTTTGCGGTTGCGGCCCTCGCCGCACCCCTCAAGGTCGTAACCGTCAGGACCGCCGCCGACAGCGAGGCGCCGGGTTACGAGAGCTTCCGCGCAATGGACGGCGACCCGCAAACAATGTGGCACACGTACTTTGGCTCGGGCGAACCGCGTCATCCCCACGAACTGCTGATCGACCTGGGCGAAGTTTACACCATCGAGGGCTTCACGTACCTGCCCCGAAGAGACGGCAGTAATGGCACAATCGCCGACTTCGAGTTCTACGTCGCCCAAAACAAAACGGACTTCGGCCCGCCCGTCGTGAAAGGCCGCTTCGAAAACCGCAACGCCGAAAATACCGTCAAGTTCCCACCCGTCCAAGGCCGCTGCGTCAAACTGCGTGCCCTTACTGAAGTCGGCGGCCGACCATGGACATCAATCGCCGAATTGCGACTCCTCTCTCCAAATGTCGCCTTCACCGCCGGCGAAGCATCCGGCATGATCTTCCCCGATCCGAAGAACGAAATCGAATGGGAGTATGAAACGCTCCGCCGCAACATCCAGAACCGCCGCCGCATCGCCTCCCATGCCGACCAGACCTTCCATACAGCCGCGCTCGTCCACGAGACGGACCGCGACCCCTTGGATATAGTCCTGCGTCGCACCGGAGTATTGCTGGACGACCTGGCCATGCCGGACGTCCCCGATCTCTCCCCGATGCAGCACGCCTGGACCGCACTCGTGCAGGAGCAGAACCGAACCGACCACGAGGATGTCGAGGCACGATTCGAACTCTTCAAGAAGGCCCTCCGGCTTCGCCGCAAAATCGCCTTTTCAAACCCGCTGCTCGATTTCGATGAACTGTTGCTCCTCAAGCGGCACCGAGCCACCTTCAACCACATGTGCGATCAGTATTACGGCATCAACGTACTGCCCGGCGGCGGCATCTTCGTACTCTCCGACCCCTTCGGACCCGAACCCAAGCAGCGCAATATCACCGCCGACTCCATCGTGCAGCGAGGCCGACTCAAGGGCGCCAAACTCGACACGGGCTCCTTTCTCTCGCCCGACCTCTCCTGGGACGCCGCCACTGTCGTCTTCGCATACGTCGAGTGCCAGGGCGACACAGACCACCGCTACCACACCGACCCAACCCGCGGCCACTGGGCGGTAGGGCGATCATACCACATCTTCAAAGTCAACATCGACGGTACCGGCCTGCAGCAATTGACAGACGGAACATGGAACGATTTCGACCCCTGCTGGCTGCCAAACGGCAGGATTGCCTTCATCACAGAGCGGCGGGGCGGTTATCTCCGCTGCGGACGCGTCTGCCCGACGTACACACTCTACGACATGAACTCCGACGGTACCGACATCCTCTGCCTCAGCCCCCATGAAACCAACGAATGGCACCCCAGCGTAACCAACGACGGCATGATCGTCTACACGCGATGGGACTATGTCGACCGTCACGGCTGCACCGCCCACCTGCCCTGGATCACCAGCCCCGACGGAAGAGACGCCCGCGCAATGCACGGAAACTTCGCCCCGCGCGAGATCAGGGCCGACATGGAACTCGATATCCGTGCCATCCCCGATTCGCGCAGGCTCGTCGCAACGGGCGCCCCGCACCACGGCCAGTCCTTCGGCTCCCTCGTCATTTATGATCCGCGAGTGGAGGACGACGACGCTATGGCCCCGGTCAAACGACTCACACCGGAAGTGGACTTCCCGGAGACCCAGGGCGGTGCCCAGGTCTACGGAACACCCTGGCCGCTTAGCGAAAAGTACTACCTGGTCGCCTACGACCCGGCGATGAAGCCCAATATGGGCGGCCAGGGCGGCGCCTATGTCCGCGGCAACTACGGCATATACCTCCTTGACGTCTTCGGCAACAAGGAACTCATCTACCGCGACCCCGAAATCGCCTCCCAGAACCCCATGCCGCTGCGGCCCAGGCCCCGCCCGCCGATCGTCCCTGAGCAGTCGCAGCGGGGCGGCGACAACGAACCCGCAGAAGGCACAATGGCCGTCATCAACGTCTACGAATCCCTCCTGCCCTGGCCTGAGAACACCAAAATCAACGCCCTGCGCATATACCAGATCATTCCCATGTCCGTACCGTCCGGCGAGCCGCCGCACGAAACCGCCCTACGCGAGCCAACCGCCGGCGATTCCGTCGTCCTCACGCGATATGTCCTCGGTACCGTACCCGTCGAGGCCGACGGCAGCGCGCATTTCACCGTCCCCGCGCGAAAAGAGGTCTTCTTCCAGGCCCTCGACGAAGACGGCCTGGCGATACAATCCATGCGCTCGGCAACCTATGTTCAGCCCGGCGAGCGCCTCGTCTGCCAGGGCTGCCACGAACCGCGACATCGAGCACCAGCCGCCGCCAAACAGACCCCCATCGCCCTCCGCCGCGACCCTTCCGTGCCCAGGCCGGACGTCGACGGCACAAATCCATTCAGCTATCCGCGACTGGTCCAGCCCGTCCTCGATAAACATTGCGTATCATGCCACCGCCAAAACCCGGACACCGCCCCGCGACTGGACAGCGAAGTCGTGATCAAAGGGCGGCAGAAGTGGTATGCATCCTATTTCAGCCTCGCACCCAAATACGGCTTCTGGAGCTATGGCGACCGCCATCGAACCCGCATTGGCCAATTTGGAGCGCGTGCCTCCCGATTGTACAGCCTGCTCAAGGAGGGACATCACGATGTAGAACTTTCGCAGGAAGACATGCATCGGCTGACAGTCTGGCTCGATTCCTGTTCACTCTTCTACGGCGTCTACGAAAAAGAAGGAGGCCAGGCCCAGCTTCGAGGCGAAATAGTATACCCCACACTCGAATAGACACCTCCCGCCCAACCATCGCCTATGTGTACTCATTATACGGAGAGCGCGAACAGTAGACTATGGTTTATCGACTTTGGTTAGGGGCATTGCATCCAAGACTTTGCCATTCTTATCGACTAACACGATATCGCCGTCGCCAAAAACTATAGCTTCGAACAAGGCATCTGGCAAGCGAAGATAGTACGGTTCGTCTGTCGCGTGACGTGTCACCTCAGGTTGGCTTAATTCTGCTCCTTTTTCAAGAGGATGCCGCAACAGACAAATGCCCACATGTCTCTTCTCCACTTTGCCATACGTGCGTAGCGCTTGGAACTCGCCATCCGACCCGCTTGCTTCAGAAGACGGACGAAATCCAAGTTGTGCCACTATTGCACATTCGTCAACAAAACGTATCTCTATTCTCGGGCCATAGACGGGATGCTGTTAGATAATGCAGTGATACAGTACGACTCCGCAATCATAACCAGGACGGCTCAATAGCTCAATTGCACGCTCATAACGTGCTTGGTCTACGTCCGCCCATGCACGCCCCGTGGCCAAGGCTTCTCTTAGAGATACTGCTGCCTCCTGGCGCATTTTCTCCCATTGCCCTTCTGTCCTGTCAATAGCAGTCTCGGGTGTCTGTCGAAAATACTGCCATGAAACCAGTCCTCCAACTACAGCTAAGAGAGCTGCCAAAATAATCGCGACATGTATTGTTCTCATAAAAAACCTCCCTTAGTCATCTTGTGCTCAGCGGCTAAATTAAACGGACCGGGACTCTTTATTAATAGAGGTTTTCTATCCACCACTCAACTCGCATTTCATATCTTTTGTCAAGGTTAATTAGTATGACAGCGCGAATTTCGCTCAAGAAAACCGTGGGGCTTGGCCGATGAACTCTTCAAAGTCATACAATTTGGAGAGTGTGATCATGGATTACGACCAGTTGGCTTCGTTCGAGCCAGCACTGGCGGAGTTTATGGAGAAGATTCGCCATTGCTTCAAGCGAGACAAAACGTTCGGCTACCTGCAAAAGTACATCCTCGGCCTGATGACTGATTTGAAGCGCAAATCCATCGAGCCGATTGCCCTTGCCAGTGGTGTGGCGGTTCGGACGTTACAGGAATTCCTTTCCTCGTTTACCTGGGACCACGAGCGTGCTGACCGGGTTCTCGTTCGTGAGGTGGTGAACCGTCAGCATGGCCGACCGGCCATCGGCGTTCTCGACGCCTCCGCTCACGTCAAGCAGGGCAAATACACGCCCGGCGTGCAGCGTCAGTGGTGCGGCGAAACCGGAAAGCGGGACAACTGCGTCATCGGTCAGCACCTGCTTTACACGGACAACGATCCCGTAAACCCATTCAGTTGCATTGTCGCCAGCGATTTGTATCTGCCGGAAAGCTGGGATGCAGATCGGGATCGCTGCCGGCGTGCGGGCATCCCCGATGAAATCACCTATCGTGCCAAATGGAAGATCGGCATTGAGCAGATCGAGCGCGCGATGGCCGAAGGGCTTCGTTTTGATTATGTCACCTTTGACGAGGAATACGGCAAAGTCCCGGATTTCATCTTTGAATTGAATCGCCTTGGGCAAAAGGGCATCGGCGAAGTTCCCGCCAATTTCCGCGTCTGGATCAAACGCCCGGCCTGCAAATCCCATCGGGCCGAGCACGCCTCGCGTCGCGCGGATAAGATCATTTCGCACAGTCCGACCTTTTATACGCAGCCCTGGCGTAAAATGGTGATCAAGGATACGACCCGAGGCAAATGCGTCTGGCACATTAAATCCACGCAGGTGTATCTGGTCACACACAAGGACGGCAAGGCCAGTTGTCCGGTTCCCACGGATCGCACGTATTGGCTGATCGTGGCCTGGAATACGCAAACCGGCGAGACCAAGTATTTCGTCAGCAATGCGCCTTCCGGAGAAAAGATGGAGACGCTGATGGAGGTTGCTTTTTCTCGCTGGCACGTGGAAAAATGGTTTGAACGGGCCAAACAGGAATGCGGCTTGGGCGCCTTTGAGGTGCGGACGTACACGAGCTTGATCCGACACTGGCTGGCCTGCCGTTTGGCGATGTATTTTCTGGCCGATCAAACCCAGCGGCTCCGGGGGGAAAAATCCACGCATCACACTGGAGCAGGTGGCCGACGTGGCCAACACGCTGGCATGGAAGATCTGGCAGAGGTACCCCTATTCATGGAAACAGAAAGCGTATGTATGTGAGTACTATCAGCAGCGCAACGAGGCATCCTACGCCAGCCGAAGGAAGATCGCTAAAGCCAAAGAGTAAGCCTTCACAGGTTTTGCGGCAGTAATGACGGTGGTGTTGATGTGGTGTAGTGTGCCTTGAGCGATTCTGTCAGGAAATGGAACATGTTTCGGCCC
>Ga0334883_1001257_pt1 | contig 38972 bp, 30 predicted proteins | sample GraSluR1_MG_6_FD_207230 | JGI IMG/M metagenome (GOLD analysis project Ga0334883, IMG submission 207230) | Sludge microbial communities from methane-producing bioreactor in Wageningen University, Netherlands - Granular Sludge_09_05-R1 | ecosystem: Engineered > Bioreactor > Anaerobic >...
GACGCGTTGCGCTCAGTCTATGCGCCCATCGGCATCGATCACGGCGGCCAGTCGGCTGAAGAGATCGCCTTGGCCATTGCTTGCGAAGTGGTCGCGGCGCGTCACGGCAAGGCGCTCCAAGATTCGATGTGTCGCCAGGTGGACCTGTGGCGCTATTTGGAGGAAGGCGGAGGTGAAGCATGAAGGGCGAAGTTCTGGTTCTCTTGGCGGAAGGCTTCGAGGAGATCGAGACGGCGACCATCGTGGATGTGTTGCGGCGCGGTGAGGTGCCCGTGACCCTGGCGGGCTTGGACGGCGTCGGGCCCTGTCGTGGCTCGCGTGGGATCGTCTTCGTCCCCGATGTCGCCTTCGACGCGGCGGAGGGGCCGTGGGCGTGGGTGGTGCTGCCCGGCGGCATGGGGGGGACGGAGCGCCTCGCGGCCGATGGCAGGGTGCGTGACTTGCTGCAACGCCAGCTCGCCGGTGAGGGGCATGTTGCGGCGATCTGCGCGGCGCCGATGGTGCTGGAAGGGGCCGGGCTGCTGCCGGACCACGCCTATACCTGCCATCCGGCGGTGGCGCAGCGTTTACGCACCCCGGGGCGCCAAGATGTGGCGGTGGTGGATAGCCCGCGGGTGGTGACCTCACAGTCGGCGGCGACGGCCATGGCCTTTGCCCTCCACCTGGTGGCGCGGGAGCGCGGGGCCGCGGTGCGCGCTCAGGTAGCGACGGGCTTGGGCTGTCCCGGGGCCTGACGCTGGTCACGGCGCATTTTTTTGCCACCGTCTTTTCTTTTGGGGGTGGCATGCTCACCTTTCATTAGGAGTGCACCCTATGGGGTGTGGTGGTGCTTGGCGCGATTTGTGCTATTGGCGCGGCGGCTGATGGCACGTGTCGTCCCGGTGGCCTGAATGGAGGCTGCCGCGAGCAGGGCGCGTAAGTACCAGGGAGGTAGGCGATGACGAGAGACCCAATGAGGGACAATGTGATCCCGTTGAAGGAGCGACGCGGCGCTGCCCCGGTAGCCACGTCGTCTTTGCGCATGCATAGTTTGTTACTGCGGGTGGTAGAGCCTGAGAAGCCCGCCGGCCGTCCGGCCGGGGTGCGCCTCTTTGATCGGATGCGCTTCTTTTCCTCGCGTCTGGTGCATTTTCCTCTCGCCGTGAATCCTGTATTGGACGATGGTTCGCGTTTGCCCGAGAGTGGGGCCAAGAACGACTGACCGGGCGAGTGACGAGAGGTGAGCTTGGGGCGCGCAGCCGCAAAATCGGAAGCTTTTCTCCGGGATTTCCTGCTGAGCTTGCTCAAAGGGGGCAGCGTCGATGTGGCTTTGCCCATGGATAGGGCGACCTACCGCGAATTGCAGATTGGCTTGGAGGGGATGAGCGGCCTGTGGCCGGAGGTGGCGCATGCCATCGAGTTGCGCGCCGAGACCCTCTTGCGCGGGGGCTCACTCTTTGCGTTGAACCAGGCCTTTTTGCGGCACGCCGTGGTGCTCTATCAGGTGCTCGTGGCTTTGCACGGTGCGGCAGAGCGCGGGGAGCTGGCACGTCGCCGCTTGCAGACGATCAACGTCGATGCTTTGCGTCTGTTGAGCGATGCCCTGCCCCAGGGGCGCGACGCCCTGGTCGCGCAACATGTGCTGTTGGACCCCGTCTTCAACTTGGTCCGAGAAGATGTGCGCGTCACTTTTCGCTGGGGGCCGCGCCTGCACTTCTACGGGGAGCCCGTGCGCTGGCGCAAGTGGCCATGGCGCACGCGGGCCGTGCTCGACGATGGGACGGGGGTCGACGTCGCCGTGGCGCTCTTTGAACGGGTGACCGCCCAGGCTTGGCACGCGTTGCTGCACTGCTCGCCCGTGACCTGTTTGGTGCGGGCCGATCGCCTGTTCGGGCGCTTGGATGCGTCGCGCCTGGCGCCGGTTTTTGCCGACGAGACCCTGTGCCGTTACGCAACCCACGCGATCTGCGAGCAGGGTTTCGTTGGCCACTTCGCGACCCTGAGCGATGCGGCGGTGGGGCTGCTGCGCGGCGCTGGGGGGGCGAGGGAGGGCCTCACCTATGTGCGCTTTCTGTTCAACTTGGCGCTCACCCATGCCTTTTGGTCTCCTGATGTGGCGGACGACGTGCTGCGCCAGGCGCGCTATCAGCCCCCGACGCGGCAATTGCGCGTCGAAGCGCCGGGCTCGAGCCACGGGACGGCTTCCGTGGTCCGTGAGGCCGGTGACGCGGCGCGCCGCGACGCCCAGGAGAGGGCGCGGGCGCTGCGTTTGGGGTGGGCCTTGCTGCAGGAAGTGATGGAGCGCTGCCCGCGGTTGGATTGGCCGCGGGGGGATGACGAGCTGGACGCCATGGCGGTGCTGCGCGGGCGGGCGCAGCGCCTCGCTGGCGGTGAGCCGCTGCGCCAAGAAGCGCGGACGCTGTTGGCCCAGGCGCGGCTGCTAGATCCTTAGGGACGACAGCAGGTGGCTAGCGCCAAGGAGCGGCCGTTGCTTTGGAAGCGGATCGAGCCGTAGATGTCGGTGCGCAGGGTGGAGATGCCCCGTTGGGTGGCGCGCCAGAGGGGGCCCGCATGGGGAAAGTCGAAGCGGTTGGGCACGCCCAGAGAGAGGATGAGGTGCTCGGGCTGCACCGTGTCGAGGAACAGGGCTGAGCTCGATGTGCTGGAGCCGTGGTGTCCGGCCTTGAGGACGTTGGCGGAGAGCGGGGCGCCGCGGGCGACCAAGGCGCGCTCGGCGGGCTCCTCGATGTCGCCGGTGAACAAGAAGGAGACCCGGTCATAGTCCAGGCGCAAGACGATGCTGCGGTTGTTGCGGTCTAGGTCTGCGGCGTCGGGCGGGGGCCAGAGCACCTGCAGGCTCACCTCGCCGATGCGCAGGTGCGGGTGGTGGTAGTCGATGCGCTTGACCTCGGCTCCGCTCGCGCTGATGGCCGCGGCGAGAGATTGGTAGGCCGCGTCGTGGGGGACGTCGCCGTTGAGCCAGATCTCGTCGACGGCGATGGCGTCGAGTACGGCCTCCATGCCGCCATAGTGATCATAGTGGGGATGGGTCAAGACCAACCAATCGAGCTTGTTGACGCCCCTGGCGCCGAGGTAGGGGACGATGAGGCGTTCGCCGACGTCGAAACGCGCACCGGGGACACCGCCCGCGTCGATGAGCATGTTGTGACCCGTAGGAAAGGCGATGAAGATGGCGTCTCCCAATCCCACGGCGAGGAAGGTGACCTCCAGGGGGGGCTGGCGCCAAGGAGGGTTGACGCATGCTTGGGCCAGCCAGAGACCCGCGCAGAGCCCAAGCGCCAAGAGCAGGGCCAGGACGCGCTTGGCGCGGCGCTGGGGACGCCGCAACGCGAAGAGGGCCAGGGCCGTGGTCGCGGCGATGAGCCACCCTGCCCGCGGTGTCGCGGTGTGAATCGCTGGCATCCAGGACACGAAGAGGTCGACGCTGGCTACCATCCACGTCTCGGCCCACCCCGCAGCCGCGGAGAGGTGTCGCCCGACCTCTGGAAGAGCACGGCCAGGAGGGCCAGGGGCAACAAGACGAAGCTGACCGTGGGGATCACCCAGAGGTTGGCCACGATACCCACCAGGGGGATCTCGCCAAAGTGGGCGATGAGGGCTGGCGTGGTGGCGAGGGAGGCGCCTCCTGTGGCCACGGAGGACGAGAGCAGCCACTGCAGGGGGCGCCGCAGCCATGGCCGCTGGATTCGCTGCTGGAGGGCACAGCGCCACGGTGCTTCAAAGCTCCGCGAGGTCCAGATGAGGCCCAAGACTGCCGAGAAGGAGAGCTGAAAGCCTGGGCTGAAGAGCTCTGCCGGACGGTAAAGCAGGAGCATGATCGCCGCGAGGGCCAAGGACGTGGTGTTGAGAGGATCGCGCCGCAGGATCTGCGCGCCGAGCAAGCAGGACGCCATGATGAACGCCCGGCGTGCGCTGACGGGCGCCCCGACATAGATGACATAGAAGAGCAACAGGGGCAGGGTGACACAGGCCGCGGCGCGCTGCTTGCCCACGCGTCGACAGAGCCAGGTCCAGCGGCCGAGAAGTTGACTCGCAAGCCACAAGACCGCCATGGCCACCAGGCCGAAATGCAAACCACTGACGGCCAAGACGTGGGCCAGGCCGCTGCGGGCGAAGGAGGCGCGCACCTCCGGGTGGACGCTGCTCCCTTGCCCAAGGGCGATGGCCGGCAGGATCCCGTGGGGGCTGTGGCGCGACAACATGGCGAAGGCGGCCTGGCGGTGCTCGCTCGTGGCGTCGCGCCAAGCGGCCAGTGGGCTGGCCTCCTCTGCGGGGTGGAGGGGGATGAGGGCGCCCAGGGGGTGAAGGGTGAGCTGCAGGCCCCGCTGCGCCGCCCATGCCCGCGGGTCGAAGGCACCCGGCACGGCTGGTGGGCGTGGGTGGTTGAAGCGAAAGCGCCCGAGGTAATGCCGCCCGACATTGACCTCGCCGCCTTGGGGGAGATAGAGCCAGGCGCGGCGATGGTCGGGACGCAGGGCGCGGCGATCGGGGCCGCTGCGCACCACGATGGCGGCGACGCCGGGCCGCTCAGGGTCGGGGTGGCTCAGGCCGTCCACTTCGACCACGGCGACGCGCACCTCAGCGTCGTGTAGGCGTGTGGGGCCGCGGTGATCGGCGATCCAGATTGCGCAGCCGCCGCAGAAGGACAGCATGAGTAGGGAGGTGCGCCAGAAGATGGGGCGCCGGGTGCGGCAGGCGGCGAGCAAGGCGAGGGCTGCGGCGGCGGTGGCCATGGTGATGCAGGCGTCTGCGCCCGCCGCTGGCGAGGAGACGCTCGCAGCAGGGAGGGTGGATCCCAAGAGCACACCCGCGCCGAGGGCCCAGGCCACGAGAGTGAGCGCGGGCTGGCCGTGGCCGCCGTGATGGGCTTGGGCTAGGATGGGGTCGAGGAAGCGCGCCATGAGGCTACCTGCCGGCAGGGGAAGCGGGCTGGCTTCCCGGTGCGTGGGTTATCGGCAGGTCGCGTGGCGCGTTGCGGAAAAATCGCCCGTTTTTTTAGGTCGCTGGGACCAGAATGCGTGCGCTCAGCGGCTTGACCCCAATGGCGAGCTCGCCGTTGGCCGCCACGGTGAAGGTGTCCTCGGGGTTGAGGACGTCCACGAGGCGGGTGCCGCTGGGGAAGGCGGTCTGCATGCGTCCGCCGCCCTCTTCGTCAGGGGCTTGGGTGTGGCTCTCTTTGCCTTCGTGGGTGTTGATGACCACCACGACGCGCTGGCCCTGATAGGTGCGCTGGAAGGCCAAGATGCCGGCGTCGCGCTCGTTGCCGGCGCGGGTGCTGTGCCAGAGGAACTCGAAATTCCCGCGGCGCAGCGGCGCGTGGGCCTTGCGCAGGCCGATGAGTTTCTGGGTGTGGAGGAAGGTCGGGCTGTCCAGGTTCCACGGCGAATAGCGATAGCCGTTGTAGTCGTACTTGGCGAACCAGGAGGCGCTGGGCTCCCACATGTCCTCTCGGTTGGCGGGATCGTTGCCGCCATAGAAGGCCTGCTCCGTGCCGTAATAGATGCAGGGGATGCCGTGGGTGGTCAGGAGGTAGGTGAGGGCGTTCTTGAGGGAGGCGATGCCGTTGACGTCATCCCGGTCGTGGAGGTAGCGCGCGACATCGTGGTTGTCGAGGAAGGAGACGAGGAGCTGGTAAGGGGCGAGTCCGTTGCCTTCGCTGTCGGTGACGCCACCGGGCTGGGGGGTCCGGCTGTATTTGTCGAGGCGCGGGTTTTCGCCGCCCCAGCCATAGATGTCGCTGGTGCCGTTGGTGCGGCCTTGGCAGTAGGGGGCGGTGTTGCCAGGGGGGCACTTGAAGACGCTGTCGATGGCGTACTTCTGACTGAAGAAGAAGACCGAGTCGACTTGGTTGGGTCCGGTGTAGGCGGCGAGGAGGTCGTCGTTGCCGTCGAAGGCTTCGCCAAACATAAAGAAGTTGCGCTTGCCGCGGCTGAGGGCGTGCTGGCGCATGGCCGGGGCGAAGGCCTCCCAGAAGCTGTACTCGACGTGCTTGAGCGTGTCGATGCGGAAACCGTCGGCGTCAGTGACGTCGATCCAGTAAGTGAAGACCTGGATGAGGGCCTGGCGCACGGCCTCTTTCTCGGTGGCGATGTCTTTGAGGCCGCCGGGGAAATCGCCGAAGAGGGTCTGATCATTTTGGAAGTAGAGGCGCGCTTCGCCGTCGACGTAGCGGCCATCGATGCGGTGATGGTAGGGGCCGGTGCGCGGGGCATCCCAATCGATGACGCGTCCTTTGCGGTGGTACCAGTCGGGGTTGGCGAAGCCCAAAGTTTCGTCGCGGCCGCTGATGATGCCGTCGCCGTTGAGATCGATGTGGGTGGGTCCCGGGGCGAGGCGGTTGATTTCAGGCATGTAGAAGAAGATGACCGGTGCCGGCCCGGCGAGTCCGAGGCTGGTGAAGGAGCGAATGCCATCGGGATCCCAGTCGGGATCGTATTCGGTGATGCGGCTCAGGGGACGCTCTTCTCCGATGGGTCCTCCGGGCATGGGGGCGCCGCTGCCGGCGAGCCACTCGTCGGGGCGGCCGTTCATGTTGATGTCGTAGAAGAAGACCTGGCCGACGTGGTTGGTGACGATGTCGAGGATGAGCTTCATGTCGCGGGCGTGCAGCTCGTCGCTGAGCTTGCGCAGGGTGCGCAGATCGCCGAAGTGGGGGTTGTGCTTGAGAAAGTCCTGGGTCCAGTAGCCGTGATAGGAGGCGAAGCCCGCGTCCTCTTCGACGTTCTTGACGGTGGGCGAGATCCACAAGGTGGTGACGCCCAGGGCCTGGAGGTAATCCAGCTTGTCGATGATGCCTTGCCAGTCGCCGCCGTGGTAGCGGGCCATGGAGCGGCGATCGACGTTGAAGTTGTTGTTCGGGTCGCCGTCGTGAAAGCGATCGGTGATGACCTGGTAGATCACCTCATCGCGCCAGTCTTCCACGTGGGTGTCGAGCTTGACCCCGGATTGCCACGGGCCGGCAGGGATGGGCTCGGCGTCGACACAGCCCAAGAGGAGTCCAGTGGCCAGGGCGAAGGTCAAGTACAGGCCAGCCGCGCGGGAAACGCTGCGGGCGCCAGAGCGTGACAGGGGTCGGTTCTGCATCTTCGTTGCCGCTTGGTTCAGGGTGACGGGGCGACGTCGCCGGTGAAATGGCGCGTCACGATCCGACCCAACTGTAGCGGGAATCCACGCAGGGGGCCAGCGAGCGGCGGCGCGAAGCTGGCGAAGTGGCCAGCGCTCCGAGCTTCAGGGTGAGAGCTAGTCGATGAAATCAGGCGGCGGCGCGATTTTGGTCGGCTCAGGGGGCGAGGGCGGCGTCCGCAGGGCGCTGTCATCGAGGGCTGGTGTGCTCCCTTCACCGGCGCCGAGGGCGCGCAGGACGTCATCGCCTTGCGCTGGCGCGGCCCCGTCGCCGGCTGTGGGCAAGACGTCGTCGCCCACATCTTCGCCGGCCTCTTCGGTGCCCGGCCGCGACAAGATCACCCGCTCCTTGGGAGTGCAGCGCAGAGATTGCGGCGTCGGTGGGGTGATGTGGTTCTGGATGTGGCGATAGGGATCGGCCAAGAAGTGCACCAGGCCCTGGTCGTCGACGCGGACGTTGAAGTAGTCGATGAAAACGTCGATGGACTCGGAGAAGACCACCCGGCGGGTGCGCATCTCCTCGAGGTCGCGCTGGACGTCGGGGGTCCACTTTCCTTCGTTGGCCAGGAGGTGTTCCGCCAGCTCCAGGGGATCCTGGACCCGCATGCAGCCGTGGGAGAAGGCGCGCACGGGGTAGCGGAAGAGGGCCTTCTTGGGCGTGTCGTGCATAAATGTTGCGTATTCGTTGGGGAATATGAACTTCACCCGCCCGAGAGCGTTGTGGTCACCCGGGAGCTGCCGCAAGACGGTGTAATTGTTCTCCGTGTAGTACTCGTAGTTGTTCTTGACCAGCCACTCTGGATCGGCGTGGATGAGCGGCAGATACTCCTCTTGCTCGATGCGCCTGGGCACATGCCAGTAAGGGTTGAACTCGGCGTAAGAGAGCTTGGCGTGTTGGCGCGGGGTGGCGTTGACGTAGAAGAGCTCCTTGGTGGCCGGATTGCACTCGCGGTCGCGGTTGCCGACGACGATGCGGAAGCGCCGCTCCAGCTTGCCGTGCCGCCAGACCTCTCCGTGAAAGTCTGGGATGTTGATGTAGATGTAATAGTCGCTGGGCGCGAGGAAGGTCTCCCGCCAGAAGTGGAGGTTGGCGTCGATCTGCTTGAGGCGGTCCTGGGCCGATGTGTTGAGGCTCGACCAGAAGCCTTTGTTCAATTCGGCGCTGACATCCATCTGGTGGGTCTCTTGGTAGCGGCTGATCGCCGCCTCCAAGGCGTCATCAAAGCGATTGTCGATCTCGCCCTGGAAATAACCCTCCGTGGCCAACCGCTTTTTGAGTTGCTTGGCCGTCTCCGAGTTCGTCCCCTTGCGCAGCGCCCGGGGGGTCACGCTGTTCCAGCCACCGTCGGCGACGATCTGCCGATAGCGTTCGCGCGCTTGCAGGAGTCGCTCATATTGATTGTGCGCCGGCAGGAGGCTGCTCAGGTGTGCTTGGACAGCCGCCATGCTGTCGGCGCTGCTCTCCATGGCCTGCGCCAGCGCGCGCAACTCATGCTGCTGGCGCTCCTGGCGCACTTCTTCCTCCAGACGGGGCAAGCGCCGTTTGCCCAACTTCTCCTTCTCCGCCGGCGTCAGGCGATTGAGGTTGTCGTGGCGCAAATCCCGCGCCCACAGCAACCAGGCGTCGGCCAGAAGCAGCTCGAGCTCGGGCACGGCCTCGTAGGCGCGCTGGGTGCTCTCTTGCAACACCTCGAGGTGCGCGGCAAAGCGCGGCACGGCGCTGCCGGGAGCGAGCAAAAGCCCGAGGGCCGTCTCCTTGGCATCGTCCGCGCCCAGGTCGATGTCCGAGGCCAGGAGGATCTTGGTGAAGCGCTCCACCTCATCCGTCTCCAGCTCCAGCTTCAACGACTCGATGCGCGCCAAATCACTGAGCTTATCCAAGAGCAGCGGCTCAATTCGCGCCAGATGGTAGCGGTGGGGTTGCAGCCCATGCTGCCCGGCATCGCGCAAGGTCTGCAGCAGCAATTCCGACTCGGGGATCAGTTGGCCCCCTGCCGTCAGGAGGGGGCGAAAGCTCCGCTGCGTATAGAACTCACGCAATCGCTCGGGGTGGTGGAGATCCACGTCCGGACGGTTGGCGCCGCGGGTCTTCTTGCGTTCCTCGGCGTTGGCGAAGGCTGCGTCGAGGCGCGCCTCGATGGCCGCGGTGAGCGCGGGTGGTTCTGCGCGGTGGGCGAGGAGCTTGGGCAGGTGCTTGTTGAAGGTCTGCACGAAGGCTTGGCATTGCTCTTCCCGCAAGGCCTCTGAACGTACCTCATCTAGAGCATTCCCTGTGCTCTCGCTCTGTCCCTCTGTGAGCGCTTCCGCTGCGCCTGGCCCCTCTGTCGCGGGCTCTTCGGCGCAGGCGCTCGGCAGCAACAAGGCGGCAAGCAGGGCCCAGGGCAGTAGAGAGGTTGGAGGATGAAGGATGGCGTGGTGGCGGATATCTTCCATGATGCTTCAACAAATCGAGGATGGACGAATAAGGGCATGCGCATGATAAAGGCATCCCCCATGGGGCTGGACAACCAGAGGCAGCCAGAGGCCTATTCCACCTCTAGCTGGCTTTTGCCTCCCTGGCCACCTTCAACAGGCGCCGACGGCAACAAAACGATGGCGTTTGGTCTCAGGGGCCGCCTCTGGAAAGTCTGCGCGGAAGTGACCGCCGCGGCTCTCTTTGCGCATGAGGGCCGCTGTGCACACCAGCTTGGCGACGCTCACGACGTTGCGCAAGGTCAGCGAGGGGGGCGCCCCCACGGCGAAAGCCGACTGGCGTGACGCGACCACGCCCAGGGCTTCCTGCAAACCCTCGGCGCTGCGCACCAAGCCGGCGTGCTGCCACATCATCTCACGGATGTGCGCGTAAATGGCCTCCTCTTCGGGGCGCAAATCCAGGCCGCCCAGGCGTGGCAAGGGGTGCAAGGTCGATGGTGCGGATGGGCGCACGTCGCGCCCAATGTCCTTGGCCACCCGCGCCCCAAAGACCAAACCCTCCAGGAGTGAATTGGAGGCGAGGCGATTGGCGCCGTGGATGCCCGTCGCCGAGACCTCACCGCAGGCCCACAGACCCTTGAGCGAAGCGGCGCCGTTGGTGTCGACGGCGATGCCGCCCATGTGGTAGTGCGCTGCCGGAGAGACGGCGATGGGCGCCTGCCGGGGTTCAATGCCCGCCTCTTGGCACAGACCCCACACCGTGGGGAAGCGCTCGGGGAAACGGTCGCCAATGCCGCGGGCGTCGAGGAAGACCTTGCGCCCTGCGCGTTGGCGCTGCCAGATGGCACGCGCCACGACGTCGCGCGGCGCCAGCTCGGCCGCCTCATGTAGCGCCGGCATGAAGCGCTCTCCCAGGTCATCGATGAGGATGGCGCCTTCGCCGCGCAGCGCCTCGGTGAGCAACGGCAGTGGGTCCTGCCCCGTGGCGAGGGCCGTGGGGTGAAACTGGACGAACTCCAGGTCGGCCAAGGCGGCTCCCGCCCGGGCTGCGATGGCCAAGCCGTCGCCGTTGGTGCCCGGGGGGTTGGTGGTGTAGCGGAAGATGCTGCCGATGCCGCCAGTGGCCAGGACGATGGCTTGGCTGCGCAAGAGCAGCGGGACGGCGTCTTCGAGGGCGATCCACAGCCCGTGGACCCGGCCGTTGCTGACCCAAAGGTCGATGGCGAAGGCGTGGTCGATGACGGTGATGGTGGGGGTGGCGTTGACGGCGGCGACCAGGGCGCGCAAGACCTCAGCGCCCGTGCTGTCGCCGCGGGCGTGGAGAATGCGGCGCCGGCTGTGCGCCGCCTCTTTGCCCAAGGCCCACTCGCCGTTGTCCATCCTGTCGAAGCGCGCCCCCAGGGCTTCGAGGCGCATGACCTGCTCAGGCCCCTCCTGGGTGAGGACATCCACGACTTCGCGCACGGCGAGGCCATGGGCGGCCATGCAGGTATCGTTGGCATGCAGCGCCGGGCTGTCGTCGCTGCCGACGGCAGCGGCGATGCCCCCTTGGGCCAGGGGGGTGGCGCCGCCCTGGCCAAAAGAGCTCTTGGTGACGAGGGCGACGCGCTTGGGGGCCAAGGCGAGGGCGGTGGAGAGACCGGCGATGCCGGTACCGACGATGATGGCATCGAAGCTTGGGTTGGGTGCGCGCTGAGCCATGAACGCCTCCTTTTATGCTCTAGGTGAGCATTAGAGGTTGGTGTCGCTATGCTTGAGGTTTATGCTAAACCTGAGCATATCGATTGGACAGATCAATGGCACAAAAGGTAAGCTTTGTCGAGGAGGCAGATCGTTTTTGCGCGGGGACGGGGTGTGTGCCAGCGAGAGGTGAGGTGGCAATGGAAGGTGTGGAATTGGATTTGTGTGCAGTGATCCTGACGGTCCGCGACGAGGAGCCGCAGGTTTTGGTGGTCCAGGAGCGCTGTGGTTTGTCGTTGCCTTCGGGTGGCCTGGATGTGGCTGGGGATAGGACGCTGGAGCTCGGGCTGCGGCGCTGGGTGCGCGGCCGGGCCGGCTTGGACTTGGGCTACGTGGAGCAGCTCTATTCCTTTGGGGATCGGGGGCGCAGCGCTGCGGCGCGTTTGGTCACGGTGGCGTATTTGGCGCTGGTCGACGCGCAGGTGGAGTCGCATGGGGGGCTGTGGTCGGGGGTGTACCGCTATTTTCCCTGGGAGGATTGGCGCAGCGGTGGCCCGGCCGCGGTGTCGCCTGCGGTGGTTGCGTCGTTGCGTGGGTGGAGCGAAGCGGGCGAAGGACGTGAGCAGCGGCAACGGCGCTGGTCGCGGGTGGAGATAGCTTTTGGTATGGGGGGTGCGCCTTGGGATGAGGAGCGGGTCTTGGATCGCTATGAGCTGCTTTATGGTGCGGGTTTGGTGGCGGAGGCGGGTGGGTCAGCGGACGAGGACACGGGCGCGCCGTTGTGTGTAGACCACCGCCGCATGTTGGCCAGCGCTTTGTCGCGGGTGCGGGGTAAGCTGAAGTATCGGCCGGTGGTCTTTGAGCTGTTGCCGCCGCTGTTTACGCTTTTTCAGTTGCAGCGGGTGGTAGAAGCCCTCGCGGGGCGGCGCCTGCACAAGCAGAATTTTCGTCGTTTGGTGCTCAAGGGGGGCTTGGTGGAGGGGACGCCGGCGGTGGAGCAGCGGACCGGGGGGCGGCCTGCGGCGCTTTTTCGCTTTCGGCATGAGGTGTTGCGCGAGCGTCCCGCGCCGGGCCTGGCGCTGCCGGGGATGCGGCTGGGCTGATGGGGCAGGGTGGCGGTCTTGCCAGCGGCAAGGGCGGCGCAAAGTTGTGTTCCTTGCGGAAGCAGGTATTGTTGGGGCAGAGCCTGGGCGTCGAATACGCCCGCGGTGGCGACGCGGGTGGCGCGTCGATATGGCCAAGATGTGAAGTGAGATCATGACGGACAGTGTTTATGCTCAAAAAGTAGCGGCGCAGCCGGAGTCGGTGGCGTTGCGGGCCGAGTACGCGCAGCATTTGTTTCAGATGGGCGACTTGCGGGGGAGTATCTCCCAGGTGCAGGCGGGCTTGGCCTTGCCGCGTCGGCCAGGTGAAGAGCAGAGCTTTTCGGCGCTGATGAACTTGGAACGCCTGTTGTTGGGCAAGAATTTGCGCCGCCTCGTGGGTTCCTTGAGTGGGTTGATCCCCGAGGGACAGAAGCCCCACTTCGAGGATGGCAAGCTGGTCGAGGTGGTGGTCCAGGTGAGCTCCGGGACCGTGGCGCTGCTGGAGAAGGCGCTGTCGTCTGGCAAGAGCCTCGGGACGGTAGAGGTCCTGGGTCTCATCGTGGACGACGTTGGGGACGAGGTGCTGCGTCTGTTGAGCGCGGCGGCGTTGCCTAGCTTGGTAGAGTTGAACTTCTGGGCTCGGGGCCCACTCTCGGAGCTCGCCGTGCATGGCCTGACGGCCTCTTCGCTGGGGCAGGGGCTAGAGGTTCTGTATTTGCGCGGCGACAGGATCAGCGACCGGATGGTCATGGCCTGTGCCCAAGCTTCGCCGCGGCTGATGGAGCTGCGGCTCAGATCGCAGGAGCGCTCGGTGACGCTAGAGGCGGCCTATGCCCTCGCGGACGCCCAGGGGCTCAGTGGTCTGGTGACCTTGGGCCTGATGGGGACTTGTTTTGGCGATCGTGGTGCCTTGGCTTTAGCGACGAGTAAAGCGCTAGCGGGCTTGCGCCGCCTGGACTTGCGTGACGGCATGTTGACCAACGAAGGCGCGCGGATTTTATCTGCCGGCAGTGCGCTGCGTCAACTCGAGTCCTTGGATGTCGCGTGGAATCAGATCGACGACGCGGGCCTCGCGGAGCTGCGGCGTTGGGGTATCGAGGTTCGCGCGGATTATCAACATCAGCGCCCCTGAGGCGCGAAGGGGGAGAGGATGAAGTGGGACTATTTCGTGTTGCGACGGGCACAAGACGGCTACGGTGAGGCACACTATTATAAGGGTGACACCAAGGAGACGGTGTGCCCGCCCAATGTTGAAGAGAGCGAGGTGCTGAACATTTTTGGTCTGCATGGCTATGAGTTGGTGGCCGTGCAGACCACGCGCACGGGTGACACCAAGTACTTTTTGAAACGCGCCAAAGCCTGATGACAGCAAGCGCGTGGCGCGGTGAGAACAGAGGCCCGGTGTTGACCTCGACGACGGTGCGGGTGGTAGGTTCTCGGGTGAGGATGGAGGGTTGCGTGGGACATCATTCTAATATTCTGTGGGGTGCCGGCGGCCATGCCCAAGGGGCTGTCGTCGTTCGCGGCTTGCTGGCCTGCGTCGTAGCCCTCGTGGCGCTCTCGACTTGGGCCGCGGCGGTCTGGGCCCAAGGTGCGCCCAAGGTTTATGTGGCGCCCTTCGTGGGCTATGACGGTCGGGTGGCGCCATTCATCGAAGAGCAGATCACCCGGGTGGTGCGTCAGCGCCTCGACACGGACCCAACGGTGGCGGTGGTTCAGCCTTTGGCGACGGAGAGCGCTACGGGACCGAGCCCAGCCATTCTCGAGGCGCGTCGCCTCTATGAGGCCGGCCGTGGTCAGTACGTCGATCAACGCTTCGCCGAGGCCGCCCAGCGCTTTCGTCAGGCCCTGGACTACTACGAGACCGACGTGGCCGGGATCAGCGATTGGGCCGTCATCGAGATGCTCCTCTTCCGCCTGGCCGCGGCTTATCACTTCTCCGGGCAGCTCCCTGAGTCCCAAGATCTGTTACGGCGCCTCTTGGCCTTCAACCCCAACTATGCGCTCAACCCCGAAGAGGATCTGCCGGCGACCTTCAGAGACGATTTTGCCGCGGCCCAGGCTCGACAAGCCAAGCGCGGCACTGGTGCCCTGGCGACGACCGCCCTGGAGGAGGGGGTCGAGGTCTGGATCAACGGCAAAATCCGGGGCGCGTCGCCCATGACCCTCACCGACCTGCCCGAAGGCACCCACTTCTTGGTCTTGCGCAAGGGCGATCGCCTCTTCAGCGGACCCATCGTGGTCGAGGCCAAGGTGACCACTCCTTTGAGCTACACCTTGAGCAGCCCTGCGGCCGCCATCACCCCTGAGGCGCGCCTGAGAGACGCCTGTCTCAAGGGTGTCCTCGGTGATGACGTGCGCTTCGCGGCCCGCGATCTGGCGGCGCGCACTGCGGCGGCTTTCGTGGTCACCGCCGTCATCATGCCGCAGAGCCAGGGCTTCGCGGTGGTGCCCCTCCTCTACCAGAGCGACAGCGGGAGCTTGCGCCTGTTGAACCACCAAGATCTCGACAGTGATCTGCTCAGCCTCAATGTGGAGGGTTACAAGCTGACCCGAACGGTCATCGACGCCGTCTTCGATGCCAACAAGGGCCTGACCATTGACACCACCCTGGCGATTTCGCCGACATCGTTCAGCGCTGCTGCCGTGATGGCCGCAGTGACGCCGGACCCCGTGGTGACGCCCGACCCCGTGGTGACGCCGGACCCCGTGGTGACGCCGGACCCCGTGGTGACGCCCGACCCGGTGGTGACGCCGGACCCCGTGGTGACGCCCGACCCGGTGGTGACGCCGGACCCCGTGGTGACGCCGGACCCCGTGGTGACGCCGGACCCCGTGGTGACGCCCGATCCAGTGGTGACGCCCGATCCAGTGGTGACGCCCGATCCAGTGGTGACGCCGGACCCAGTGCGCATCGATCCCCTCACCGACGGTGTGGCGACGACGACGACCCCTGATCCGTTGGTGCCCGATCCGCTGCCGCCAACCGTCGATGACGGCGATGCCTGGTATGCGAGCCCCTGGCTGTGGGGGGGCGTCGGCCTTGGACTGGCGGCGACGGCGGCGGTGGTGTTAGCGGTGATTCTCTATGATCCAGGCAAAGATTTGACGGGCTTCAACACGACCATCGTTTGGTAGGTGGTGCAATCCGTTGGGGAGACCCTCGACATGATAGGTGGGCGAGGCGCAGCGACGACGAAGGAAAGTGCCATGCGGCGAGAGCGCAGAGTGATGAAGGTGGTTTTCGTGGCTTGCTTGGCCATGAGCGCGGGCTTAGTAGCGTGTGATCCTGAGTCCTACAGCGAGGACCGGGTGGCGCTGAGCCTTTACGGGCCCTGGGGCTTTGGCCTCCCACCTGGGCCGGTGCCCAACACGACATCGGCGAAAGCGGTGCGAGTGACGGTCATGGATGTCCAGGACGGGAGCCGCCGCGCCCAGGACTTGCTGCGCATCGATGCGGCCTTCGGGAGCGAGCGCCTGGAGAACATTCCCTTTGGCGACGACGTGATGATTCACGTCGAAGCATTGAATGTGGTGGGGGCGGTGGTGGCCTATGGTGCCAGCGCCCCGATGGCCGTCCCCAAATCAGGCGGTGAGCAGTCCCGTGTCATTTATATGACCGAGCCGGGCTCGCTGGGGCCCCTCAAGGCCCTCTTTGATGGCAGGGATGGGCCCATCGTCAGTGACAGTCCCATGGGGCAACCCACGATGGGGCATTCCATGCTCGAGCTCCCTGGCAACCGATTCTTGGTGATCGGTGGTGCGACCCTCGCCGTGCCCGGTACGGGGCTGACGTGCGAACGGGTCCAGTGCCCCGTGGAGCTGAGCAACATCAAGGATGTGCACGATCGCCTGGAGTTTTTTGACGCCAACACGGGCTACTTCGAGAGCACGAGTGTGCGCCTCTCGGAGCCGCGCGTCTTTCACACGGCCCACCTCTTGCCGGGGAACCGGATCCTGGTGGTCGGGGGCTTGACCGTCGACGAAGACACCTTGAGGCCGTCGGCGACGGCCGACATCATCTCTTTCGAGGACGATGGCAGGCCCTCGGTGAAGCCGCTCTTGTTCCCGGATGGTGCCCGCGGCCGCTTCAAGCACGCCGGCGCCGTGACTGCCAGCGGCGCCTACATTGCTGCCGGCGGGGCCCGCTTTGAGAATGGCGCCCTCGTTCCCCTGGATGAGGTGCTCGTCCTAGGCGCCAACAGGGAGAACTTCGCTGAGCCCGATGGTGTCCTCGCGGATCCGCGCTGGGACCTGAGCGCCACTGCCGTGGGCGAGGTGGTGCTCTTTGCCGGCGGGACCAACGGCCGCGACGTCTTTGGCACCACGGAGATCGCCGCGGCGCAGCAAGGGGTGTTGGAGTCCTTGCCCAGCATGGCGGTGCCGCGTTTTGGTCACCGCACCTTGCGCCTCGAGCGCGCCGATGGTCGCTTCATCATGGTCGTCGGTGGCTTCTTGGAGAACACCAATGGGCAATTGGTGGCGGGCGCCTTTCCCACGGGCTCGCTCGAAGTTCTGGACATTCAAAATGGTCGCTGGGTCGATGAGCTGAGCACTGGAGGGCTGCTGGTCGCGCGGGCACATTTTGCCATGCTCGAGCTGCTCGACGGCAGTGTACTGGTGGCGGGTGGCCTCGGGGCTGGTGATGATAACCTGGAGGGCTTGGACTCGGTGGAGCTGTTGACGCCCAAGGGTCTTCTCATCGACTACGAGGCGAGACTCCTCGACGCCAGGATGAGTCGCGGCCGCTATGAGCTGAGCGCGGTGCGGCTGCCGCATGGGGCGGTGGTCGTGAGCGGCGGCGCCATCTTCGAGAAGGTGCCCAATGGCGGTGGCGGGAGTGGCTTTGGTACCCACCAGTTTGCCGATTACTACAACCCAGGACCCCCTTTGGCTTTGGCTCTGCCCTGATGGGGGAGCGCGGCGGTCGATTTTTCCGCATGGGGTGACATGACGCGGGGATAACATCTCGGCAAAGGCTCGCAGTCCACGGCGAGCCCCAACCGAGGAGGTCTTCCATGCGTCCTTATTCATGGCTGCTGTGGGCCCTGTTCTGGCCATGCCTGAACGCGGCCTGTGCCGATCCGTGGCAGAACCTAGAGGTCCGCGAGCTACCGCCGGCGCGTTGTACCTGTGTCTCCCATAGGCCCGACGTGAGCATCGACCGCGCCGTCTTGCGCCTCGCCGCGCCCTGGCCGTCGTGGCGGGATGCGCACCAACGGGTGTCAGCGGCGCGGGTGGATTCCCGCGCAGCGGTGGCGGCGCCGTCGACTAGCCTGAGCCGCGTGGCGGACGGCCCGGGCGCTCCCGGGCCGTCCCCGGGTGAGGCGTCGGAAGTGGCACCGCCGGCGCCCCCCACGCCGCGCGCCGGTGACAACCCGGCGCGCGTTGACGACGCTGTGCCGCGGGTGGCGGACCCGGCAGCGGCGGCAGCGGCGGTGCATGGCGATGGCGCCGGGGCTTCCGCCGTCGCCGCGCCGTCCTGCATCGATCTCAGCCAGGCCACGGTGGCGGAGCTGGTGCGCCTACCAGGCGTGGGACAAGCCCGGGCCGAGGCGATCATCGCGGCGCGGGAGCGGCGACCTTTCAAGCGGCCCCAAGAACTCACCCGCATCAAAGGGATAGGCCGCAAGAGCCTGGCCAAAATCACGCCGCTGCTCTGTCCCATGGGGACTTCTTAGCTGGCGGTGGCTGCTTATCCAGGCGGAGGGAGGGGCGCTTGCGCTTGCAGAGCAGCCCGTGATGTGTAAGTTTCGCGCGGCCACAATGCGGTGGCCCCAGCGAGGGCAGAGAGGTGAGACGGTGACAGGTGGCATGGGGCGACGCAGCGGCTTTTTGCTCGCCATCGAGGGTATCGACGGCGGCGGTAAGTCGACCTTGGCCCTGGCGCTGGCGACGCACTTTCGCGCGCGTTCGCTGGCGGTGGTGCTCACCCGTGAGCCCACCGACGGGCCCCACGGCATGCGCATTCGCGCCGCTGGCGCTGAAGGGCGCTTGCCCGCAGATGAAGAGCGGCGCCTCTTCGTCCTCGACCGCCGTCAGCATGTGCGGGAGGTCATTGGGCCGGCGCTCCGTGCGGGCCACATGGTCATCAGCGACCGCTATTACTTCAGCTCCATGGCCTATCAAGGGAGCCGGGGCTTTGCCGTCGCCGACCTGCGCGCCGAAAATGAAGCCTTCGCGCCGGTGCCGCAGGCGCTCATCGTCATCGATCTCGAGGTAGAGCTGGCCCTGAGCCGCATCCTGGCGCGTCGCGGTCAAGCAGACGCCTTTGAGCGGGCCGAGACGCTGGCGGCGGTGCGGGAGGTCTTTCTCAGCTCGGCCCAGGATCACCCCGCCGCGCTGGTGCTCGACGGCGCGGCGCCCCCGGAGCGTCTGGTCCGCGAGAGCCTGCGCTGGTTGGAGGGGCTGCCGTGTTTGGCCCGCTACGTTCGTTTGCCCTGAGCCGGCGAGGGCCAGGGCGCGCGCCCTTACGGATCCAAACGGGGCGTGCTAGCGTTGACGACCGTGTCCCCAGCAGGCGGCCAGCAGCGCGACAAAGCTTCGCCGAGGGAATGGTCCGTTGTTCGGATCGGGTTGCTTAGGCGAACCAAGGCGAAGGTGGCGACTGGGGAACCTCGAGTGGGCCATGATGCGCGCGGTGCGCCAAAGGAGCAGGCCATGAGCGACGAAGAGAAGCGGGAAGAGCGGGCAGCAGAGCAGGCGGACAAGCTGGTCAACGCGGTCGAGCGGATCTTGGACAGCAACGAGGCGATCATCGCCGAGGTGGAGCGGGCCAAAGCCAAGGTCGCCAAAGGCGGGCGCGTCACCGACGACGAGGAAGCGCTGCTGGCGGCCGCCAAGCTGCTGGTGGCCACCTACTCGAACCGGGCGGCCCTGGCTGGGGGCGCCTCGGCGCTGCCGGCCCTGGTCCCCGGTGCCGGGACCTTGCTCTCCGTCTTGGGGGGCACCCTGGCCGACATGGCCCTCACCTTGAAACTCGAGGTGGAGATGGCCTTGGCCCTGAGCCACCTGATGGGCTTCGACATCCGCAACCGCGCGGATCGGCAGTTCGCCTTTCTCTTGGCTTCGGTGGGTGCCTATGACGCCCACACCGGCAAGGACGTGCTGCGCGACGTCCTGAACATCACCAGCACGGCCGTGTGGAACTACTCGCCGCGGCAGGTGAGCAAGATCATCATCACCGTGGTGGCCAAGCTGATCCTGGCCATGTCGGCTCGCGGCTTGATCAAAGCCCTGCCGCTGGTGGGGGTGATCGTGGGCGGCTCGGTGAACAAGTTGATGAGCACCAAGGTGGGGAACCATTGCATCGGGGAGCTGTTGGCCAGGCGGCGCACCGTAGGCCGCGATGGGGTCGAGGAGCCGGCGGTGGACGCCGACTTCCACCCCGTCGATGAGGCTGGCGCGCCACCGCCGCCCGCTGAAGAGAGTCCAGCGCCGGCGGCAGAGGCGACGCCTGACGCAGAAGAAAGCCCCGCCGACCCGGCGCCTGCGCCGGGAGCGGCGGCGCCGTCCGAGGCCAGTGGATCCGAAGAAGAGAGCCCTGACGAGACACATTGACGCCGGGAAGTGGCGATTCACACGTGCTGCTGGGCGCTGCGCGCCAAGGGGGAGAGATGGCTTATTCAAAGGAAGCATTGCGGGCGGCCGTGTGGCCTGAGACCCATCCGGCGCCGCACAAGGAGCTGCACTGTCGCCACTGTGGGCGGCGCAACCGGGTTCGGGCCGACCAGGCGGTGCTCTCGCCCGAGGGTTACCGCTGTGCCCGCTGCGGTGGGGCGCTCTTCCTCACCCCCGACGAGGCCCTGAGCGGGATGCGCTCGGCGGCTTTCGAGCACCCCTTGGACGCGGCGGCTTTGTCGTCGCTGAAGCGCCTGCCGGGCTTCTCCGAGGTGGTGCGCATGCTGCTGAAGCATTTCAGCGAGCGCTCTTTGCGGATGCAGCTCATGGCCAACACGGTGCACTGCAACCAGGACCAGTTCCCCGAGCTGGTGGCTTTGGTGGAGCAGGCTCGGGCCCGCCTGGGATACGCCCACGCGCCCACGGTGTTCTTGGGCGAGTCGCCCTTCATGAACGCCATGACCATGGGCATCGACCAGCCGGTCATCGTCTTCAACGCGGCCATCCTCGACCAGCTCGACGACCTCCAGATCGTCGACGTCGCCGGGCACGAGATCGGGCACCTGATGGCGGACCACATCGTCTACCGGGTGCTGGCCATCATCCTCCTCCAAGGCAGCGGCGTCTTTCTCCCCGGGCTGGTGCGTTACCTCTCGTTGCCTCTGCGTTTGGCCCTGCTCAAGTGGAGCCGCTGCGCCGAGCTGACCTCGGATCGCGCCGGGCTCCTGGCCTCACGCGACCTGGGGGCCTCCTTGGGGCTGCTGCTGCGCATGGCCGGCGGCAACCGCCCGGGCACGCGGCTGCGCACCACCATCGAGCTCGCTCCCTTCGTGGCCCAGGCCCGCTCGCTGGCGGACCAAGAGGCGGGCAACCTCTACGACTCCTTCCTCCTCGGCCTCTTCTCCATGGGCCGCACCCATCCGCTGGTGGCCTGGCGGGTCTTGCAGCTCATCCAGTGGGTCGAGCACGGCAACTACCTCGACATCCTCGCCGGCGACTATGCCCGCACGGCGCCAGCGGCAGAGCAGGAAGCCCCTTGAGCACGGTCCCGTCTTCTTCTTCTTCGGATCCACGGCAGCAAGAGCGGCGCTCACTCCTCGCCCCGGACCAGCCCCGCTGGCCAGCGGACGCGGCGCAGCCCATGCTGAGTCTGCGGGGCGCGGGCAAGTCGTTCGGTGCCTTGGAGGTCTTGCACGACGTCAACCTCGACATCCCTACGGGCAAGACCACGGTGATCATCGGCGAGAGCGGCTCGGGCAAGAGCGTGCTGCTGAAGCTGATGAACGGCTTGGTGGTGGCCGACAAGGGGCAGGTCCTGCTCTTTGGCGAGGACCTGGCCAGGTGCAGCGGACGCAAGCTGGACGTGCTGCGCAAGCGCACGGGGATGGTGCTGCAGAACTACGCCCTCATCGATTCCATCACCGTGCTCGACAACGTGGCCTTTCCCCTGCGGGAGAACTCGCGCCTGCGGGAGCGGGAGATTCGGTCGCGGGTGCTCCACACTTTGGGCTTGTTGGGTATCGCCGACGCGGCGACGCGCCTGCCCTCGGAGCTCTCGGGGGGGATGAAGAAGCGGGTGTCCTTTGCCCGCGCGGTCATTCACGAGCCGGAGCTGGTGCTCTTCGACGAGCCGACGACGGGTCTGGATCCGGTGATGATCGATTTCGTGGACAACCTCATCGCCGAGACCCAGCGGCTCTTCGAGATCACCTCGGTGATCATCAGCCACGACATGGCGAGCGTGATGCGTTTGGCCGACAGGGTCGCCATGTTGCACGGGGGGACCTTGTGTTTTCAGGGGGATGTGGCGGCCCTGCAGGCCTGCCCCTTGGAGGCGGTGCAGCGCTTCATCAGCGTCGGTGGCAGCGGTCGCCTGGCCGACGCCGGGGTGACCCAGGCCGTGGCGGCGGTGTCGTCCCAGGCCAAGGGCGACAACGCCGTGGAGGTGCGCGGCCTGCACAAGCGCTTTGGCGACAACCACGTGTTGCGCGGCATCGATCTGGACATCCCGCGCAAGGAGATCACCGTGATCATCGGCGGCTCCGGTTCGGGCAAGTCGGTGTTGTTGAAGCACATCTTGGGGCTTTTCCGTCCCGACGCGGGTTCGGTCAAGGTGGACGGCGCCGAGCTGACCGCCATGAGCGAGGGGCAGCTCGAGGAGCTGCGCACCCACATTGGGATGCTCTTCCAGGGGGCGGCCCTCTTCGACTCCATGACGGTGTGGGAGAACCTGGCCTTCCCGCTGGTGGAGCGGGGGCGGCGCCCGAGCCGGTCCGAGGTGAACCGGCGCATCAGTGAGATCTTGGAGCGCCTGCACCTGAGCGAGATCGCCCAGGCCAACCCGGCGGACATCTCGGCGGGGCAGCGCAAGCGGGTGGGGCTGGCTCGGGCCATCATCACCAAGCCGGAGATCATGATCTACGATGAGCCGACCACGGGGCAGGATCCGGTGATGATCCGCTACGTGGACGACATGATCGTCGAGGCCCACGCGGCCTTCAAGCTGACCTCCATCGTGATCAGCCACGACATGCAGAGCACCTTTCGCATCGCCGACAAGGTCGCCATGGTCTACGAGGGGCGGATGGCGGCGGTGGGGACGCCGGCGGAGCTGATGGCCTCGACCGTGCCCGAGGTGCGCAAGTTCATCGGCTGCGCCTGAGGCCGGCGCTGCTTTCTTGGCTTTTGCGGCGCATGTTTTAGAGTGGCGGCGGGCGCGCTGCGGGGCGCGGCGGGCCGCGTGGTGTGGCTGGCACGAGAGGAGAGAGGGGGCGCATGGCTCGGTGTGGCAAGATGTGGGTGCTGGGGGTGGTGGGGGTGATGCTCTGGGGCTGCGCGCCGGCGCCGGGGCCGCGCCCTGCGGGCATGGAAGGCGCGGGCGAGCGGGGTGCGGCTGCCGCGGCGGCAGCGCCTGGGGTGGTGTCAAGCAGCGGGGCCGCGGCGGCGCACTTGGCGGCGGCGGTGGTGGTATCGCCGAGCTGGACCGGCGCGGCGGGGGCCGCGGCGGGCGCGGCGCCGGCCTTTGGGGTGGCGCCTTTGGGCGCGGCGGCGCGGGCGCGCTTGGTGGCGGAGATCGAGAAGGTTCTGCGGCGCGCGCCCGTGTCCAGGGCGGCGCTCTCCGTGGTGATTTTCGAGGTCGCCGCCGGTTCGGCGGCGCCGTTGTTGGCGACGGAGAGCGCCGCCCTGCGCAAGCCGGCGTCGAACCTGAAGCTGGTGACCACCGCCGCCGCCTTGGGCTTGCTCGGCGAGGACTATCGCTTGGAGACGGTGGCCCAGGCCACGGGGACCATCGACGCCGAGGGCCGCCTCGACGGCGACCTGGTGCTGCGCTTTGGCCACGACTTCTCCTACGCCAAGCCCTTCTACCGCCACGCATCTTCGCCGTTGAACGCCCTCGCCGCGGACTTGCACGCCGCCGGCTTGCGCCGGGTGGGGGGCAAGGTGGTGGTGAGCGGGGAGCTGGTCTATGGCGGCACCGCGACGGGGGAGTTCAAGCCGGGCAAGCACCGCCAGGCGGGGGCCAAGGCGCTGCGGGCGGCGCTGCAGGCGGCGGGGATCCGGGTGGGCCAGGTGGTGGTGCGCGACGATTTCCCCGCCATCGAGGAGGGTCGAGTCCTGGCGCGTCATCAATCGCCGCCGCTGGCGGTGCTCATTCAGCCCATCAACCAGGCCAGCCACAACGAGATGGCGGACCTGCTCTTGCGCCACCTGGGCTGGCGGCACCGGGGTGAGAGCAGCTACGCCGCAGGCGCCGAGGCGGTGCTGGCCTGGCTCGCGGCCCAGGGGATGGACACGGCGGGGATGGTCATGGCCGACGGCTCAGGCCTCTCGCACGACAACCGGGTCTCGGCGGCGCAGCTCGCGGCGCTGTTGACGGTGATGTGGCGGGGGCCGCTGCGGGCTCCTTGGGTGGAGAGCTTGGCTGTGGGCGGCGAGAGCGGCACCTATGCGGGGCGCTTGCGCGGGGCTGACACCAAGGGCCACTGCCACCTGAAATCGGGGACCCTACGCGATGTCATCGCCAGCAGCGGCTTCGTGGTCAACGCGCACAGCGGCCGGGTCTACGGCGTCGCGTTGGTTTTGAACGAGATGCGCCAGAAGCAGGCCGGCCGCGCGGCTTTGGACGCGGTGGTGAGGGTCTTGGCGGGAGAGGGGGGATGAGGCGGCGCGTGGGGACAGGGTCGCATTGCGGAGGCGGGTTTGGCGCGTCACGACGCTGGGACCGTAGTCGCAGCGCGCGCCACCTTGTAGAGTGACGGCGCGGTCTGGCGCCGCATGGGTCAAGGGCCGGTGCTTCGCCCCTGCTTGGACCAGAAGGGTGGAAAAATTGGCGAGTGACGAGGTGGATAAAGGCGCCTTGGGGCGCGCGGTCTTTTTGCTTCTGGTGGCCATGGTGGTGCACGAGCGCTTTTGCGCCGCCTTGGCCACGGAGGTGGCCCTCGACATCGACCCGATCAACCTCGTCTTTGGGATGCAGGAATTCAACGTCGCCGTGCACGCGCCGCATCCGCCGGGTTATTTGCTCTATGTCCTGATTCTGCGGGCGGTGCACGCCGTGGTGGGGGGAGATCCCCTGGCGACGGTGCAGCTCGTGGCGCGTCTCTTTTCGACGGCGACCATCGCTCTGGTCTTCGTCGCCGTGCGCTGGATGCAACCCGCGCGGCCCATGTTGGCGACCTTTGCGGCGTGGTTGACGGCCCTGCACCCGACCTTGCTTTTTCACGGGGCCGATGGGCAGACCCACACCTCGGAGGCCTTTGCGGCGGCGCTGTTGTTGTTGGCCCTCGTGGCTTATCACCGGCGGCCGACCACTGCGTTGGCGGCGACGTTGGGGGCCTTGTTGGCCCTGGGATCGGCCTTTAGGCCCTCCTTCGTGGTGGTGGGCGTGGGGCCGATCATCTGGCTGACCTGGCGCCGCTGGCCGCACCTCTTCGTGGCGGGTGGGGTGAGCGTGTTGGGGGCGCTGGCGTGGATGCTGCCGACCTTTCACCTCAGCGGGGGCTACGCGGTGTGGAAGGCGGCCCAAGACGCGTTGGTGGGGGGATCTTTCGTGCGGACGTTTTCGCTCTTCGGCAGCGAGAGTGTCTACGCCACGACCAACCTGCGCTGGGTCTTCTCCTGGATCGCCCTGTTGTTGGTGCCGCTTGCGCCGCTGCTCTTCGTTCGCAAGGCCGTGCGGTCGGAGCAGGGGGAGCTGAGGCGGCGCATTTTGGTGTGGCTGACCTGGGCCCTGGTGCCAGGGGGGCTCTTCTACGCTCTCTATTTTTGTTCAGAGCCCGGTTATTTTCTCGGCGTCCTCCCGCTCTTGGTGGTTTTTGCGGTGCTGGGCCTTCCTGAGGGGGGGCGAGCCACGCTGTGGGCAGGTAGTGCCATGATCGCCCTGCACTTGGTGGTCTTCGCCCTGCCGGTGCCACAGGCACCCTACAAGATCAAGGTGCCGTCTTTGCCGATGCTCATCCTTCAGGAGACGGTGAATCGCGAGTTCATTGCCCAGGGGGTGGACGTGGTGCCTGGAGAAGAGCGCATCTTGGTCTTTTCGGATTTTGCGGGCTTCGCTGTCCATCGCCAGCTCCCGCTGCTGCGCGACAATGCCGACGTGATGTGGGTGCATTCGCATGAGCAGGCGATGTTCCAGCACACTTCTGTCAGTTTTGCCACGGCGCGCGGGTGGACGCCCGTCCCGGGTCCGGTGGTCTTGGGCGATGGGCCGGCGACGGTCTATGACACGGGTCGCGCTTACCACTGGGTGGTGGTGGACATGTTCACGACGGCCTCGGGGCGGGCCGCGGTGGCGGCGCAGTCGGCGTGCCCCATCGCGGCGGCGGGCTTTGTGCACCTCGAGGCGGCGCGTTGTTTTCCGGAAGGCGCTCTGGTGGTGGATGGTCACGGTTTGCGCTTTGCCGTGCTCGAGCGACGCGGGGCGAAGCCGTAGCAGGATGGGGGGTAGGTGTGGGTGCAAAGCAAGAACGGAGGCGCGCCGAGTCCGTCGGGGGTGATGGCGGGCAGGAGGCCGGGCCGAGGTGGCTTCGGTGGCAGCAAGGTCTGGGCTTCATTCTGCCCGTGTCGCTGATGTCGGCCCTCGTAGCGTTGGTGGTACAGGGGCTGTCGCGTCTGCCTTGGGCCTATACCTGGCTGCGCCCGGCGGAGGTGCTCAAGGACGTGGTCTTGCGCGACGATTTTCCATCGCTGGTCTTGGCAGCCTTGGTTCTGGGTCACTTGAGCCAGCGTCCGTTCATGGCGTGGTGGGCAATGCTGCGGGCGCCGCGCTGGGGCGTTGTGATGGGCGAGTCCGCCGAGGAGAGGTCGCGGCGGTGGAAGCGGGTAGGGATGGTGGTGGGTGGTCTCTATGCGGGCCTGGTCTTGGTGGAGAACCACTATCACCTCCTGGACTGGTTGGCGCTGGCGCCCGTTGGCATTCTCTTGTCCTGGCGCACGCCCAAACAAGGATCCTTGCTCCGCGCGGGGGTGGAGATCAGTCTGGTGGTTTTGGTGTTCACCTTGGTTTCGTACGCCTTTACGGTGTTCAAGGCCACCCTCTTCATCGAGCGCGAGGGCTATGACGCGGCGCTGATGGCGGCTGAATCGGCGCTCTTTGGTGAGCCCGTGCACCGCATGCTTCACCCCTGGGCGATGCAGTGGCCGAGCTTCGTAGACCTCCTCGATCGCATCTACTACCACCTCTTCGAGCACATGTTCTTGGTGTCTCTGTTTCTGGTAGCGGCGTGTCTTCACCGGGAGCGGGTAGAGTACTTGGGCGCCCTGGCCCTCTGTTATCTGATGGGTGGGGTGGCCTATCACCTCATGCCGGCTCTGGGGCCCATCTATGCCGACACGGAGACCTTTGCGGCCATGCGGCGTATGCCTTTGGTGAGCACTGCTTTTCAGGGGCTGCTGGCGCGCAACCATCTCGCCGTGCAGGCGGGAACCTTGACCGAGCTGCCGAGTTACGAGTTCATCGCCTGTATGCCGAGCTTGCACATGGCCCATGAGCTGGTGATGCTCTACTACGCTCGGCACAGCAAGGTCTTCTTTGCGCTCTCTTTGGTGTTCACCGGGCTGACCTTGGTGGCCATCACGGTCTTGGGTTGGCACTATCCCATCGACGCTGTCGGGAGTCTGCTCCTGTGTGTGGTGGCCATCGTGCTGGCGCGGCGGGTGCGCGGCTGGCTGTTGCCGGCTTGGGCCATGCCCCCTGAGGACGCGCCGCGCCAGACGCGAGAGCAGGTGGGGCATGGGTCTTAGGGCGCGCGTCGTGCGCCACGCTGCGCATTTGGAGTGGGCTTGTGCCGGGTTGGCGCTGGCCTATGTGTTGTGGCAGGCGGTGCTGAGTCTGCAAGCTGCTTGGCCCTTCACCACGGACGACGCCTACATCACTTTGCGTTATGCGCGCCACCTCGCTGCGGGTCACGGCGTGGTGTGGAACGTTGGCGAAGTGCCACCCGTGGAGGGCTACTCCAACTTTCTGTATGTGCTCATGGGGGCGGCCTCTTTGTACGTGGGCGCTGATCCGGTGTGGGTGTTCAAGAGCCTTGGGGCGGTGACTTGTTTGGGCTCGGTGCTGCTCCTGTGGTGGCTGGCGCGGCAGTGGGTAGGGCCGCTGTTGGCGGTGGCGCCGGGCTATGTGCTGACCCTGCAGCACGGTCAGATCATGTGGGCCGTGAGCGGACTGGAGACGCCCACTTTTCAGTTCCTGTTGTTGCTGGCCATGGTCGCATTCTTTCGTGCCTTGGGCTTTCGCGCGCTGGCGCTGGACGCGCCGGAGGACGTGAGAGCGTTGCGCCGGAGTGGCGGCTCCGTCGCGGGGCCGTGGCTGTTGGCGACGGGTGTAGCGCTGACGCTGTTGGCCATGACGCGGCCTGAGGGCGCGTTGGTGGCGGTGGTCTTTGGCGTTGCGTTGCTGCGCACGGCTGGATTTGCGCGCAGACCCTGGTTATACGCCGGGTTGAGCGTATTGCTGCCGCTGACCCTCTACCACCTGTGGCGCGTGGTTTACTTCTCCGCTTGGCTGCCGCACTCGGTGGTGTGTAAGAGCGCCAACTTCGACGCGCGTCATGTTTTGGTGCGTGAGTACTGGCAGGTCGCCTGGCTCTTCGTGCTGCTGGCTTTGCTGCGACCTTGGCGTGCGGTTGATCTTCGTACCGCCCTGCTGTGGGGAGTGCCGCTGTTGTATTTCGTCATGTTGCTCGGCGTCGACCCCATGATAGGTCACTGGCACCGCCATGTCCTGGCACCGCTGGCATTGCTTCTGGTGTCAGCGGTGGTGGGCCTGACCCAGGTGGTGAAGCTGATGTGGGCGCCGCCGCAGCGCTGGATACGGGATACTTTGGCCGGGATCTTGGTGTTGCTCTTTGCTTGGCAGAGCCTGGACGGGCACGGCCGGCATTGGCTGGCGGCTGACGCCCAGCACTATGCCAGAAGGATGGCGGCGCGGGCGGATCTTGGCGCGTTCATCGCGCCCCGAGCCAGCGGCGATGACGCCTTGCTCATTGGCGACTGTGGCTTGGTCCCCTATGTGGTCGATGCGCCGGTCATTGACGCCTTCTGTCTGAATTCTTTGGCCATGAGTCAGCCGCCCATTGGGCACGACAGCGGGCGCTTCGTCGCCTGGGTCATGGCAGTGGCGCCAAGATACGTGGCGGTGCATTCGCGGACGAAGGCTGCGCTGGTGCCGCGGCCCGAGTACGGAATCTTTCCGCGTCTCGTGGCCCACCCGGACTTTGGCCAGCGTTATGGCCACGTGGCGACTTTTGGCGCCGATGGCGACGATTTCGCCTACTGGCTCTTCGAGCGGCGCGAGTAGCTTCTGTCCAATCAGCGCACCTCGATGGCGGCGCCAATCACCGGCCCGTCGGCGTTCTCGGATGTTTTGCCGAAGAGCTCGAACCGCGAATCCGCCGCGCCGGAACACCGGCCTGAGAGGCAGGCTTCGGCGCTGATGGAGAAGGACTTTCTGTCCCCTTCAGCCGCGTAGATGTACTGGTAATAGAAGGGCTTGGTGAGGGAGAAGCGGAGGTTGGTCCAGGGCGTCTCGATCCAGCCGTCGAAGCCGATGGGGTTGAGCTTGTTGCCGCCGGGGTCGAAGGGAGGGGTTTCTGGCCGGTCGCCAGTGGGGGGATAAACGCGGGTGTGGACCAAGAGGGAGTTGGTGGGATCGGTCCTCTCTTCTTGGTAGTAGGTCATTGCCCCTTCGCCGATGTTCTTCAAGCTCTCTTTGGCTTCGGCCGTCTTGGAGTTTCTGATGTACTGTAGAAACGCCGGGATGGCGACGGCGGCGAGAATACCGATGATGGCGACGACGATCATCAACTCGATGAGGGTGAAGCCTTTTGGGGGTCTAAAAGAAAACACTTGAACGACCTCTTGGCACATGGTGGCCGTGCCATGAAAGGCCCAGCGCGCACTACAATGACCAAAGCAGAGCCTGATCAAATGAGGAACAACGAAAGAGGGCCTGCGTTAGGGCGCGCAAGCCCTCTCAGGTTAGCCCTACATGTCCTCGAGCGTTGCTCCGACAATAGGACCGTCGGTCTGGTCAGAGAAGCTACCGACGATGCGATACTGGGAGTCCGGGCTGGTGGAACCACCTGCCAGCGTGGCTTGGGCCATGGTCTCAAACTCTTGGGAGTTGAAATCAGAGGTATAGGTGTAGGCGTAGTAGTGGGGCTTGGTGATGGTGAAGCGGAGGGCGCGCCACGGCTCGGTTTTCCAGTCTGTGTCTTCGGGGCTGACCTTGTTACCGCTCGCTTCGTTGCCAGCGCTCGGCGTGCCCGAACCTTCGAAGGGGTACTCCTTGGTGAAGACGGTCAGGCCCGTCGGGTCGGCACCGAGATCAGCGTGCTCTTCCTGGAAGTAGGCCACGGCGCCATCGGCGATGGACTTCAAGTTCTCTTTCGCTTCAGTGGTCTTGGAGTCGCGGATGTAGCGCAAGAAGGCGGGGATGGCGACGGCCGCCAAGATGCCGATGATGGCGACGACGATCATCAGCTCGATCAGGGTGAAACCATGGGTCTTACGGAAATGCTTCAACATGGACCTACCTCACAGGAAGACCCCATCGCTGGGGCGGGTGAAAGGGCGCGGGGCGCTGAGCCCCATCGACGCTGCTGTCGACGGGCGGCGACACTGCCAGGAGCGTGCCACATGCTGTTGGTGAGATGAGATACGCGCAAGCGCATGTATAAAAAAGAGAAATGCGGGGCGTTGGGCACGGCGGGCGACGCGATGAGCCCTCAGCCCTTCTCCGGCCAGGTGACGAGATTGGGCGGCACCTGACGTTTTTTGTCAGTCGGGACGGGCTGGGGCGTCCGGCCGCAGAGGCAGCGCACCGGCGCGGCGCGGCCGATGGCGTCGGCGCACGCCTTAAGTGGCTTTCGCGCCGGCTATGCTCCAGGGGGAGGGAGCAGGTGGTAGGTGACAAAGAGGGTCACCCTGATGGTGAGCGTGTCGCGCCTGACGTGGCGTGCGGCGCCAGCGACGGCCTACTGACCTTCGTTGTAGATGGTGGCGCGAGAGTTTTGGCTGTCCACCACCACCGTCGTGGGTTGGTTCGCTTTGCCGTCCATGTCGGACTGGGCCACGGCGAAGAAGCAGGGGATGGTCGCGTCGCCGACGCTGCGCCAGGTTTCCGTCGTGGCGTCACACATCTCGACCCGGTACTGCCAGTAGGTGGGCTTGGATGGGGCGACCCCCAGGGTCTGCCACGCCGGCATCACTTCCCAGGCCAGGGACGTGTTCGAGGGCAGAACGGTGGGGTTGGGGGGGGCGGCCAAGAACGCACCCCAGGTGTGGTAGTAGGATTCCTGTTTGGAGCGGATATCGGCCAGCATGGTCTGGGCGTCGCCGATGCGGGCGCTGACGATGTAGCGGCTGTAGCCCGAGATGGCGATGGCTGCCAGGATGCCGACGATGGCGACGACGATCAACAGCTCGATGAGGGTGAAGCCGCGGGCAGCTCGCCCCGGGCGCCGAACGCCATGCACCATCTGCAGAACTTTCTTCATGGTCTCTTCTCCCTTGGCTGGTCTTCGTGGCGCGTGCGGGGGTTAGGGCTTCAGGCCTCGTCGTCGCCCATTCCGTACTTCTTGAGGCGGTAGCGCAGGGAGCGGAAGGTGATGCCCAAGATGCGGGCGGCCTCGCTCTTGTTCCCTGCGGTGCGCAAGAGGGTCTTTTGCAGCAATGATCGTTCCAAGGACTCCACGAGTTGATCGAGCTGTAAGCCCTCGGCGGGAAGATCCATGGCCGTCGCCAAGTGCTGCAAGCCCTCTTTTTGCATCATAGGGTAGGGCAGCACTTCTGTCGAGATCAGGGGCTTGACCTCCAGAGTCACGGCGCGCTCGACGATGTTCTCCAGCTCGCGGATGTTGCCTGGGTAGGGATAGTTCAGCAAAAGCTGCATCGCCTCGGAGCTCACCCCGAGGATCTCTTTCTCCTGTTCGGCGGCATAGCGCTGCAAAAAATGCTCGATGAGCAGCGGCAGGTCTTCGCGCCGCTCCCGCAGCGGCGGGATGCGCACTTGGATGACGTTGAGGCGGTAGAAGAGGTCCTCGCGAAAGCGGCGCTCCCGCACCTCTTCCAAGAGATCGCGGTTGGTGGCCGCCACCAGGCGCACGTCGATGGCGACCTCCGCTGTGCCGCCCACGGGCTGAATGCGGCGCTCCTGGATGGCCCGCAGCAGCTTCACCTGCATTGGCTGTGGCAGCTCGCCGACTTCGTCGAGGAAGAGGGTGCCGCCGTTGGCCATGGTGAAGAGGCCCGCCTTGTCGCGCTGGGCCCCGGTAAAGGCCCCCTTGGCGTGGCCAAAGAGTTCACTTTCGATGAGGGTCTCGGGGATGGCGCCACAGTTGATGGGGACGAAGGGGCGCTTGGCGCGCGGCGACTCGTCGTGGATCGCTCGGGCGACCAATTCCTTGCCCGTCCCCGATTCCCCCGTGATGAGCACGTTGGTCTTGGTCGGGGCCACCCGGCGGATCATCTCGTAGAGGGCGAGCATGGCCTTGCCCTTGCCCACCATCTGGCCCATGCCCGCAGGGTTGCTGACCTGGCGTCGTAGGAGGAAGTTCTCTTCCAAGAGGCGGCGCTTCTCGAGGGCCTTGAGCATGAGGGCGATGAAGGCTTCGCGCTTGAAGGGCTTCTCGATGTAATCGTAAGCGCCTAGGCGCATGGCGTTCACGGCAGTGTCCGTGCTGGCGTAGGCCGTCATGACCACCACCTGCGTCGAAGGATCCACCTCGCGCGCCTTGGCCAAGACCTCCATGCCCGAGACCGCGCCCATTTTGAGATCGGTCACCACCAGATCGAAGCTGGGCTCGGCCGTCTCCTCCAGGAGGGCGATGGCCTCGACACCATCGGCGGCGGTGATCACTTCCCAGCCTTCGCGCCGCAGCATCATGCTGGTCATCTCACGCATGCTGGCTTCGTCGTCGACTAGGAGAATTCGCATCACGCGGTGACCTCTGGGGTGAGGGGTGAGGGCGGGTTCACCTTGGGGAAGAGGCCGCTCTCGGTGCGCGGCAGGCGGATCTCGAAGACCGCGCCGCTGGCCTCGACGGCCAGCCCCGGCGCCTCTTGGAGCAAGCGCAGGGCGCCTTGGTTCTCGGCGATGATGTGAAAGGCCGTGGCCAGACCCAGGCCGTTACCATCGCGCTTGGTGGTGAAGAAAGGCTCAAAGAGGCGCTCCCGATCCTCGGGGCTGAAGCCCGGTCCCGAATCGGCGACCAAGAGGCGCACGCTCTCCGCATCTTCTTCGATGTGGGTCCAGACGCTCCCCTGAGGGCCGGCGGCCTCAGCGGCGTTGCGCCACAGGTTGAGCAGGACCTGGTGCAGGCTCGCTGGGTCCACGAAGACCATGGGGCGCTGGACGAAGGTGACGTTGAAATCCAGAGACGCCGCCAGGGGATCGTTGCGGAAGAGGCAAGCCGCGTCCTCGACGATGCCGTCGACGGAGGTACAGACGCGCTGGACGTTCTTGGGGTTGGCGTAGGTCAGGACGTTGCGCACCAGGGTGTTGAGGCGCTCGATTTCCGTGAGGATGATGCGGAGCAGGGTGGCGTTGTCGCCCCGGGCGTCGAGATCGACGGCGAGCATCTCAACGGAGCCCGAGATGCTGGCCAGGGGGTTGCGGATCTCGTGGGCGATGCTGGCGGCGAAGCGCCCCAGGGTGGCGAGGCGCTCTCGCTGTTGCAGGGTGCGGCGCATGCGTCGGTGCTCCGTGACGTCGTCGAAGAGGAGGATCTGGGCTTCAGCTTGGGACCCCGGGGTCTGGAGCTGGGCCAGGGACACTTCGAGGAGCAGAGTCTTACCGTTGGCGAGGCGCAGGGGAAGCTCCCAGGTGTGCTGCCCCTCCTGAGGCAGCATGGGGAGGGTGAGGCCGGTGTCGGCAAAGGGCTGACCGGCCAGGGGTGGGGTGAGGCCGAGGATGTGGTGGGCGGCGGCGTTGGCATAGACGATGGTGTCGTCGCGGTCGATGGTGATGAGCCCGGAGCTCAAGCTCTCGACGATGTGCTCGTGCAGGTTCTGCAGGGCGGCCATGGAGCGGTGGGTCACGGCGAAGGATTCGCTGACCCGGGTCAGCCGCTCGGCGAGGAGGCCGCTGAGGAGACCGACGCCCGCCGTCGCGGCGAAGAGCCCGAGGGCGCGTACCACTCGGGCCTGGAGGGGGTCATCGGCGGTAAAAGGCTCGAGCCACGGTACTTGACGGGCCATGAGGAAGAGAAAGAGCAGCGAAGCCGTGGCGTAGACCGCAGCGGTCAGACCATAGGGGCGGCCGCCGATGACTCCGCCGTAGAGGGCGACGATGACGAAGAGGTAGGTGTAGGGGCTCTCGGTATGTCCCGTGAGGAGCACCAAGGCCGCGGCGGTGGCGGCGTCAAAGGCGAAGCCGGCGTGCGCCAAGAAGGGCATGGCAAAGTTCAAGCGCAAGAACAAGGCTGCCACCAGGGTGAAGGCATAGGTGGCGACGATCCAAAAGAGGAGCGAGCGATAGACCGGGTCCGCCAGAGAGGCGACGGCGTCGGGGTTGAAGGCCAGGGCCGAGCCCAGAAGCAGGGTGACCATGGCGCAACGAACCACCGCGACGTGCTTGAGCTTGTTGCGGATGTCGAGGGGAGTGGACATGGTCATCGCGCGGCGCGCGGCCTCAGTGCTCGCCGACCGTATCGGCCAAGCTGAAGATGGGCAGGTACATGGCCAGGAGCATGGTGCCGACGATGCCACCGATGAAGACCATCATCAGAGGCTCGATGAGCTGGGTGAGGCCGTCGACGGCGACGTCCACCTCCTCCTCGTAGAAGTCGGCGATTTTGTTCAACATCTGATCGAGGGCGCCCGTGGCCTCACCGACGGAGATCATCTGCACCACCATGTCGGGGAAGACCTTGGTCTCCATGAGGGGATCAGAGAGGGTGGTCCCTTCGGAGATCTTCTGCCGGGCGAAATCGATGGCCTCAGAGACGATGATGTTGCCCGAGGACTGGGAGACGATGTCGAGGGAGTCGAGGATGGGCACGCCTGAGGTCACCATGGTGCCCAAGGTGCGGGTGAAGCGGGCCACGGCGGCTTTGCGCAAGACCGGGCCAAAAACGGGGACCTTGAGCATGAAGCGGTCGAAGACACGGCGGAAGCCCTTCTGGCGCAAGAGCCACATGAAGGTGACTGGGACGGCGATGATGACGAAGGTGATGAGAAAGAAGTGGTCGCCGAAGAAGTGGGAGACGTCGATGACCATCTGGGTGGGGCCGGGGAGGCTGCCGTCGCCAAAGCTGGAGAACATCTCCTCGAAGGTGGGGATGACCTTCCACAAGAGGACGAAGACGATGGCCACGGCGATGACCAAGGTCACCACGGGGTAGGTCATGGCGCCTTTGATCTTGCGGACCAACTTGGCGTTCTTCTCGATGTGGATGGCCAAGCGGTTCAAGATGGTGTCCAAGACACCACCGATCTCGCCGGCAGCGACCAGGTTGACGTAGAGGGCGTCGAAGACGCGGTCGTGCTTGCGCAGGGCGTCGGCGAAGGTGGAGCCCGTCTCGACGGAGAGCTTGACGTCCTTGATGATGGCGCGAAAGGTGAGGTTGGGCTCCTGGTTGCTCAAGAGCTCCAGGGCCTGGACGATGGGGAGACCCGCGTCGATCATGGTCGCGAGCTGACGGGTGAAGATGACCAGGTCCTTGAGGGCCACCCCGGTGGTGCCGGGCATCCTGAGGACGATCTCTTTGGGCTTCTTCTTGATCTTGGCGATGACGACCTGCTGGTTCTCCAGCCGCCGTTGTGCATCTTCTAAGGTGTCGGCTTCGAGCTCGCCTTTGCGGGGCTCACCCGATCGCGTTCGACCTTCCCAACGGAAAATGGGCATGGAGGACCTCCCCAGCAGAAGCGTGTTTAGCGCCCAGTGGCGACACCGGCGGAGCCGAGCATGTTGCGAAATTCAGCGACGTCGGAGCAGCGGATCATGGCCTCATCGAGGGAGATCTGGCGCTGCAGGTAGAGATTGAGGAGCGACTGATTCAGGGTGACCATGCCAAAGGTCTTCTGACCCACCTGCATCTGGCTGTAGATCTGATGGATCTTGTCTTCCCGGATCAGGTTGCGGATGGCCGGGGTGGGCACCAGCACCTCGAGGGCCAGCGCACGCCCCGAGCCCGTGGCTTTAGGCACCAATTGTTGACAGATGATGCCTTCGAGGACGAAGGAGAGCTGGGCGCGCACCTGCCCCTGCTGGTGCGGCGGGAAGACGTCGATGATGCGGTTCACCGTCTGGGCCGCGCTGTTGGTGTGCAAGGTGGCGAAGACCAAGTGGCCCGTCTCGGCGATGGAGAGGGCCGCCTCGATGGTCTCGAGGTCGCGCATCTCGCCCAGGAGCACCACGTCGGGGTCCTGACGTAGGATGTAACGCAGGGCGAGCTTGAAGCCCTCCGTGTCGGAGCCCACCTCGCGTTGGTTGACCAAGCAGCACTTGTGCTCGTGGAGGTACTCGATGGGATCCTCGATGGTGATGATGTGCTGGTGGCGCGTCGCGTTGATGTTGTCGATGATGGCCGCCAGGGTGGTGGACTTACCCGATCCGGTCGGCCCCGTCACCAGGACCAGACCGCGCGGCCGCTCAGACATCTGCCGCACCGATTGGGGCAAGCTCAGTTGGTCGAAGGTCAGGATTTCGAAGGGGATGAGGCGGAAGACCCCAGCGACGGCAGCGCGCTGGACGAAGATGTTGCCGCGAAAACGCGACAAGCCGCGGATGCCAAAGGAGAAGTCGAGTTCGTTCTTCTCCTCGAAGACGGCCTTCTGCGCGTCCGTGAGGACGCTGTAGCACAGGGCGCGGGTCTCGCGGGCGGTCATCTTTGGGAGCTTCAGGGGAACCAAAGTGCCGTCAATGCGAAGCTGCGGCGGTGTGCCTACGGTAACATGCAAGTCGCTGGACCCTTTCTCGACCATCAACTTGAGCAGCTGGTGCATGTTGACACCCATGGGCTGCTTTTCTTCCATCGATCACTCCTTGGCGCTGGCATGCGAGGGGGCCACCCAGCAAGGCGGGTACCCCGAGACTAGATGCGCCGTACCCTAACACGATTCCTCGGGCCAGTGCAATTTCAGCGGATCTTTCGCATCCTTCCAGGACTGCATTGCTGGGATCCACCTCCCTCGCGCGGCGCCTTATTCAGGGAGGGCGCTGAGGAGGGCGCGGTGCACTTCGGCGAGCGTGTAGGCCCGCGACGGGGAGCTGCTCCCTTCGAGCTCGGCGATGCTCGCCTGCTTGCCTTCCCAGCCGCGGCCGTCGGGCGCGAAGAGCAGGCGCATGACGCCATCGCCCGCAAAGTCCCGCGCTTTGGTGTTCTCATCGAAGGCCTCGACCACCACGGCGTGGGCGTGGCTCTTCTCCTGCAAGCGGCCGGCGATGGCCCACAGCAAGCGCTCCAGGCTCTCGCGCGGCGCCGACTGGGGCCTGAAGGCGACGGTCAAGGCCAGACGCCGGCGCGGGCCTTGCGGCACCTCTTCCAAGGTCAGGGGCAACCAGGTCACGTCGGCCGAGGCCACGTCGTCGCCCAATTCGAGCAGCATGGCGTCGTGGCGGCGATAACGCAATTGCGGTTGCTGCTCGCTGCCACGGCGTTGGCGGCGGTTCATCAACACGAAGAGTAGCAACAGCATCATGATCCAGGGCAGCAACTCCTCCATGTTCAGAGCCGTCGCTGGACGCGCCGCGCCAGGTCGGCGAGCTGGTCGAAGGTGCAGATGGATGCGGTGCAGCTCAGGTTGGCGACGGCTGAGCGCCGTCTGTCGATGAAGGTCAAGGAGCGCAGGCCGTGGTGCTCCGTGCGGAAGGCGTCGTCGCCAGCGTCGCGGCTCTTGGTCCCGCCAAAGGATTGGCTGAAGAGATCGTCGAAGCGTTTGGTGGCGGCGGGCTGGTTGCCCGGCTTCCACACCTGGAGGGAGATGCCTAGGTCGTTGGCGTCGTCGACGCGCCAGCGCACGCCGTTGTAACGGGCCGAGGCCTTCTGCCCCGGAAGATCGACCTCCTCGATGAGGCCCTGGTAACCCGTGGCTTCCCGCAGCTCAGCACGCTCTAGCAGGACGGCGACGTTGAGCAGGTTGGCCTGGATCTCCACCTCTTGGTTGCGGCGCTGGGGCGGGCGCGCCTGGGCCGGCCCTTCGCCTTGGCGCGGGGGCACGGCGAGGTCATCAGGGCTGCCCGCGGTCTCTGGCGCGGCTTCCGTCCCGGTGAAGTCCAGGGGGGCGCTGGGGTCGAGCTCGGCTTTGGCGCCGGGCGGTGGGGGCACGGGGGGCTTGGCGGTAGGGTCGTCCTCAGGCGTCTCTTTGGAACAAGCCGTCAGGCTGAACAGGGCGAGGCAAAGGGCGAGTCCAAGGGGCAAAGGCAGGCGCACGTTCATGATCTCTCACTGGGCTGCGACGGCGTCGTTGGGGTGAGGCAGGCGAGGGGAGCGATGAGGGCCGACTGCAGGAGCAGCACTTGCGCTGCGACCTCGAGGCTCAACTTGTCGCACAATCTCGCCAAGCTGTCGAAGTATTCCAGGGCGGCGTCATCCAAGGTGGCGCTCAGGCGCTGGGCGAAAGGCGCGCCGTCGCGGGTCAGCAGGGCCGCGAGATCTTTGGGTCCCGGCCCAAGCCGGCCGCGGCCGCCCTCGAAGCTCAGCCGCGCGTGCCCGTCGAGCCAGGCTGCCAAGGACTGGGTGTGGTGGTCGAGGCCCAGAGGCAGGTCGGGTGGCGCTGCCTGGTGCCAGTGCGGGCGTGCGAGGGCTTGCCGCGTGAGATCACGCTGGATGACTCCCAGTTGCTGTGCCGCCGGGGCGGCGCAGCGCTGGAGGATGGCCTCGGCTTGGGCCATGGTCTCGCCGATGAGGGCGCGCAGCGCATCGGCGCAGCCGCGGCTGGCGTGGCTGAACGCCGTGCCGTCGTCCCAGGCAGCCAGGCGGAGGTCGGCGAGGAAGGCGTCGTGGCGCTGTACCACCTGACGCCAGGTGCTGCGGCTGCGCTGGCTCAAGTCCTGGAGCTCGCGCCGGGCTTGGTCGCGGTGCGCGTCGAGGAGGGTCCTGGCCGCCTCGAGCTCCGCGCGCCATGTCTGGCATTGGTCGCGGTGCTCAGAGGCCTCGCCGTGCAAGGCCGCGAGGTGGGCGTTGGCGCGCCGGGCCAAGGCGCTCGCCCGTTCGCGCTGATGGTGGATGGCGATGTCGCGCAGACAGTGGATGAAACGCTGCCATCCAGGTGCGCGGTCATTGCCCTGCAAGGCGTCGCGGCCCGAGAGGAGGAAGAGGTCGCGGGCGCGATGGCGCAGGTGTTGGCTGACGAAGTCCTGCACTTGGTGGATTTCGTCGGGGGCGAGGGCGTCGATTTTGTTGACCACCACCAGGAGGCGTGCGTGGGCCTGGCTGATGTTGGCGGCCAGCCGTTGCTGGCTGAGGCTGAGCGCCTGGAGGGCGCTCAGGACCCAGATGACGAGATCGGCTTGGTCGAGGGCCTGGTTGGCGCGCAGGTCGTGGGCGTCGTCGTTGGCGTTGTAGCCCGGGGTGTCGATGAGGTTGAGGTGGGCGAGGATGGGGTGGG
>Ga0334883_1001264_pt1 | contig 38835 bp, 36 predicted proteins | sample GraSluR1_MG_6_FD_207230 | JGI IMG/M metagenome (GOLD analysis project Ga0334883, IMG submission 207230) | Sludge microbial communities from methane-producing bioreactor in Wageningen University, Netherlands - Granular Sludge_09_05-R1 | ecosystem: Engineered > Bioreactor > Anaerobic >...
GAGGAACAAGCGCGTATGATCCGATGATGCTATTGAAAGTGATCATCTACGCCTACAGCCAACGAGTGTTCTCATCGCGTCGGATCGCAAAAGAATTACGGGAGAATGTGAATTACATGTGGCTGAGCGGGATGAACCGGCCAGACCATCGCACCATCAACCGGTTTCGTGGAACAGTGATGAAAGCGGTAATCGATGAAGTATTCTATGGGATCGTAGAGCAACTACTGGATGGTGGCTATGTGGACCTGGAAAGCTACTTTGTGGATGGGACAAAGATGGAAGCCAACGCCAACCGGTATACATTTGTATGGCGCAAGAGTACCGCGAACTACAAAGCGAAACTATGGGAAAAGGTGAAGAAACTGTTGGAAGAGATCGATGAGGCCGAAGCCGCAGAAGAAGAGCGCTATGGGGAAGCGGATCTGCCGGAGGTAGGGGAAGGCAAGGAAATCGACGCGGCGAAACTGAAGGAAGCCGCGCGCAGGATCAATGAGCGGTTGCAGCAGAAACCGGACGACAAACAGCTAAAGAAAGCAAAAAAGGCGTTAGAAAGCGACTACATTCCGCGGATGGAGAAATACGAACGCTATGAAGGAAAGTTTGAGGAACGCAACAGCTTCTCAAAGACAGATGAAGATGCGACCTTCATGCGGATGAAGGAAGACCACATGCGCAATGGACAGTTGAAAGCGGGCTACAACATCCAGATGGGAACGCAGAACCAGTTCATCCTGGGGTATAGCCTGCATCGTCGCGCCGGAGATACCAGTTGTCTGAAAGGCCATCTGGAACGATTACGACAATGGTTGGGCGAATATCCGGAGGCGGTGGTGGCAGACGCGGGCTATGGTAGTGAAGAGAACTATAGCTATATGGAAGAGAAAGGGATAGCGCCCTTCGTCAAGTACAACAGTTTTCATTATGAACAGAAGCGGAACTACAAAAAGAAGAAACCCTATCGAAGTGAGAATTTCAGCTATGATGCGCAAGAAGATGCGTATGAATGTCCGCAAGGGAAACGACTGCGGTATCTCCAGACCCAACGCCGCCGTAGCGAGAATGGCTTCTGGTCGGAACGCAGGGTCTATGAATGTGAAGAGTGTGCTGGCTGTTCGGTCAAGGCAGAATGCACACGTGCCAAAGGCAACCGCCAGATACAGATTGGAGTGGAACTGGAACGATTGAAGCACCAAGCGCGGGAAAACCTGACCTCCCCGCGGGGAAAAACTATGCGCGCAAAGCGTCCGATTGAGGTGGAGGCGGTCTTTGGACGCCTCAAACAGGATTGGGGCTTCCGACGGTTCTTATTGAGAGGGTTGGACAAGGTAACCACCGAATGGGGGTTGCTCTGTATCGCCCATAATATCGCCAAAGTAGCGGTCCAATAAAACCAGCTCTTTTTTTACCTGTTCCAAAAAGATCACCTTTTGCCATTTCGGCAGGTTTTTAAGACAAAGAGGCTGCCCTTTTGGGACAGCCCCAAATGAAGTCCTCTATATCTTACCAAGAGCCACCCCCATAGATGGGGAATACCGTCATTATACCATCGGTTGGTTGTGGTGGCACCTCTGTCATAAGAGAGAGCTGTTGCCAGGAACCAACTACCCTGCAGGCAACCCATTCTCCCATCCTGCCTTTCATCGCATTTGCTTACGCTGACAACCAGGCAAAGGAGGAGCCATGCGCACTTGCCCTACGGCTTACAGCGCTAGACCCGGGCCAGTGACAACAAACCACAGCCAAAGCCTTTGGCTGGCCCGATGCCAGACTGCATGGCTTGCATAAGCTTGTCGCGATCGGTGACCACCAGGTAGCCCTCGAAGTCAACGAAATTGATGGTGATTTGGTTTCTGCCAGCAGAGGGTTTGCCCACTGCAAAGGTTTGCCAGGGACCAGCGGTCACCACCATCCTGCCTGGGGCGGGCGAAAAGCCATGCGTGCTTCCCTGGCGGCTGAGCCAATCCAGGCGCGCCTGTGGTTCAATCAAAGCCACGCGGTTCTTTGTGCCGGTAGGTTTTCTGGTCGGGTTGGCGCGCAGGCGAAAATACAAGTCCTGGCCGGTGTCTATGGTCAACCCATCGACGGTTTTAATGACCGGGGTGTCCCGCAAATATCCACCCAGCGCCAGCAACCCCCGCCAATCTGGTTGGCTCATCGATTGCACCAGAATGGTCGTCGGCCAGCCAAATTCTACCCGGAACAGGATGCGTGGGCGCGCCTGCGCGAAGCGCGGAAAAGCACCCAGGATGGTGCGGTGCAGTTCATAGGGGTTGCCCAGGTCACGCTGCACCAGCGGATCGCTGCGGTTGACAACAAGTTGGCTCAGGTACACATTAACCCACCTGCAGGATGGTATCCGGCTTGGCAAAATAATAGGTGCTGAAGGCACGCGGGCGGTGCTGGTGGGGCATATAGGACAGCGGTTGATCATGCTGCACGCTGGTCCCCAGCGCTTCTTCGATCACAAACCGCAGCTGGCCAGCCAGCGGGTACGTGTGTTCACTCAACAGGCACGGATAAGCGCGCAGCGCCGGCAGCAACTCCTGGTCAATACGCAGCCCATCAGGCAACCACACCGGCTGTGAGGGGGGGAAGGAGCGCCGCCCCAGGCAAAGCAGCCAGCGCGGTTGGTGCAGCGCCTGCTGCAGGCCTTGTAACAGGGCCAGCTCCGCGCTCTCCAGCCCCACCACAAAGATGGCATCTGACAGGTACATTCGGGTGGAGATGACGCTATTGCCTCCCCGTCCGGCGTAATTGATGACATCGTGCGCCATGTGAAAATCCGGCAGCACCAGCCCCTCCTGATCCACCCGCACCCCCATGCGCATGTCCAGGGCGGCCTGTGGCAGGCTGAGCTGGATGCCCTCGGCCAGGGTATGGTGATCAAAGAGTGTGCTGGTGTTGCCCCCGCTGCCGCCCGAAAAGTGGGGCAGCAATTTCATGGCGCTGGTTTCAAAGCTGGTTGTGCCCTGGGCCGGGATGTCTTCCTGCCAGAAGGGCTGCTGTGCGTCGATCAGGTAAAAGCGCTGGTGCCAGCGCTGCAGATAGGCTGTCAGCGTTTCGTCCGGCCAGCGCCCGGCGCGGTACACTTGCGCCCAGGCCTGCGGGTCCTGGGTAGCAACGCCTGCCAGGGGCAGGGCGCGCAGCAGGATGGTTTGCAGCAACACAAACACGGAGGCATTGACCAGCGCCAACGGGCTGGCCAGCTGGCGGTAGTGCTGGCTACCAAGCAGCAAGGCCTGCAGGCTGGCTTCCTGGTAACAGCCGCGGCTGTCGATGCACTCGATCCACGGTTCTTCCAGCAAATTGAACAACGACAGGTTCACGTCCTTCCCCCTGGGGCGGAAGCTCCCCACCAGCACGGCTGGCACAAGCCTGCGCCGGATGGTTTGTGTGTGGATGGGGGGATGGTGGGGGTCATGCGTTTCATTGTCTGTAGGGGTTGGTGGTACTGGCGGATTGGGCCAAATCGTCTGGAGCGGTGGTGCGTTGGGCGGCCAAGGCCCGGCTGGCAGGCGCGCCTGCTGGTTGGGCACGATGGCGCCAGCCGGGCCGGGATACAGCAAGTGTATCACCAATTGCACGGGGCGTGACGCTGGCGCGGGCTGCCGGTCTCGCAGCGCGCGCTGCTATGCCCTTGGTGGTGAGCGCGCCCGAACCCATTTACCTGGCGGTAGCAATCAGACGCCCCTCCGGCCAGGCAGGATCGCTGATCAGCATGGCTTAGTGAGCTACAGTCCCCTGCGTTGTCCCCCGCACGTGGGGGTTTTTGGCTGCTAAACACAAAAATTTTTTATCGATGTGCGTGTGTGCCTGAGGATAATACCCCCCTCCAATCAAAATGGCTCTTTTTGGGCATTTTTGGCGAAATTTCTGTGAAAACTGTCCAATATTGTCCAATTTGGAAGGCTGAAAAAAGGCTGGTTGTACCATGTCTACGGCCGTTTTTTGGGGATCTGTCATGCCATTTTCACCGCGCAAACCGCTGCATGCACGGAAAGCAGCAGGACTTTTTTCCGTTGCCGGTTGATTCCTGCAGACATCATACGCGGTATTATGGGCGGCCATCTTAATCCAGGCGCTACTGTATGGTGATGGTTATGCACGTTTCTATGATGAGGTTTGGCTGGTCATGACCCCATACTATCGAAACGGCAGCTGACCACGGTTTTGCGTGATGGCCGGCGCACCTGGCACAATCCCTGGTGACCAAATCGGGTATTCTGTTTATCCCCCTGCCATGAGTTTGCTGGCTTCTCATTTGTCTCGCTAATGAAGGAAAGAAGCCATTATCCAAGGGAGTGCCAATCTCCTCCTGCAGTGACCAGTGACCATGGGTACTATCACAGGCACCAGGCACCAGCCAACAGCAGACTGGCAACCTGCTCTCCATCCTTTTTCGGTAAACAAGCAACCTGACTCACGCAAGACACCAGTGGTGCTGCATCATGGGTGCCCTCGCTTATCTGCTGTACCTGTTGCCATGTGTTGAGGTGTGTTGAATTGCGCGTTGTAGCGGTTCATAACTGGTGAATGATTTACCACCCCCACGGCAGCGAAAGGCGGTATAATCGTTGCCAGAGCCGATTGCCCTTTACTGCTTTCTCGCTTGCCCGGTATATGAGCTTTTTAGGAGGGTTAGATGAATAAAAAACCAAAACGATTGCCTTGTGCTGCCTCATTCCCAGCCAACCACACACGATCTCTGCACCTGTGGTTGGACCTAGCGGTCATCGTCCTATGGGCGCTGGCAGTTGCTTTTCCTTATATGGATTTCCGCCCGGAGATCCTACCAAGTGGCAATGAATACCTGATGTCGCTGCAGAATCATTATCAGTGGCCGCTTTTCTTGCGCTGTGGTCTTTGTTTTTTGTGGAATGGCTCCACCAACGGGGGAGCGCCAGCTTTCATTGATACGCATGGCAGTTGGCTGCATCCTATTTCGATGGTCTCCACCTGGCTGCTGGGGGTGGTATCCGGGGGAAAACTGGTTTTTATGCTCAGTTTGGTGATGACGGGCATGGCGCAATACTGGTTGGGTTCTCTGTTACGCTTGAAACCTCTGGTGCGACTGTGGGGGGCATTGGTGGTGGTGGCCGCCGGCCATCTGGCTGGTAAGATGGACAATGGCTCATTGGCCCTGGTTCTTTCTACCGCTGCTTGCAGCCTGGCGATTCCCGCAGCCTGGCAGTTGCTACAACAGCCCAACTACCGCAACTGCTGCCTGTTGGCGGCTGTTGTGGGTAGTGCTGCTTTGGCAGGGCAAGGATATCTGCAAATTACCCTGGCTGCCTGCCTGGTCCCTTCGATTGGTTATCTTCTACTGCAAAGCCACGGCAAGAAACTCAGCCTTCGTCCCGCCTGGCGCTGGTTCGTGCTGGCCATGGCTTTGGCTATCCTGGTCGGGTCGGTTCTTTTGGTTCCTTTGGCACGTCACCTGCCCAATATGAGCAAAGATGGGGATGTGACCTTTTCATCCGCGCAACCCCTGCGATTTATGCTGCTCAACCTGGTGATCGATGACCCCGATTATCACTTCAGTGAGATATTGGACAAACATCCATACCCATATCTTTCCAACAATTACATCGGATGGATCCCGCTATTGCTGGCGCTGCTGGCCCCGATCATGGCGGCCGATCACCAACGGCCTTTCATTCTTGCGGCCGGGATTGCCCTGGTCATGATATATCTGGTGAGCAGCGCGCTGTTGCTGCAATGGTTAATGCCTATCCCCTGGCCCCTTTTGCAGGAATTCCTGGCCGGCATGCGCAATCCTGCCGTGGGACAGGGGCTGGCGGTTCCCCTACTGGTGGCCGCTGCCACCATTGCGCTGAATGGGTTGCTGGGTGGCAGGCAAGTCGATGTACAACTGACAATGTCTGACAACAACACCCCCGTCATCCCGCTCCGCCTACCGCTCATTAAAGTGGTCCTGGCCCTGCTCATGGTGGCCTCTTTGGGCTCCCTGTTTACGTTTGCCCGGGTTTTTCTGGCAACGTATGAGGAGGATGGCACCCGTTTGCGTCCATTGATTGAGGAGCTGGATTCATCCCAGGCGCAATGGGTGCAACCTGTGTTTGGTGAGCATTTCTGGCTTCCGTTTGCCATGGAACAAGACCTGAAGATTCATTGGTATTTTCGTCCCTGGGGGTTAAAACGTACGCAACCCCTGCCGCCGGCTTACCGCCAATTAAGCCGCGTTCCTGAAGATGCCCAATTGCCAGAGTACGTCAAAACAATGGATGATATCCTTGTTCTTGCCCGCCCGGACTATCCTTACGCGTATGTTGTACTGAAGGATGGGCAGGTGCCCTGCCAGGCCCAGGCCTTGGGTGGCCACATTGATGTGGTGTGCGCTACGGATACAGGCGGCACATTGGTGGTTTTGGAGCATGCCGTAGGGGGATGGCGCGCCAGCCTGGCTGGGCAGCGCCTGCCCCTTAAAGCTGGGCCATGGTTGTCGGTGGCGGCACCCGCGGGGGTGCATACCTATCAATTTCGTTATCGGCCCCTGGAGGTGCTGGTGGGGGGTATTTTCAGCCTGGTGGGCTGGTGCCTGGTGTTGGTGGGGGCGTGGCGCGGGCAACCCCCGCGCTGGTTTGCCAAAACCGCCACCCGCATCATGCGGGCGCCTTTCCCGCCTGCGATGCAATCAATCGACAAGCCGGAAATCAAGTAGGCAACGCCAGGTGTCCTTGCTCCCCGCAGCCGCTGAGCGTTGCTCCAGCTGTGCTTGCCACTTGTCGCCGGGCTGACACCTGACAATTTGCCAGATTGGCGGTATGATAAAGATATGAAAGCTTTGCGGTCTTTGCTTCACCAACAACCAGAACATGTCCAGGTATCATTAGCGCTGGGCAAAGAGTGGCGGCTTGTCTTTGACCCCGTGCAGGACAAGCACTTGCCGCGTGAGGAGATGATCTTGTATGTGCACCTGCACAACCTGGGCGATACGGTGGTTGACGTGGCCCTGGTTGAGGTGTTCATCAACCGCCGTCGGGCCAGCGTCAAAGCCAACAGCGGACACCGCCTGCCCCCTGATGGCGAGCTGAGCATTCCCTACACTTTACCGGCATTGCACCAGGGCACACAGCCTCACCAGCCAGTTGCCCGGGCGGTGGTGCATACCTGGCGGCGCCACACTTTTAAGTCACCGCCCTTGGCCTTGCCCGACACCACCAGCGATTGACTCTAAATCGGCTGGCCTGACCAGCCGGCCGGTGGTTGCCTCCCGCCCGCCAACCTGCCCGTCCCTTTACGAGACAGGCAGGTTCATGCGGCCTTCTCTCTGCGGCCTTTGCCCACAACCACTACCCCAACATGCTTGAGCACAGCCAGTAGCACGCCGCCGATGACGCCGATGGCCGCCATCAAGCCAAACAGCACCTGTTGCAGTGGGGTGAGTAAGGCGGCTGCGCTGGTGTAGCCAACGCTGTAGGCGGTATTGGCGCCAAATACAAGGGGGTTGTAGGGCATGATGCGGATTTTCCAGGCTCCCGGGATCGCGGCGGTGAAACTGGTGTCCAATATTTCACCGGGGTTTACCTGTTCTGACACATAGGGTGTGCCCAGTGGGGTGAAGATGGTCACTTCAAAGGGTACCTGGTTGTGGAGCGGATCGAAGGTGATGATGATGTCCTGGGGGCTTTCCAGGTTGATGTACAGCCAGTCAACGTCACGGGTGGGGCAGAACATATGCTGTTGGGGCTGATTGACCGTCAAGGGGATGGCGGTATCTGCGGTGTGGTTGTCTGGATACAGATCGCCGGAACAATCCACCACAACTTCGGTGCGGGTTTCCGCGATGGCTTTCCAGGCTTCATGCGCGCCCTGCAAAGCGCGCGCCCGCAGGCGAAACTCATAAGTGGCAGGTACCGGTAGGATAACGGTATAGGCATTCAATTCAGCCGGAATTTCACTGACCAATGGCTGCCAGTCCTGGTCGGGCAAGCGGTATTGCAGGTCAAAGCCGGCCACATTGCTGGCGCCCTCCAGCACCAACCAGGCCAGGGTGACCGTGGTCTGCGGGCTTATCACCGGCAGTGGCTGCAGACTGGTTTGGGGGATGACCGGGGAGGCCGGGATGACTTCGAAGGTCATGGCGGCGGATGCCTGCCCGCTGACATTTTTGCCGGTGACCTCCAGGGTGTACACGCCAGGCGGCAATTTGCCGACAGTGAAGCTGGTGGCGGGGTCCCAGTCGCGTGACAGGATCACGGCCTGGGCTTCCTTAATGGTCAGGGCATACTGATCAGCGTCGCCTGTCCAGCTCAGCTCGATCATGGCCTGCTCATCGACCACAAAGCTGGCCGGCAGGAGCGGGGCAGTGGGGACCAGGGGACGCGGCAAGACCTGCAGGGAGGAGGTGGTGTTGGCGCCCACAATGCCGGTGGACAGGTCCGGGTCAGATTGTCCAAAAACCTGGTGGGTGCCTTTTAAATTGGTGCCCTCGTACAGGATGGCATATACCTGGCTGCCAACCAGCAGTGAGCTGACCGCGTCGTTGTCCATGTCTGCGATCTGGTCCATGCCATAATAATCGCCCACCCCGACCAGCGCGCACTGCCCGCCGTAATTGATGTCCGCAAACAGGGCGATCTGTTGCGGGCCGGGCTGGCAGGCCGGCGGGCGCGACGGGCAGGTGTATTGCTTGCTGACCGGCACGGGGGTGTCCATGGTGGTGGTGGATTTGCCCGCCTGGTCGGTGACCGTGATGGCCAAATCCAGCGGGCCATCGGGCAGGTTCAACTGGCACACATCTATTTCTGTTTCCCAGCTGCTGGTGTTAACCGCCTCGGCCACCGTTAACCAACCCTGTCCGGCCGGCCGCACAAAGAATTGCATGCGCACAATGTTCCTGTCGTCCGAAGCACGCCCGGCCATGGTAAAGGTTTGCGTGCTGATAATGGCCCCGCTGTTGGGCTGGGTCAGCCAGGCCGCTGGTGGTAAATTGCTGCTGTTGCTTGAGGTGAACCAATCCCCGCTGACGCACTGGCTGCCATGTTCCGGAAACAACTGGGCTTCCTTACAGGTCCGTGGGCGGCCGCCATTAATGGCGACCTCATCGAAGACAATGTCGACGGATTTGCCCCAGTAGGAATGGGGGTTGGTGTGAACATGGAAATGCAAATGATGGCCGGTGGAGGCACCGGTGTCATCGGCATTGCCAATGAATTGGCCCTGGTAGACAACCGCCCCCGGGGTACGCAGGGCAAGCGGGATCGAGTCCTGCGCCAGGTGAAAATACAGGGCATAGGTGGTGGGGCTGGTGGTGGGGTCTTCGATCAGGATGTAGTTGGTATGGGTGGTATTGCCATTGGGGTGTTCCCACACCGCCCGTTTGACGATGCCGCCCTTGGCGGCTGACACCGCAAACATCTGGCCATTGGCGAAATCAAAGGCGTACAGACAATCGTTGACGCAGCTTTTGTAGATGTAGACATGCCCGATCGAGCCAGTTAATTTCACCGGCATGCCTTGCGGCCAGGGCAGTTTGTAGCCCGTATACACCTGGGCGCTGCGCGCCAAGGTTTGTTCTTTGGCAGTATAGGCTTGCTTGGTGACGTTGTCCATTAATGTGTCTGGCAGCTGCCAGATCACCTCCGCCCAGGTTTCCTCAAAGGCAAAGGTCATTACCCAGCTGTTGGGGTCCTCTGGCGGGGTATTAACCAACGTGGCCACCACCAGGCCCGGTTCGGTGGCCAACAGATCGCCTGTTTCCGGGTCTAACAAGCCGAACCAGACCAGGGCCTGGGTGCGCTCTTCATTAAAGACCATGTGATCGATCTTGGTCTCATACAGCAGAAAGACGATCTCCTGGTACTGTACCTGCATGGATTGTTGTTTAAAAGCGAATTTGACCGCCGATGTCAGTGGATCTGCTTCCATTGACTTCGGGCTTTTCAAGGGTGCCTGGCTGCAGGCAGCCAGGGCCAGCGACAGCAGAAAGATTATGATCCAGCGCAGATTTGTTTTCTTCATAACTTGTTTCCTCTTAGTGTAGATACTGGCCCTGGGAGGGAGGGCGGTCACTGCCACCACCAGCGGTGGTGAAGGTGCGTTGGGTGTACAGGGTGCTGTATGTTCGATCATTATATCCATGCGCATGTCCAACGACAAACAAAACCATCGGCAACAATTCAGCCGTACTGCGCATGGTTGGTGCTGCTCGGTGCCCCGCTTTCATTTGAACAAGTCCATAAAATCACGGATGGACAATTGTAAACGCCGTACCCGATCTTCGACCGGCACCGGGGGGGGCAGGCTGTTGGTGACATAATTCAACAGATGGCTGAGGGGGAACTGCCAGCGGTTGTAATCCAATGTGTTTGACGACACCCCGATGGGGGCCCCGCGATCGGAGGTCTGGTGCATGATCACGCGGTCACGGGTGACGCCCTTGGGCAAGGCTGGCGGGCCGGGGTGTTCGACGCCACTCAACAGGTATTGGGCCAGCCACCAGTCGTGCTGTCCGTACCAGCTGGGCGGTGTGCTGGTGCTGGTGACATAGTGATCCATGAAAGAGGCCCGGCTGTAGATGATGGCCGGGCGATTAGAGCGCTGTTTCAGGTACTGCAGGGCATTGTACAATCGGGTGCGATAGGTGGCCGGGGGCACATTGTGGTGCAACTCAATATCCTCAGTCAAGGGCAATTCGCCGTGGTCATTGCCGACGATGTTCAAAAAATGATTCATCTGGCGCACCGGGTCTTCGCCCGGGAAAAAGACATGGTAGGCGGTGCGCGGGATACCCACACGCCTGGCTTCGCGCCAGTTGTAATCAAAGGTGGGGTCTTTGTAACCCCAGCTGGTCCCCGCCCGGATGGCGACGAACTCAACCTTGGGGCGGTAGGCGGCGACAACATTCCAATTAATAGTGCCTTGCCAGGAACTGACATCGATACCGAAGGGAAGCGTACTGCTGCTCATCAATGCTCCTTAAATTACACAAAAACTCTTTTCTGGCATATTTATTGCAAGTTATTTGCCAGAATTGATGTAACATTGGGAACAGGCCCAGATCTTTGCCGAATACAGCTACCAACAGGCAGGGGGCACCCTTGGGATAGCGCAAGGCAAGCAATGAGTGCGCTGAGCGGCTGCTGACGCAAGGACTGGCCAACTTTGTAAGGAATGATTCCACTTATGACCAAGAAAAAACGACCTATGGTATGGATCTGCTTACTACTGCTGATGGCTGTGCTGACCATGGCCTGTGATGATCTGCCCACACTGCTCGAATCCGTGATCGCAGAATGGTCACCGGTGGTTGAAGGCTGGGTAGCCACCGCCGTGGCTTACCGCACACTGTCGGTGGGGGAGACCATCATACCCCTGCTGTCGCAAACCATGACGCCTTCGCCCCCCACCAGTACCTTCCAGCCAACCGCATCCGAAACCGCCATGCCAGGAGGCACCAGCCAGCCCAGCCTGACGCCTCCCCCGCCAGCCACCCCTACCCACACCGCCACGCCCCTGCCTACCCTGACCGCCACGGCGACGGCCACCCTCACGCGCACCGCCACGCCCACCTGGACCCTCACCCCCACCCGCACCGCGACGGCTACCTTCACGCGCACCTTCACACCCTCGCCGACCGCCACGCGCACCCCGATTCCGCTCGGTGACATTAATATCGCCAACTACCTAGACCCAGGCACGGACTTGCCCAGCAACTACCGTTATGGCCAGGTCTTCTCCCCCCTGCCGATGATGTTCAGCAAATGCCCGGTAGCGACCAATGCCTACTCGCGCGAGATCCTGTACGGTTATGAACCCGCCGGGGGCATTACAATTCTGTTATATTCCTCCTTGACGGCGGCCAATGGGGCTTATACGGAGATCCTTAATGGTATGATTGAATCCAATACCATCAATGGCAGTGTGGGCGACCGTTCGCGTATGGCGGCGGTCAACATGGCCCATTTTGTGCCCGGGTCTACCTTCACCTTTGTGGAATACGTGATCCAAACCTGCCACATGGTGATTCATGTTCGTTGGACCGATACCCTGGACTTGCTGACCCTGGAGGCCTATGCGCGAACCATCAATAACCGTCTTGCCCCTGTTATCTGCCGCTGAGCCCGGCGCCGTGCTACCTGCCCTCCACGCCCAGCGCGGGGAGGGCGGTGGCTGCGGTCATTCTGTCCGGGGCGGTGCTTGTGCTTTGCGAGGTTGGCCATGAAATTCCTCAATCAACTGTTGACTCGCTCCCACAAAGAAAGCGCCCAGGTGCTGATCGACTTTCGCGAGGAATTGCGCTCGCAATACAACCCCGACAGCGGTCAGTCACTGGCCCGTATGGTGCCCTGCCTGGCGGTGACCATCCACAACCAGGGCGAGGTGCCTCTCAAAATTGATTTTGCCGAGGTGTACCTGGATGGCAAGCTGGTCAATGCCAATCCCGCCTACTGGGACGACAGCCTGCCAGTGGCAGCAGGACAAAGCCTGACGCGGGTGTATGACTGGGAGCGTCTCCTGCAATACCATCCGCTGCCGAGTAGCTGTCTGCAGGTGGTAGCCTACAGCAACCGCTACCGCCACTACCGCTCCAACAAACTGATCGTGCCAGCCTAGCCAGTCTGGTACGCCACCAGCGACAGGCGCGTTTTCTGGCTGGTTTGCCAGGATGAAGAAAGTCCCAACCAATCCCCGGTATGGGCACCCATTTTCGCTGAGTACTTTTCTTTTTTTCGCCCAAAAGGATTCATGGTCGGTGGAAAAACATAGAAACCGATTCACCTCAACGCGCGCCTCTTATCATTCTAAAAAATTCCCTTGAGGGAATTTTTTTGCGGTGAAGCCAACCTATACAGTGAAGGCGGCAGACCGCTGGATCCCTTCGCTTGCCATTATGGTTGGCTCATTTTTTGGGGCCTTGACAAAAGGCCCTCATGAATTTACAGAAAAAAGGTTGCATAATCTCAATATTTTACTGTGGTTGGCTGAATCAACATTTTTAGGTCGTATGACATCTACAGATATAAATACTTCTCCACCTGTGGCGGGGCTATGCTATTAACTGTTTAATTTTTGTAAGAGAGATAACGATACACCGCTTGATCGATCATTTGTGAATCAGTTTATTAGCAAAACATGATTCTTAACACCCAGTTTTTATCATTCTCCTACTCTGGGTATATTAGTTGCTTGGAAAACTACATACTTGGATATTCAACGCATACGTGAATTTTTATTCCTTATCGAAAACAGCCTGCAAGATGACATCCTCTGTGGCGATTAATGAAATGATTGGAGAGTAACTATTCTCCCCTAAAAAATCTGGGCCTTCCCAACGAACAAAACGGAAACCTTCCTCGGGTATAGCGGTTATCTCGATGGGTATGCCAATAAAATATACCCCACTCCAATTAGCTGGATTGTCAACCCCAATCACCCCCTCTTTGATTTCTATTGAATTGATCTTTATATGCCCATGAGAGGGTTCAACCACCGCAGAAAGGTTAAAGCTGCCTGCCAGGTTGAAGTATTCTATTATATGCTGCCGTTGATAATTGGGGCGCTGGAAAGCGAAGTTTTCGATTTCGCTAACATTGTTGCGCCACTCCTCAGATGAACCCAACCTTACATATCTCCATCGCATTGTGTGCTCATCAATTTCTGGTTGATAGATTGTTTTTATTTCGCTGGTTTTCCGCAGAACTACTTCTTCCCGGAAAATCGTATTGAGGGTATCAGCAAACCGATTGATAAACTGATCTCTGAATCCATCATTTTGCAACAAAGAGCGTATCAAGTACGTTGACCAAGGAGCATTGAACCATTCATCTCCATCTTCCCGAGTGGACTCATATAAGGCATTGTAACGAGGTTCCCACAGACCCCAATCCACATCCATGATCACCCAACGCCATCTCCCATCGTATCCATATTGTTCTTCATTATCAATATTATGATTGTTTTCAGTTTTATAACGCCAGTACATAACATTATTTCCTGGCCAATCCCCATTGCCGAAATAAATCTGGGCAACATAATGGTCAATAAAATTTTCTATGTCGATTAATTCCTCAATCCTTTGGTATGCAACAGGATCGGCCAAGGTATTAATTGTTTTGTACTCATTCGCTAAAAAGTCTGGGTCAATGACCCGCAACACGTCGAAAAAGGCCTGGCGATCTTCTTCGTTACCAATTTTTACAGTTACATTCCTTTCTAAAACAGATAGATCCTCAGATTTTATTCCATAATACGATTCAAAGTAGTGTTCATCATATCGATTTCTGATGCTATGGATACCCCAGTAATCACCATTGATAAATACAACCACGGGATAAAAACCCTGGATATCGAGAGATGTTGATACCAATAGGCTCTGTGCCAGCTCATCTCTTAACATGCTCCATGTTCTTTCGTTGCCACCATTACGCAGTATCAATGTGCGAAAGGTTTCAACTTGATGGGTTTGTCCCCGGTTATTTAGGGCAGGGAAGAAATCATACTCAATGGCCTTGTGATGGTCATATTCCTCACGAGCATACAAGCGAAGTGATTTATGGGCATAAAATCTTGAAGCGAGCCCATGTATCCTAATTCCTATATTCATTGAACAACGAACCTGCCCCGAATGGTCAATAATCTCTAAATGAGCTGGTCGTTCCGATTTTAAGCCTCTTTCCTGATAGTTTGCAGGATTGTGCCAGGGAGATTGGGGATATACAATCTCCCAGTTATTACCAGGTACATAGATACCGATTTCCGGATCAAACAAACCTTTTTCATCTGTTACTATGGAAACCACTGGTAAGGTATATCGTTCCAATATGCCTTCTTCCACAAAGTAACTGTTTGTAACCACATCACTCGGACGGCCTTGTGCATCAACAACAATGGCACGAATCACGGTGCCTTTAAACACAGGTTCTTCAGGTATATAGACAGGTTCGGCTTTGGTGGTGACAATGGCAGACAATCGATTGGGTTCGCTGGTTCGGTTTTGCACCCAGATTGGTTCTGCATAGAGCTTAGTTGAATCATCTGGCTGGTCTTGTCTCCAGATGGATGGCTCAGACCCATCCACTGTGTAATATATCTTACCGCCATTCTCTTGGGTCGTGATTTCGAGATAGAAACCCTCCTGGTAAAAACCAGCGGGGTGAGAGAATAACGGCGCCTTGACCGGACTTGGATAATAGGGGAGCGATAAGGGGGAACGATAGGAGATATTTTCCCAGTATGGCCGCAAATCAAGATAGGGATCTTCTTTGGCAGCGACAAACCCCAGCTCCAATACATTGACAGTGGCCTGACTACCGTGCTGGGGCTGGTCTTGTAAAACGCCTGCTTCCATAAGGTCAACCAACGGTGATAGATCAGATATCGATGTGTTGCGGATATTCAGGTTATTTAATCTTCTTAAATTGCGTAAAAAACCTGAGTTATCACCAATGTATACATTACGCATGATCAACGTTTCTAGATTTACCAGGGTGCCAAGGGCATCAAGCCCATGCTCAACCGGGTTGGAATGAATATTTAGGTAGGTGAGTCCTTGTATATGTTCCAACGTACTCAAGTCACTAATAAAATTGTCACGTAAGTTTATTTCTTGTAAATAGTTGAATTGATTCAGCTCATTAATATCGGTGATTTCATTTTCTCTGAGATCCAACACCTGTAGATTGTTTAATGAAGATAAGCCAGAAAAGGTCTGGATATGATTGCCTCCCAAACGCAATATTTCCAGTTGGTCTAACAATGTCAATTGAGAAAAATTGCTCGCGAGGTCCCCATTGCCAAGCAAATTGTTACTGAGATCGAGTTGACGTAATGGAAGGTGGGTAATTTCTCCAAAGCTGATAGTTTGTAAATCAGTTATATAGTTTTGCCCCAAATGCAAATCGCGCAGCATGGATGACCCTGATAATGGTGATAAATCCCGGACCCGGTTGTTTTCTAGATTGAGTGTAACCAGCTTGTTGAAATATTGTATTCCCTCCAACGAGGAGATACCTCGGTTTGAAGCATCCAACTCCGTGATTAACATCACGTCTTTACGATAAATAGGGCCAGATTCCCGGTTGATTTTGTCTCTCACTGCCCCCCGTAATCCATGATCAGGTATTTCAATAACAGGATTCACCTGATTGGCAATCACCAGCAAACCGAACAACGCACATACAAGGATGACTAATACTACAATCTTGCGTTCCAGCTGCCTATGTCCTTCATATTCCATTGGCAGTCACTCACCTCACCAGGATGGCATTTTCTGGATGGTACAGGTCATGACGTGCAATTTGAATTGACTGGGTATATTTGCTGTTGGCGATTACCTTGAGCCCATGGCTTCGTACCAATTGGCTCATCCAGCGTGGTAATGTATCTTTAAATTTGACTTCCATGGTCACATTGGCAGGCATGTGTGGTTGAAAGAACGAATGCGTAGGAAACAAACTGTCTGCATGCGCGCTGCGCAGGTGATGATCGAATGTAACCCGCAGGTCACCTGGAAGACGGGGCTGATATCCCTCGCGGTCATACTCAACTAAAACCACGGGTGCGATATGACGGGTCAGCACAGCTCGCTCAAATTCGATGCTAATTGGGCCATAAGACTCGCGCCAATGGCGTGTTTGCTTAAAATGTGTGTACTCTTCCAGCGAAACAAACATACTTTTCTTGCTACAACGATCACCCTGACGCAATTTCATCTCCACACGAACCATTTCGGTTTCTGCCAGCGATCGTTGATAGGTGCGGATGCGAAACTTGACCCGCTCACAATCACCATTCATTTTCTGTGTATAGGCGCGGTAATCGTGGGTGTCAAAGTACAAACTGCGAACTACATACCGATTGTGGGGAGCCATTTGGGTATAAGTGTCCATTTGCATGTAAGGGCGAATCGCATTGCGGATTTTCAGGTATTGGAAATGATTCAACCGATACTTGATCTCATACCGGCTGTCATTATCAATTTGCTGCCCGCTTGTCATCTGCTGAAAGGATTCCTTCAAATTTGCCATATCAACACAATCTGATCTACACAGGGAGGGCTATTTGAGGCGCTAGCAATGACACTTTCTTGACGCCATCAATGGATTTGATCTCTGCAATGAGTTCGCTAACCATTTGGCTGGTCAAGTCGAGTAGCTGCACTTCAAATATGGTTTCCCAATATTCATCCTCGGTTTCTTGCGAACGCACTCGCTTCTCTTTGGCATAATGTTCCAGTATGGAACCAATCTGTTCGCCCCTCAACGGCATCATGCCTGTGATCACAAGCACATAGTCAGTTCCACGTGAGTGGCCATATCGCAAAAAATGCAAAAAAAATATGGTTAATGCAATAACAATGGTGGAGATAATCACGATATTCCAGTTGAAGGTACCGCAGCCAAGTCCCACAGCGATGGTCCAAAAAATGAAAACCATGTCACGCGTATCTTTAATGGGCGTGCGAAAACGGATGATAGAAATAGAGCCGATCAAACCCAATGACAACACCAGGTCTCCTCGGATGAATAACATAACTACGGCAATAATTGGCGCCAAGAGAACCAGGGTGGACATGAAAGCTAGCTCATAATTCAAGCCACGATGGGTATATTTGTATACCTGTGAAATGATAAATGCGATGACAATTGCCAATAATAGTGAAAATAGAACACTGGCAAGGTCGAGACGTGCCATGCCGCTTAGGTCCACTAATCCTCGCAGTATTGTTTTGATGCTATCCAAAATGTAGTCCTCCATTTGGGTCTTTTGCCAGCGAGGATTGATTATAATCAATGTTTATCAGATTGGCTAGGGGGTCTGGCGCGCCAATACCAGCCAGCGGTTCATGCTGGCCCGGTAGACAAAGGTTTCCCCCAGGCAATCGGTGTCCTGCTGGCTGACCTCGTCAACCAGCAGGTACTGGATATGCTGCCCTTCCAGCCAGGCCAGATCACATAGGCGTGCCCTTCCCACCACCGGTATCAGGGTACGGGTGAAGTGGGGGCCAAACAGCCCGTATTCATAATACACACTGTCAGTGGTGGCCAACCCCAATACGCCCTGCGCGGGCACCGCCTGGTCAACCAGGTACAACATATCTTTTCTTTCATAGGACTGGGCCGAGATCATGTCCAACCGGTGCAGGCGGTAAAAAGCACGGTATCCCCAAAAAGCTTTGGCCGGATTGTACCATAAGCCCAGCAGCAGCCCCAGCCCAATGCCCACCCCCAATACCGCCAGCAGCCATTGACCCCGCGGCGGCAGCCGGCCCAACAACCCGGCGCTGCCACTGCACAGCAAGGCCATCAGCACCAGGAAATAGCGCCCGTCATAGGGCGTCCAACCGGCCCGCACCAGGGCCATGCTGGGGGCGACGCTGGCCACCAGCAGCAGGATCAGCAGCAGCAGTGGCGAAGGATTGCGCCTGGCATGCCCCAGCAGCAACAAGGGGCCGGCCAGGGCTAACAGCGCCCCCCACCAGCCGAACCAGGAGGCATCTTCTGACCACACCGGGGGGCTGGCATAGACAAAGCGGTGCTGGTCCAGCAAGGCCTGGGGGGTTTCCAGGGTAATGCCGCTTTTATCAGCCAACTGCGTGAACAGCCAGGCCTTGGCCTTGTAGCCATAGCCCGCCAGCGGTTGCGGCAAGCCGCTGGTGTCCAGCAGCTGGTAGCCCCAGCGCCCCACCAGGGTGATGGTATGACTGATGGCCGATTGGCGCTGGCTGATGGCGGCCTGGGGCGTCATCTCCAGCGCGTCCGGTCCCAACCAGGCGCCATAATAGCGGTAATTGCTGGCGTAGATGGGGGCGCTCAACAGGGCAAAGCTGAGCACACTGGCCAGGCCGAAGTGCCACACTTGCTGCCAGGACAGGTACTTGCGCCAGCCCCAGCCCAGCAGCAACCACGCTGCCAGGCCCGGCAGGTAAGCGATCACGGCATAATTGGTGCCAATGGCCAACCCCAACGCGAGGCCAGCCAGCCACCAGCGGTAGGTAGGGCGGGGCGTCTCTTCGCCAGGTTGCAACAAGAAAAAACAGGCCAGCAGCAAAAAGCCGCTGACATGGTCATGGCGGGTGGAGGTAAGATTGAGATGCACCACCGGCATAGCCAGCCAGGCCAAGGCCGCCAACAGCGACAGGCGCGTTTTCTGGCTCATTTTCCAGGCCAGGTGATAAACCAACGCCGCCGACAACAGCCCGCACACAAAAGGGAACCAGCCCAGCAGGCGGTCGGTTTGGGTAAACAACAGGCTCCAGTAGGCGACCAGCTGGGCATTTAAAGGAAAGCTGGTCTGCCACACGACCGCGGTTTCCCACGGCAGCCAGCTGCCGCGCTGGTGCCACATGCCGATGCGCGCCAGGTGGATGATCAGGGAGTCATTGTTGTTGGGGGGCACCGCCAGCACATACACCAGGTTGAGGGCCATCACCGCCACAAACAGAGCCAGCAAAGCGACCAGCCACCCATCCCGCGACCATTGCGACGGGCGGGGCCACGCCGGCCGCGGCAGTTTGTGCCAGCGGGTATGGTCGGCCAAGCGCACGACACTCAGGATGAGCAATACCCCGGCCTGTAGGATCAGCACAAAGAAGGGCTGGTTCAAGCGCTGGCTGAAGCTGGCGATATTCAGAATGACAACCAGCAGCGCGAATTGCAGCAGCACCAACCCCAGCAGCCACTCGATCCAGCGCCGAAACGGGATGAAAGAGCACAGGATAACACCGCTGGCCAACAGCAGCGAGACACTGAAAAAAAAGAGCGCCCAATTCATGGGGTACCCTTGTATGGCAAGAAAATGGGTATGTTTCTGGTTGCTTGCATAGACTGCTTGCTCCTGCTCAGGGGTCCAGGCGCTGCCAGGCGGATGCCCAGGCGGCCGCGTCCACACTGATCCATTGACCACTTTCTGGGAAATACAACAAACTGGCCATCAGCAGACGCCGCTGCGGGTCGATGAACTGCCCCTGGACAATGACGGTTTGCCCGTGGGCGATATTTTCTGGGACTTCCTGCGTGGGAAAAATGACCTGCCCAATTTGTTTTTCCGGCATCACAACCGTGAACGCAAAACGATCAAAGCCGCGCCGCAAATAGGCTTCAAAAATACCGCTTTCTCCCTGCCCCCGGTAATAAAAACGCGGGTATAGCAGGTAGCCCTCCAGTCGCGCATCTGCCCCACCGGGCTGCTCATCCCACACTGCCTGCTCCCAAGCCGGGGGCACAGGTGCATAGGTGGGGGCGATCCATTGGTCAATGCCATACATGTAGACCATGAACAGCAGGATTCCAACCGCAAGCGGCAGGCCCTGCCAGCGGCCGGGCGCCAGGCGCGGGGTGAACAGCGCCTGTGCCAATGGCGGCTGCACCAGGCCCAATCGGCCTAACAACCGCTGCCACAGCCACAACAAGCCGCCCAGATAATACAACAACAAGATCCAATCCACCGGCACCAGGTAGCGCCCCCCGGAGGTGCGCACGATGGCGGTGGACAGGTGGTAGGCGCCAAACACCACCAACGGCAGCAGGCCTACCAGCGACCAGCGCTGCCAGCTTTCGGCAATGCCCAACGCCAGCAACGCCAACACCCCCAGCAAGCCCAGGGCGTGGGCCAGTGACAGGGTGCCTGTCCAGCGCCCCTCAGTCTTGTTCCAGTACGGGCCGCTGGTAAAAATGGCCAATTCCAGGTCATAGGTGACGGGTGACAACGGCAGTACCATCACGCTGGTGATTAAATTGTGGGCAAAATGTTCCCCGATCGCACGGGCCGTGCTGGCCCAGGCAGCCGCGGGCGCGGCCACTTCGTCTGGCAATAACTGGGTGGGGCGGGCGGGCGAGGCACTTGCCAGGTAGGCCTGGCCCGCGGACCTTGCGCCAATGGTATCCATGCGAAAAGTGGGGTCAAACAGGTAACTGGCCTTGCCCAAAAAAGCCCAAGGCGAGCCAGCGACCTGGTAGGAACGCACCATCCAGGGAGCCAGGGCCACCAGCCAGGACAGGCCCATCACCAGCAGCAACAGCCCGGCTTTCTTTTTGCCACTCACCGCCAGCAGCAACACAAAGGCCAGGATGGCCAGGATGGCCACCAGGCTGTTCAAACGGATTAATAGTAGCAAGGCCATGGCCGCCCCGGCCAGGATGCCATAACGCAGGTTGATTTCCTGCTGCTGCAGGGCCTGCAGCAAGGCCCACAACAACAGCGCGATCACCACCATGGCCGGCACTTCTGTCATCAGGATACTGGCATGCGAGGTATTGATCCAGGCACTGGCCCGCACCGCATTCACCATACGCAGCATCCCAATCGCCGCCAGGGCCATCCCCAGCGTACGTCCCCGCAGCCGTTTGCCCAGCAAATACAACAGGGGCACAAAGGCAGCCAGCGCCGCGGCTTGCAAGGCCAACAAGGCCTCGTAATTATGCCCGACGATCTGGTGCAGCAACGCCAAGAAAGCCGCGTACGCGGTGTGATCCACATTGCGCGAGGGATTTTGCTGGAAGATGCCCTGCCCATACAAAGCAGCATAGCCCCCAATATCCCAAGCGGCCGCATCTGAATACGGAAACAGTTCATACGTGGGGGGATAAGGGCCGGGGGCAAAGTAATTGGCACGCACCGGTGTCAGCACCAGCCAGAGGGTGGTCAGCAGCCACAACACCACCAGCAAACCAATTTCCCAGCGGTTTGGGTGCCATGTTGGTTTTTGCCTGGCAGCCAACCAAGGATATAGCAATCCGCATATAACTGTTATGCCCAACACCAGCAATACCTGCGACCACAAAACCGGCACACCGGCCTCATACCAGTTGATGGTTGTGTCGCGTATGCCGATGCCGGAGAGAGCCACCAGCAGCCACACTACCAGCAGCAGGCTCAAGGCGCTGATGAACCAGACGGGGTGAATCCGCGGGGGGATGTTCGATGGTGCCGTAGTATCAGCAGGCGCTCCCAGCCAGTACAAGGCCAATACCACCTTCACCAGCAACAACAAACCCAGCGCTGCCAGGGGGCGCAGGCGGGTGGCAAACACCCAGTCATTGCCCATGGCGGCAAACGGGGCAAAAACGAACCACAGCAGCACCAGTGAGAGCGCCAACAGGAGCCACTGCATGGCCCGGTAAGGCTTCTGATCAGCCTGCAGCTGCTTGGCAAGGCCCGGCAGCGCTGCGGCCCAGCGAGAAGGCTTGGCCAACGCCAGCATGGTGACCGCCAAAAGCCCCAGCGCCCCTGCCATGAGAAGCAAACGTGACAAAGAATAGCCCCACAACAGGGCAGATTTTGGGTCTGGGGGAATCAGGGCCAGCCACACCAGGGCGACGATGGTTTCCAGCGCCAACAACAACACAAGCCAACGGAATTTTGTCCTTCCATTAATCATCTTCACCAACCAAAAACCCTCAAAATCTCTATGCAATAACAGTCAAAAACAAACTCTACGATGATTACAACAAAGAACCAGTGCAACGAATTAACTGCAAACATAATTATGGGTAGATTTTATAGGGGGCAATTCATATCATCCCTCTTTTTCTCCAAACGTTTATTTTTCTTTGAAATTACTTGCCCATATGCAATGATTAGGACCAAATTCGGAGAAAAATAACCAAAACCGCGAAAGAAGATCTCGACAAAAAAACCAATAAATAAACCCAAGACGAATAACTCATTCGTGTTTATTATCCTGTCATCTGGTGACCTTTGAAAATTTCTCCACATAATATATAAAAATCCTACGAATAATATTAGATATGCAAGCATGGTTGATAGTCCAAGAAAACCAAATTCGGCGATTATTTTCGATGCCAAAAATCCCCCATCATCCAAATTAATATGTTTTCCATATAAGGCAAAGATTCTCTCCGAATAATGGCCCAAAACAGTTTCATTGCTGCCCAATTGCTGATATCCGACACCAAACCCTTGGGTTTGGTGTAAATTATTAAACGCCAACTCCCACCCTTGTAGATATACCAAAGTCGTAAGGTTTGTTACTTCTCGGAAAGTTAATCTGGATCTAAAATAATCAATTTGTGTCAATAAACTAACCAACAGAATAGACACTAGGAAAAATAGCAACAGATATTTACCGAAATTTTTTCCCGATTTTACTAAATATAAAACCATTAAAAGAGCAAAAAAAACAAGCAGAGTTAAATTCGGGTATATTAGCGCCAGAAGTAATGTATTAATACCTATTACATAATTCATTTTTGTTGATGCAATTGTTGAATAACCAAGAGACAATACCCCTAATGCCAAAGCGAAATGGCTTTCTTCCACAAATGGAAAAACTGATTTTTGCCTATAGATATATCCAAATACATTGATCGGATAGAAGAAATTTAACCAACCAATCACAAAAAATATACATAAAATTATTAGTATAGAATTTATGATAATACTTATGTGATACTCTTTTATGATTTTCCCCCATGCCAGGCTAAAAAAAACTATCCCCATAAAAGGTACTGCCGATAATAACGGTTTTGTATTATGGGCGCGAATAAAAGTTATGAAAGAACTCAATAGAAGGAAAAAGGCAATTAAAAGCAAAACAAGCAATTCATACCTTTTAAATTGAACGATAGTAATCTTCGATGAATGAATCAGAAATACCAAAATTAAAGCAAATAGCAATCCAATGGCATATGAACTGGCCCCAAACACAACCAGTATGACACTAGGAATAAACCAAATAGTGAGAGTTGAAAGTATAAGTTTAATACTTAATTTATTTTGTAGGTTTATGGCACAACTCCTTTTCAATACTCAATCGCTACATGCCTAAAGCGCCCGTTCGATGTATATTATAGAGTCAGAACGAAGCACAAATAGAACTACCAATTGATACTCTCTTTCAACAGGCTAAGAATACCAAGACTATCGACATAATTATAGATGATTCTGTCAGATAAGTTTAATTTTCCTAATAAATCCATTATGCGATTTATGCTTTTAAGTGGCGAGGTATTGTCAAGTTCCCAAAAACTGTACCAATCATAAGTAGACATTTTCAGTTTCCGGCCGCCAGCGCATATTCATAGGGTGTTAGATTTCCCAGGGCCTCATGCGGCCGTTGGCTGTTGTACATCATCATCCATTCTTCTGTCAGTTCTTGCGCCTCCTCCAGGTTCTGCAACAAATAAGCGTCCAATACATCTTCTCGATAGGTGCGGTTCATACGTTCCACATAACCATTCTGGTTCGGTTTCCCAGGCTGAATGAATTTCCAGTCAATCCCATGTGCCCGAGCCGATTGGGCGGTGTGTCGGGCAATGAATTCCGGTCCATTGTCACTGCGGATCTGTTTCGGATATCTCTCTGTCAAGGTCCCATTTTTCGTATAATCGTAAAGTAGAAAAACGGGCAGTTCATTTGGATTGATATTGATAGGGCGGAACTCCGCCAAGCGCCTCATGAGGGCGAATTGCATTGTATTCTTCTAACCAATATTCAGTGATGCTCCTCACCTCCTCCAGGGAATCAAACAAATAGGCATCTAATACAGCTTCGCGATAAGTACGGTTGAAGCGTTCAATATATGCGTTTTGCGCTGGTTTTCCAGGCTGAATGAAGGCCAGGATAACTTGATGTCTTTCAGCCCATTCTGCCAACTCCTTTGAAATCAATTCTGGCCCATTATCCACACGTATCTGTTGGGGATAGCCACGCCACGCTGACAGCATATCCAATGTGCGTATCACCCGCCGTGCGGGCAAGGAAGTATCCGCTTCGATCCATAATGCTTCCCGGTTGAAATCATCCATGACATTCAACGTGCGAAACGCTCTGCCGTTGGACAAACTATCACTCATAAAGTCCAGTGACCAGGAAATGTTGGCTGCCTCAGGCTGGAATAGCGGCTTTGCCTCTCGGGTGGGTAATCTTTTCTTGGGTTTGATGCGAATGTTGAGCCCTAATTCCCGATATATCCGATGAATTCGCTTGTGGTTCCAGCTATAGCCCTGATTTTTCATATACGCGTACATTTTTTTGTATCCCCAGCGAGGTTTTCGTTCAGCTATCATCAACAACTGTTGCCTGATGTCAGCATCATCTGGTTTTCTGGCCTTGTACCGATAACCAGACCGACTCATGCCAACGACGCGACAAGCTCTCCATTTTGTAATATGTGCTTATCCCAAACCCGTACTGGCGGCTTAGTTCTTCGACGCTGATGCCTGCTTCTGCTTCTTTTAGAATTTTGACGATTTGTTGTTCGCTGTATGTTGATCGTTTCATGGGAATCTCCTGGTTCTATTTTGTCAGAATTTTCCACTTTTGCTTTGTACGATTTTAGGGGATCCTTACCGTACAATTTATAGAACGAAAACTACTTAAGAGATCGAGTCTAGTATAATGCTGTAGCATATTATTATATCGGCCATTATTTTTTACTAAGCTCTTTATTAACGATTTTTCTAGCATAAAATGCATACATAAAACAGTATACTAGATTAGCGGCAAAATAGCCGATAGCTGCACCCTCAACTCCAGCTATCTTTATTCCTATAACGCAGAACAAAACACTTGATAGTGCAGATCCCATTAAGATCCTTGCTTTAAGGTTTATATTATCTTTTGTTGCCAGAACTACTCCAGCATTATTTGCCACAAAGAAAAAGGGTATCGATAGCGATAATAACTGTAATACCTGAACAGACTTAACAAATCCAACACCAAAGAGGTTAGGAATTAACCAGTTTGAAGTTAACCATATAACTAAGACAAAAATGCACCCGCAAAGGAACATTATTATTTCTCCGTATTTGAAAACCAAAGAAAACTTTTGTTGATCATGGTATGCCCACGACTGCACTTTAGGAAGTAAAAACTTCTGATATACTGCAAAGGGAAACAAATTAGCACCACTAATAAATATAAATGCCACGCTAAATAATCCTGCCTCGTAAGAGTTCAGCATCATTCTGATCAGCACGATGGCACTAGAGTTAAAAATTGTAAAAAAAAGACCGACTAAGCCAAACGGTAATGCGTTGTGCAATAGTTGTACAATGGTAGGCTTCTCACTTGAATAAGGATTTGATAAACCAGTTTTATCAGTGGGGCTTTGATTCGCAAGAATAAATTGACCTTTCAGCAGCTTGTTAAATTCCACTACGGCTATTAATAATACAGCCAATCCCTCCATTGCATAAATTACACCAACAGCTGGTAAATTAACGAAAAAAAAAGTGGATACTAGAACTATTAATAAAAAACGCATTAAATGTGGGGTCATTTGCCAAAAGGATAATACAAAGTATCTTCCTTCCAGTTGGAACTTAGCAGAGGTTAACTCAAAAGCAATCTGGCCGAATATATAAAAAGATAAAAGAACAACAAGAATGATTGTCTCTGGCTTGTTGTCAAGTAGAGCAAAATTTATGAGAAAAAAAAGTGCGATTGTAATTATTGAACTTATCCCAACCAATTTAAATGATATCGTTAACCATCTCTTAGCAATCGAACCTTCTTGAGCAAATATCCTTAACCAAAATTGTGCAATTCCCAGGGTAGATACTGTTATTAAGAAGCCAGCTATTGAAAGAGAACTTGTTAATTCGCCAAGATCTGCCGGCCCTAATGCCCTTGCAAATAAAACTTGTGAAAGAAATGTCAAACCAGAAGCCAATATTGAACCAAGCCATATACTAGTAACTTTTGCAAGCGCTGCAAGGTTGCGTTTTATACTAGTATTATCAAAAAAATTGACCATCATCACTTTCCAATCCCCACCAAAACCAGAGAATTAAGGCTAGGCCGACACGACTTTATTTTGAAAGATTTCTCGCCAATCTTTAAAAATTATTATGAAAAAGCCAACAACAAAGCCTAAGAAAACTCCAGCCATTATTGCAAAGATATAGTCATTAGATTTTCTTTGTTGATTTTCAATATCAGTTATGGTTGGGGCATAATTCACTACAATTGCGTTATTTAACCAATGATTCTGGTCAATCAGAAGGAAGTTAGAATAAACATTGGAAAAATTAGCTTTCGCCTGAACAATGTTTCTCATCATGGTAGAAATAGTAGCTCGTTGCTCCATTGATAAACTAGCAGGTGCCGTAGGGTAAATTACAGTATTTGGCATATCGATGCCAGTTATTTGCGCTAGTTCTGCCCATGATAAATCTTGAAGCTCATTATCTTCTAAATAAGCCAACAAGATTGCTTCCGCATTCTCCAATTCAACTTCGGCACTCTTTAAGTCTTCATTCACTATAGATAATCCATTCCTGTATTGTTCAACGACAGTATTGGAGTAGGTGTTAACAGCAATAACGGCATTATCAAAGTCCGAAGCCTCTATTTGAATTGTAATTAAATTATTGTCTTTTGTATTTTGGAGGAAATAAATATTCTTGATTCTGTTTGATAAATCTCCTAATTCATCAAAAACCAATTGGGAAATCTGATCACTGCTGGCATAAGATAAACTGTTACCCACAATATATGGATTCATTGATGGATTAACAACAACATTCGATGACACTATGTGACTTTTCGGCCAGAGAGAAAAAACTAACAATGAAACGACAATCCCAATAAAAACGCAAATTATGAACATTTTCCAACTAGCTTTTAGCAAGGTGTAAATTTTTAGAAGATCTAAATTATCAATGAACATAATTATCTCCAATAGTTATCATTCCCAAGCTAATATCATCAGGAAATCTTGTATTTTTTGTGAAACAAATTATAACTCAAAATGTAAGTGTCAAGGGTAAGGATCCCCTAAAATTAGACGTGACAGTTGCTTTACAAAATATAATAATTTTGCTTTATACAAGAATGGCTTAATTCTGCATTTTATCTTCTGTGTTAAGGAGAGCGGAATGTATTTTTCTACTAAATCATCTAATTGCATACCATCCATTTCCTCCATAAACATTCCTCTGCATTTTGCTTTTGGTGAAGAGGTAATAAGTTTAGAATGCATAGAACCACCATTGATAATCAAAGCTTTTTCTAAATTAATCTCATCTAATTCGATACAGCTAGTCATTTTCTTCAGTAGTGTGTTCCCCTTTTCCGAATGAACAAGTATTAAAGAACATCCATTTGCGTTCCTAAACTGCTCATCCAACCCTGAGGTATCCCAAAAGTCACCAATGGAATAATCGGCAGCATGGTTTATTGTCTTAAACACACAATCATAGCAACTCGGTCTAAAAATAAAAAATTTTGAAAATGCTGTCCAATATAAATCATCATCATGCCCTTTGTGACTGCTTTTTCCATTTTCAAAATAAAGAGCCATGCAAGCACTATTATATCCATATGTTTTTTCACGAAATTTCACCATGTTTATTGGCGCGCCGTATTTTTGTTCCATAAACTCAACGTATTTTCTCCAGTACTTCGGCGATCCTACACCATGGCAAAAAATATCCGCAGTTACTAATTTAGTGTATTCTTTTCCTAAGTAGCGCTTCAAGCCTTCAACTTGGCACGGAGTTCCTGTATACAACACCCAAATATCTTCATGTAAATCCTTTTTTATTAATTTGAAAATGCCAGATTGGGCTGATTGAACATACTTAGACCCTCTAAATCTTCCAAGTCCCTCAACAGTGTCTGTCACTCCATGGATAATTTCTTTTGAATCATTAACCTCAACGCCGTAGACTTTTCCACCTCTCTCAATGATTTCATTCGCAATTGCTGTAAAAAATCCCCCACTTGTACTATCCAAGCGAAGTGAATCATCACAAAGAAAAGTCACATAGGAAAAAGGCAAGTTGGTAGTCTGCTCCACAACCACCTTCGCAAGCTCCTTTTTTGTTAATGTATCTTTAATAAATGATCCATTAACAGTTATCAATTTATTCGAAACGGGGCATACTCTCTCGCATAGGTGACAACTAGTGCATTTCTCGGACTCAATCTTGGGATATAAAAATCCTTCGTTATCTGCCACCATAGATATACATGCCTCTGGGCAAATCGATTCGCAGGCAGTGCACCCGCAACATGATCTTTTCTCATTTATCTCTATCATTTTCCATTCAAATTTCTCTAAGTGCGTTTTCCAGGTAGGCCTGTGACTCTTTTCTTAATTGCTCAAGTAATTTGTTGGGTTTGACATAATTAACTGGTCGCAATAAATTCTCATCCAGATTATCTGCAGAATCAAACATTCTCTGTTCCAGACCGAGTAGATGAAGGATTGATGATAAACGAGAGTTTGTAGAATCCTTTACGTCTTCTGCGTATCTGCGAAATGTAAAGAAAGTTCTTCCATAAAGAATAGAAAATATTGTTCCATGAAAAGAATCCGTACAAACATACTCAGCATTACTAATTAAATTAACAAATTGCAGTGGACCAGCCTTTGGGACAATGTCGCCAAATTTTTCATCCACCTTTGTATATTCATCTACATATGGAATTGTTACAATTTTTAATCCTGTTTTCTCTGCCAGTTTCTTAGCAAACTCTCTATGTGATGGAATTGTACTTATAAAGTAACACATTATATACTTTTCCTTGAAGAGAGGTTCGCCCCTCTCTTTGTCCCAAACATTCCTGGAGAGCAAGATGGTTGGATCAACGACTATTGGTACATTTCTACCAGTCAGTTCTTTAACAATGTTCTGACCAGTTATCTCGCGAACTGATATATAATCAATCCTTTGTAAGTATTCAGTTGTTTTTTTTCTCTGATGTGCTGGAATGACCGCCACTCCAAAGCTTGGAGCATAAGTGATTTTTTTCTTGTCCATCTTAATAAAAGTCATAGTGAAATAATCACTACCCAAATTCATTGGATTCCAAACTTGATCGCTCCCAAGTACAAATACATCAAAATCATTATTGGCTTCAATAAGGCCAGCCCTCCCACGATAAATCCTGGAAAACCTAATATTTTTTGCAACAAATCTTGTAAATTCCTGCTCACGGGGAACTAGAACTTCTAGATAAAATTTATTTTTAAATAATTTACAATAGAATATTTTATATTTATTTTTTACAATTGACTTTAGCAACGGGACATAAAACAAGCGTATCGCCTGCTTAAATATGTTCGTTTTTTGATACAGAATGACTTTTACATCAAACCCCATATTAATTAACACATTCTGTAAAGCATAAACTTGTAGAATGCTCCCATAATTATGGTTATAAACTGACAGCAGACCAATTTTATTCATCTCTCATCTTTTTTCACTGCTGCAATTTCAGCATACAATCTCCCATTTTCTTGTAATCCATTTCATTAAAATATTGGACTTTATCATAGTTTTCCAGGATTTCTTTACTAAATTGGCAATTACTCGCAATAATATAAGTCCCCGAAAGTCTTGCTTCAAGGAGCGGAAGCCCGAAAGACTCCACATAGGATGGAAATAACAAGACTGATTTCGTATATAAGTCAAAGACTTCTTCTCTCGGGATTAAGCCTTTAAACTTCACATTCAGCTGCAACTCCTTTACATAACGAGATAGAGCCTTAGAATATTTATTCTCATCCGAGTCAATTGTGAGAATAACTTCATAATCTTTTAAACCATTACTCTGTGAGTATTCAACAGCCTTCAAAAGGGTCCAGTGATTCTTGTATGTATAGGCTGAGGCTGGAAAAAAGAAACGTCTCCTATTTTCTGCTGTATCTATAAATGATCCAATTTTATTGTTAGGTATGTCTGGATGATTCACAACAATCTTGTCTGTTTCGACATGCGCTTTTTCGATTAAAGCCTTTTTCATCCATTGTGTCTGGACAATAATTTTTTCTACGTGTCTTAATGACCCAATTATAACCTTAGAAATTACATTCTGATATAACCACAGTCTCTTACCATCTTTCTTCAAATCAAATCGATGATCTGTTAATATAAATGGCAGATGCAGGTAAACATATTGAGGCTTTCTGCAAAACGGAATCCCTTTATTTTGCAAAGAGAATACTTTATCTGGCTTGAATTCTTTGAGAATTTTTCTTAATATTACAGTGTCAAAAAAGAATCTATATACCCAATTTTTCTTAACCCATGGATACCGGAGAACAGTGATACTATCTGTATTTTTATATTCCGGCGAACTTAACACGAAAATCCACTTAATACTCTTTTCTGAGTGATTTCTGATCTGACTATAAATGTCATCTAAAATTGCTAAAGCGCCAAATTCGCTGGCAGAAACATCAAGTATTAATATCGTACTATCGGGATCAGTTGCAATTTCTTTAAAGATCGAGTTCTTTTCTTTGAAGGCCATCACTTAACCTCGTGTTTTCTAATCCATTCAATTGTCGCCTTTATTCCTTCCATCCTAGAAAATGGTTGGCCCGGTGCAATTTTATATGTATTTTTCATGTCATTGGTTCCATCTTTTGTCATGTTTTCATATCGGAATGACTGCATCGGAAACTGTATATGGAATAATTTAAGAAAGTCGCCAAAACTCGCTAATAATCTTATAAAACACATCGGTACAGTATGAACTTTGAACCCAAGTTCTGCAGCAATCTCATCTGCCCACTCATTAATTTCATAGGGTGGCTCGTCGCCAATGTAAAAAACTTTATTATTTTTATCTGGTGTTTCAGCAAACAATAGACTTTCAATTTGATAAATACTATTACCTATATATCCAAAGGTCTTATAACATTTAACCTGACCAATGTGAAAATAAATACGTTTCATAATCACATCAAAGAAGTTGCGATATGGAATACCAAACCATGGCCCCCAAATAGATGTTGGCCGTATAATACACCAATCGCAATGTGGCTCATTTGCCCATACCCGCAGTTCTGTTTCGACTTTACTCTCCCCATACATGGTATGTGGGCAGTAATCGTGCTGGTTTTTGGGTTGATACCCATTGAGAGTAACGAATTTTGATGAAGTAATGATTACCTTTTTTAGCTTAGGTAAGTCCTGTACAATTTTTAGCAGATTCTCAACGCCCAATATATTTGAGGAATAATCCTCAATAGTCTTACCATCGAGGTCTGTCCTAGCAGCAAGATGGATTATATAATCCGGATTGAACTCCAGAACAGCGTTATAAAAATCATTAAAATCCCTGATGTCGATATTCTTCCAAAAGGCCTTATGGTCATTAATCCTCACCTCTTTAAAATCAATATTCAGAACCTCATACTCTTTACTAATTAAATCCTCAATAATATTGGTCCCGACAAAGCCGGACCCACCTGTTACCAATATTCTATCTGCCATTATTTTTGAATTTCCCATGACAATTCTTCTCATTTTCACCAAAACAAGTACTTATGTGAATTAATATCATTGAACTCAATAAAAGTATCATCACTCTACTTACGACTTTGAAATTAGGTTGACTATCCAATTTGGGAAATCAAGATAAAAATGCTCTGGCGACATTATAATTGACCCCACTGAAAATGGGCTTCATAATTCTTATTCAAAATTATACTCTCGCAAAAAAGCCGGTGTCAAGGTCCCCATTGTTTGTACAACCGAAAAAAGAAAATCGGGCAATTCCTTTAAATTGATATTGATGTGGTGGAACTCTGCCAAGTGATCCAGAAAGTGAACGGTTTTTATGAATTGCAAATTTTTATTTTTTTTCAATAGGTGTCCCTAGTACCTCATTTTCCTCTACCAGCAATAACGATCCAAAAAGTCTTTATGAGGATATAATAATCTACCCATAATGACCAGTTTGAAATGTAGTACACATCAAGTTTCAACCTTTGATCGAAGCTTGCCTCATTCCGTTCCATGACCTGCCACCACCCAGTAACCCCAGGTCTCACTTTCAATATTGTTTTTGTAATTCTATCCTCGACATCTAATTCATCAACCATGTACGCACGAGGTCCGACCAAATTTAAATCTCCCCGAAGAACGTTGATTAACTGAGGCAACTCATCCAGGCTATATCGCCTGAGAAATCGACCTATTTTTGTTACTCTTGGATCATGCTCAAGCTTGTGAAATTTTTCATATTCCAAAAAAGCTTCTTCATTGCCCGCAAGATAAGCAGACAAGATATCTTCTGCATTTTCAACCATAGTGCGAAACTTAAAAACCCTTATAATCCTTCCGTCTTTGCCTAATCGCTTTTGCGAATAAAAGACAGGACCTCTGTCATTTATATAAATCAATAATGAAATGATTAATCCTAAAGGAAATAATACAATTACAGAAAGCAAAGAGATTATAAATTCCAAGAAGCGTTTTACAATTTGTGAAAATTTATCGGTAATGTGGAAAGAAGACTTCAATGCCGGCCTTCCCAATAAATCTACAACATCCAGCCACGTAGAACTTAATGCTGATTCGGGCAATACATAATACACAATAGGAAAATGGAATGTTACCGAATTAAGGGTGAGGTCTTCACCAGACAATAAACGTGATGAATAAAAGGCAATGCTTATCCCATTTTCTATCAGATTTTTGCACTGTTCTGTGGAAAATGGAACGATAGGCACTCCGCTTATTTCTTGTATTTCACCAGAATTTGTGTCCGTGATAAGGATTATGGAAGGAGTCATTCCCAATCGACGTACTTTAATTAAACGATTGACAATTTCTTCCACTTCTTCTAAGGACTTGCCAATGACAGCAACCTTTTTCCCCCAGTTCATTTTATTGCTAAATCGATTGTGAACTATGAAACGAAATAGAGGTATCAACAATAAATTGAACATTAATAATAAACCAAAAAAAGCACGTGATAACAGTTCGCCTTGTCCTAGCATAAAGATAGAGAAGCTGATAATTATGAAGGTAACGAAAATGGATTGGGTAATTCTTTTTAATTCCACCACAGCGACCATACCATAGCCTTGATATAAACCTACAAGACCAAAAACCAATAATAGAATTAAAAGATTTAGAGCAACCAGAGACCAAAAACCGGGGAAGATAAATAATGGGTTTGGGAAAATTGACCTAAGCCCTGAACGGATCCCAAAAGCAAATAACAATGAAACCGCGAAACTTATGATATCTGTGGCAATCAATATAGCGGTTGATCTACTTGGTGATTTCATTTATGGATTCCCATCCTGGTAATTAGATTATACTCGGCAAGAATACCCACGCTGAAAATGATGCTAATCGATAGACACTTTTCTTAATATCGAGAGAAAAGAAGCCAATACTGCTTCTTTTGAATAATGGCTAACAGCATATTCTCTCCCCAATTTTCCTAGCTCACTTCGCAATGAGGGATTCGTCGCAAGTTTTAATACATTCTGAGCAAAGCCATAAGCATCATCTGGGTACGTGACAACACCAACTTTTGACACAATGCTATACAACTCGCTGCCTTCTAGACATTCAGCAATGACTGGACGCCCACTGGCCAGTATGCCAAGTAATTTTGATGGCATAACAATGTCAGCTGCCATGTTTTTCTGTGGCAAAACATGAATATCAGCCAAGTTGATCAAATCATTAAATTGTTCTGTAGGCTGCAAGGGTAAAAAATGAATATTGGCATTTCCCGACGCGGCTCGTTGAAGTTCAGCTTTCCCAGCCCCTTCGCCACAAACAACCAGATGGATATTTTTGTTTTTGACTAAGTACTGCATGGCTCCAAACAGGCTTTCAAATCCCTGCTTTTGTCCAATACTTCCTGAATATAATAAAACTATGTCGCTGGGTTTAAATTGACAATTTATTCGTATGTCACTTATCGTTTTTGGATACACAGCCTGGACGTCGATCCAATTCGGGAAGAAGGATATAAGTGCATTTGAAGCTGCCTTCTCTTTTGCCCGCTCTGTCATCTTATGAGATATTGATGATATGACATCAAATTTTTGGTAAATTCTTCTTTCCCAATTTAGCAACAATTTGTTTAAGAACTGATGGTTTAATATCCCTAAACTGAATGCAGCATCTATTTCAAAATCCTGAATGTGCAACCATTTTTTTTGTCTCTGCTTTGAAAACATTATTGAAGCAAAAAATGCGGTTAAGAGAGTTGGCTCAATGGTAAAGATTACATCGAACTTATTAAAAGATTGGTAAATGACATGGGGCAGGCTTGATATGGCAAAAGACATCAGATGCAATATCCTGGAAAAGCCGTTAACATGACGGGGAATAAAAAGCGGGCAACGATAAACAATAATGTTTTTCCAAGTTTGCTTACTATAACTATTTTTATAATCAGGATGAATTTTCCAGGATGGATAATAAGGAGGAGCGGTGATAACCGTGACATCTACACCCTGTTCGCTTAGATAACCAGCCATTTCACCAGTGTATTTGCCGATGCCAGTAAGTTCTGGGAAAAAATTTATTCCTAGTATTAATGCTTTCATAACTCCCATCTCCTAACAGGATTCTACCAGTGCCCCATGAAATGTCAAGCCATCAATATTATTCACCCAAATGAGTCTGGTTGGGCCACTGGCTTATTTGCCCGGTGAATTGGCCGACATAGGCGAGGATGCTGTCATCATACTGAGGGTAACCCCTGGATTAACCGGCTGGTGGCAAGTGATGGGTCGCAACCAGACCACCTTTGAGGATCGGTTGCGCAAAGATGTTTTTTATATCTATAATTTTTCTATCTGGATGGATTTCTTCATCCTGGCAAAGACTTTATGGATTTTCATAAAAGGCGATGGCGCCTGACAGCCTTCTCGCTAGACATTTGTCTTCCAAAGGTACTCCGAAGGCAGCATCCACAAGCGGCAAACGTATGTTGCCGAACACGGTTTTCATAACCGGTTCCTCGTATGGTTTGCCAAAATTGGCAGTCACATATACGCCATAGGTGCTGCCAGCCGTATAGGCATACCCAATGCCAAGGTGCACGATATCTGGATGCAACATATAATCGTGAGGGTCATTGCTGCCCAACCAGGTTTTTAGAACCTCGTCAGCCGTGACACTGTTGCCAGCATAGAGGCTTTCTGAAGCCAGACTGTAACGATACCCGGCAGCAACCATACGGGCATAGGGGCTGGAGCCGTTTGACCCGTTATGGCTGAAGAAGTTATGGCATGCCATATCCTGGCTGTGGCCACGGGCGGTTGCCACCAAGGCAGCATGCGTGCCGAGTGCTGACAATCCCCGCGCAGACCGTTCGTCGTTGATGAGAATAATCAGTTGTGATTCAAATTCCTGGTTTCCCGTCCATTCACAACCAGCGGATTGCGGTGTTGCGGTGGCTTCAGGGATTGCCTCGCCCTTCAAAAGTGGTGGCACGGTTTGTGCTTGGTGGTCAGCCTGGTGAATAGCAGTCAAGGTTTGTTGCGCTTTCTCCGCCACCAACTGAGCCAATAGTTGGGCTTCCACTGTTTTCTGCACACTGGAATTGACAACCTGCGGCCAAGGATCGCCATTGCAGGACACAGTTCCCGCAACGAGTATCCAACACAAAACAAAGAAGAAGACCTGAAACTTTTTTGGACGCACCATGCTCAATGCCATTATACCTGTATTCATCAGGCTGGCAACCTTTCAATTATGTAAATTGCCTGCAGGGCATAGTGCCTGGTCCTGTACACTCAATCCCCTATTCATCCCCCCTCAAAGCTGTAATCCAGACAAATATGCAGGACTTTTGCCACAGCCAATAAACTTCGCTATCCTTTCCATTCAACCACCTGTTCCAATCTACTCATCATTTGCCCTGCCAAGCAAGAAGGACTGAAAAAATACGACCTGGTTGCAGTGATAGAAAGCAGGGATCGGTGTACGTCTTATAGACATCGTTCCGATGAAAATATTTGTGTCCATATTAGGTTGGAAGATTTATGCATCGCGAAATTCTATGATGTGGTATGGACCTACACGCGAAAGATATCTACCCTCTCAATGACTGGAATCCCTTATGTTAGCCAGAATTTACGGTTTGCCAAAATTGGCGGTCACATAAGCTCCATAGGTACTGGTGGCAGTGTAAGCATACCCAATGCCTATGTGCACGATATCTGGATGCAGCATATTATCGCGATGGCCACTGCTGCCCATCCAGGCCTGGAAGGTGCTGCTGGCGCTGGCCCCGGTACCGGCATAAATATTTTCCGACGCCAGGCTGTAACTGTAGCCAGCGGCCACCATGCGTGAAAAGGGACTGGAACCATTGGACCCGGTATGGCTGAAGAAGTTATTGCACGCCATATCCTGGCTGTGGCCCCGGGCGGCTGTAACCAAGGCACCATGCGTGCTCAATGTTGCCAAACCCCGCGAAGACCGTTCGTCGTTGATCAGATTGATCAGTTGTGATTCTAACCCCTGGTTACCACTCCAATCGCATCCAACCGGGCGTGGAGTGGCGGTAGCGGGCAGCGAGGTGGCGGTGGGTGGCCGGGGGGTATTGCTGGGGGGAATGGCGGTACGGGTGGGCGCCACCCGCGTTGGGGTAGCGCTGGCAGCCAATGTGACTGAAGCTGCCAGTGGTTTGGTGGCGGTATTGGTCTGTGTGCGGGTGGGGGTAGGCGTGGCTGGCGGTATGGTCCTGGTGGCCGGATCGTGCCCGGGCATATGGGTGATGGTGGGGGTATGGGTAACGGTGGGCGTGAGGGTAGTATCAATCCCGGAAGGGGCAAGTGTTGCTGCCGACAGCGCCTGTTCGGATGCCGGTGTGGGCGTGGTGGTACTTGGTTCAGGCGTAGCCGTTATCGCCGGGGTCGTATCGGTGCCTGCAGCGCTTTCGCTGTCTGCCAGCAGCGACTGCCCAGCATGTTCTGGTTCGCCTGCCTGATGGAGGGCGGTCAAAGTTCGTTGGGCTTTCTCGGCCACCACCTGGGCCAACAGGTGGGCTTCCACCGTTTGCTGCACGCTGCCATCGCCAGCCAGTGCTTCCAGACGGTCCCGACAGGCAGCCGTCAACGCAAGCAGTATGCAACAAGAAACCAAGAGAAGGAGTTTAACTGATTTTGGACAGACCATGATTGCTTACATTATACAGTTAATCCGCAAGCGTATGACCTTGCAACTATGTAGATTGTCAGCATGCGATATGGCGGCCACTGGACTTGGGGTACCCTTCTGGCCTATAATAGGGCTAGTGATCATCAGCAATCTGCAAAGCAATACGAAAACCAACCCATCTCTCGCATCATGGGATACGTGTGCCAACTAACAGTCCAGGAGGATAGCATCGATGGTTCCCAGCCAGACACAAACCCCTTTTTATCGTGAATACTTCATCTTTACCAGCCTGGATACCTTTACCGAAACGGTGCGCCTGCGGGCAGGCTTGCATATCTATATGGGAGGTGGTGATTACTCTGTATGGTGGGAGGATCCATCGCCACTGGATATCGACCAGGAACTTGGCCCCCAGCGTATCTTCTTCTTGCACCAAAACAAACTAGGGTTTTCGGATGCCAAAATTGCCATCACCCAGGTGCATGCGGAAAAACTGTATGTCCAGGTTCATTTCCCGGAACCAACACTGACGCACTATTGGTACCAGCTATTGGGAGATTTCTTGCGAGCAAAAGCCGCTATTCAGGTCGAGGCCATCGAACAACCAGGGCAAGCCGTTGCCCACCAGGCAGAACTGGATCGCTTCCGGATTTGTGTCGATTACGTGGATCACCACCACCATGGGGGTATTCAGGATCTGGCCCAATGGGCGCAGGATCATTACAGCCTGGATGAAGGGACCTTGCTGCGCTACCTGGACGAATTCGATTTACTATAACCCCATCCTTCAGCAGGTCTGCCATGTGATAAGCATAAAAGAAAATGCGGAAACCGAGGTGAGGGGGGCACCCCGGCTTCCGCTACTATAGTATACCAAAAAACGATGGTTTTCACCATGACGGGTGGAATTGTGTCAGCGCAAAGTAGTAATGTCCTAATCTAGCAAAGTTAAAATGTCCTAATGGAGGACAACAACATGACAAGGACAATCGCAATGACAGAACAAGAACTACACCGAAAAACG
>Ga0334883_1001265_pt1 | contig 38791 bp, 30 predicted proteins | sample GraSluR1_MG_6_FD_207230 | JGI IMG/M metagenome (GOLD analysis project Ga0334883, IMG submission 207230) | Sludge microbial communities from methane-producing bioreactor in Wageningen University, Netherlands - Granular Sludge_09_05-R1 | ecosystem: Engineered > Bioreactor > Anaerobic >...
GAGTGCCTGTACGTGCTGTGCCTGGTCTTCCTGCGCCAGACGGGCCAGGAAGATTCGGGGCAGAGTCGGGTGCGCCGGCAGGCCCTGGAGCGGGCCGGCTACCGCTGCGAGGTTCCGGGCTGCGCCTGCCGGACCAACCTGCACGTGCACCACATCCAGCGGCGCTCCCAGGGAGGGTCGGACGAACTCGAGAACCTTGCGGTTGCGTGCGCGGCTCATCACCTGCGTCACCTCCACGGCGGCACCATGCTGGTCGAGGGGGCGGACCCGGGCACCCGCATCTGGGAGATCGGACTGCAGGAGGGCGAACCCTGGAGAGTCTACTGCGACGACCGCCTGGTGGACGGAGAGGCACTGGCCTGGGAGAGGGGTGAGGGCGAGTCGCCAGCCGGTGACGACCGGGTCTGCGAGGCCACGCCTGAGTACCGGTGCGGGCCTGCCTTCTCTGGGTCGAAGATCCGCGCCGCCTGAGACCCCGCCCTCGAGGCCGTCCTGATCCGCGTGGTCCCAGGCGCTGCCGAAGACAGCATCGATGCCTCCATGGAATACCACACGGAGCGTGAGGGTCACGCCGGGGCATTGCGCTCGAATCGGCCACCTGTCGTGGCCTTCTCGCGCCAGGCGGCGGACTCGGGGCTGCGGGCACCGTTGCGTTGGGACGCTCCGGTCCAGGTTGCCAGGTCCTGGGGGGTGAGTCCTTCTTCAGCATATCCAGGACCGACTCGGGGATGCGATCGCGGACCTTGCGGTTCAGGGGTGCAATCGTGGTCTGAGGCCTCAACCGTGCTGCCCATGCGGATTCTATCGAACAATAGTCGCCGACACTCAGGATCAGCATCAGGTCTCTTCCCGGAGACTGTGTCGGAGCCCGTCTCGTGGTATGATGGGGGGGCCGCAGGCGTGCGTGCCGGCTTGCGCCCGTCCCCGGCAGGTGACCGATGAGCAGCTCTTGGCGTCCGACAACCCGCCTGGACCACGAACCTGAGGCCCTGGTCGCAGGCCCCGTTCTCATGGAAGATCGCCGCGATCCCGACCCGCCTTCCCCCGAGCAGATCCCGTCCGAGGAGGAGGCCCGTCTGCGTTCCGGTCGCGCACCCGTCGTGCGGGCGGTTTCCCTCACCAAGCGCTATGGGGGGACGCTGGCCCTGACGGATCTGAACCTGACCCTGCTGGAAGGCGAGATTTTCGGGCTGGTCGGCCCGAACGGGGCTGGGAAGACGACCCTGCTTCGCATCCTGGCCACCCTGACCCGTCCGGATTCGGGCGAGGCAACGATCTGCGGCCATCCTCTGGACCGGGTTCGCGAGGTCCGCTCCAGGATCGGGTTCATGCCCGACGTGCTGGGCGTCTACGACGACATGCTGGTCCGGGAGTATTTCGAGTTCTTCGCGCGCGCCTGCCATCTGCCCGAAGCGACCCGGGATTACGCCATCCAGGAGACCATGCGCCTGGTCGGCATCGAGACCCTGGCCGAGCAGGGCGTCGAAGGGCTTTCGCGTGGGATGAAGCAGCGCCTGGCCCTGGGGCGGGCCCTGCTGCACGCTCCTCGGGTCCTGTTGTTGGACGAGCCGGCCAGCGGTCTGGATCCCCTGGCGCGTCTCGAGCTTCGTGAGATCCTCCGTCGCATGCAGCGCCAGGGGGTCAGCATCCTGATCAGCTCCCACGTCCTGGAGGACCTGGCCGAGATGTGCGACCGGGTGGGGGTCCTCAGCCGGGGGAGCATGGTGTGCGTCCAGCAGACGCGGGACCTGATCGAGATGCGGGGGGGACGTCTCGTGCGTGCCCGCGCCCTGGGCAACTCTGAGGACCTCTTCAGGTTCCTGGCGGGAAGGCCCGGCATCGAAGGCCTGCGCTGGGACAATCAGAGCCTGGTTTTCCAGATGACAGGGGGGGATGAGGCGGAACTGGCCCGCCTCGTCGCCCGGATCGTCGGCCAGGGGATCTCCCTGGTCGCCTTCGCCGAGGAACTGCCCAGTCTGGAATCCGCGTATCTCAACGTCACCCGTGCTGCTGAGGGGTGGGAGGTTGCTCCATGAGAAGACTTCTTGACAATCCGCTGCTGGGTCGGGTCCCGGGCAGTTGGCCAGGAAACCCTCGGCAGGTCTTGCTGGCTGCGCTTGGGGGAGGGGCGCTGCTTCTGGGCCCCTGGTCGCTCGGCGTCTGTGCCTGCACCATGTTCGAGATCGGGGCGCTCCTGCTGGTCCTGCTGGCTGCCCTGCGGGGAGGCAACACCCTCTATGGCGCGATCACCGGAGAACGCGAGAAGAAGACCCTGGACGGACTGCGCCTGACGCAGTTGACGGCGGGCCAGGTGGTCATGGGAAAGGTCTCCGGCGAGATCTTCTCTTTGTGCTGGCTCGTGCTCTCGGCGCTTCCGGCCCTTGTGATCCTGACCGTGGTCGGTGGCATCCCTCCGCAGGCCCTGGTGGGCACCGTGGCCGTGGCCTTTGCCGCCGGTCTTTTCGCCTCCGCCTCGGGCTTGTTGGCCTCCAGTCTGGCGGCGACGACCTCTCAGGCGGTTCTCTCGGGGTGGATTTTCAAAGGCCTGTGGCTCGTCTTCTCCCCGCTCGGCGATCTGTTGCTGCGGGCCGTGCTGGTGCGTTCCGAGGCTCCCGTCTTCTTCACGGCGGCCAACCCGGTGGCGGCCCTGGCCCTGGTGACGGTTCCCGAGGCGGGTTTCGGCCAGGGCCTCTGGCTGGTGCCGGTGAACCTTGCCTTCCTGACCCTGGGGGGCCTGGGGATGCTGGGCCTGGCCTCGAGACGCCTGGCCGGTGAGGCACCGGGCACCTCGGAGGTTCAGCAGGGGGCTGTTCACGGGGCCTGGAGGAAGCGTTGGGCCCCTTCGTGGGTCCAGGACCTTCTGCCAGCCTTCTCGGGCAACGCCGCCTTCTTGCGCGAAGTTGCCTGGCAGGCACGGACCGGGGCAGGCGCCTGGCCTGGCCTGGTCATCTGGCTGGTCCTCTTCCTGGCGCCGTTCCTGTACGCCCGGGCCTGGTCCGTGCAGCACTCCGAATCTGGGGCCCCAGCCACCCCTCCGCAGGTCGAGGTTCGCCTGCGGGCGCCCCTGGGGGCCCAGCCTCCGCCCACGCGTGCCGTCGAGCAGACGGGGGCTCGGGTTGTCTACGCCACGGCTCCCGGCCATCGCACGACCCTGCTCATCCGCGGACATCGCCCGGAGACCTGTTTCCGTCTGGCCCTGTATCAAGACTTCGGGATTCCCATGCCTTGGGGCGCCGTGCAGGCGCTCGAGCCGGTCGGCCCACCGCGTGGAGCGGTCCGGGAGGTTCGGATCCGCCCCCTGGAACAGGTCGATCCGCGCACCCTGGGCGACTTCGCCATGGCTCCTCGGCCCGCACCCCCGCCGCCGCCGAATTTCGGCCACAGGGCCGGACCGGTTTCGCCTCAGGATCCCGGGAGCAGTCTGGTTCGACCCCTTCAGGTCGGCTTGTTGGGGACCTTGGTGCTCTTCCTGCTGAGCCTGTCGGTGCGTTCCACCGCCCTGCTGGCCGGCGCCTTGACCGGGGAGCGGGATCGGCGAACCTGGCAGGACCTGGCGCTCACCGGGATCACGGCCCGGCAGGTGGTCTTCGGCAAGCTCTGGGGGGGGCTGGTCCATCCTCTTCTCCAGATGACGCTGGCCTTCCCGGTCCTGCTGATCTACGTCTTCGCCGGGGTGCTGAGCCTGCTGGATCTGGGGAATCTCTACCTGTTCTCGGTGGCCCTGGCCCTGACGTCCGGGCTTCTGGGATTGTGGAGCTCGGCGCGCGCGCGCAGCACCCACGCCAGTCAGGGCATGGCCATCGCCTGCTTGTTGTTGGCGTTCGTGGCGGGTCTGGTCACCGGGCCGTCCGGCCACGGGGCCATTCCGGCCGGGCTTGCCTTGCTCGTCGGGGTGGTGGCCCTGCTCAGGCGAGTCTCGAGCTGGAAGGGATGGCTGCTGATGAGCATGGGGCTCGTGGTGGCCCCTCAGGCTCTTTCGCCTCTGGCCGCCGCGGCGGGTTTCATCCCGACTCTGGGTCGACTCACCGGCCTGGCAGGAGCGCAGGAGGGCCTGCTCGCGATGGTCGGATTCCTGGGGGCCATGCTCTTCCTGGCCGGAACCAGCATGGTCCTGGTTCACGGGATCCTCGAACGTGTCGAGGATTCGGGGCGCGGAGGGGCCCTGCGGGTCCAGGAGGACTGAGTCTCGCCCCGTCAGGCGCGGATCCGGGAACGCCTCATGATCTTGATCAGGGCGGGCAGCAGCAAGAGTGCTCCCAGGGTGGCCAGGACCAGCCCTGCGGCCAGGGCCAGCCCCAGGCTGGCGATTCCCTGATGGGCGGAGCCGGCCAGGGTGACCAGGCCACACGAGGTGGTCAGGGCCGAGATGGCCACGGCCGGTCCGGTGGAGACCGCGAAGAGCCCCTCTCCCGGGTGATGGATGAACCGCTCCACGACGTGGGTTCCCAGCACGACGCCCAGGGCCAGGGTCAGGGGCAGGGCCAGCAGGTTGATCGGGGTCCACGGCTCGCCCAGGTGCGAGAGGACCGCCACTCCCCCGACCAACCCCATCCCGGCGGGCAGGAGCGCGCGCAGACTCCGGTGCAGCGAGCGCAGGCACACAAGCAGCAGCAGCCCCAGGAGCAGGGCCGCCATCCGGGTGGCCTGGAAGAGTGCCTCGGAGGTCCCTGCCGTCAGGCGTTCCATCAGGACAGGCGCCCCGGTGACCTGGGGATCGACCCTGCGAAGGTCGGCCAGGAAACGTCGGACGGAGTCGGTCTGATCGAGTTCCTCGCGAGGGTAGACGCGCACCAGGATGCGGCCGCTGCGCCCCACGGTCCGGCTCAAGAGGGCCTGGGGCAGGGCCTCCAGCCGAGGGGGAGGCGGGACCTTCTGGGCCTGGAGCAGGCCCAGGGTCGCCTGGAAGTCCCGGGTCACCTCGAGGCGCGTGAACTCCAGCGCGTCTTCGACCGGTCCCGGTCCGGAATCTCGCAGGACCGCCTCCAGACTCTGGAGGGTGGCGTGAAGTTCCGCCATCGGGGACGAAGAGTCCCAGCCTGGAAGGGCTCGGTTCACGGTCTGAGCCAGGGCCTGGAGTTCGCCTTCGGCCCGCTCCAAATCTTCCAATCCGCGCAGGGGGCGCAATCGGGGGAGGGAGAGCCCCTCCACGTCACTTCGAATCCGCCGGACCCGTGAGGCCTTGGCCGGCAGGTCCTCGGGAAAGAGCGGAGCCAGCGACTCGACCCGCTCCACCGAGGGCAGGGCCTCGAGCCGGGTCACGAGCCGGCTCAGCGCTTCCAGGTCGGGGGCCAGACACAGGGCGGGGAGCGTCGAGCGGGTGCCCAGCGAGCGGGCCGTCCTCACCGAGTCCAGGTCGGGATCCTGCATCTCGAGCAGGTTGGAGGCCACCGGGATCGGGCCTGAGCAGACGAGCAGCGCGCCGGTCACCAGGGCGAAGAGCAGGACCGTCGTCCAGGGGCTCTTCAATGCCCAACGCTCCGCGCGGATCAGGTCCCGGTCCTCGTGGTGGCGGATCCGCGAAGGGTGTCGGGATCGCTCCTGCAGAAGCAGCATGGACGGAAGCGCGGTGCTGGTGGCCAGCCATGCCATCGCCGTCCCGGTCGCTGCGACCAGGGCCAGTTCCCGCAGGCAGGCCAGGTCACTGAGCAGCAAAGGGGCGAAGGCGCCGGCGGCGGCCAGGCAGCCGACCTTGTTCTCCAGGCCGGTCCGGGCCAGACTGACGCGCATGGCCTCCTCGTCGGCCAACCCTTTGCAGCGCTCCTCCTCGTAGCGATACAGGAGATGGATCCCCAGATCCGCCGCCAGGACCACGACCAGGGTGTTGACCCAGACTGTGACCACGTTCAGGTGCCCGGGGAGCCAGCTTGCCAGGCCCAGGTTCCAACCCATCGCCAGCAGGGCCGACAACATGACCAGCATGGGGCGGCGGACTTCGGCGAAGCCCAGGACGATCAGGCCTCCCACGCCCACCACGGCCAGAAGGGCCGAACGGACCGAGTCCCGGATGGCGGTCTCCATTTCGTCCAGCATCAGCAGGCCTTCACCCGTCACCCGGAAGCGAAGGTCCGGGTAACGGGCACGCGCCTGGTCGAGGATTTCCTCCAGGCGCGCGGCCGAGCGTCGCACGGCCTGCCAGTCCGCCGAGGCGGGCGCGACCAGGAGCAGGTGCTTGCGGCCTCCGTCCCGGGTCTGGTAGAGGGTGAGGGTCTTCAGGTCCAGCGTCCCCAGGGGGATGTGAGGGACAAGCCCGTCCAGGAGCCTCTCCCAGGGGGATCTCCAGCTTGGATCGGGCCGTCCTTGGAGCCGCTGGAGCACCCGGTCCAGGAGCGCTTCCAAGGCGGCTGCCCTCTCCGAGGTGCCCGGCCCGGACTGGCCGAGCAGGTGTCGGCAGCGGGCGAGCACCTCGGTGAGGTCCTGGGATTCGCTCAGGGCCAGCGCCAGGGGGCGCAGGGTCGAGATCTCCGAGGCCAGTTCCACGACCCGGGCCTGGTCCAGGTAGCCCAGCGCTCCTTCGCGCAAGGCGGGGAGGTACAGACCGCCCAGAGGCTGCCTGAAGTCTCCCGGCTCTCGCTCCAGCCAGCCCGTCAGGTCTCGAATCGCCTCCTGCCGCACCGGGGCGCTGCCACCGTCGATCACCACGACCAGATCCTGGGGATTGGGAAACTCCCGGCTCAGCTCTTCCATGCTCCGCCGGACCGGATCCCCGACGGACAGCAGGCGGGCCGGGTCGGTCTGGAAACCCAACCGGTGGGCCGCCAGGTGAACCGAGAGGAAGAGGAGGGCCAGACAGACCAGGACCACCGCTCCGGCGTGGCGGGAGGACAGGGATGCCAGGTCGCCTGGTCGCGGTTCAAGCGGTTCTCGAGCAGCCAAGAGCGCCTCCCGGTCCCCTCAACGCCTTCAGGGGATGGATCTCTCCCAGCGCTCCAGGTTCCGGCGCAGTTCCTCGGCCTGGCGTCGGGAGCGGGTCACCATCTCTCGCAGCTCCGCCTGGGTCTCGGGATTGGAAGAGACCATGTGCAGGTCCTCGGCCATGGTGGCCATCTCTTCGGTCCGCTGGGCCATCCGGCTCAGCTTCTCGCGGACCGATTCGTCCAGCCCGGCGGAGTGGACCCGCTCCTCGGCCTGTTCGGCCATCTCCCGGAACCTCCGGGTCTCGCGGTCCGCCCGGTCGATCATGGCCTGGATCCGGGGGCCGGAGGCCTCCATCCGGGATTCCCAGGCCCTGGCCTCTTCGTTGAGTCGTGGAACCAGCTCTTCGGTCCGGCGGCGGGCCTGGTCCACCTGGGCGCTGATCCGGTCCAGTTGACCGAGGATTGCTTTCTGACGCTCGTCCAGTTGCCGGTTCATGCCGGCCACCCGGGCCTGCGCCTGGCGGCTGAGACCTTCCAGTTCATTGCTGTAGAACCGGGCGTTGGAGGCCAGATCCTTGATCCGCCGGCGGAAGGCCGGGTCTTCCAGGGAAGCCCGCAGGGTGACGGTCCGCGCGTTCATCTCCTTCAAGCCCGCCAGGCTGGCCTCCAGTTCGTTGTTCTGGCTCGGCTTGAGTCGGAGCCGGGCGACGGCTCCCGGGCGCAGGAAGCGCGAGGACTTCCCGGGGGTGACCTCGACCCAGCGCATGCCGCCGATGGTGCCTTCGACCGAAGCCCGGCTGTCTTCGGGGATCTGGACGCCGAAGTCGGTGACGACCAGGACGGCGACCTGGGCTTCTTCCCCGAATTCCTGCTTCTGGCTGTTGGTGCTGAAGTCGATTTCGGCGATCCGTCCCGCCGAAACCCCTGAGAATTTCAGGCCATCCCCCTCGCGCAGGCCGTTGACCTCTTCGAAGAGCAGGGTGTAGGAGTTGCCCAGGACCGTCGAGCGCTGGGAGAGGCCCGGCGAGAGGAACAACAACATGGCGAAGAACGCCAGGAACAACCCACCGACCTTGGCCTGTCGCGACACGGGGGCTCCTTTTCAGGAGGGGGACTCGAAGGCCGTCCAGGCCTCCTCGACCACTCGGGAGACGCGCTCCTCCAGGTCGCTGAGCAGTTCCCCGCCGTTTCGCCGGAACCCTGCCAGGAACTCGATGTTGCCAGCCGGTCCGCGAACCGGAGAGAAGGTCAGTCCGAAGAGGGTGAAGCCCAGTGCGCTCACCCGGCGCAGGAGGCCCCGCAGCACGTCGCGGTGCACCTCCGGATCGCGGACGACGCCTCCGCGGCCCACGCGGGCCGGACCGGCCTCGAACTGGGGCTTGATCAGGGCCACCACCGCGCCGCCCGGATTCACCAGGTCGCGCACTGCGGGAAGGACCAGCTCCAGCGAGATGAACGACAGGTCCAGCGTCGCCAGGTCGACGGTCTCGCCCAGATCCTCGGGTTTGAGGAAGCGGGCATTGGTGCGCTCGCGCACCACGACCCGGGGGTCCTGGCGCAGGCGCTGGTCCAGTTGACCCCGGCCCACATCCACCGCGTGGACGCGCCGGGCTCCCCGTTGCAGGAGGCAGTCGGTGAACCCGCCCGTCGAGGCGCCGAGGTCCACGGCCACCAGGCCCTCCGGTTGGATGTCGAAGACCTCCAGGGCCTTCTCCAGTTTCAGCCCGCCTCGGCTGGCGAAGGGGAGGCCTCGGCCCCGCACCTCCAGCTCGGCTGTCCGGGGAATCCGGGTTCCGGGCTTGTCGACGCGCTGCCCGGACATGAAGACCTCTCCGGCCATCAGCAGGGCCTGGGCCTTCTCGCGGCTGGGCGCCAGGCCGCGCTCCACCAGGGCCTGGTCGACGCGGATCCGCTCGGTCTTCAAGGATTCACCTCCCCGCTTCAGGCACCGGGACGATCAGGCGGACGGCCGGCGCCGGGCGCACCAGGTCCCCAGGGGCAGCTCCTCCTGCTCTCCGCTGGCGAGCTGCTTGATCTCCACCAGGTCCTCCTCGGGGGTCCAGTGGTAGGGGAACAGCACGTAGGGGATTCCCTTGCGGTCGGCGTAGCGGATCTGCTTCTTCAGAGCCAGCGGCTCATGGAAGATTTCGGTGGGGACACCGGCCTCGCGCAGTCGGCCCGCGATGTCCCGGCAGGCCTGGCGGAGCTCTGCGGAGGGCCACAGGACCAGGACCTCGGTGGGGGTCTGGCGGGTCGAAGCCAGGGTCCCCGAGCCGAAGAGGTGGGCCAGCAGGCGAGACAGGCCGATGCTGATGCCGACCCCGGGAAGCTTGCGGTTGATGAACTCTGAGGCCAGGTTCTCGTAGCGCCCGCCCGAGCAGATGCTGCCCAGGCCCGGATGCTCGGGGAGGGTGGTCTCGTAGATGGTCCCCGTGTAGTAGTCCAGGCCCCGCACGATGCCCAGGTCGAAGATCACCTGGTCGGCGGGCAGATGGCTCAGCTCCGTCGCCACGAAGGCCAGCTCCTCCAGGCCCTCCTCCAGCACGGGGTGCCGGACGCCCAGGGCTCGGGCCCGTCGGATCACGTCAGGCCCCGTCCCCTTCAGGGTGGACAGCTCCAGGCAGCGGCTCGCCAGGGTGGAATCCAGGCCCGACTCTTCCAGGGTGCGCCGGACCGCGTCCGGGCCGATCTTCTCCAGCTTGTCGACCTCTCGGAGCACCTCGGGAACGCGCTCCTCGGCCAGGCCCAGGCCCTCGTAGTATCCTTTGAGGACCTTGCGGTTGTTGAGGCGCAGAAGCGCCCGGATCCCCAGGCGTTGGAACAGGTCGTGGATCAGCGCCGGCATCTCGGCGTCGAAGTGCAGAGGCAGCCGCTCCTCGGCGATTACGTCGACGTCGGCCTGGTAGAATTCCCGGAAGCGGCCCTCCTGGGGGCGCTCGCCTCTCCAGACCTTCTGGATCTGGTAGCGCTTGAAGGGGAAGGTCAGGTCTCCGTAGTTCTGGGCGACGTAGCGGGCCAGCGGCACCGTCAGGTCGAAGTGGAGGGCCAGCTCCCAACGATTCGTCTGTCCTCTCAGGCGTCCCAGCCCGTAGATCTCCTTGTCGACCTCCCCTTTGGCCTGAAGGACCTCGACGCGCTCGACGGCGCTGGTCTCCAGGCTGGTGTAGCCGTACAGCTCGTAGACCTGCCGGATGGTGTCCAGGAAACGCTGCTCCTCCAGCCTCTGGGCCGGGAGCCACTCGGGGAATCCGCTGATGGGGGTGGGCTTGTGCATCGGCGCGTGTTCGCCTGGGAGAGGCTCACTCCTCGTGGTCGAAGAGCTCCAGTTGTACGGGGCGGAGGCGGTCCAGAAGGCCCGAGACCCCGACGCCGACCAGGCGGACGGGTCGCTGGGGGAATTCGGTCCGGCTCAGAAGCCGGGTGGCCAGGGACTCGATCTGCCCGGTCGTCTCGACGGGCCGTCGCGACGTCCGGCTGCGGGTGATCGTGGTGAAATCGGCGTAGCGCAGCTTCAAGGTGACCGTCCGGCCGACGACCTCGTGACCCTTCAGACGTCGGGCCACCTCCTCGGCCTGTGAGGCGATCTCCTCGAGCACGGTCTGGGGATCCTGGACGTCCCGAGCAAAGGTGTTCTCGGCCGAGAGGGACCGGGGTTCGCGCCAGGGCACGACGGGGCGCTCATCCAGGCCTCGGGCCAGAAGCTCCATCTCCACCCCCAGCCGGCCGAAGGTCAGCTCCAACCAGGCGGGTGATTTCGCGGCCAGCTCGCCGATGGTCCGGATGCCCAGGGCGTGCAGTCGGCTGGCCAGGACAGGGCCAACCCCCCAGATCCGCTCCACCGGGAGGGGGGCCAGGAAGGCTTCGGCCTGGCCGGGAGGCACGATCACCAGGCCGTCCGGCTTCTTCAGGTCGGAGGCGATCTTGGCCAGGAACTTGTTGGGGGCTCCTCCGGCCGAGGCGGTCAGGCCGGTCTGCTGCCGGATTCGCGTCTTGATCTCGCGGGCGATCCGGGCCAGGGGAAGCCGCTGTCGAGCGCAGTATTCACTGAGGTCCAGGAAACACTCATCCAGCGAGATCGGTTCGATCAGGTCGGTGTAGTCCCGGAAGAGGTCCTGGATTTCCCGGCTGATCTCGCGGTAGCGTTCGTGGCGTGGAGGGACGCGGATCACGTGGGGGCACAGTCGCTCGGCGGCGGCGCTGGCCATGGCCGAGCGGATGCCAAAGGCCCGGGCCTCGTAGGAAGCGGCGGCCACCACTCCCCGGGTCTGGGGAGCCCCGGCCACGATCAGGGGCCTTCCAGACCACTCGGGATGGTCGCGCTGCTCAACCGAGGCGAAGAAGGCGTCCATGTCCACATGGAGGATTCGGCGCAAGGTCAAGCCGTCGGCTTCTCCAACCCGGGCGAGCGGGCCTGTCGCAAAGAGAAACGACGACCCTCCGGCTTTCAGGCCGAAAGGGCCGTCGTCGAGAGCTTGTGCGCCGACCTTACTTGGACTGCGCGTGAAGCCACTCGTGGAACGGGACCACCTTCACCCAACGGACGCGGTGACGGTCGTCGGAACGAACCTTCACGTGCGAGCCGACGCGGACGCCGTCAAAGGACGGGGTGCACTCGGTCAGGTTGGGGTAGAGGTAGAAGTTCATGATGTCACCGCTGCCGTCAGCGGCGATGGCCATGAACTTGGAGTCGATGTAGCGGACCTCGCCTTCGAAGTCCTTCTGCCACATCGTCCCCTGGTCGGGAACCCCGAACTCCAGGGAGCCCGGTCCAATCCAACTGTAGTACCACACGCCCGGAGCCATCTGGTGGTTCGGCTGCAGGGTGTTGTCATTGGCGGTTGCCACCCCAGCGGCAGTGACCATGAGGGCCGCGAACAACATAGCACAAACGAGAACGCGGAGAGCCTTCATCTTTCTTTCACCTCCTTTGCCGGAAACTCGACCGCGAGGCCTTTGGGCCCGTTGCGGTGGGCCGATCTCATGTTCGAGAACCGGCATTCGCAGGCTGCATTCGCTTCGCCTCAAGGACTTCCTTCCCATCCACGGGGATCAACTTCTTGAATCCCTCTCGCGGGTGTCCGCGCGGGAGCCAGGCCTCAGGAGGAGGTCCCCGAGCGGGGACAAACACCCCCGGGTGAATCGTGTGCACCCTTTCTTCCTGGCGATCCTGACGCTGCTGGCCACTCTCGTGGCGGGTTGCGGAGAGTCTTCTTCAACCGGGACCCTCCTGGTTCAGGTCGCCGGTTCAGGCCAGCCCACCCTTCCGGATATCCGACCGCCCGAGACCACCGTCCGCTACCGGATCGAGATCCTCCAGCCCCAGGGGTCGGATCGGGTGGGTCCCATTCGCGGATATGAGGCGGCGGGGTCCGCGGACTTCAGTTGCGAGGTGCCCGAGGTGCCGGTGGGGGGGTGGGTGCTGCGGGTGAGCGCGCTGGATGCGCAAGGTCAGGTCCTGGCCCATCTTCAAGAGCCTGTGCAGGTCAACTCGGGAGCTCGGGTTCGCCTGCAAGGGTGGCTTCGCCCCGGGCCTGCCCCTGAAGGTCTGCTCTTTGTCGCCAACTCCAAGGGGGCCTCCCTGACCATCCTCCGCTTGACCGACGGTCACGTGGAGGACCTGCCGCTGCCCCAGAACCCTCAATACCTCTTCTCTGCCCAGGGCAGGATCTTCGTCACCACCATGACCAGCCAGATGCTGGCCGTCGAAGGGGTGCGCCGCACCATCGCGGTCCTGAGCGCTCCGCCGGGAGGCTTCGATGTGGCAGGGGCCGCGCGCGGGGTGGTCTCTTTCCCCACCGAAGGGGGGATCCGTTTCCTGGAACCGGAGAATGGCCAGTTCTCCGGACTCCTCCGGACGGGAACCCTGGCTCGCGGGATCTCCGACCAGGTCGGCTCCACTTCCTGGGTGGTCAACCCGGGGGATCGGACCATGACCGCTCTGGAGGTCCCGTCGATGTCCCTGGGGGCGACCGTCCCCATCGGCGTGCCTGGGAACCAGGTCGAGCAGAATGCGACCGGCACCCGGGTCTATGTGGTCGGGGGAGGACCCGGCGAGCCCGCGCCGCCCTTCGTCCGGGTCCTGGAGCCCTCGGGAGTGCTCGTCCGGCACTTCACCCATCTGCTCGAGTCGCCGGCGGGACTGCTTCTTCAGGACGGCCGGGCCTACGTGACCGATTCGCTGCGGGGAGAGCTGATCGTCTACGAGGATTCCTCCAACCCCTCGGAGTTGGAGAGGGTCCGGCTGGGGGAGGGCTCACCCGGGCAGATTCTCTCCGACGGGCACCGGCTGTACGTCTCGATGGCCTCCTCGGGCGAAGTGGCGGTGGTCGACCTGGCCACGTTGAAGGTCGCCGGGCGCTATCGCGTCGGGCAGGCTCCGCTGGGCTTGGCCTTGCTGCGTTGAAGCGCTGATTTTTCGGGGATTGTGGCGTTGGCTCAGGCGACGGCCTACTGTCCTGGATCATAGATGCCGCACGAGGCCCGTGCCAGAATCTTGGCGTGGCGCCGGTCGGGTGGGGGCCGGCTTCCCCAAGAGCCCTGCGGAGTCGTGCGCATGAGCAGCCAATTGCTCTCCCCATACCGGTCTCTGGTCCATGAGGTGCATCGGCGTCTGCAAAGGCTGTACCGCTGCGCGTTGTGGATGTTGGAGCGCGGTCACGCGGGGACGGCGCGCGACATGCTGGCCGCGCTGCGGATGGAATTCCAGTTCCATCATGCCGTGGAGGAGCGCCGACTCCACCCCGTCCTGGCTCGGATGCATCCTTCCCGGGGGGCCCTGGTGACTCGACTGGCGGCCGACCATCGCTTCCTGGAAGAGGAGATCGAGCGTCTCGTGAACCTGCTGGACCTGGGGACCGAGGTTCCGCTCGTCTTGAAACGAGCCGAGCGCCTGCATCAGTTCCTGGTGGACCACCTGGGGCTCGAACAGCAGCAGGCCTTCCTCCCTCTCGAGACCCTGGTGGCCCTCAACGCAGATGCCGTCGCCCCCGGGACCTGAGCGCCCAAAGGGACGCAGAGTGATGGCGCACGGGGTCCAGGACACCGGACGTCCCGAAGAGCAGGCCTCCGCCCACCTGCCCTCGGGCACGGATTTGTCGATTCTTCTTCGCGGGGTTCCGCTCTTTGCGGATCTGGCGGATCCGGATCTGGAGAGACTGCTGGTGGGGGCCGCCCCCTTGCGGCTGGACACCGGGGCGGCCGCCTTCCATCAGGGGGACGAGGCGCGGACCTTCCAGGTCCTCTTGACCGGTCGACTGAAGCTGAGCCAGGTGACCCCCGACGGGCAGCAGGTGACCTTGCGCTACATCACGCCGGGTGAGATGTTCGGGGGCATCGCGGCGCTCAACGGCAAGCCCTATCCCGCCAGCGCCCTGGCCGTGGCTCCGTCCCTGGCCGTTCGCTGGGACCGGGAGGTCTTCCAGCGACACGTCCAGGAGCAGGCGCAGTTGTCCTGGAAGTTGATCCAGGAGCTCTCGCGCCGCTTCAGCGAGGCCCAGTCGCGGTTTCGGGAGATGGCGACCGAGAGGGTCGAACGTCGGATCGCTCGGACCTTGCTTCGCCTGGCGCACCAGACGGGGCGTCGGGTCGAGGAGGGGGTCCTGATCGACCTGCCCCTCTCGCGTCAGGACCTGGCCGAGATGATCGGGACGACCCAGTTCACCGTGAGCCGTGTGTTGAGCGACTGGGAGCGTCGGGGTCTGGTTGAGGCCGGGCGCGCCCGGGTGGTTCTGCGCCATCCGCACCAACTGGTGCTGGTGGCCGAAGATCTGATGGCCCCCGAGGTGTGACCTGAGTCCGCCGCCGAATGCCACGGTCGGTGGCGGATCCAGGTGTGGCTTGTCCCAGAGCAAGGAGGAGCGGCCGGGTCTGTGCCAGCATGGCCTCAGAGCAGACCCGGGGATTGGATGGATCGGGGCATGGATGAGGTGAGCATCCCGGAGACCATGACGGCTGAGGAACTCCAGCAAAGGTGGCCGGCCACCATCAGGGTCCTGATTCGCAGACGGATGGCCTGCGTGGGCTGCCCCATGGCCCGATTCGACTCGGTGCGTGACCTGGCCCTGAACTACGGGATTCCCTTGGAGGATCTCCGCCTGGAGCTGGCCCAGGCCGCCGCGCAGGCCCCGGCGGAGGGTTGATCCTGGCGGGTCATTCGGCCAGACGCAGGAGAAGACCGGTCATATCGTCGCGATATCCTGGAGGCAGGCGCCCCTGCAGGTCCGTGACGACCTTCTGCAGGGCCTGGTCGGCCGGGTCCTGCGCCGACCCCAGCAGCATCCGGCAGACCTCCAGCTCGGGCAGTCCGTCCGGGATCAGGCCGTCGCTGGCCAGGAAGATCTGGTCCCCCGGTCGGGCCGGGCGGCGCATGTCCTGATAGTGCTCGTCGGGCTCGATTCCGGCCGCCATACCGCGTTCCAGAAGCTCTTCGACGCTGCCGTCGGCGCGCAGCAGGAGCGGGGCGTCGTGACCGGCCACCGAAGCTCGCCATTCGTTGCGCTTGGAGTCATACTCCAGGGCCGCCATCGTGGCGAAGAGCTCGAAACGGCCGAAGAGTTCATGCAGGCGGCGGCTGGTGATCTCCAGGATGGCCGAGGGACCGAAGCCTTCCCGCGCCAGTTCCCCGTAGAGGCCGGTGACGACGGCGGCCGCCAGGGCGGCGCGCACGCCCTTGCCCATGACGTCGCCCAGCAGGATCCCGAAGCGGTCCGGACCCACGGGCCGCAGGCAGATGAAGTCCCCCCCCAGGGTCTCGGAGCAGCGCATGGAGGTGGCCATCTCCAGGAGACCCCACTCGGTGCTGACGGGGGGTTCCAAGGCGCGCTGGACGTGGCGGGCCACCTCCAGGCTGCGGCGCAGTTCCGACCCCTGGCGACGGGCCGTGCGGAACTTCTCGGCGGTGACGACGGTGAAGAGCAGCGTGGTGGAGGCGCCGACCAGGAAGATCACCGTGTCGGGAAGGCTTCCGACCAGCCAGTAGTGATAGGCCGCCAGGGGGGGCAGGAGCCAGACCCGTCGGGTTCCCCTCAGGAAGCACCCGGCCACGATCGGCATCATCAAGGTCAAGGAGGCACTGCGGGGCGTCGCCCAGGCCAGGCCCAGCCCCAGGGCGGTGGTGATCAGGACCAGCCAGTTCACGGCTCGTTGCTGGGCTGGACCAAGCTGGCGCAGGACGGCGGCTTCCAGCCAGCGGTCCAGGTCGCGGATCAGCCTCCAGGTCCAGGTCACGGGGGGACCCTGAAGGGGATCGCGTCCGGAAGGGCGTCGAGCCGGTCAGGCATGGCCACCGGATCCCGAGGAGGTCGCTTCCGGGCTCATGGCCGGGCCGGCCACGTAGGCTTCGGCCTCCTGGCCCTGCTCGCCCACCCGGACCTGCACGCGGCAGCGCTCGTAGAGCCCCTCGGCCACGGCGTGATAGTCATCCAGGACCCACAGGTCCGGGGCCTGGACGTTGCGCACCAGGAAACCTTCAACCTGGGAACCCGGGTCCTCGACCAGGTAGGCATACCCCAACGAACGCGCGATGCGATAGCCCTCAAGCCGGGCCGGAAGCGTTTCCGGATGGCGGCCGACGACCTCCAGGTAGGTCCCTCTGTCTGCCAGGCTGGCGTAGGTGAAGAGCGCAACCACGTCTGACCTCGCGGGATGTCTTCACCGGGAAGCCGGTGGCTCCCTGCCGCTCCAGTGAGCCACCGCAAACTCCAGCCCCGAGGCGATCTCATACAACAAGGTGCGCCGCGCCTTCAGCTCGGCGGCTCCGTGGCCCAGAGGCTCGGGTCGGCCTCCATGCAGATCCAGGACGTACAGGTCCTCGACGGGACCTTCGCGGGCTCGGAAGGTGGCCAGGCTTCCCAGGGGAGACAAGGCCAGCTCCTCCGGGAAGAGGCCGAGGCGCTCGGGGGCCAGCAGGACCCGGGCGCGGTGGGTCTGGAAGTCGAACTCCAGGATACGCTGGTCTTCCAGAAGCAGGACCCGGTTGCCATCCCGAGGCCAGACCGGACGGAAGGCCAGCGGTCCGGACGAGGTGCGCATCCGCGTCGGGATGGGATCGGGATCGTCGCGGACCAGGTACAGTTCCGAGCTCTCGCCCAGCCAGGCCGCTCCGACCAGCGAGCGTGAGTCACCTGACCAGTCCAGTCGCAGGTCCCGAGCCTCGGCCGCCGAGATGGTGGTCCAGGTCAGGGTTCGTCGCGAGCGGTGGAAGATCCACACCCCCATGGGACCTCCCTGGGCCGGAGCTCGCAAGACCAGGGCCAGGCGTTGCCCGTCCGGGGCTGCCGCAACGCTCTCGATGCGGACCTGCTCGGCGGCTCGGCTGGGGATGGTCACCAGCGGCGAAAACCCGGTCGAGTCGGGGCGCCATTGCACCAGCTCGACTCCCGAGACGCGCCCGTCGGCGTTGCGGTGGGGCCGCTCGAGGAAGATCTCGCGCTGTCCGTTCCCGACCACTCGCATCCTGGCGTCAGAGAACCGGACCCAGCGACCGCCGCTCCCATCGGTGGCGACGTCCAGGAATCTTGGACCTTCGGCCGATTCCTCCAGGGGCTGCAGGATCACCCGGGTGTCATCCAGCAACCATCCCAGAATCCGGAAGTGTCCCGGGGGCAGCTCGGCCAGGAGCTGGCGGTGGTCGCCAAAGCGTCCTGAGGCCCAGAGCTGGCTGCGAATCGTCCCTCTGCCGGCGACCGTCGGGGTCTCGACCCGAAGGTAGGCCAGGTGCGAACCCTGGGAGGACCAGGTCGGTTGCTCGTAGCGGACCTCGGAACCGGTGTCGACGCCGGCCTTCCAGGTCAGCAGGGCGTGGTAGCCGGCCACCGACAGCCCGAAGAGCAGGGCCAGGAATCCGACAGCCCAGGCGAGATCCCGCAGCGGCCTGGCTGGTGGAGGAGGGGCTGGCGGCTCGGTGGCAGGAGGGGGCGGGGAGGGGAGGGGCTGATTCAACCGGGTCCATCCTGTCCGGGGAGGGTGGTGGGATTCACTCCGAGGGGTTCTCCGTCTGGGGCGTGGGTTGGCGGTCCGTGCGGGCGGCGCGCAGGGCCTTCCCCGGGTTGCTCAGGAACCGGCCGATCTCGACCAGGACGTACAGTCCGTTGGAGAGACCCAGGATCAGCGCCAGCAGGGCCACGGCGTGCATCACCAGACAGGGAAGGGCGAAGCTGGGAAGCTGGAAGAGCCGACGCATCCCCAACTCCAGGCCTGCGGCCAGGACGGCGTCCAGGGTGTAGGCTGCGAAGGCGGCCAGGTACACCAGGCGGGCCAGAAGCCTGGGCACGAAGCCCAGGAAGCTGAAGAGACGGTGCAATCGCGAGCTGGCCCAGACGACCAGGCCAGCCAGCGTGAAGACGACCGCCACGCCCAGGTTGACCTGGAAGGCCCGCTCTTCCCACCCCGTCCCCAGAAGACCGCCCACGCGGTCGGCCGTGCGGGCCAGGTTGTCCACGATCCAGGCGCTGGCCAGGCCATAGGTGGGCGGCTCCCCGGTCCCCAGGTGCAGGCTGAAGGCGTAGGCTGCGGCCAGGGCGCCGATCAAAACCAGGAACAGCCCCCCGGTGCGGAATCGCCGTTCAGTCCGCTCTGGCAGGGTCTCCATCGGGTGCCTCCCTCAGACGTGGTTCTGAGCCGCCCTTTCGCGTCGGGCCCGGGCGGATCCTCGGGCCGAGGCCCGCGCCGTACAGGAAAGGGCTCCCGGTCGAACCGGGAGCCGTGTGGCAGGATGGCCCTTGGGGAGCGCGGAGGCCACTATCTCCTCGGATCCGCCTGCATCCGCTGCACCGGTGTCCCGGCGGTCCTGCGTTCCTGGGCACAACCTCGATTTCTTGATCTCATTCTAGCGCGGCGTTGCGGGTGAAGGTGTGAACCTCAGGTTACCGACCCATCAAATCCCGGATGGCAGCCTCCAGGTCAAGGGAAGAACCCACCAGGCGCTCCGGGGTCGCCTGCTGCACCCGCTGGGGGGCACACCATCCGTAGGTGACGCCCACCGTGAGAAGGCCGTTGGCCTCACCGGAGGTCACGTCCAGAGGCGTGTCGCCCACCATCACCCCGCCCGAGGCGCCCAACCCCGCCAGGGTCCGGCGGATCTTCTCGACCTTCTCGCTCTTGGAGTCGTCGCCCCCGGTGATCCCGGCCAGGATTCCGCCCAGGCCTCCGGCCTCCAGGCGGTTCCGGATCAAGGCCGAAGGCGTCGTCGAGACGATGGCCACCTGGAAGTCGCGGCCCAGGCTGCGCAGCATCTTCGGGATCCCCGGATAGAACCGGGCCCTGGAGTAGTCCAGGTGGCCCTGGCTGAAGGCCATCACCTCCCGGAGTTCCTCGGGCGTGAAGCCCATCTGGTAGTAGTTCTGCTCCCATTGGGGGTTGTACCATTCACGGAACTCGTCGGCCGTGGCGATCGGCAGGGTCTTGCCCCAGCGCCGACACGCCTGGCGGTACAGGTCCAGATACAGCTCGATGGAGTCCACCAGGACCCCGTCCCAGTCCAGAAGAATCGCGTTCATGGCGGCGCCGTTCTCGACCTGGAGCGTGCGTCCCTGCCCGGCAGGAACCCCGCCCGGGACGCCGCACTCCCCTGCCATCGTGCGCGCCGACTCCTACGCCATCCTGGCCATCTCTGCCCTGACCTTCCTCGGCGTCGCCCTGGGGCGCTGGCCCGGACTGCGCACGAATCGGGCCTCGATCGCCCTGGTGGGAGCCGCGGCCCTGGTCGGCATCGGCGGACTGTCGCTGGAGGAGGCTTTCCGTTCCCTCGACCTGCACACCCTGACCCTCCTCTTCAGCATGATGGTCCTCAACGCCAACCTCAGGCTCTCGGGCTTCTTCGGCTGGGTGGCCGCGGCGACCATGAGGGTGGCGCACAGCGCGAGGATGCTGCTGGCCGTGCTGCTGGGGACCTCAGGGTTGCTCTCGGCGCTCTTCCTGAACGACACCATCTGCCTGATGCTCACACCCCTGGTGCTGGACGTGGCCCGGAGACTGGGCCGGGACCCGATCCCCTATCTCGTCGGTCTGGCCCTGTCGGCGAACATCGGGTCGGTGGCCACCGTGACCGGGAATCCCCAGAACATGCTCGTGGCCATGAGCGGCGGTCTGGGATACGTCCCCTTCGCCCTGGCCCTGACTCCCGTGGCCCTGCTCGGCCTCTTCCTGGCCTGGGTGGTCCTGATCCTGGTCTACCGCGAGGAGTTTCGACCCGGGCCATTGCCTCCACCCCCCGACCTGAAGGTGCGTTTCTATCGCCCTCTGCTGGTGAAGAGCCTCCTGGCCACCGCAGCCCTGCTGGTCATGTTCCTGGCCGGGGTCCCGGTGGCGCAGTCGGCCCTGCTGGCCAGCGCCGGCCTGCTGGTCACCCGACGGCTGAAGCCCGAGCGCATCTTCGCCGACTTTGACTGGCAGTTGCTGATCCTCTTCGCCGGGCTCTTCATGGTCACCGGGGCCTTGGAGCACGGGGGCTGGACCCGGACCCTGGGCGAGGCCCTCCACGGGCTTGCCGGGCGGGGCCTGGGCGGGTTGATGGTCCTGACGGCGCTGCTGAGCAACCTGGTCAGCAACGTGCCCGCCGTGCTCCTGCTGCGCCCGATGATCCCCGCAACCGCGGATCCGCAGAAGGCCTGGCTGGCGGTGGCGGCGGCCAGCACGCTGGCGGGAAACCTCACCCTGCTGGGCTCGATGGCGAACCTGATCGTGGCCGAGCAGGCGGCGCGCCGACAGGTGCGGCTGAGCTTCGGAGCCTATCTCAAGGCAGGAGTCCCCGTCACGCTGCTCACCCTGCTGGTCGCCTGGCTCTGGTTGGTCTGGGGGCCTTCCTGAGGGTCTGGGGTCGAGGGTGTCCAGGAAGCGCTCGGGCGGCACTTGACGACGAGGTCACGGAGTCAGGGCATCATGGACTTCCTTCCCGGCATCTCGAACCTCCGTCGGGATGCGGTTCTCATGGCGCCGCGACTGGACTCGCCTTCCCTTCGACACCTGTCCGGAGTCTGGCGAACTCGATGACATAATCCTCAACCGTCTGAAGCTGAGCCAGTCGTTCAGTGATGTGATCCAGCGGGATGTCAGCAAGGAGGGTCGCGGTCAGATCGTACAGGTAGTCAATATCACGATCCATGGCGCCTACATTGAGCGAGTCCAGCCTGTCGTCGGGCCGTAGAAGGCCTACAGGAAAATCCAGGCAGTTGCCCAGCATTTCCAGAGCCAGCAGTGCATCCTGTTCATCGACATCATCACTGAAGAACACGGAGTACATTTCGCTCGGCGACAGCTCTTTGCGTTCTTTCATCTTGGACCGTCTTCTGTGCCGTGGATAAGAATACGTCATCAAACACACTGCTGCCGCACCCGCGAACAGATAGAGGAGAGGCGGCATGAGATCCCCCTTTACAAGCAGTACCTGGCGCAGATCGATATGTGGCTGGACTCGACGGCAGCCAGATCATTCCCGCAGGCGGGCCGCAACCCCCAAGAGTCATGACCGAGCATCCTCAGCGTGCTTCTGCCCCCACTCCTCGCAGCCATCGAGATGATACTGGGGATGGTCGCGCCCGGCAGACCGCATGGAGTCTTCGCTGACGCCGGGCTCTCGCCCTGGTGGACGGGGCTGCGCGGGCCTGCCACCTCTGCCTCCGAGACCCACGCCGCTTGAAAACAGACGATCTCAATCGAACGTATGTTCGCAAGCGCTCAGGATCAACGTCCAAGTGGCCTCGCGAGGATTGAGAGGTGATACCTCCCGTGGTAACATCAGATCGTGGGGAAGATTCGTCGTGGGGGGTTCGTATTCATCGCCTGGAAGGGTGATCACCCACCCCGGCACGTGCATGTCTACCGAGACGGAACCTTGGTGGTCAAGTGGAACCTGGATGCCTGAATCCGCCGCCTGGCGTGAGGACCGAGGGCGTCGAGGCGGGTCTGGATGCAAGGAAGGCGTGCATCGAGGAGCGGAGCGTAGTTGGAGACTACGTGAGCACCGCAGAGGTGCGCCTGACGACGCAGACGGGCCCGGATCGGCGGCCGAATGCCACGGTAGGCGGCGGATTCAGGGAACCCCGGCAACCCCCTCCGCCTTGCACCCCCCGTCGCCCTGGTGTACCCTGACGCCATGCGTCGCGAGACCCGCCAGCGCAAGATTCTTCGCCAGGTCCTCCGGGAGGCGGAACGCCCGCTTTCGCCCCAGGAGATCCTGGACGCCGCCCAGGATCGCCTGCCCGGCCTGGGGCTGGCCACGGTGTACCGCAACGTCAAGGCCCTGCTGGAAGACGGTCTCCTGCAGGCCGTGGAACTGCCTGGTCAGGGCCTGCGCTACGAGGTGGCGGGCAAGCACCACCACCACCACTTCCACTGCCGCGAGTGCGGGAAGGTCTTCGAGGTCTGGGGGTGTCCCGGCAACCTGTGCCCCCTGGCTCCTCCCGAGTTCCAGGTGGAGAGCCACATGATCGTGCTGTATGGGCGCTGTGCCGGGTGTGGTCGCCAGACCGGACAGGAGGCGACCTCTCCGGCTGCGAAGGGCCCGAGCCCATGTCTGGACCCCGGCTGCTCCGGAACCTGCGGACACTAGGCCTCTACCTGCTGCTGGCAGGCCTGGCCCTCTTCGCCACGGTCCCCTTCCTGTGGTTGCTGTCGACCTCCTTGAAGTCGGGGGACGTCTTCACGTCGCGGGGCCTGCTGGACCTGATCCCCCGGGAACCGACCCTGGAATACTACGTCCGCCTGCTGGGCATGAGCGAGCAGCTCCCCTTGCTCCGCTTCTTCTGGAACACCGCGCTGATCTGCGTCTGGGGGGTCGTCCTGGAGGTCAGCCTGGCGGCGCTGGCGGCCTATCCCCTGGCCCGCATGGAGTTCAAGGGCAAGACCCTGGTCTTCGCCCTGCTTCTGTCCACCTTGATGCTGCCCACCCAGGCCAACATGATCGTCAACTTCGTCACCATCCGCTGGCTGGGACTCTTCAACACCCTCTCCGCCGTGGTTCTGCCCGCAGCCACCAGCGTCTTCGGCATCTTCCTGATGCGCCAGGCCTTCCTGGTGGTGCCCCGCGAGCTGGAGGACGCCGCCCGGATCGACGGCTGCGGCGAGCTGGGCATCTTCTGGCACGTCATGCTGCCTCTGAGCCGGGCTGCCCTGGGGACGCTGGCCCTGTTTGCCTTTGTCTCCCATTGGAATTCCTTCCTGTGGCCCCTGGTGGTCCTGAAGTCCGCCGAACTCTACCCTCTGAGCGTCGGCATGGCCTACATGGCCGAGACCTTCGACTCGGACTTCCGGCTGGTGGCGGCCGGCTCGGTGGCGGGCATGCTGCCGATCCTGATCCTCTTCCTCCTGGTCCAGAAGCAGTTCATCCGAGGCATCACCGCCGGGGCGGTCAAGTAGCCTGGCCGGCCCGCAGACGCTGGAGACCCGCACCACCAAGCCTGCGCCGAAGGGGGCAGCCCTGGTCCTGTGTGCGGGGCGCTCGGCCAGGATGGGCCGCCCCAAGGCCCTGCTTCCCTTCCAGGGGGGCACCTTCCTCAGCGTGATCCTCGACCGCCTGCGAGCCCTGGGTCTGCCCTTCATGGCGGTGGTGCGCGGTCCGGACCTGCTCCTTCCCGAGGAGGTGCTGGCCGGGCTGCCGGTGCTGGTGAATCCCGACCCCGAGACGGGGCCCATCGGCTCGATCCAGGCGGGGCTGAAGGCGGGGGCCCGAGGCTTTCCCTGGCTCCTGGCGGTCCCGGTGGACCATCCGGCTGTCACCCTGGAGACCCTGCAAGCCTTGGTTCGCGCCGCCGAGGCTGGGGGGGGGCACCTGTGGGTTCCTTCCCATCGGGGAAGACGGGGGCATCCCGTGGTCTTCTCCCAGGCCTGCTATGAGGACCTGATGTCGGTTCCCCCAGGGGAGGGGGCCCGTTGGGTGGTGGCCCGCCATCGAAACCTCCGGGTGGAGGTCCCCGTCGAGGACCCCGGAGTCCTGCGCAACGTCGACACTCCCCAGGAGTATCGGCAACTGCTGCGAGAGGATGGGGTTTTGGGCCATGGCTCGAGATTTCGTGACCGCGACCCGCAAGCCGCGGGCAGGGTGGGCGGCGGCGACACAGAAGCCAGGGACCCGGCCACCTTCGGCACTTCAAGGAGTCGTCCCAAGCCCATGACCCGTTTCGTCCTCAACTCCCGCGTCGTGCAGACCGACCAGCCTCCCGGCACGATCCTGCTGGACTTCATCCGCCTGTCCTCCGGGCTGACGGGCACCAAGGAGGCCTGCCGCGAGGGCGAGTGCGGGGCCTGCACCGTGCTGCTCGGTTCTCCGGGGCCCCAGGGCCTGGTCTATCGGGCCGTGGCCTCGTGCCTGCTGCCGCTGGGTGACGTCCAGGGCTGCCACGTCGTCACCGTGGAGGGCCTCTCGGAGGGCCCCCTGACCCTGGTCCAGGAGATGATTCTCGAGCACAGCGCGTCGCAGTGCGGGTTCTGCACGCCCGGGATCGTGATGTCCCTGACCGGGTTCTGCCTGGCCTCGACGGCCTTTTCGTTTCAGGAGGCCCTGGACGCCCTGGACGGCAACCTGTGCCGCTGCACGGGCTACGTGGCCATCCGCGACGCGGCCCGGGCCCTGTGTGAGCGCCTGGAGGGGGTGGACCCCGACCCGGCGGTCCGGGTCGCCACCCTGGTGGAGTTGGGGGTCCTGCCGCGAGGGTTCCTGGAGACGCCCAGCCTGGTGGATGGACTCCAGACCTCGGAGCCACCCAGCACATCGGAGGCCGTCAACCCGGTGCTGGTGGCCGGCGGCACCGATCTCTTCGTCCAGAAGCCCGAAGAACTGCGGGAAGCGCCCCTCGAGTTCCTGTCCCGGCGCCGGGATCTGGACTTCATCCGGCTGGAGGACGGCGTCCTGCGGGTGGGGGGCGCGGTGACCTTGGAGTCCTTCCGGCTCTCGGAGGTCGTGAACCGCGTCTTCCCGACCCTGCGCGACGATCTGCTGCTGCACTCCTCGACGATCCTGCGCAATCGGGCGACGCTGACCGGAAACATCGTGAACGCCTCGCCGGTGGGCGACGTGACCATCATGCTGCTGGCCCTGGACGCCACCCTGGAGATCTGCACGGCCGCAGGACAGACCCGACGGGTGCCCCTCTCGGAGTTCTACCGTGGCTACAAGGAGTTCGACCTGACCCCCGGAGAGCTGATCACCGAGATCCGGATCCCCGAACCTGCGCCGGGGACCCGCTTCAACTTCGAGAAGGTGTCCAACCGCGAGATTCTCGACATCGCCGCGGTCAGCACGGCCCTGCGGCTGGTCCTGGCCCCCGATGGCACCATCCAGGACCTGCGCCTCTCGGCGGGGGGGGTGGCCCCGGTCCCCCTCTTCGTCACCGGTCTGGAGAAGTTCCGTGGGCTGAAACCTGAGGGCGAGACGGTGGGCCTCCTGGCCCGGCACGTGGTCGAGGCGGTCTCGCCGATCAGCGACATCCGCGGATCGGCCACCTACAAGAGGTTGCTGCTGGGGCAACTGGTGCGGGCCCATTTCTCCGCGGAGGTGCTGTCGTGAAGAACGTGGACATGCAGATGCACGTGCGGGGGACCTCCCAGTTCGTCGACGACCTGGCCGCTCCGGCGGGTTGCCTGCACGCGGCCCTGGTCACCTCCCGCGTGGCCCGCGGGCGGATCCGCTCGCTGGACCTGGGTGAGGTGCTGGCCGCTCCCGGGGTGGTGGCCGTGTACACCCACCGGGACGTTCCTGGCCTGAACGAGGTGGGGCACGTCTTGAAGGACCAGCCCTTGCTGGCGGTCGACCGGGTGGAGTACATCGGGCAACCCCTGGCCCTGGTCGTGGCCGAGAGCCACCTGCAGGCCTGGCAGGCGGCGGCCCGGGGGCGGGCCGACATCGAGGAGCTCCCCGCCGTCTTCGACCCGCGCGAGGCCCTGGCCCAGGGGATGATCCACGGCCAGAAGCGGATCCTGGTCAGCGGAGACCCCGACGCCGCCTTCGAGAAGTGTCATCACGTCGTGCAGGGGAGTCTGTCCAGCGGACCCCAGGAACACTTCTACTTCGAGACCCAGCGGGCCCTGGCCGTGCCCACCGAGCACGACACCCTCAAGGTCCACGCCTCCACCCAGTCCCCGGGAGCCTACCATCGCCACCTGGCCGAGGTGCTTGGGCTTCCCATGCACAAGGTCGAGCTGGACATCCGCCGGCTGGGAGGAGGCTTCGGGGGCAAGGAGTCGACGGCGGTCTGGGTCGTCGCGCCCGCCCTGGCGGCCTTCCTGCTCAAGCGCCCAGTCAAGCTGGTGCTGCCCCGGAACCACGACATCGCCACCAGCGGCAAACGGCATCCCTACGAGTATGACTATCGCATCGGCCTGGACGAGGAGGGCCGGATCCTGGCCTACGAGGTCGACCTGTATCAGCATGCCGGGGCCTGCGCTGACATCTCGCTGGCGGTCCTGGGTCGCTCGTTCCTGCACGCCTCGGGTGCCTATCGGATCCCCAACATCCGGGTCCGCGCCGTGAGTTGCCGGACCAACATCCCGCCCAACAACGCCTTCCGGGGCTTCGGCGTGCCCCAGGGCACCTTTGCCATCGAGGCCGCCGTGACCCACGCCGCGGAGGTCATGGGCGTGCCGGCCGCACAGATCAAGCGCACGAACCTGGCGGGGGACGGGGATGTCCTGCCCTTCGGCATGGTGCTGGAGAACACCAATTCCGTGCGCTGCTGGGAGACCCTGGACGCCCGGGTGGATCTGGCCGCCCGCCACGCGGCCGTTGCCGAGTACAACCGCACCCACACCGACTCCAAACGAGGGCTGGCCGTGGTCCCGGTGTGCTTCGGCATCTCTTTTGCCCAGACGGCCCTCAACCAGGCCGGGGCGCTGGTCAACATCTTCGTGGACGGCAGCGTCGAGGTCAGCACCGGGGCCGTGGAGATGGGCCAGGGGGTCAACACCAAGATCCAGTTGGTGGCAGCCCGGACCCTGGGGATCGCCTCGGACCGGGTGCGGGTGCACACGACCAACACCTCGAGGGTTCCCAACGCCTCGCCGACTTCGGCCAGCACGGGCGCCGACCTCAACGGGATGGCCACGAAGTACGCCTGTGAGGAGCTCCTCTCCCGGCTGCGTCGCTTCGCCGGGCAGCACCTGGGCCATGACGATCCCGAGCAGATCACGATTCGCGAGGGGGTCGTCCATCTGGCCGGCAAGCCCACCGAGTTGTCCTGGGAGAAGCTGGTGGCGGCGGCCCAGTGGGCTCGGGTGGATTTGTCCAGCCACGCCTTCTACGCCACCCCCAACCTGCATCTCGATCCCAGGACCGAGCGAGGGCGCCCCTTCGCCTACTACAGTTGCGGGACATCTCTGACCGAGGTCTGGCTGGACTGCGTGCGGGGCACCTATCGACTGGAGTCGGTCGAGGTGGTCCATGACGTGGGCCGCTCGTTGTCCGAGGTCATCGATCGGGGCCAGGTGGCAGGAGGGGTCGTGCAGGGGATCGGCTGGGCCACCGTCGAGCAGCTTCGATATGCACCCGACGGTCGGGTCCTGACGGGGGCCAATGCCTACAAGATCCCTGACTTGAAGTCCCTGGCGCCCCACTTCGCCGTGACGCTGCTGGAGAACTCGCAGAACCCCAACGCGGTGTGCAACTCCAAGGCTGTCGGGGAACCCCCCCTGATCCACGGGCTGGGGGCCTGGTTGGCGATTCTGGACGCCCTGCGCAGCGTGCGCCGGGACAAGGAGCTGCCCTCGCTCCCCCTGACCCCCGAGAAGGTCTTCATGTACCTGCACGGTTGAACCGGCAACATCGGCTGGAATTGAATTGTTTTCGAGGATGACTGCCCTCGACTCTTCCATCATCCGGGGCCGGGAGAAATCGCGCGAGTCAGCGGCTCATGGAGCACTGGTCTGGTGCAGGTGGGCTTGATTTGAATTCAATCTAAAAATCGTGGTCGGGATCACGAAGGCCAGCCAAACCGCATGCTACAATCGGGGTATCCGGTGATTCCGGGAGCGCCTGATGCTGGACCGAATGCGGCGTCTGTGGTGGTTGGAGCTGGGCATCGTGGCCCTGGCCCTGCTGGTGATCTCCCGGATGGGAGGGCCTCCGGAGCCCGACCCCTCCAGCTCGGCCGGGACTCCCCTGGTCCTCTACTTCGCGGTCTACGATCGCCAGGATGAACCGGTCTCCGAGGCGCGGATCCATCTGGAGAATCCAGCCTCTGGATCCAAGAGCGCCAAGAGCGCCAAGAACGCTCGGACGGGCCCGGACGGGCGCGTCACCCTCTACTCGGTGCTTCCGGGAAGCCAGGACCGTCGGCTCCTCTACACCGTCGAGCCGCCCGGGAGGGACGCCTTCTCGGGGACCCTGGAACTGCCGCAACGGCCAGGACTCCGCCAGACCCAGCCTCCCCATGTGCTGACGGTGGAGCAGGACCTCAACGGGGTCACCTGGCGCGCGGACGTGGTGGTGCGCTGCCCCTGAGCCCATCCCTGAACGCCAGTCGTGGACCGGGCGCCAGGCCCTGGCTGCCCAGGGGATTGTAGTAGCGGAACTTCTCCCCATCCCGGTGGACTTCAGGGGTCCAGCGGCAGGTCCGTTCATCCCCGGCCCGGTTGTGCCAGGTGACCACCACGGCGTAGCTGCGGCCCAGGGGGGCGCCAGGACAGCTCAGTTCGAAACTGGCGTCGCCGACGTCGGTCCACCAGGTCTTCTCCCAGCGCCGGTTGTAGTTGCCGTATTCCCAGGCCTCGATCCGGTAGACCCAGTAGCGGTCCTCCTGCTCCTGGCCGACGGTGAAGGGGTAGGCCAGGACGGTGAAGCTGCCGGACTCTTCGACCGAGCGGGCTCCCACCTCCGGTCCCGAGGTGGGGGAGAGCGAGACCTGCAGGGTTCGGATGGCGCCGGCCGAGATCTGGACCTGGCCGCTGGCGCTCTTGAATCCAGGAAGCGTGATGTAGGCCTTCATCGGGCCGGCCGGCAGATGGTCGATCCGGAAGGCCCCGTTCAGGTCGCTGAGGGCCTCCTGGCCGTCGTCGAGGTGGATCTGGGCGTTGGCCAGCAGGCGTCCGTCGGAGGAGACCACCTGCCCCACCAGGGAGCCGGTGGTCGGCGCCGGCGGGGCGGGCTGGGGTGGGGGGGAGCCCACCTCCAGGGCCAGGTTGTTCCCGGGGTAGCGGTCGACCATGACCCGAAGGGCACCCGAAGAGGCTCCTGGGGGAACCCGGAACTTGACCCGGGTCGGACTCCACTCCACGATGTCCTCCGGCTGCACCGGAAGCCCGGCGAGCGTCAGGACGCCGCGGCCGGGGGAACCCAGGCCCTGGCCGGTCAGGGTCACGACCTGTCCGGGGGTGGCCCGGGGGGGGGTGATTCTCTGGAGCGTGGGAGACCCGCCCGAAGGAGGCGACTGGTTCCAGTTCAGGTCCATCTCCGACCAGCAGAAGACCGCCCCGATCTGGCTGGGACCGAAGACCTCACCTGGGGAGCGCAGGTCGGCCGCCACCCACTGGGAGCCTCGGGAGGCGTACAGGGTGGAGAAGATCCAGGCGCGTCCGGGCGAGGTCTCCGGGCTGGCCACCTCGGCCGGACGGGCGGTGGTGCCCCCCGGCCGGGTCAGCGTGATGTTCTGGCGCTGGACCGAGCCTTGGAAGGGGGAGGCCACGAGGTTCCAGCCGGCATACAGCCGGGTGGTGCGGACCAGGTTTTCCGCAGGGGGGCCGGAGAACTCCACCAGGCCCGGGCGATCGCAGTAGGCCAGGTAGGCCTGGCCCGGGTCCACCTGCTGGGGCTGGTTCACCGGATCGATCGGCTCGAGCCCGCCCGGACCCCGGTGCAGCAGCATCCGGTCCAGGCCACGCACAGCCTCCAAGCGGCCCACCGGAAAGTTGATCAACTGCCAGCCGGCGCTGGTCTGCACCTGCTGCACGGGCCAGCGGGAGGCCTCCGGGTCCGGCGCCTGGGGCAATCTCGTCAGCAGCGGGGGAGGTTGGGCCGGCATGCCCGGGATCCGGGTGGGGTCCAGGGCCTCGCGGGGGGAGGCCGAACCGGCAGCGGTCAGCACCAGCCAGGCGGCCAGGACGATCAGGACCAGGCGCGTTCGAAGCAGCATGGAGGAAGGTTCCGGCACCTCGAGGCGATTCCCTGGTGGGCAGGCGCCTTCGTCCCGGGCGCTACCAGGAGTCTGTGTGAGTATCCGGACCGAGCATCGCCGAGGGATCTTGTGCACCCCGCAAGGCGCAGAAAGTCGTGGTTTGCTGGAGGCAAATGAGACTTTCTGCAACACAGCGGGAGTGCAAGAGACCCGGCGAGGCGACCGACGCGGTATTCACACAGGCTCCTAGGGAATCGGCTGGCCGGTCAGGGCGGCGAAGAGGCGGATGAGCGAGGCTTCCATCTTCTTCTCCAGCTCCTCGGCCCGGTCTCGGGTCAGTCGACCCCCGTACCCCGAGCCGCGGACGCAGATGGCCTTGCGCTCGGGGTTGACCTCGAAGGATTTCAGCTCCAGGTAGCCGCCGATCTCGTCCCAACTGATCGCCAGCTCGTGCGAGGTGACGGCCAGGACCTGGCCGGTCAGCACGTCGCCTTCCCACAGGACCAGCCGGACCGGGTCGCCGACCTTGCCGATCGACCCTTCCCGGGTCAGCCAGCGGGACAGCCCCTCGGCCTGCTGGTAGTGGTGCATCAACTGCTCGTTGTGGTAGGGTGCCGCCAGGAGGGCGAAGAACCCGGTCCGGTCCCGGCCCCAGTAGTTCTCGACGTACAGCTTGAGGATCGAGAGCGACATCTCCCAGCCGGACTCGGCATCGCCCGCGCCCTCCTGCCCTTCGGCGCCCGGGCCGGTCTCGACCACCTCGACCTGCGAGCCGACCCCGTAGGGGCGAATCGAGATGGTCAGGGTCTGGGTGCCCATCCCCGGGACGGCGGCCTTCAGGACCACCTTCCTGGGGGGCTGGACCTCGGGCAGCGAGTACTCCACCGAGAAACCGAAGCGCTCCCAGGTCATCTGGAGCTTGCTGCCCGAGCCCGGCCAGCCGGTCACCTTGTCGCAGAACCAGCGCGACAGGTGCTCGGGTTCGGTCCAGGCGTCGAAGGCCCGCTCGGGAGGGGCGGAGGTGATGGTGGCGCGGCGGATGGAAGGTTCGTGCACGGGGACCTCTTCGGGAAGGCGGGCCGGTTCCCTATCGCAGGTGCCAGGAGCCCCTGGAGGCGGCGAGAAGGTGGCGGCCATGCTGGGCTCCCTCTTCCACGCCTCCGCACCTCCCTACCTGCAGGGGCAGGTTGCTCTCGGCCAGACCGTGGCCCTGCGCCTGCGCGCGGATCGCGATCTGGACCTGCTGGGGATCTTCCTGAGGACCGCCCCGGAGGGGGAGCAGGTCATGACCCCCGCGCGTCGGGCGGGCCAGGAGGGGTGCTGCCAGTGGTGGGAGGTCGAGGTGGAATTGACCGTGCCCCGCCTGGCCTACCGCTTCCTGGTCCAGACCGACCAGGGGGCCTGGTGGCTCTCGGCGGCCGGACTCACTCGGCACACTCCCACCGATGCCACGGACTTCAAGCTGCTGCCGGCTCATCCCGGACCCGACTGGGTGCCGGAGGCGGTCTTCTATCAGATCTTTCCGGATCGCTTCGCGGATGGCGACCCCGCCAGCAACGTGCGCGACGGCGAGTACCTGCTGGAGGGCAGGCCCGTCATGGCCCGTCGCTGGGAGGACGCGCCCACCCCTGGCGCCGGCGCGCGCGAGTTCTACGGGGGGGACCTGCCCGGGATCGTGGACCACCTGGATCACCTGCAGGACCTGGGGATCGACGCCCTGTACCTCAACCCCGTCTTCACGGCCCCCAGCAGCCACAAGTACGACGTGGCCGATTACGAGCACGTGGACCCCCACCTGGGGGGCGACCAGGCCCTGATCGACCTGCGTCGGGCTCTTGACGACCGAGGGATGCGCCTGGTCCTGGACGTGGTGCCCAACCACTGCGGGGTGGAACACCCCTGGTTCAGGAAGGCCCAGGCCGACCCCGACTCGCCGGAGGCGGGCTTCTTCACCTTCCACTCGCATCCTCATGACTACGCCTGCTGGCTGGGGCACCGTTCCCTGCCGCGCCTGAACTATCGAGATCCGCTCCTGGTCGAGGCCATGGTCTCGGGCCAGGATTCGGTGCTGCGCCGTTGGCTGCGTGCGCCCTTCAGTCTGGATGGCTGGCGGCTCGATGTCGCCAACATGCTGGCTCGGCAGGGGGCCAGTCAGTTGGGGCACAAGGTCGGGCGGGCCATTCGCCGCGCGGTCAAGGCCGAGAATCCACACGCCTGGATCCTGGGCGAGCACTTCTTCGACGGCACCGCTCACCTGCAGGGGGACGAGCTCGACGGGGTCATGAACTACCGGGGTTTCATGGTCCCCTTGTGGCAGTGGCTGGTCGGCTCGGACCTGGCGGGCTTCGAGGGGAAGCCCTGGGGAGACCGCAGCCTTCTTCCCACCGCCTCGCTGGCCGCGCAGTGGATGGCCTTTCGATCGGCGGTTCCCGAGAGCGTCGGCCTCCAGCACATGAACCTGCTGGGCAGCCACGACACCCCGCGGATCCTGGACCTGGCCGGAGGGGACCGGCGCGTGGTCCAGGTGGCGGCGGCGCTCCTGTTCACCTGGCCCGGATCCCCGTGCCTGTTCTACGGGGACGAGGTGGGATTGGGGGGAGGAGGCGAGCCGGAGGGGCGTATCCCGATGCCCTGGGACCCGTCCCGCTGGGACCTTCAGAGCCTGGAGTTCTTCCGACGCCTGTGTCGGCTGCGTCGCGGCAGCCAGGCCTTGACCCGGGGGGCGCTCCAGGTCCTTCTGGCCGAAGGGGGGACCCTGGCCTTCCTGCGCGAGAGCCCGGGCCAACGGGTCGTGGTGGTGGCCTGCCGCGCGGGGGCCTCTGGCCAGGTCCGCGCCCTCCCCGTCCGCCACGGTGGCATCCCTGATGGAACCTTGTTCCGGGCCGCCTTGGGAGGAGGTCTTCAGAGGGTCCGGGAGGGGCGCCTGGAGGGGATGCCGGCCGCGCCCGGGGCCGAAATCTGGATCGAAGACCGGGCCTGAGTCTCGATCGCAGTTGGGCCAAGGCCCTAGGAACTTGAGAGAGCGGGGCCGGCTGCCACGGCAGGTGGCGGATTCGGGTGCAGACCTGCCGGTCTTCTTGGTGGCAGGAGCGGGAAGAGGGAGCCGACCTCGAAGAGAGTCCCCCAACCCGAGGCCCTGAGAGCGGAGGTTCCCCTGAATCCATTTACGTCCGAGGCGGCTCGCGGCCACCTGAATCCGCCGCCTGGCGTGAGAACCGAGGGCGTCGAGGCGGGTCTGGATGCAAGGAAGGCGTGCATCGAGGAGCGGAGCGTAGTTGGAGACTACGTGAGCACCGCAGAGGTGCGCCTGACGACGCAGACGGGCCCGGATCGGCGGCCGGATGCCACGGTAGGTGGCGGATTCAGGGGCCACCTGAACCGACTGGTGCAGGGGTTGGAGCGCGGCATGCGCTTCTTCACCGAGTCGCCTCCACCCGAGGTGGACCGCACTCCCCGCGAGCAGGTCGAATGCTTCGACCTGGTGACGGTCTCCCGCTTCCAGGGAAGCACCAGGCGCCATCGGACCCCCGTCCTGCTCGTCCCGGCCTTGATGATCAAACCCTATCTCTTCGATTTGCGGCCCGGCCACAGCCTGGCCGAGTCCCTTCTTGAGCGGGGCTTCGACGTCTTCGTGGTGGATTTCGGAGTGCCCGACGAGGCGGATGCCCACCTGCGGATCAGCGACTACGTCTTCTCCTTCCTCCCGCGGGCCCTGGAGGCCGTGACCCGGGCCAGCGGCCAGCCGGCAGTCACCTTGCTGGGCTACTGCACCGGAGGGCTCTTCGCCCTGCTGTGCGCCGCGTCGCGGCAATCCCAGGTCGCCAACCTGGTCCTGCTGGCCTGCCCGATGGACTATGAGAAGATGGGGGTGATCAGCTTCATCACCCGCCGCTACCAGCGTCAACTGCACGCCCTGCTCGATCGCCTGGGCTATGTCCCCGGGTTCGTGCCCAGCCTGGCGGTGGACGTGGCCGATCCCCTGGGCGGTCTGACGCGCTACTCCGACCTGTTCCTGTCGGTCTGGGACCACGAATACCGCAAAGGGCGCCAGGCCCTCAACCACTGGCTGCACGACCTGGTCCCGGGACCACGGGACGCCTGGAAGGAGTTCCTGGACACGTTCGTCGTGGGGAATGCCCTGGTGGAGGGGCGGGTGGAACTGGCAGGCCGGACCCTTCACCTCGAGGAGGTCCGCTGCCCACTCCTGGCCCTGGCGGGGAAGCGAGACCCGATCGCCACCGAGGCCTCCACTCGCGAAATCGTCGACCTGGTGGGCAGCCCGGATCGCACCTTCCAGGTCGTTCCCGGAGGACACGTGGGGATCGTGGCGGGGTCCTCTGCCCCCCAGACCACCTGGAGGCTCGTGGAGGACTGGTTGGAACCCCGGTCCTAATCCACCGGGGGAGGAGGAGTCGGAGGTGGGGGCGGAGTCGGCGCAGGCGGAGGCGTCGGTGCCGGAGGGGTGGCGGCGGGCGGTCTGGGACCGGGCAGGGTCGTCAGGATGCGCAGGGTGGGAACCTGGGTTCCTTCAATCATCGCGACCAGGACGCCATCCTCTCGCGCAGACGGGCCGCGACCCGGACCTGGCAGCTCCAGCCGGGCCGAGCGCTCGCCGACCCCCGGGCTGCTGATCCGGAAGTGCAGATGCCGGGGATCCGCGTCGAGACCGGGATCGGCCTGGATCGTCCGGAACTCGACCTGACCCCGGGCGTCGGTCTCTTCCCAGCCTCGGCAGAAATCCTCCGGAGGTTGGCTGTACTCGCCCTCCGGACCGGCGTGCCAGACCTCGACCCGGGAGCCGGGAAGAGGCTTGCCCCGCAGGTCCAGGACGATGAAGCGCAGCGCCAGGGGAGAGCCCCTCAATCCGGCATGGATCTCGGTGCGCCGCGGGGTGTCCAGGCGATAGTGGGGAGGGATCGGCGGTGGAGGCGGAGGGCCTTTGGGAGCCGGCCCCACCGGCATGGGTGGCGGAGGTGGAAGGGGGGTGGTCGGGTGGTCTCGGTGCTCGAGGTGCGCCAGGAGTGCTCCCAGCAGGGCCACCGCCACCACCACCAGGACGAGTTCCAACAACCTTCTTGGCATCTGCATCTCTTCGACGGGGACGCCCGGAAACCCGCTGGAGGGGCTCCTGGCAGACTCGGGGGGAGCATGGCTCGTCGGGCGGTCGGCGGGCGGATGGCGACAGTGGAATCTGGAGGTTCTGACCCGAATCCCCAGAAGTCTGGCCGCATGAACACGCTTCTGATCCGCAATGCTTCGCTTGTGGCGACGTTCGATGTCGCCGGACGCCGCATCGAGAACTGCGACATCCTGGTCCGGGGGAACCGGATCGAGGAGATCGGCCAGGACCTGAAACCGGGCTCGGTCGACCGGGTGATCGACGCCTCGGGGATGCTGGTGCTTCCGGGCATGGTGAACTGCCATCACCACATGTACCAGACCCTGACCCGCAACATCCCCATCGTCCAGGAGGCGGAGCTCTTCCCCTGGCTGGTGCATCTGTATGAGATCTGGCGCGAATTGACCCCGGAAGCGCTGTACTGGAGCACGATGGTGGGGATGGGCGAGCTGCTCCTGACGGGCTGCACCACCACATCCGACCACTTCTACCTCTTCCCCGAGCACTGTCCCGACGACCTCTTCGACCAGCAGGTCCGGGCCGCCCGCAAGCTGGGCATCCGCTTCCATCCCACCCGGGGCTCGATGTCCCGGGGCAAGGCCCAGGGAGGCCTGCCGCCGGATGACGTGGTGCAGAGCGAGGAGGCCATCCTGCGCGACTCGGAGAGGGTGATCCAGACCTTCCACGATCCGGACCCCCTGGGGATGGTCAAGATCGCCCTGGCGCCCTGCTCTCCCTTCTCGGTCACCCCGGGGCTGATGCGCGAGACGGTGGCCCTGGCCCGCCGCTACGGCGTTCGCTGCCACACCCACCTGGCCGAGACCCGGGACGAGGACGCCTACTGCGAGAAGGTCTATGGCAAGAGGCCCTACGAGGTGATGGAGGAATACGGCTGGGTGGGCTCCGATATCTGGTTTGCCCACGCCGTCTTCCTCAACGCCGAGGAGATCCGCCGGGCCGCCGAGACCGGGACCGGGGTGGCCCACTGCCCGGTGTCCAACCTGCGCCTGGGCTCGGGGATTGCCCCCATCCCTGAGATGTTCGAGGCCGACGTCCCGGTGGGCCTGGGCGTGGATGGAAGCGCCAGCAACGACTCTTCGGACATGCTGGGCGAGGTCCGCACCTGCATGCTGATCCACCGCCACCGCACGGGGGTGGCCTCGATGTCCGCCGAGCGGGCCCTGACCATCGCCACCCGGGGTGGAGCCCGGGTCCTGGGCTACCCGGACCTGGGGCGCCTGGAGGTCGGAGCCGGAGCCGACCTGGTCGGAATCTCGCTGAGGCGCCTGGGCTACGCCGGGGCCCTGCACGACCCGGTCGCCGCTGTCGTCTTCTGCGGGGACTCCCACATCGTCGATTTCTCGGTGGTCAACGGCGAGGTGGTCGTCGAGGGCGGGCGCCTGGCCCGGATGGACGAGGACGAACTCTGGCAGGAGGCCAACCACTGGTCGCGCCTGATGCTGGAGCGGGCCGAGAAGCGCACGGGCGTGGATTTCCGGCGCAAGGATGGCCCGGGCCTCTTCGCACCGCGTCCCGCCCAGGAGGCTGGAGTCTGAGGACTCCCGGACGCCCCGGCCCGGGTCCTGGAGACGGGGCTCGGGTCGGGTGAGCCGGGCGGACGCTGCGGCAGGGGCTCGCTCCCCGGGTGAGGCGGAGGAGTCGCCTCGGCCGGCCGGTTCCTTTTTCCGCAGGTTGCCGCCGGCCTCGAGCCCGTGCGCCTGGTTCCTGGCCCTGGCGGGCCTTTCGCTGGTTCCGGTCCTGCCCGTCCTGCCTCGCCTGGAGACCTGGTTCTTCGGGTTCGCCGGGCAGGGACGCGGGGAGTTCGAGAACTGGTTCTGGCTGCACTGGTGGATCCGCCGCCTCCTGGAGTTCCACGCCCGGGACGCGGGGGATCTGCTGGACTTCCTGGTGCGCGTGGTGGGCCTGGCGCGGGACCTCGACCTCGGCAACATGGCCGACACGCTCTTCCTGTCCTTTCCCTTGCAGGCCCTGCTGGGAGAGCCCGTCTCCCACAACCTGAAGATCCTCCTGATCCTGGTGGGGAATGCCCTGGCCGCGGGGGTCCTGGCGCGGGCCCTGGGGGCGCGCTCCCAGGCCCTCTACGTCACGGCCGCGGGCCTGGCCTTGTCGCCCTTCGTCTGGATCCAGATCCAGGAGTGCCGGATGGCCCAGGCCATCCTGGCCTTCGTCTTCCTGGGAGCAGCCGCCTGGCTGAAGCTCCTCGAGCGTCCCACGGCCCGTGGGGGGCTGTGGTTCGGTCTCCTGCTCGGCCTGGCCCTGGTCTTCTACTGGTACTACGGCCTGTGGCTGGGCATGTGGTGCCTGCTGACCCTGGTCCCCTCGCGTCGGCTGCTCCCCGGGCTGGCCGTGGCGGCGGTGATGGCCACCTCGGTCAGCCTGCCCTTCCTGACCCCCTATCTTCAGGGCGAGGGTTCCAAGAGCCCCGTGCCGTACGGCCAGCCCTTTCCGGCCTTGCAGGACCTGGAGCGCTACCCTCCGGGCCAGCTCGGCCCCATCGGCCCCTCGCTGGTCCTCTCGCAGTCGTTGTCGCCCGGGTGGCCACTGGATCCCTGCCAGCCCTACGGCTTCAGCCTGGTCTGGCTGGCCCTGGCCGTCCTGGGTGCCCCGAAGGCCTCCAGGCGCTGGCTCCTGCCGGCGACGGTCTTCTGGCTCTTGACGCTGGGGCCCTATCTGCGCTGGGGGGAGGACTTCCTGGATCTGGAACTGCCCTACGCCTGGCTGTACCGGTGGGTCCCCGCCTGGAGCCGACTCTTCTGGCCCTGGCGGATGGCCCCGTTCGTGTTCATGTCCCTGGCTCCGCTGGTCCTGGCGGGGCTGAGGCGCTTTCACCGACCCGCCTTGGTGTTCACCGGGTTGCTGCTGGCGGAGCTGGCCCTGCGCGGGACGCTCTTCCTCTCGGCCGCCCCCGTGGCGGCGGCCCCGTTCTACCAGATCCCGGGGCCCCGGGAAGGGATCGTGGAGCTCTCCTATCCCTGGAACTCCAGCCTGGCCTGCTACTGGCAGGCCTTCCACGGCCGCCCGACGCTGGGGACGGTGTCCCAGGCCTGGCCGCACTACGGGCCTCCCCCCGAGAGCCTCTTGGCCGATCCCCGCCGCTATCGGGAAGAGCCCTTCCTGGCCTGGCTGGAGCAGGTGAGGGAAGGGCCCGCGGGCCCGGCTCCCCCGGCCGATTTCCTGGTGCGCTGGGGGTATCGCTGGGTGGTGGTGCACACCGACCGGCCGGGAGGCCTGGAGCTGGTCCGGCGGGTTCGGGCCGGCCTGGGCCCCTGGCATCACCGCGACGCGCAGGTGGTCGCCTGGAAGCTGTCGCTCGGGCGGGAGGGTGGGGCCGGGTCAGGCCGGTCCTTTGGACCCGACGCGGAGCGATTCGACGGATCCGCGGCACCGTGACCAGTCGTGTCCGGGGACACTCTACGTGCTGTCGAGCTGGACCTCTGGGGGCATCCGCCTCGATCCCACATCAGCATCCTCCTGGGGGGGCGTTGCGCATCCGGGGCCGCCCCATCTCCGGCGGCTCCTTCCGCCAAGCCATCTGGCACTGCTCCGGAAGCATACACATGGCTGCCGAAAAGTCACGTAGAAATCCCACGCCCTTTACTGGAGCACATCTGCGACCAACTCGCCCGCTCGGCCTGACGGTGTCAAGGGACACCCACTTTCCCGCACTTAGGGGACACCTACTCTCCCGCAGGGCACTGGAGCTCGTGGCGGCCTCAGGCGCGGGGCGAGACCCTCTTCTCGATCTCCTTCATCCGGAAACTGCG